>Ga0224534_1000906_pt1 | contig 16914 bp, 10 predicted proteins | sample 714E12024metaG_FD_172012 | JGI IMG/M metagenome (GOLD analysis project Ga0224534, IMG submission 172012) | Peat soil microbial communities from Stordalen Mire, Sweden - 717 E1 20-24 | ecosystem: Environmental > Terrestrial > Soil > Wetlands > Peat | place: Sweden: Norrbotten County, Stordalen... | reverse complement strand
TCAATCCTCAAAGAAAAACAGAGCATAACCCACTAACTATAAATCGAGGCGGGCCGTATGAGAATTGCCATTGATATGCAAGGAGCCCAAACACTTTCTGCGAAGCGTGGCGTAGGCCGTTTTACGGTAAATATTGCAAAAGCCTTGGCCAGAGTTGCGGAAGAGGACGAGATAATACTCGTCTTGAATGGGGCATTTGAGGCCAGTGTCCGCTCGCTGAGGGATGATTTCCATGGCATTCTGCCTCAAGAAAATATAAAAGTCTGGCAGTTGCATTTTGATACCAAGGCGATAGATCCCGCAAACAGGAACCTGATTAAGGCCGCAGAGTACCTTAGAGAAGAATTTATTAATCAAATTGATGCCGATATTATTTTAGTTCCCAATTTACAAGAGGGTTGGCTTGATTCGGCTGTAACAAGTATTGGGAGATTACCTACCAAATCTAAAGTTTGTTCAATACTTTATGATCTTGCCCCTCTGATCTATAAGGAAGAATTACTGAACAATATCATCGGTAACTGGTATTATGAGAAATTAGATTTAACAAAAAGGTCTGATGCGATTTTTACAGTATCCTGGTCAACAAAAAGAGATATATCAGAATTATTACATATACCGAAGGAAAACATCTTTGTCCTGTATTGCGCCATAGATCGCAACCAATTTAAACCAATCACTATTCCTGATGGCGAAAGTTATCAGCTTCTCAGTAAGTATTCTATAAAGCAAGGATTTTTAATGTATGCAGGGGGCGCCGACAAGAATAAAAACCTGCCCAGACTGATAGAGGCTTTTTCGCTTCTTTCTCCAAGCCTGAGAAAAGATCATCAGCTTGTTTTTGTCGGGGGGTGCCTGAGCGAAGAAACAAATTTACGCGATCTAGCCATGAAATGTAATCTGGAGTACAACGATTTGATTTTCACGGGCCATGTTAGCGATCAAGATCTCCCAGCGCTTTATAATTTATGCAGCGCTTTCATATTGCCATCTTTCCATGAGGGATTCGGCATTCCTCCGCTTGAAGCAATGGCCTGCGGAGCGGCAGTAATTGCCTCAAATGCCGCTAGTTTACCTGAGGTGATCGACTGTCCGGATGCTCTCTTCGACCCGTATGATATTACAGCCATAGCGGGCAAAATCCGACGCGTTATCAGTGATGAGCAATTCAGATCAGATCTTCAGCAGTACGGTCTCAAGAGGTCTCAGGCAAAAGAATTTACTTGGGAAAATAGTGCCCGGACAGCGTTAGAAGTGTTCAAGACAATAGTGCCCGAACGGATCAGCGCAGCCAACGGTAAAGAAGAGCAAACAGTTGGGTTGGATAAACTTCTTCAGGCAATTCCTTCAATCGGTGCGCAGTTTAATGATGAGGAGTTATTTAAGATAGCGCTATCCATTGGAGAGAGTTTTCGCCCAAGAAATTGTGAAAAACTGTACATAGATGTCAGCTCCATAGCGGTACAGGACCATGCTACTGGAATTCAGCGTGTAACCCGGGCAATCGCCTTACAACTGCTGGCCGATCAAGAAATTACGTGCAATCTGGTTTACTCGACGCCCACCATCGAGAGTTTTTATCTAGCTGACAATGTCGAAGCCAGGCTAAATAACACCATTATTGCCAAGGCAGACCGGAATGACCAGCTTGTGGAGTTCTACGATGGCGACATTTTGTTGTTCCTCGATCTGCACCCGGCGTTGGCCATTACGCATGCTTCATATTTACAAAAACTACGCAACAGAGGGGTACGTGTCTTCTATGTAGTTTATGATCTACTGCCGGTTCATTTCCCGCAATATTTTGTACCGTTGCTGCGCACTGAGTTCATTGAGTGGCTGGACGTAGTTTTTCAATCCGATGGTGCTTTCTGCATTTCGAAGACAGTTGCAGAAGATTTGTCTCGTTACTGCAGGGAGAATGCAATTAATCCCAGCACCAATTTCCGGATAGACTGGTTTCATTTGAGTGCAGATTTCATGAGCAGCGCTCCCTCTCTGGGTTTCCTACCTGATGCCAAGCATGTTTTATCCTTGTTGTCCTCCCGCCCGACATTTCTCATGGTGGGCACGATCGAACCCCGCAAGAGGCATGCCCAAACTCTGGCTGCCTTTGAGCAGATCTGGGCGAAAGGCATAGATGCTAATTTTTGTATTGCCGGTAGGCAGGGCTGGCTGATGGAGGATTTTATCGAGAAGCTCCGCGCCCACCCTGAACGTGGTCGCCATCTGTTTTGGTTGAACGGGATCAGCGACGAGTACCTGGAGAAAGTCTATGATGCTTCGACATGTCTTATTGTTCCCTCGGAAGATGAGGGCTTCGGTCTTCCGCTTGTCGAGGCCGCCCGGCACAAACTATCCATCATTGCGCGCGATATCCCTGTGTTTCGAGAGGTTGCAAGCGGGCATGCCTTTTATTTTAATGGCCTGGAGCCTGAGGCGCTGTCAAGTGCCATTCAGGATTGGATGAAGCTTAGAGAGGAAGGCCGCGCACCTTCTTCAGAGGGTATCCCCAGTCTCACCTGGAAAGAGAGCGCGGCACAATTAAAGCAAATTCTTTTTCGACCGCATGATTGCGTGAAAGTTTAAAACATGGCGAAATAAAATAAATGGAAATGAATAGTGGATGCAGATGGAGGTAATTTCTATCAACGAGACTTATGAACACGGAAGTGTCTTTATCAATAGAGATAGAACAAAGGAATCCCCCCTGGCGAGGTTTATACGCTACCGAGACCTGGTGCTGGCCCTGGCCATGCGGGACGTCAGGATGAGGTATCAGCTTTCCATACTCGGTCTCTACTGGGCATTGCTGAACCCGTTGTTTATGGCTCTCATCTGGAGCTTTGTCTTTAAAACCATTTTTCGCGCCACTGGCATGGAGGGAGTTCCTTACGTAGTCTTCCTGTTCAGCGGGCTGACGTTCTGGAACTTCTTCGCCAATTCCCTGACGACTGCCTCCAACTGCCTGACCGGCAATGCCAGTCTGCTCTCGAAGCTGTATTTCCCGCGGGTGATCTTGCCTACGGCCTCTGTGTTAGCCAGGCTGGTGGACTTCGGCTTCTCGCTGATCGTCCTGGTTGTTTTCATGATCGCCTATCGCATCATGCCGGGAGAGTCGCTGGTCTACCTGCCGGTCCTGCTGGTCATCCAGTTGTTTTTCACCCTCGGCATGGCCTATATCGTGGCGGCGCTGAATGTCCTGTACCGGGATATCAACCAGATAGTGCCGGTCTTGCTGTTGCTCCTGCTCTATCTGTCGCCGATCTTTTACACCATGAGCCAAATTCCGAAGTCGCTGGCCATGTATTATGTTTTCAATGTGGTTGGTGAATTGGTGGGTATGGAGACCGGCGTTCTGTTCGGCAAATTGGCCATCCAGTGGCAGATGGTGGGCGTGTATGCCCTGGTCTCCGCCGCCGTTTTCCTGTTTGGCCTGTTCGTGTTTCACCGGATTGAACCACTCTTCGCGGAGGTCATGTGATGGTAGTGGAAGTGGATGATGTCTGGAAGCGGTTTCAGTTGCGAGAGAATCGGGCGAGCGGTCTTTCCAAGATGCTGAACAGCGGTCTTTCCCGCAGCGGGCCGCGGGAGAAGGAATTCTGGGCTCTCAAGGAGATCAGCTTTGGAATCGAGGAAAATGAGAGCTTCGGCATTATCGGGGTCAACGGTTCTGGCAAGAGCACCATGCTGAAGATGCTGACCGGCACTATGAGGCCGACGCGGGGCAAGATCGCGGTCAAGGGCCGAAAATCTTCCCTGATCGAATTGGGGGCAGGATTTCACCCGGATTTTTCAGGACGGGACAACGTCTACCTGAACGGGCTGATCCTGGGGATTTCCAAAAATGATATCCGCCGTAAATTCGACGAGATCGTCGCTTTTGCCGAATTGGAAAAGTTCATCGATGTGCCGGTCAAATACTACTCGTCGGGCATGTATGCCCGACTAGGTTTTTCAGTGGCGGTAGCCGTGGAGCCGGACATCCTGATCATAGACGAGATTCTGGCGGTGGGAGATATCGGCTTCAGGGCCAAGTGCATGGAAAAGATCGTGGAGATGCAACACAGTGGTGTGACGGTGATCCTGGTTTCCCATGCCTTGGGCGATGTGGAACGGGTCTGCAACCGGGCGATGTGGATCGACCATGGACAGATGATGTCCTATGGAGCGGCGAAGGATGTGGCGGATCAGTATGCCCGCCAGCAAGGCGTCGCTGTTCCAGGTGATCTGATCGAGCCCACACCAGTCCTGGTTAGCCCGACCTCGTCGCAAATATTGTCATAGTAAGCGACGATCGCCTTTTCCTCCTTAAAGCACAGCCGGAGCGATCATGATTCGTCCGGCGCGTATTCCCTTTCTCTCTCTCCAGCCCAAGTCCCTATGCGGCAACAAATGTTTTTTCACCTGAAAAAGCGCTCTCCAGGGGCTGAAAATATGTTAATTCTTACAATAAGCAGGATTAACCCACTTTTTTGTGGAATGTTATGAGGTGGCGAGCGGAAAGCTACGAGAGAATGGGTCAAAATGCCTTAATATGAGAGGATGCGGAGATTTGGGTAAAACAGCGCTGATCACTGGCATTACCGGGCAGGATGGAGCATACCTGGCTAGATTTCTTTTAGCGCAGGACTATCGGGTTGTCGGCGCCTTTCGTCGTTCCAGTATCGTGAATGTGAGCCGTTTAGAATATTTAGGTATTACCGATCAGGTAGAGTTGGTACCGTTCGATATCACCGATATGGGCAATATTATTGGCGTGTTTGGGAAAGTGCAGCCTGATGAGTTATATAATCTGGCGGCCCAGAGTTTTGTGGCGGTATCGTTTGATCAACCCATAGTGACTGGGGAGATTACCGGGCTGGGCGCCGCCAGAGTGCTGGAAGCGATTCGGCTGATCAACCCGAAGATCAAATACTACCAGGCTTCTTCCAGCGAAATGTTTGGAAAGGTGCAATCTTCGCCCCAAAATGAAAAGACGCCTTTTTACCCACGCAGCCCGTATGCTGTTGCCAAGCTCTATGCTCACTGGATGACAGTCAGCTATCGCGAGGCTTATAACATTTTTGCCTGTTCGGGTATTCTCTTCAACCATGAATCTCCTTTACGGGGGTTGGAGTTTGTAACCAGAAAGATTACCCATACTGCGGCACAAATTAAAAAAGGTTTAGTGAATCAATTAAGTTTAGGCAACCTGGACGCCAAGCGTGATTGGGGCCATGCTCCGGAATACGTAGAAGCCATGTGGCTAATGCTGCAGCAGGAGCAGCCGGATGATTACGTCATCGCCACCGGAGAATCGCACAGTGTGCAGGAGTTTGTCGAGGAAGCCTTCGGGTGCCTCGACCTGGACTGGCGCAAGCATGTAGTGGTTGATCAGTGTTTTTTCCGTCCGTCGGAGGTGGACGTGCTGATGGGTGATGCCTCCAAGGCCAGAGCCAGGCTGGGTTGGCAGCCGCGCACGTCTTTCAAGGACCTGGTGCGATTGATGGTCGAATCAGATATGAGAGTGGATGCCAAATGAGAGCGCTGGTCACCGGAGCAGCCGGGTTTGTAGGTCGCTATCTGGTGGGCCTGCTGGCGCAAAAAGGATACCAGGTCTGCGCCGCTGATATCCATTTCCTGCCGGATCATCCCTGGGGCGACGATGTTATCGAAAGAGAGGCGGACGTGACCCTGCAGACGGCAATGGACGATCTCCTGGGAGAATCGGCGCCCGACGAGGTCTATCATCTAGCCGGCATTGCTGCTCCCATGGGGTCGGACCATCGAAGCTACTACCGGGTCAATTTCCGGGGCAGCTTGAATCTGATCGAGGCTACCCGGAAGAAGGCCCCCCGGGCGCGCATTCTCTATGTCAGTTCCTCAAACGTTTATGGGGCAGTGCCGGCAGACCAGCAACCGATCCGCGAGGACCGGTTGTTTGCGCCCCATAATCATTACGCCGCCAGCAAGGCCGCAGGTGAAGCGGCGGCCTGCGCCTATGGCATGGAGGGGTTGCAGATCGTCCGGGTACGCCCCTTTAACCATACCGGCCCCGGGCAATCAACAGAGTTCGTCTGTTCGCGCCTGGCCAAGCTGGTCGCTGAAATTGCCGGCGGGTTGATCCCGCCCGTAATCGACGCCGGTAATCTGGAGGTGGAAAGAGATTTTTCAGATGTCCGGGATGTTGTCCGCGCCTACTGGCTGCTGCTGCAGCGGGGTCAACCCGGCGAAGCCTATAACATCTGCAGCGGCCAAGCTGTTGCGATCAGGACAGTTGCCTGCCTGCTCGCTGACCTGGCGCAGGTCAAGATCGAGATTCGCTCGCAGCCGGAACTGCAGCGTAAGGTGGATCTGCCGTTGCATGTGGGCTCGGCGGAAAAGATCCGGGGCGATACGGGCTGGGAGCCGCAGATTCCGCTGCGCCGGACGCTCCGGGAGTTGCTGGCTTACTGGCAAAGAAAAGTGGATAATCAATGAAAGTGCTTTCTTGTCTGAATGGCCACCCGCTTTTGCCGCAAAGAGAGAAATATTGCTAGACCAATAAGCAATAAAATGGTAAAGAGAGTTATCGCCAACCCGAGATAGAAGCTGGTTGGATAAAAGTAAAAATGAATTTTATGCCGCCCACCGGAAGGCAATTCTATGCCGCGTAGCACATAATCTGTTTGAAATATCTGTGCCGGCCGGCCATCAACAGTAGCTTTCCAGCCGGGGTAGAAGATGTCGCTCAACACTAAGAATGCTGGCGCATTGGCATTGGAGATCAGGTCGATGCTGGTGGCGCTTTCTCCCGTCGCTATGGCCCGGGCAGAGAAACCGGTTGGAGTGGACTGCATGGTTAGCGGTTCCTCTACCAGCGCCATGTCTTGCGGGTTAAAAGCGGATCCGTCTGGTAATATGGACGTTTGGGTAGCGGTTAGTATCTGGTCTGGCTGTAAAGAAATTATCCTGGGAACTAGCCAGGCCCTGGGCATGGCTCTCAGGTTGGCATAAACAGCCGTGTTCCTTAAATCCTCCACGTGCTGCCAGCGGCTCGGGTCTGATAAAGTGCTGCTGACTGTGGTTACAGGATCCGATAAACCGGTGGTTTCGTCTGTTAGGCTAATCTTGCTAATATCAAAAGTAGCATTTGGAGCCGCTGACTGCGAAAACCATTGCAGCTTGAGATCGTTGATTTGATATCTGGCGCCTAGCGGGAAGACAGCCAGGTAGTCATGCCCTTCAAATGTGCCTGCCTGAACATCTTGTTGCAAGCTGCTGCTGAAAATCCTGGCTCGTTGATGCTTGATGACCGGCTGAACATCAGAACGGTTCCAGGCCCATTCCGAGGTATCCCGTCCGGCTAAAATCAGAAAGGATAGTGTTTTGCCACCGTTTGTTATGATGGTAACTTTACCGACTGCGGTTCCATTCTGGATATTCATCGAGTTGCCAAGGGCGGTTACCAGGCCAACTTCGGTTGCATAATGCGGAGTTATAGCAATATTAATCTCGGACGAATATGGCTGAGAACCCAGAGTGATGCCATTATCATCCTGAGACCAGCCAATTCCGTCTTGAACCAGATCGGGGACGGGGACGGCTTCATTTTTGGCAATAAATAAATAGCGGACGGCCGTTAAGCTCAGGGATTGGTTGCCCTTGACAGCCCATTGATTGTTAATGAGATTGCCAGCAGGCCCTATATTTAAGAAGCCGCTTAAACGTGACAGGATCAGGGGATCGTAACCACTGGCGCTTGGGACTCCCCAGAATCTGGATATGTTCGGTATTATTTCTTCAGGATCGCTTGTAGCGCCGTTTACCGGCATCATTCTCTGGTGCGTAAGGGTTAATTCATTTTTATATTTTTCGATGGTTTGATTAGAAGCTAATTGAGTTGCGGTAGGCGAATCGTATTTCCATTCATAAAACTGTCCAAATGAACCCAGATCTATAATTACTAAAAGGATGATCAGAAGATACCTCAATTTTTCTGGGATGTTTTTTAAATAAAACAATGAACAGCCAACCACTACCATAATTAAAAGAGGGATACCCAAAGCAGGATTTTTCCACGGGCTAACAGGCAGTCCATGAAGTTTTTTCTGAAATATTATGATCCCTAGATATGAAGACATAAAGATTATAAAAATTATGATTACGCTCCAACGTAGTCTGATCCAATTCTTAGCTTCTGGAGATAGGTGAAGTCTCGCTACGCCATATCCTGCCAAAATGCTGACAGCAAGCGAGTACTCAAAAAAATGACGGGCCGGCACACGAAAGAGGTCATATCCAGGCAGATGAAACATGATACTAGCCAGAGGGGTGCTATCGCCCAGAACCAGAAGCAAGCATAAAATCGTCACCGCTCCCCAGAACCATGCCTGAATGTTTTCACGATGGCAGTATGCTCCAAATATGGCCAGTATTAAGGGTAAAATACCGATGTATCCTGTTAACTCGGTCAAGTTCCATGGACCAGAATAGGCGCCATATAATGATGGGGTAATGCCGCCAAAAATATAAGGGAATAAAAGCATTGCCAGCATTTTTGGTTGTAAGGAAAAACTTACAAAGGCTTGGAAACTCAAGCTTTCCCTTACGCTTAACTTTGATAACTCAATAGAAGGTAAGAGTTGTATTCCTGTGAGACAGATGCCCAGGAAGATTCCTAATAAAGCAAATGAATAATATTTCGATCTGCCAAGGGGAGCGTTCCAGCCGGTTACTAAAACATATAGACCAGCCAGTCCCATGGAATAAACAAAAATTTGCGTATGGCCGGCCAAGAAAGACATGGCAATGGTCAGACAGAGTGCCGCAAACCAGCCGGCATTAAATTTAGTTTTTAACTTTTCCAGGCAAAGTAAAATGGCCGGCATCCAGGCGGCTGATTGGATCATGTTGGTATGACCCAGGTGGGCCATAAAAAAACCGCTCATGCCAAAGATGAGTCCGGCAACAAACCCCGAGATTTTGGAATGCGTTAACGAATAAACCAATCCAAAAGTAAAACTGCTGGCGATAACATAAGCACTGAGAACAAAAATATTCCAACTGTGGAATATGCTAAACAATAATGATAGCGGATACCAGGTCATGTTCTGGATATCGGCAGCAATGGGATAACCGCCAAAAATCAAAGTGGTCCATAGCGTTCTCGGCGAGAGAAAAGCGGGAAGTGATTGAACAAGACCGTCACCAGGCGCTAAAAGTTTTCCAAAAAAAATAACCGGTGCAAAATATATAGTGTAAATTGAAATGTAAGCCAAGATTACTAATAAAAACGGATAGAGACGATCCCAGGCAGTTTGTTTGTTCATGCTTAAGGTTTCAGTAGAGGTTTTTTCCTTAGAATTACCGTAATCTAAAATGTTGTTCATCAATTGCGGCTCTTGCTTATTTTTTCTCCTATGCTTCCTGGTTCTTCCCATCGGCATTCATCCCTTCACCACAGATGACTACCCGCTCTTATCCCACCGCTTCTCTGGAGCGGTGGGATAAGAGCGTATCCCTTGCTAACTGGCCCTAAACTTCAATGGGAGAAAGCAATCCTCCTCTGAAGCCAAAACTCATTTGAACCCACTGAAGACAAGACACAGTTGAATGCTACCGGCCCCTGACTGCGATAGACTTCTAAATTCTTACATTTTAAACTGAACCAGATCTGCCTCAATAAATCAAATTACTCTTCGACAAATGCTATATATTATCCTGTCTATTAGCGAATTCTTGAACAAGCAATTGCTCGATAGGGTGGATGCAGAATCTCTTCATTTTTTAACCTGCTGCTTGATGGTAATGTGCGATAATAGTTTTTATTACAGTGATATGATTGATTTCCCTGCGAAAAACCCCTGCTTTAGAAAGAAGTTCACCAAGCCGTTTGGTCTCAGTAAGAATACCGTGATGTACGAAGTCAAAAGTTCAACTAAAATGTCGGCCCAAGACAGAATCGGCCCTGCGTTCTGAACTGGGCCGCCTTGCGTACATCATGGATAGTGCGGCTGTGCCTGCTTCCGTGACAACGAAGCGATACTTACTTGCTCAAGAAGCTGAGCAGCCTGTAAATCATCACCGCTGCCTGAACTCTGGTGGCATCAGCCATGGGGGCGAGCATGCCGGCGGCCATGCCATGGACTATACCCGTCTTGACGGCCTCTTCCATTCCAGAGGCAGCCCAACTGCTGACAGCCGATTTGTCGCTGAAGAAGTTCAGCTCGGTGCCGTCGACAGCAGAAGCCTTAGTACCTAGAGCCTTGGTGACCATCACGGCCATCTGCTCCCTGGTGATCAGGGCGTTGGGAGCAAACAGGTTATCGCCCATGCCAGCGACCAGACCATCCGCAACAGCGGCGTTAACGGCGCCGTAGTACCAGGAATCTGCCGTGACGTCCGTAAACGTGCCGCTGGTTCCGGAAGTGCTCAGGCCAAGGGCTTTTACCAGCATGGTGGCAAACTCGGCCCTGGTGACTGTTGTGTCTGGTTTGAAGGTGTTATCCGGGTAACCGGAGACAATGCCCTGACTGCTCAGGCTGCTGATTGCAGCGTAGCCCCAGTAGGAGGGCGGAACATCGGAGAACACAGTTCCCGTCGGCGTAGTTGTTGTTGGTGTTGGTACTCCTGTGGTGAAGCTCATGACCGTTCCGTCTGCCGTGCCATACGAGTTGGTTGCATAGGCCTCGAAGTAGTAGGTCGTACCGTCAGCCAGGCCACTCAGTGTCTCCGTGAAGGCGCCGGACTGGTTAGTGGCGCCTACATCCAGCTTGTTGGTGAGACTGCTGGAGCTGGCGCCCCAGAGGAAGCCGTAGTCAGTGATGCTATACCCGTTGTCCGTGGTGATGGCGCCGTTCAAAACAGCGGAGTCGGTTGTGATCGATGTGGCAGCCTCTGTCTGGACGGCCGGGGTGTAAGCAGTTGAACTGCCGCCACCACCGCCTCCGGATGAGACACTGCCGCCCCGGTCGATGGTGAGACTGTAGGTCTGATTCGTGCCGTCCTGGGCGTAGACCTTGATGGCGACCGAGTTGTCCCCCACGCTGAGGGGTACTGACTGAACCGCCCCGAGGGTTCCGTTCATGTACACCTGGGCATAGACCGAGTTGGCCACTGCCGTCACCGTATCGCTGGTCGTGCCATAAGCATCGCTTGCCGTATAGGTGAGTGTGCCAGGCGCAAAGGTCTGGTTGAGGACGCCGTATTCGAGGCTCAGGCTACTCAGGGTGTCGTCGCTGGGAACGGATGAACTGCCACCTCCACTACCGTAGGTGAACTGGTCGCTGGAGCTAGTGGCGCTGGCTCCTCCTGTCCCATAAACGGTCACGTCCACCGTTTCAGTTCCTGGTGGAGATACCGCTGTCATGGAAGCGTCAGTATCCAGGGTAAAGCTGGTTGCCGGTGTGGCGCCGAAGTACACAGCATTAACCGTGCTCAAGTCCGACCCGGTAATAGTTACCGGCGTGCCGCCGGCAGTAGGCCCGCTGGCGGGACTTATGCCGGTCAAGGTTGGCACGGATAATGCTGCCGATTGCATAATCGCGCCGCCCGCGCCGACTGTCACGAAGGTATTATCGCCATAGGCTACTCCATTGATAGATATATCTAAGGGTACGCGGAAGGCGGGATCTCTGTCTGTCCAGTTCGTCCCGTCCGGCGAGGTCAGGATCGGACTAAACGCCACAAAAATGCTGTCTAGATAGGTTACGCCGTTGAGAGGATCGGTGGTGTTGTTACCATTCAGGAAACTCCAATTTGTCCCATCCGGCGAGGTTAGGATCGTGGGACCGAACGAGGGACCAGGTCCCACCGCCACGAACGTGTTGTTGCCATAGGTTACTCCAGTGAGACCGCCTTTAATGAGTTCATTATCGGCAGACCAGGTTTTCCCATCCGAGGAAGTCACGGTGAAACCAAGGTTTGAAACATTACCTCCTACTGCAACGAAGGTGTTGTTGCCATAGGTTACTCCAGTGAGACTACCGCCTGTGATGCCGGAGTCCTGGGCTTGCCAGGTCTTCCCATCCGAGGAAGTCACGCTGAGATTGGAGTATGAAGCATTTTCTCCCACTGCAACGAAGGTGTTGTTGCCATAAGTCACTCCGGAGAGACCACCTGTGCCTGTGATGCCGGAGTCCTGGGCTTGCCAGGTCTTCCCATCCGGCGAGGTCAGAATCGTGCCGTTGGCGCCCACCGCCACGAAGGTGCCATCGGCGTAAGTCACTCCTCTGAGATCATTGGTGGTGCCGGAGTTCTGGGTTTGCCAGTTCGTCCCATCCGGCGAGGCCAGGATCGTGCCGCTAGCGCCCACCGCCACGAAGGTGCCGTTGCCGTAGGTGGCGCCGTAGAGAGGATCGGTGGTGCCGGAGTTCTGGGTTTGCCAGTTCGTCCCATTCGGCGAGGTCAGAATTGTGCCGCTAGCGCCCACCGCCACGAAGGTGCCGCTGCCGTAGGCTACTCCCTCGAGATCATTGGTGGTGCCGGTAGAAGTCAGGTCACTCCAACTTATCCCATCCGGCGAGGTCAGGATCGTGCCGCTAGCGCCCACCGCCACGAAGGTGCCGTTGCCGTAGGTTACTTCAGAGAGCAACTTGGTGGTGCTGGGTGCTTGGGTTTGCCAGTTCGTCCCGTCTGATGAGGTCAGGGTCAGGATCGTGCCGCTAGTGCCTACCGCTACAAAGGTGCTGTCGCCATAGGTCACTCCTGCGAGCGCATTGGTGGTGCCGGAGTTCTGGACATTCCAGGTCTTCCCATCCGTCGAGGCCAGGGTCGTGCCGCTAGTGCCCACCGCCACGAAGGTGTTGTTGCCGTGGGCTACTTCTCCCATGCGTTCATTTGTTCTGTTGGATGTTTGGGCTTGCCAGATCGACCCATCCGGCGAGGTCAGGATCGCGCCGTTGGCACCCACCGCCACGAAGGTGCTGTCGCCGTAAGTCACTCCAAAGAGAGAACGATCTCTCAATGACCACTGGTCAAGGGGGCTGGATGACGTAGCAAGCGCCGGTGACACCACCCCTAGCATCATAATTGCAGCTAGCAAGAAAGAAAGTGTGATCTTTTTGCTCAAGTTTAAAGAACCCAAAATACCATCTCCTTTTCCGCTATGCAGGGTTTTTCGCTAATTGATAATTCTGTTTCTGGCCGTCCCCGAGTAAAGAGAGAGGAAGCACGATTAATCTCGATCAAACATCCGGTATAGTACTCGAATGTCATAATCGAACTATTTGTTACAGCCATGTTGTATGGAAAGCCCAACTGACGCTGGTAGTAAGAGGGGTGAGATGGAGAGGGATGATTATTGCAATGAAAAGAAAGCCGTGACTGTAAAGCCGTGACTGTTCTACTCAATGTTCAACACTTGCCGCATTATCCCTGCCGGTATAAAAATAATTTTACTATTTTGGTGCTGCGTAAGCAACTTGAGAGCGGCAACAAGTTCGTAATCATCGACCTTGAGCGGGTAGTATCCCCCGAACTGGCGTTTCGAGTTTCGTCTATATGTATAAAATGATTATTTTACGAAAACTCATATTCTGCCAACCGTTTCCAACAATACCGATATGCTCGCTATCTTGATTTCGACATATCATAAAAAAGCCCTGCTACCTTAGTTGAGCTTTTGGCTTCTTAAATGTCGATATTCTCACTGAGACCAAGCAATTTAGCGAACTTCTTTTTAAGGCTGGGAATTTTCGCAGTGAAACCATCTATATCCATGTCAATAAAAACTATTATCGCCCATTACTCTCAAGTAGCAGGTTAAAAAATGAAGGGATTCTGATAATCATCCAAAACTTATCGAGCAATTTCTTGCTCAAGAATTCTTTAATAGACAGGATAATATATAGAATTTGTCGAAGAGTAATTTGATTTATTGAGACAGATCTGGTTCAGTTAAAAATGTCATTATTTAGAAGTCTCTATAGCAGTTAGAGGCCGGCAGCATTCAACTATTCCAGAGCATGACACTAGATTGCTGTGGCGATAAGGGTTTATCGGTCAACCGTGAAGGCCCGCGTTCCCGTCTTCAACTGGCTATGGGGTGCCGGAGACTGTTCCGTCACTTGCCGGCTGTCATCCGAAAGTTGGTTTGGGTAATATATTTCAGCAGCTTAGGGCCACTCGGCAACTGGTGCAGGAACCTTTTTTCAACGAAGGAATTAAAAAAAATTTAAAATCGGGGATAATCATAATGGCGAAAATGATCACGATATTAATACCAGTCTATAATGAGCAAGATAATCTGATAGTTCTGTACAACAGACTAAAAAAAATCATTGATCATGAATTAAATGAATATAGCTATGAAATATTATTTATTAATGATGGCAGCAAAGATAACTCATTGATGGTGATCAAAGAGCTGAAGTTGCATGATAGTAATATCAGATATGTTAGCTTGTCAAGGAATTATGGTAAAGAAATTGCCATGTCTGCGGGTTTTGATCATGCAACGGGCGATGCCGTGGTCATTATGGATGCAGATTTACAGCATCCTCCAGAGTTAATCCCGGAGATGGTGAGGTATTTCGAAGAAGGGTACGACGACGTCTATGCTAAGAGAAGATCGCGGCAGGGAGATAGTTGGCTAAAGAAGCAAACATCGAAATGGATTTATATGATCTTAAAAAAGATTTCTAAGGTTCCGATTCAGGAGGACACTGGAGATTTTAGATTAATCAGTAGACGCGGAGTGGAAGCTTTAAAGCAATTTAGAGAGCAGCATCGCTATACCAAAGGTTATTTCAGTCTAATTGGCTTTAATAAAAAAGGGATCTTATTTGACAGCGAACCTAGATATGCAGGGGAAACCAAGTGGAATTATTTCAAATTATTCGAATTGGCTATTGAAGGCATCACGTCTTTTACTTCGGCGCCATTAAAACTCAGCACTTATTTTGGATTTATCGCCGCGGTATTAGCTCTGGTTTACATGATTATTATAATAATACAGACATTATTGTATGGAAATGCGGTCCCTGGCTACCCCTCTCTTATTTGCCTGATCTTATTCATGGGTGGCATCCAACTGATTAGCCTGGGAATCATTGGTGAGTATCTGGGCAGAATCTTCGATGAAACCAAAAATAGGCCATTATATTTTGTAGATGAATACAGATAAGGAAGGCTTGGCCAGTTGTAAGACAATAAAGTATTGACAACAGTGCCCTCGGCTTGGCGGCCAGCCGAAATTTCTACACTGGAAAGAAAAGCTACAGGGAGGGAGTTATGGCATTGACTCCCGCACTTTTTCTGCTACCCACATCTGCACCAGCGTTTGGTAAGGGACCCCTTTTTGCCGGGCTAGAGCGCGAACCTTAGCTAGAATTATAGGATCGAAACGGATGCTAACCGGTTTTCTTGCTCTGGTCATCTTGAACTCAACAGGTTCCATCTGACCCCAATACGGGGCCATTGAATGTTTTTCCCAGAACTCAGCCTCTTCCCCGGCAGTCTTGAAATCAGGTAATGTTTTGGCTTTCATTTAAATATTTCTCCTTTCTCTCAAATATAGCCGGCGTTCGCTGATTTTCATTTCTCTGGCTGTGATTACTCGGGCGGAGCGAGACTGATATTCGAAGATCACAATCAGGTAACGCCCTGCGTCTGTTTGTCCCCAAGCAGAATAACGGCTGCTGCGGGTTCTACGAAAATAAGGGTCGTTGAAGAACACCTCTTCCGCCTCTCCTGGTATGATTCCATGTCGTTGTGGCTTGTGAATGTTCCCCTCGTCCCAAATGAATTCAGCTATCTCGAGCATCCGATAACCACTCCTGTCGCTCCTGTAATACATTGTATATACAGTTATAAAGATTGTCAATCTAAGACCGGCACCGCGCCACCGTTACCATGTTTCTTTTTGAGGGCCATTATCAGGTTGATAAAACACGCCAACTCCTGCCGCCAAGTCTGCCGCAAATGGTATAATACCATTATTTTAAGCAGTGCGCTCAACAATTCCGTCAATATACAGGATGATTCAGAGTATTTGTCGAAGAGATATTGTGACACATTTGTTTCGGAGAAGATTGTAGGAGCAGCACAGCCCAAGACAGGGGGTTTTCCGTCACGTACTGGCTGCCACCCGAAAGTTGAGCATTCCAACAACTTGGGGCCATTAGGATACTGGGCCAGGGCTTTTACCACGAAGTAGAATCTAATACGATAGAGTATGGCGGGGTTGGTAAATGAACATTGCTTTTGACGGCAGGCCGCTTAAGCTTTATAAAACAGGAATCGGAAAATATACCGAGAATTTGGCCGGGCATATAGAAGATGTTGATTCCGATATTAATCTGTTCCTGTATTCCAACAGAGATATATTTGTTAAAAAGGAAAAGAATGTTGAACTTGCCCTTGTTCCAGGCTTAATCGGGAAATATAACTCCAGTTTATGGTTTCAACTGTCCCTGCCCTTCTACTTAAATAGGCAATCGGGCAACCAAATTGACCTGTTCCATGGGACCATGGCCATGCTGCCATTAGCGGTCCGGATGCCGACGGTGGTCACGATCTACGACCTGGTGCTGGAAAAGTTTCCGGAAACCATGTACTGGAAAAACTGGCTTTCCTTAAAAACTCTGATGAGGATGTCCGCTCGCAAAGCCTCGAAAATCATCGCCATCTCGGAAAATACTAAAAAAGACATCATAGATTATTTTAGAATTGACGAATCCAAGATAAGAGTCATTTACCTCGGTGTGGACGGCCAGTTCTCGCCGCAACCGGATCCGAATGAAGCAGAGGTATTGTCGAAATACAATCTCACCGAAGGCTATATCCTGAGCTTGGGCACCCTGGAACCGAGAAAGAATTTTCAGCGCCTGATCAACGCTTATCAGATGGTGGCAAACAGCGGGCAGCAGACACCCAGATTGGTGATTATCGGCGGACATGGTTGGGGGAATGAAGAGCTGGGCAAGGTGGTTAGGGAATCGGGATTGGATG
>Ga0224534_1000903_pt1 | contig 16928 bp, 13 predicted proteins | sample 714E12024metaG_FD_172012 | JGI IMG/M metagenome (GOLD analysis project Ga0224534, IMG submission 172012) | Peat soil microbial communities from Stordalen Mire, Sweden - 717 E1 20-24 | ecosystem: Environmental > Terrestrial > Soil > Wetlands > Peat | place: Sweden: Norrbotten County, Stordalen... | reverse complement strand
AGCATTGTCGCGTCAATCACGTTGAAGCCGCCGTCATACAACAGTTTCGTCGGCGAAAAATTGGTAAAATCCCTTGTTGTGACGTAATAAATCCGATGGTTGTGGTCGCCGGAAGTTTCCGTTTCCGGAAACTTTCCCGGAATCGTTGTCGCCCAAAAAACCAGCCACTGTTGTTTCTCCGCGTCGTAAAACAATTCCGGCGCCCAGACATTTTCCGCCGTCGGATCGTTTTCCATCACCGGAATCGCACGCTCTTCCGACCAGTGGATTAAATCCGTTGAACTCGCGTAGCCAAACACCGGCGGGCGGCCCCAGCTCGTCGTCCAGACCAGATGAAACACTCCATCCGGCCCGCGCCGCAGACACGGATCGCGCATCAGCTTGCCGCCGACCTGCGGTTCCAGAAACGACCTGCCATTCGGCGGATTCAGTTCCGTCCAATTCAAACCGTTCGTGCTGGTGGTCAGAAACAGACCGGCCTGGCCGTTCGGCTCGCGGAAGAAAGAAAAGAGGAAAACACTGTCTGTGCCCGCAGCAAAGCCGGCGACCAGCGAAAACACGAGCATGGCCGCAATGAAAAAAGCGGTGGAGGGCCGCCGCATTCCAAGACGCTGGCGCGGCATTTCACGATTTACGACCAGCGCGAAGCGTCTTGGACTGCGCCAGCCCTCTGGCGCTTTTGCCATGCATTCAAAAAAATTGTCCGCTTGGTTGCTCATCAGTTATTTATTTTTGTCCGTAATACGCCTTCGGCCCATGCTTGCGCAAAAAGTGTTTATCGAGCAAAACCGCCTGCATCGGTTTGATCTTCGGGTTGAGGTGCAGCGTCTCGCTGTTCAGCCGCGCGATGAATTCCAGCACGCTCGCATTATGCACCGCGTCATGCACGTCCTTGCCCCACATGAACGGCCCGTGACTCGCCACCAGCACGGCGGGATGTTGCAGCGGGTCGTATTTCAATTTCTTGAAAGTCTCGACGATGACGTGGCCGGTGTTGGCCTCGTAATCGTTTTTTATTTCGGCGGGTTTCATCGCGCGCGTGCAAGGCACGGCGCCATACCAGTAATCCGCCTGCGTTGTGCCGTAAGCCGGAATCGCCCGGCACGCCTGTGCCCACGCCGTCGCGTGCAGGCTGTGCGTGTGGACAACGCCTCCGATATTTTGGAACGCGCGGTAAAGCACCAGATGTGTCGGCGTGTCGGAACTCGGTTTGAGGTAGCCGTCAACCAGCTTGCCGGTCTCCAGCGAGACGACGACCATGTGTTGCGGCTTCATGTTGGCGTAGGGCACGCCGGATGGTTTGATGACGACGAGGCCGCCTGCGCGGTCAATGCCGCTGGCGTTGCCCCAGGTCTGGATGACCAGGCCCTCCTTGACCAGATCCAAGTTCGCCTCACAGACCTGCTGCTTTAGTTCCTCAAGCATGGGATTGCGGGATTATTTCCTAACGCGATTGCGGATGTCAATGAGTTGCTTCATCACGTCGTGCAAATTTCCCTTCCACTCGCGCGTGCCGAACGCATCGTGCAACTTTTTGTAAATCGGATACAATTCCCGATAAACCGCGTGCGCCTTCGGATCCGGTTTGTAAATCTTCGGTTTCAAGCCGGTCATCGCCTTTTGCGCGGACGAATAATTCTTGTGGGCGCCGGCGACGACGGCGCCGGCGATGGCCGCGCCGAGCGCGCAGGTCTGCGCGGAACGCGACACCTTCATCGGCCGGCCCGTCACGTCCGCGTAAATCTGCATCGTGATGGCGCTCTTTTCCGCGATGCCGCCGCAATTGACGACCTGTGAAATCTTCACGCCGTATTCCTCGAACCGGTTGATGATGGTCAGCGCCCCGAACGCCGTTGCCTCGATGAGGGCGCGATAGACTTCCGCCGGCGTCGTGTAAAGCGTCTGGCCGACGAGCAGGCCCGTGAGCCGCTGGTCCACCAGAACCGTGCGATTGCCGTTGTTCCAATCCAGCGCGAGCAGGCCGCTTTCACCGGGCTTCAATTTCATCGCCTCCGCGTCAAGCGCCTTGTGCGACAGTTTTTCGCCGTGCGGCTGGATGTAATTGACCCACCAGTTGAAAATGTCGCCGACGGCGGATTGGCCGGCTTCGAGTCCGAAATAGCCGGGCAGCACGCTGCCGTCCACGATGCCGCAAAGACCCGGCACGTCCGCGAGCTTTTTGCCGTTCGGCGAAATGGCGATGTCGCAGGTGCTCGTGCCGATGATTTTCACCAGCGTTCCCGGCGCAACTCCCGAACCGACCGCGCCAAGATGCGCATCAAACGCGCCGACGGCGACGGGAATTCCCGCGGTCAAACCGGTCTTCTTGGCCCAGGCCGCAGTGAGTCCGCCAACAGCGCGGTCAATTGAATGAACGCGCGACGTCAACCGGGCGCGGAGTTTGCCGAGCTTCGGATTCAGCGTGGAAAGAAACTGGGCGTCGGGATAGCCGCCCCATTTGGCGTTCCACATCGCCTTGTGTCCGGCGGCGCAGACGCCCGCGATGAATTTGTCCGGCGCCAGCGTTCCGGTCAGTTCAGCGGGAACGAAGTCGGACAATTCAATCCACGAATGCGCGGCGTTGAACACTTCCGGCGCGACATGCAGGCAATGCAGGACTTTGCTGAAGAACCATTCGCTCGAATACGTCCCGCCGCACTTGGCCAGAAATTGCGGGCGCATTTGTTTGGCGAGCGCGGTGATTTCGGCGGCTTCTGCCACGCCGGTGTGGTCCTTCCACAACCACGCCATCGCGGCGGGATTGCTTGCGAATTGTTTCTGGAACGCGAGCGGCTGGCCATCCTTGTCCACGGGCAGGGGAGTGCTGCCGGTCGTGTCCACGCCGATGCCGATGATCTGGTCGGCGCTGAAGCCCTTCACGGATTTTTTGGCCGAGTCGAGCGCCTGCCTGACGGTGATTTCCGCGCCTTGAATGTAGTCGGCGGGATGCTGGCGGGCGAGGTTCGGGTCGCGTGACAGGATCACGCCCGCCGTTCCGTGGGCATAATTCCAAACCGCTGACGCGACTTCCGCGCCGTTGGCGACGTTGACGATGAGCGCGCGAACGGAGTTCGTGCCGTAGTCCAGACCGATGGTATATTTTTGATTCATGTTTTCAAAAGCATCCGCAGATTACGCCGATGAACGCAGATTCCATTTTTAATCGGCGAAAATCTGCGAAATCTGCGGATGAAAAACTTTGCTCATTTATTTCAGGAAACCCAGCCGCTCTTCAAGCCGTAGGCGGCGTCGTTCCACGCAAGTTCCTGTTTGAACTGGCGCAGCTTCGTGTCGGCGTCAATCACGACCACTTCGAGTCCGGCCATCGCCGCGAAGTCCTCGAGCATTTCCGTGGTGACCGCTTGGCTGAAGCCGGTGTGATGCGCGCCGCCCGCGTAAATCCACGCGGCGCACGCGGTCTCGAAATTTGGACGGCATTTCCAGACAGCTTGGGCTACCGGCAGCTTCGGCATCGGCTGCGGCGGTTTGACGGCATCCACCTCGTTGATGAGCAGGCGGAAGCGGTTGCCGAAATCCATCAGCGACGCATTCAACGCCGGGCCGGCGGGCGTGTTAAAAACCAGACGGGCCGGATCGGCCTTGCCGCCGATGCCGAGCGGATGCACCTGCAAGGACGCCTTGCCATCCGCGATGCTTGGACAAATCTCCAGCATGTGCGCGCCGAGCACGACCTTGTTGCCCGGCTGCAAATGATAAGTGTAATCTTCCATGAACGACGTGCCGCCCTTGAGTCCGCTCGCCATGACTTTCATCGCGCGGAGGAGCGCGGCAGTCTTCCAGTCGCCTTCTGCGGCAAAGCCATAGCCTTCGGCCATCAACCGCTGCGGCGCGAGTCCGGGCAACTGCACAAGCCCGTGCAAATCTTCAAACGTCGTGGTGAAGCCTTGGAATCCGCCGTTCGTCAGGAATGCGCGCAAACCGAGTTCGATGCGCGCGGCTTCGCGGACGGATTTGTGGCGCTTGCCGCCTTTTTTCAAATCGCCGGAAATTTCGTAAGTCGCCTCGTAAGTTTTGCACAGCGCGTCAATTTCCTTTTCCGTCGCTTCGTTGACGACTTTCACCAGGTCGCCGACGCCATAGCCGTTGACGGCGAAACCGAATTTCATCTGCGCGGCCACCTTGTCGCCCTCGGTCACGGCCACTTCGCGCATATTGTCGCCAAACCGGCAGAATTTCGCGGTCTGCCAGTCGGCCCACGCGGCAGCAGCCCGCGCCCACGCGCCGAGTTTTTCCTGCGTGGATTTTTCCTGCCAGAAACCGACAACTACCTTGCGGTTCAACCGCATCCGGCTCCAGATGAAACCGTGCTCGCGGTCGCCGTGCGCGGCCTGGTTCATGTTCATGAAATCCATGTCAATCGTGGCCCACGGAATGTCGCGATTGTATTGCGTGTGCAAATGCGCCACCGGCTTGCGAAGCTGCTTGAGGCCATTGATCCACATTTTCGACGGCGAGAACGTGTGGCACCACGTGATGAGACCGATGCACTTGGCGGCGTTGTTCGCGGCCTGGCAAAGTTCCGTCACCGCGTCCGGCGAAACCATCACCGGCTTGAAGACGATTTTCACCGGAATCGCGGGCGCAACGTTGAGCGCCCTGGCGATCTCCTGCGAATGTTCGGCGACTTTCTTCAAGGTTTCCGGGCCGTAAAGATGCTGGCTGCCGGTGACAAACCAGACTTCGAATTGTTTCAGATTGATGCTCATGTTTTTTATTTGTTGTATTTGTTTGGCGGTAGGGCGCGTCACTCCGTGCGCGCCGCCTGCGGGCAGAGGACTGCCCGCCCTACCTTGGTTGTTTAGATGAATTCGTTGATGAGATTTTCCAAATATTCCTGACGGCCGCTGGCGTTCGGCGTCACTTCGCCCTGCTTGAGCATGTGGGCTTCCAGTTCCCTGAAGCCCGCCTTGCCGGATTCAATCTTCGCGCCGATGCCGGAATCCCACGAGGCATAACGCTGCTTCACGAAATCGGCGAGGCGCCCGTCCTTGCGGATTGCCGCCGCGATCTTCAGCCCGCGCGCAAATGCGTCCATACCGCCGATGTGCGCGTAAAATAAATCAATCGGCTCGAAGCTCTCGCGGCGCACCTTGGCGTCGAAGTTCAATCCGCCGGTCTTGAAGCCGCCGTATTTCAGCACGGTCAGCATTGTGTAGGTCGTGAGATAAATGTTTGTCGGGAATTGATCCGTGTCCCAGCCGAGCAGTTCGTCGCCGGTGTTCGCATCAATCGAGCCGAGCGCGCCTGCGCCGCCCGCCACTTCGAGATCGTGCTGCATGGTGTGACCGGCCAGCGTCGCGTGGTTTGTCTCGATGTTGAGCTTGAAATAAGGCAGCAAATCAAATTCGCGCAGGAAGTTCAGGCACGCGGCGGCATCGGAATCGTATTGATGCTTGGTCGGTTCCTTTGGTTTCGGCTCGATGTAAAATTGCCCCTTGAAGCCGATCTTCTTTTTGTAATCCACGGCCAGATGCAGGAATTTGGCCAAGTGTTCCTGCTCGCGTTTCATGTCCGTGTTGAGCAGCGTCATGTAGCCTTCGCGCCCGCCCCAGAACGTGTAGCCTTGGCCGCCGAGTTCATGCGTCAATTCCATTGCCTTTTTCACCTGCGCGGCGGCGAACGCAAACACGTCGGCATTGCAGCTCGTGCTCGCGCCGTGGACGAAGCGCGGGTTGGAAAACAGATTAGCGGTTCCCCAAAGCAATTTGACGCCGGTGCGTTTTTGCTCTTCCTTCAAAACTTTGACGACCGCATCGAGATTTTTGTTCGTCTCGGAAAGACTTTTACCTTCCGGCGCGATGTCGCGATCGTGCCAGCAATAAAATGGCGCACCGAGCTTGGAGATGAACTCAAAGGCCACGCGGGCGCGGTTTTGGGCATTGCTCACGGAGTTGGAGCCGTCGTCCCACGGCCGCTGCATCGTGCCGACACCGAATGGATCGCTGCCGGTGCCACGGAACGTGTGCCAATATACGACTGCGAAGCGCAGGTGGTCGCGCATCGTTTTGCCCTCGACGATTTCATCGGCGTTGTAGTGCTTGAACGCGAGGGGATTCTTGGAGTTTGCGCCTTCAAAGGCGATGGTGTTGATTTGTGGAAACGCGGATTTCATGTTGGTTTGGTGAATTTAATTGCAAGATTTCACGGTGTTGGATTTGCGACGCAATGTTTTTCCGGAGACGAAAATCGGCGGGTCATTGTCCGGCAGCACCAGCCGGTCAATGCCCATGGCCACCAGCCCGGCGGTGCGCTGGCGTGGTGCGCCCGTGCATTCCACCGCGCCGAAACGCGCCCACATCGCGCCGTTCTGGATGGCATGGGAAAAATATTGCATCACGATCGGCGGCAATTCCGTCGGGATGCCGGTGATAACGACGCAACGCAGGCCAAGCACATTTAGTGCGCCGGCAATGGCAACCGCCGCCGCGTCCAGCGCCTGCGCGAGCCACGGCCGGATGCCATTTCGCTCAATGTCAGCGCGCAGGTCGGCCCAGGAATTTTTCTTGCCGGGGCGGCCCGCGCGGAAACTTTCCATCAACCCGCGCGTCGAGATGAGCGTTTCCATGCAGCCGGTCGCGCCGCAGCCGCATTTGCGCCGGTTGCCGAGCACGGGCGTGTGGCCGATTTCGCCGCTGATGGGCAATGGATGGGCGAGCGGCTTGCCGCCGACGATGATCGCCCCGCCGACGCCCTCGCCGAAATCCACCAGCAGGAAATCCTCCTGCTCCGGGTGATTGACCTGGTGGCCGAGTGCCAGCGCGCGCTCCTCCTGCACGAGCAAAACCGGCGTGTTCCAGATATTGCGGATGACCGACGCCAAATCCACGTTTTCGCTCCAGTGGATGTTCGGCGAAAATAGAATGCGGTTGGCGGATTCGTCCACCACGCCCGGCACACTCAACAGCACGCCCAGAAAATTCCGTGAGTGAAGCCTCTTCGCCGACGCGCGCAGTTGACGCTCCCACGCCTTGGCCGGACTCGGGTGCGCCGCCGGAATATGAAAGGAGACCTGCCAGTCGTCCGCGTCCGTCACGCCAATCGGCAGTTCCGCCAGCCGGGTTTCGGTGAGGCCGAGTTGAATGCCCAGAAAGCGCGCCTCGGAACGGTTCAGTTGCAACTGCCGGCCCGGACGCCCCATCCGGATCGCCGCCGGGCCGCGGCCGTTGGCCGCCGGCATTTCAACCTCCTCCAGAATCTTCAGCGCAAGCAGCTCGTCCACGATTTTCCCCGCCGTCGGCTGGCTCATGCCCAACGACCGCGCCAGGCCCGCGCGCGACGACACCCCGGCCTTCTGCAATTGCCGGATGAGCGCGCGCTTGTTCAGGCGGCCCATGCGTGAAGGGAAGAAAATCATTAATTAAGAAAGCTACGAAAGTATGCAGCCACGTCAAGCCATTTTGAAATATTTTTCACGCCCGACCAACTTTCAGCACACGCGCTTGACTTCAATTCCCAGCAATGCGCCCAGCTTCGCGATTTTGTCCGCGATATGGCCGGTGCCGATGGCGCAATGATGCGCCGGGCCGTTCACGGACCATTCGTTCATGAACGCCTTCGCGCCGATGGCAAACCGGTAGCGGCTGTTGGTGTTGCCGATTTGCATCACCGCGCCGGGAACGGATTCGCCTTCCGCGACGAGCAGGAAAACCTTTCCGCCCGCGTCCTGCACCACCGAGAGCAGCGTCACCGGCCCGTGTTTCACGGTCATTTGAATCGAAAGGCCCTTGCCCGGCTTGCCGTGATAGACGGGCAGGGGAACGAGGCCGACGCGGCCCTCGGCAATCGCCGAATGCGCCGGCCCGTCGTGGCCGAGAAACACCACGTCGTCCTTGAAATCGGCCAGGTAAAATTCCGAGAACGAGCCGCCGACGCCGAACAAATCCATGATCTTCATCGCCTGCGCGTTTTTGATTTCGCATTCGCCGGCGACGGGGACGTTGTGGCCGGTGAGCAGCGTGTTGCCGGGGATGACGCTCGTGGCGATGTCGCGATATGGATTGCCGTCCTCGCCCTCGTAATAATAGGCGAGCGAGCCGAGGCGGTGCTTCGCCACGAGCGCGTCGAGCGCGCAGGAAGTTTTCGCGGCCCGCAGCAGTTCGGCCTTTTCACATTCCTTGGAGACTTCGAATTCGCGGCGGAACTGATCCAGCTTGGCGGCGATTTGTTTTTTCGTGGCGGCCTCGCGGAGCTTGTGCAGCGCGCACATTTCGATGAGTTCATAATGATTGCCGAACACGGCGGATTGCTGCCCCATGTCGCTGTAAACATCGAGCATACCGCAATAATAATGGCCGAGCACGCCCACGCGGTTCTCGCGCATCCCGATCATCACCTTCGCGGCGTCCGCCCAATCGCGGATCTCCTTCCAAGCGGCCTCGTCCTGCAAATAGCCGGTGACGAGGTGATACGCGATGCCCGCACGGTTGAAGACGCAGGCGATTTCCGGCGCGGAACAGGCCTGGCAATGTTCGAGCCAGATGCCGGTCATCAGGCCGCGGTCGCCGAGGGCGTTGAACTTCACATAATCAAGCTGCGGCACGGGCTGCAAATTCAAAACGACGACCGGCACGCGCGCCTTTTGCACCACGGGCAGCACGGTCGAGGAAAGCGCGTAGGTGGAGATGTAGAGGAAAATCACCTCGACTTCCTTCTGCCGGAACAGCGACGCGGCGGCGTGGGCCTTTTCGGTGTTATCTACCATGCCGGCGTCCGTGAGTTGCACGCCATAACCGCGCAGGCGGCTGGCGATTTGTTTTTGATAGCCGGTGAGGCGTTCGAGAAGACCGCCAAACTGCGGCCAGTAGGTGTCCAGTCCGATGCCGAACAAGCCGACGCGGACGGAAGGTTTTGTGAGTGTGTTCATGCTGTTTTGTGAAAGTTATACCGACCGGAACCATGGGGTCAATCCACGAGAAATCGCGGCAGTGACCTGATTTGGCAGTAGGGCACGACGTAAGGAGTGCTGCCCCAAACGACTCGTTACCTCGTCGCCTACAAATTTAGACACTGCCAAAATCGCGGCAGTGACCTGATTTGAGCTGCAAATTGCAGACGGAGCGCGAGTTGTCCCAACTCGCAGCCTGTCCGCATTGTCCGGCCGCTGCGGATTGGGGACAATCTGCGCTCCGCTCCAAATCAGGACAATGCGGAAATTGCCGCTGATGCCGGTGAAATGGACGGATTTGATTTTCAATGAAAGCACGCGCTCAAATTTAATCACGAAGCCAGTCCTGCAAAAATTCTTTGAAAGAATCGCATTGCCGATGGCCCGGACATAGTCACACCAGGACTGATCCCTTTACGGGCGTTCATAGCGGCGGTGCGGTCGGTGTGAAAACTTAAAAGGAAGTGTGCGGCCTATTTCCATATTAGGCATCATTCTCTAACCCTCTGCGATCTCTGCAACGCTGGCTGGACTACTCCGTCAATATTGCTCCAAGCCAACTCTTGGCTATCTAATCGGATAATATGCCACCGCGTAACAAACGTCCGGCCACCGATCGTCTGCGTAGCAATCACAGTGCCGCTTTTGACTACCAACGTCCCCTCAGTCTGGACTGTCTTGCCATTGCTCATGCCGCTCACCTGACTCTTGAAGCTACCATCTGGTGCTATTGTCCCTCTGGTCGTGAGGCCCGGTCCCGGATGCGAAACCCATGTCCCCGCCAACTCAGCCTGAATCTGCTGGTCGCTGGGATGTCTAAAGTATATCCAGAGTAGTGCAATGACAGCCGCGAGAACAGCCACAGCGATAATGCTCAATTTTTTCATAGCGCCTGATGATGCCTAACATTGTATTAAGCCGAGCCGATGTTGGCTAATTCTGATAGGAGACAATCGGTCACACTCAAGACTGAAAAGTTTTGACGTCACCCCAAACATATTGTCTGCCAGCGGTTCGGCCATGAGTGGATATTCGCAAAATGAAGCCGTCTCGCAAGGGCAAAACGCCCGGTGATGTTGTCACTTAATCCAGGTGGAACACCTCGCGCAAGTCGCCGCAGACCGGCGCGTGGTCGGGATGCGTTTCCATCAGCGGCGCCATGTAATCCCACCATTTGCGGACGATGGGTAGATTGGGCAAAGTCGTGGCGGAATTGTTGTCGTTCAACTTTTGCACGGCAAAAAGCGTGAGCGTCTCCTCATCGAGGAAAATTGAATAATCGGAGATGCCCGCCGCGCGCAATTCCGCCGCCAGCTCCGGCCAGATTTCGTCATGGCGCTTTTTGTATTCGGCGACCTTGCCGGGTTTCAATTTCATTTTAAACGCGTTGCGCAACATAAAAGTGTGGAGTGCGGAACGCGGAATGGGGAATAATTCCGCACTCCGCATTCTGCATTCCGAATTCAAAAGTCGAACAGGTCAATGTTGTCTTTATTGAACGTGAACGGCTTGCCAAGCATGATGTTGTCGCCTTGGACTTGGAACTCGCCGAGCGAGCCGGCCTTGAAAGTTTTGTCGCCGGGTTTCAACGCGCCTTTGGCCAGCGCGTCCGCCGCATAAACGGTGAGATAGCCGAGGTCCGCGGTCTTCCACAAAATCACGCTTTGCGTCACGCCGTCGTGGACGTAGCGCTTGTTTTCGTTCGGCAGGCCGAGGCCGATGTTTTTCACGGCTCCGGTTTTGCCGGCCTGCTTGATGGCTTCTGCGGCGCCGGGCACGCCGAGTGACGTGGTGCTCAAAACCAGTTTCAAATCCGGATAGGTGCTCAACAGCGCGGTGGTTTCGCTTTGCGCCTTGTCCTTCAAATCGTCGCACGCTTCCACGGCATCGCATTTCATGTTCGGATAGGCGGCGGCGCGGCGCTCCTCGACATAACTTCGCCAAGCCACCTGGTTTCCCGCCGTGAGCGAGCCGGTGATGACGGCGAATTCACCGTTGCTTTCGCAAAGCCGCGCCGCCTCGTCCATGAGCGCGTCGCCGATGCCCTGCGGCGTGGCTTGGTTCATGAAAAACGAGCGCGCGTCCGGCAGCGCGTCGGCGTCGTAGGTGACGACCTTGATGCCCTTGGCCTGCGCCTTGCGCAGCGCGGTGGAAATGCCCTCCTTGTTTTCGCACGAGGCGGCGATCACGTTCACGCCGAGCGTAATCCAATTCTCGACAATTTCATTTTGCCGTGCCGGGTCGGGATCGGTGGGGCCGTCAATGATCAATTTGTCGCCGAGTTCATCCGCGGCCCTTTGCGCGCCCTTCGCGCAGGAAACAAAATAAGCGTTGCCCTTGGATTTCGGCAGGAACGCAATGGTCAATTCTTTCCTACCGCTTGTCTGGTTGCCGCTGCCGGTGGAAAGAGGTTCGGCGGGTTTGTTGCAGCCGGTCAGGCCGGTGAGACCGGCGAGCAACAGAAGCGCGGCCAGCCTTTTGGTGAAAAATTTCATGCGGTTTGTTTGGGAATTTTGAGCGCCGCTTTCCGGGCGCGCAAGTCTGAAATCGTTTTTGGCAGAATCGAACCGGCCAGCGCGAGAATCAGGAGAACACCCGTGAGCATCCCGGCCATTTCACCCGGCAACAGCGCGTGGGCGATGCCACTGTGCAGAACCGCAATCGCCGCCACGCCGAGCAGTGTGCCGTGAATCGAGCCGACGCCGCCAAAAATGCTCGTGCCGCCCAGCACGACGGCGGTGATGGCAAACAATTCGTAGCCGGTCCCAGCGTCGGCTTTCGCCTGCCCAAGCCGCGCGGTGTAAATAATTGCCGCAATTGCCGAGATGATTCCCGCCAGCACATAAACCATCGCCACTCGGCGTCCGACGGGGATTCCGGCGTAGCGCGCACCTTCCGGCGAGAAACCGATGGCGCGAAACGAACGGCCAAAAGTCGTTCGATGCACGAGCAACCAGAAAAAAATCGCGGCGGCGATGAAAACCAACGCCTGGGCCGGAATGCCGAGCCAGCGTTCCTGGCCAAGAAACAGAAACGACGCCGGAAAATCCGTGAACGTGTCCACGCCGTGCGTGATGGCCTCGGCCAGTCCGCGAAACAGGGAAAAGGTTCCGAGCGTGACGATGAGCGGCGGCAGGCGCAGCCAGGCGATGAGCGAGGCGTTCAGCCCGCCGGCCAGCGCGCCGACACCAATCGTGCAAGCGGCTGCCAGCGGAACCGGCATCCCGGCGTCGCGCCAGAATTTTCCGAACAAAATCGCGCACAGCCCCAGCAGCGAGCCGACCGACAAATCAATTCCTCCGGTCAGGATGATCGGCGTCATCGCCAGCGCGAGCAGTCCGATTTCGCACGAGTGCCGGAGGATGTCACAAGTATTGTCATAGGTGCCGAAATTTTGCCCGATGGCGTCAAAGAAAATCCATTCGGCCGCGAGCACGGCGAACAGAATCGTTTCGTGCCGGAGCAGAACTGTTTTGAATCCGTGTTTATCCGTGTCCATCCGTGGTTAATTCCTTTGCTTTCGGTTCCGCAAACCATCCGCGACGACTGCGAGCAGAATGATCGCGCCTTGAATCACTTTTCCCCAAAACGCCTCAACGTGCAGATGCGTCAGTGCCGGGCTGATGCACGCGAGCAGAAGCAGGCCGGCGAACACGCCCAACAAGGTGCCGCGTCCGCCGGAAATCGCCACGCCGCCGACGACCACGGCGGCAATGGTTTTCAATTCGAGTCCCGTGCCGGAATTCGGGTCCACCTGCGGCGACTGGATGGTGTTCATCATCGCCGCCAAACCGGTCAGCGCGCCCATGAAAACAAAAACGCCAAATGTCATGAGCCGCGGACGGATTCCGGCCAGCCGCGCGGCCTCGACATCCGAGCCGACGGCATAAATGAACCGACCGATGGCAAAATGTTTCAGCGCCAGCGCGAGTAAAATCAAAATCACCAGCGCGACGAGAACGAGCGTCCATTGGCCGGTCATTTGCGGAAGGCCGAACCATTGCACGCCGTTGGGCAAATCCACCCAGACTCCCTGCCGCAGCCAGCGCAAGCCCTCGCGCCACGTCACCATTGTCGCCAGCGTCACCACGATGGACGGCAAGCCGAGTCCGGCCACCAGCGCGCCGTTGAACGCGCCGAAAGTCGCGCCGATTAAAATTGATGCGACGAGCACCAGCGCCAGCGGCCAGTGCATCGCCGCCAGCAAGCCGGCGCAGACGCTGCACACGGCGAATTGCGAGCCGACGGAAATGTCAATCTGCCGGCAGATGATGACCAGCGCCATGCCGCAGGCGACCACCAGCGTCGGCGCTTCGCGCGTGACGAGCGACAGCAGCGGTTGCGGCTGGAAAAACGACGGCGCGAAAATTGCCAGTGCCAGCAGCAAGATGCCGAGCGCGGCGGCGACGGAAATTTCGCGGAAATATTTTTTCATCCGGCACCGCCTTTTTGTCCAAGCGCCGCGCTCATCACGTCGTGCGCGGCGCTTTTGCCGGGCAGCATCGCCGCAATCGTGCCGCCGCGCATCACGGCGATGCGGTCGCTCATGCCGAGAATTTCCGGCAGGTCGCTCGAAATCATCAGCACCGCCAGGCCGTCCTTCGCGAGTCGCCGGATGATTTTATGGATTTCACTTTTTGCGCCCACGTCCACGCCCTGCGTCGGCTCGTCGAGGATCAAGACTTTTGGCTTGGTGGCCAGCCAGCGCGCGAGCGAGACTTTTTGCTGATTGCCGCCGGAAAGCGAATGGCCCGGCGCTTCCGGGCCGTAAGCGCGCACATCCAGTTGGCGGATGAAATCAAGGGCGCACGCGCGCTCCACGCCGAATCGCAGCCAGGTTCCCGGAAAAATCCGCCGGTGGATCGCCATCGTCATGTTTTGCGCAATGGGCATTTCGAGAATGACGCCGTGACGCCGCCGGTCTTCCGGCACATAGGCGATGCCGCGCGCCACGGCAGCCTGCGGCGAATTGATTTCAATATTTTCGCCGCGCAGAAAGATTTCGCCCGCGTCGGCGGGCGTGATGCCAAAAATAGTCCGGGCCAGTTCCGTCCGTCCCGCGCCGACGAGGCCGGCGAGACCGAGAATTTCCCCGGCGCGGATGTCGAACGAAACGTTTTTCACGCCGCCGCCGGCGCACCCAAGATTTTTCAGCGAGAGAACGGCTTCGCCAGGCGTGCTTTCAGCAAGCGGAAAAATCTGGGAAATCTCCCGCCCGACCATCAGTTTGATGAGCGTGGTTTCGTTCGTGTCCTTCACCGAGCAGGTGCCGACGCTTTCGCCATCGCGCAAGACGGTCACGCGGTCGGCGAACTGGAATATTTCCTCCAGCCGGTGCGAAATGTAAATCACGCCCGCGCCGCTCGCGCGCAAATCGCGGATGATAGCGAAGAGCAGCCCGGTTTCCTTTTCGGTAAGCGACGCGGTCGGTTCGTCCATGATAACGATGCGTGCGCCCGCGCCGAGCGCGCAGGCGATTTCGACGAGCTGCTGCTCCGGCATGGAAAGCGAGCGGATTTCCGCGTCCGGCGAAATTTCCGCGCCGATGCGCCGGAGCAATTCGCCTGCGCGCTGGCGGCGTTTCTTCCAATCCACCCGCGAAAGGGAATTGGCGCGCTCCAGCCGCAGCCCGATGTTTTCGGCGACCGTCAAATCGGGGAAGAGTGCCGGCTGCTGGTAGATGCAGGCAATGCCGAGTTTGTGCGCGATGGCCGGCGAGAGTTTTTCTGCGCGGACACCTTTGATTTCAATCGTGCCGCCGTCCGGCGGATGCGCGCCGGTGATGATTTTGATGAGCGTGGATTTGCCCGCGCCGTTTTCGCCGAGCAGGGCGTGGACTTCGCCGGCCCGCAAATCGAACGAAATATCCTTGAGCGCCCGGACGGCGCCGAAGGATTTGGTGACCGCCGAGAGTTGCAGGAGCTGTTTCATTCAAACGGCTGACGCGGTTATCTTGGCTGATAAAATTGGAATGGCAAGACGGTGATGGGCCGCTTTGTGAAATGTTTGGAGTTCCGCCTTCAGGCGGGCCGCGTAAACGCGGAACTCCAAACCAGAAAAATCTGTGCCGGGGAGACTTGCTGCTTGTCGCTGGCCACTTGCTTCGCTAGTCTTGCCGGAACAGCATTTCTTCACGCCCTGATTCAAGGGCGGAAGAAATGCATCAACTCAAAGATGACATGAGCGCCAAGACAATTCTGGTTCCCGTTGACGGAGCCTCAAACATCAAACTGGAAACCCTGGATTTTGAAACCCTGGCCACGGTGCATTCCGCCAGCACCGACAGCCCCGGCAACGAACATGAGGGATTAAAATACAACGCCACCGGCAAGGAATTTGACTGGTTCGACAGCATCATCCAGTCGCTGCCGGACAAAGACCGGGCGGCAGCGGTGGTCGCGCCGGTTGCGCGCGGCGCGTCGGGCGGTCTGGTTGGCGCCGACAATTCGCTGATGGAAGTGCCGGGCGAACGGCTGACGCTGGCTTACACGCAGGGTTATCCGGATGCCGTCAACGATGCGTTCGCCAAGCTGGCCGGGTCGAAGGAGGATTTTTTTCAGGAGACCGGCTCCATCCGTGATTTTCCCGGCTCGCTGACGCTGCTGAAGCGGCTGGTGTTTGAGGAAGTGGTGCGCCCGCAGTTGTTCGACAAGGCGGCGGCGTTCGGCCAATACGGCGCGCTCATGGGCGGACATTTTATCGGCGACGACTTTCTCGCCGCCATCAAACAAGCGGGGAACGAGCACAGCTATTGGATGTGCCACAGCGGCACGCGCGATGTCCGCAGCAAGCCCGGCACGCCCAGCAAGGCCAGCAAACTGGTGAAAGGTTTTCAGAAGCTGGTGCCGGCGCAAACTTCCGTCTGCTACAAATCCATCGGCACCATGCCCGCCGCGCAGGCGAAGCGGCTGAAACTTTCCACGCAGCCGCTGGTGGTTCCGGGCGGACACGACACCTGCCTTTCGCATTTGCCGATTCTCTCGACGTTTTATCAGGCCTACCCGAAAGCGATTGGCAAACCCGTTGTGCAAGTTGAGGCCGGCACGTGGACGATGATTGCGCAGATGGGCGGCGCGGCCAAGGTGCCGGGTGACGGCTATACCCGCGACATCATCATCCAAGGCACGGTGGACGGCGAGCCGGTGGTGACCGCGCGCTACGGCGGCGGCGCGGATTTCTCGGAGATGAAGAAACTCGCCAAGGCCAAGGGCTGCGGCTTCGATAACAAATGGTCCGAGACGCAATTGCTCAAAATCTTGAAGAGGGCCGACAGCTTTGCGTTGCCCAACATCGCCCCGTCTAACCACGGCACCGGGCCGTTCCCACAGGTCAAAGGCCGCATCGTCAACGAAGCGGCGTTCTTTGCCGACGGTGTCAGCGCTTATCTCATCGGCAACGTGATGACGGTGCTGGCCACGGCGCAGCAGGTGACGGCGATTTCATCCGACACAACGGTTCCGGTGGTGCTGACGGCGGGCGGATCGAAGGATTCATTCTTCGCGGCGGTGCTGGCGACGCTGACCGGCCATCCGGTTTATGCGATGTTCGACAAGAACGGCCAGGCTGTCACCGAGACGACCACGCTCGGCGCGGCGATTGCCGGCAAGGCGGCGTGCCTGGGCATTCATCCCTACAAAGTGGACACGGCTGCACTGGGCGTGAAATACCGCCAGGTGCCGGCCTTTACCGACGAACTGGCCAAGGCGCTTCTGGCCTATCGCGTGAAGTGGATGCAGCAGGTGAGCGGGAAATAGTTTCGGCCTGTGGTAAATAAAATGGCCGTCTCCGCGAGGAGACGGCCAAATGTTTTTTCGACCGAACCGAAACTTCTATTTGGTCTGGATCGCTGCCGGGACTGGTGTTTTGGCGGCGGCGTCCTGGCCGAGCTTGCCGCTGTAACCGGAGAGAACGGCGGAGCCAAGCAGCACCACAAGTCCGAGTCCGAGCAAGCCGCGCGTGCGGCTGCTGGTGCCTTTCCATTCGCCGAGCATCAGGCCGAGCGCGCCGCTGAACATGATTGAAC
>Ga0224534_1000902_pt1 | contig 16938 bp, 15 predicted proteins | sample 714E12024metaG_FD_172012 | JGI IMG/M metagenome (GOLD analysis project Ga0224534, IMG submission 172012) | Peat soil microbial communities from Stordalen Mire, Sweden - 717 E1 20-24 | ecosystem: Environmental > Terrestrial > Soil > Wetlands > Peat | place: Sweden: Norrbotten County, Stordalen... | reverse complement strand
TTGCGCTCGTTGCCGCGCGCCCGGCGTTCGGCTGATTTCGTATTCGGCATAAATTATAATTTCGCTTAAAAGGGCGGTGAATCTAGTCGAATGCAAGTGAATGTCAACGGTGAAAGCTGACTCATCGCGCTTTACTTTCGGGACGTTTGGATGTTTGTTGTTCTGAACATTGGATGGTGATTGTGGTTCTGCAACGGATGAATAGAAAGTTGCAAATTTTACATCTGGAAGACGACCCGGATTTCGCCGAGTTGGTCCGTTCGCTTTTCGCGCAGGACGGTTTGGACGTCGAGTTGAAATGCGTCGGCGGCCGCGCGGCGTTTCAGGCCGCATTGGATGCCGGTGCGTTTGACGTCATCATTTCGGACTATCACCTGCCGTCGTTCTCCGGCCTGGATGCGCTGGCCATGGTGCGGAAAAAAAATCCGCATATTCCGTTCATTCTCGTTTCCGGCACCATCGGCGAACAGGCGGCGATTGAAAGCTTGAAAGCCGGCGCGACCGATTATTTGCTCAAGCAGCAACCGGACCGGCTGCCGTCCGCCGTCCGCCGGGCCGTGCAGGAAGCCGAAGAACGAGCCAGGCTCCGGGCGGCGGAAACGGAATTGGTTCGCCGTGAAAAATATTTCCGCACGCTCACGGAAAATTCGCTCGACGTCCTCTGCATTTTGAGCCGCGACGGAAACCTTCTCTACGCCAGCCCTTCGATCGAGCGCGCGTTGGGTTACAAACCGGAGGAATTGCGCGGGCAAAATTACTTCGCCCGTTTGCATCCCGACGATTTGCCGCACGCACTGGAGGCGTTTCAACTCGCGCTCGATCACCCGGAACGCACGGTAAAAATGCAATTTCGCCATCAAAACAAAGGTGGCGCATGGCAGTATCTGGAACTGGTCGGCCAGAACCGTCTCCAGGACCCGGAAATAGGCGGCATCGTGGTTAATTGCCGCGACGTAACGGATCGCTGGCGCGCAGAAGAGGAATTGCGCAACAGCGAAAAACAGTATCGTCTTCTCTTTCATGGCAATCCGAATCCGATGTGGGTGTTCGACCTTGAAACACTGGCTTTTTTGGAAGTCAACGAAGCGGCCATTCAACATTACGGTTATTCACGCGAAGAATTTCTGACCAAGACCCTCGTGGACATCCGTCTTATGGAAAAAGACGGCCCACCGAAAACCTTCTCACCCGACACGGCTGACCGCAGCATCATTTGGCGTCATCGGCGCAAAGACGGCAGCCTCATTGACGTGGAGGTTGTTTGGAGTCCGATTGTTTTTGGCGAGCGCTTTGCCGCATTGACCATGGCCACCGACGTGACCGAACGCCTGCGCACCGAACACCGCAACGCGGTTTTCTCCAAACTCGGCCACCGGCTCAGTTCGGCCACCACCAATTCCGAGGCGGCCATGATCATTTGTGAAGCCGCTGACGCACTTTTCAAGTGGGACGATTTCGCGCTTGATTTGTATTTCGCCGAAAGCGATGAAGTTTTTTCGCTGCTCACCATTACCACGGTCGAAGGGCAGCGGGTGGAAATTCCATCATCGCCCCAGCTCAAGACCGCCAATGCCCTCGTTCAGCGCGTCATCAAAAAAGGCGCGGAATTACTGTCGTCCGTGGAAGTCAAACACTATTCCGCCGTCTCCATGCTGGCGCCCATCCGCAAGGGCGACCGGGTTATCGGCGTGCTTTTCGTCCAAAACCACACGCCCGGCGCCTACACCAACCGCGATTTGGAAGTGCTCCAGACTTTGGCCGACCAGTGCAGCGGCGCGCTTGAACGTGTCCGCGCCGAGCAGGATTTGCGCGAGAGCCGGCAGCGTTTTCGCGATCTGTTTGAGAATTCACCCGATGCCATTTTTGTCGAGGACTTGGATGGCACGGTGCTGGACGTAAATTTCGCCGCGTGCGTGCTGCACGGCCTGACGCGCGAGCAATTAGTCGGCAAGAATGCCCTGAACGATCTCATTCCGCCGTCGCGCCGGGAGAACGCCCACCGCGATTTCCAAAAGCTGGCGAGCGGCAAATTGTCCTGGATTGAGGGGGAAAGCCTGACCGCCGACGGCAACATCACCCCGGTGGAAGTCCGCGCCGGGCGCGTGGAATATAACGGGAAACCCGCCCTGCTGTTGCATGTGCGCGACATCACCGAACGGCGCGCCGCGGCGGCGGCGGTGCAAAGTTCCGAAATGCTTTTCCGTTCCGTGTGGGAAAATTCCGTGGATGGAATGCGCCTGACGGATGGGAACGGCGTTATTATCGCGGTCAACAAGGCCTACTGTGACCTGGTCGGCATGAAGGCGGAAGAGCTGGAAGGCAAGCCGTTCACCATCGTCTATGCCGAATCCGAAAATCCACAGGTCATACTCGAAAGGCATCGTGAACATTTTCGCGCCCGTGCCGCGAATCGTAAAATTCAACAGCAAATCACCCTTCACAATGGCCAGGTAATGGCATTGGAAATCACCGATTCATTTATTGAATTGCACGGGCAGCCGCTGCTGTTGTTCAGTTTGTTTCGTGACGTCACCACGCAGCGGCGATTGGAAGAGCAGTTGCGCCAGTCTCAAAAAATGGAAGCCATCGGCCAGCTCGCCGGCGGTGTGGCGCATGATTTCAACAACATCCTCACCGTCATTCATGGCCATGCCTCGCTGTTGCTGACTTCCGAGCTCGAGGAATCAGCGTCGCGATCGGCGCAGCAAATCAGCCAGGCCGCTGAGCGCGCCGCCGCATTGACGCGGCAATTGCTCACGTTCAGCCGCCGCCAGCTCATTCAGCCCAAGAAATTGGACATGAACAAAATCGTCGGCAACATGATCGATCTGCTGGGACGGCTTTTGGGCGAGGACGTGTCCCTGCAATTAAATTACTGCCCGTCGCCGGCGATGGTGGAGGCTGATGTGGGCATGATGGAGCAGGTATTGCTCAATCTGGCCGTCAATGCGCGTGATGCCATGCCCAAAGGCGGAAGACTCGCTGTGCGCATTTCCATCGTGGACTTGAACGAAGCTCACGTTCAACACCATCCCGAAGCGCGTGTCGGGCGCTTCGTTTGTGTCAGCAAGACGGACACCGGCTGCGGCATTCCGCCGGAAAATCTCCAGCGTATCTTTGAGCCGTTTTTTACCACAAAGGAAGTCGGCAAAGGCACCGGCCTGGGCTTGGCGACGGTTTATGGCATTGTCAAACAGCACCAGGGCTGGATCGAGGTCGAAAGCACCGTCGGCAAAGGCACGACGTTCCGTTTTTACGTTCCCTATGTGGGCTCGGCACAGGCCGAAACGGAAAAGCCGACAACACAAATCACCATTCGCGGCGGCAATGAAACCATTTTGCTCGTTGAAGATGAGAAACCCGTGCGGGAACTCGTTTCGCGCGTCCTCCGAAAATACGGCTACAAAATTTTGCCGGCCGGCAATGGCGTCGAAGCCCTTGAGACCTGGAACCGGCACAAGAACGAAATTTCCATGTTGTTCACCGACCTCGTGATGCCCGATAATATGAACGGCCGGGAACTGGCGGAAAAACTCTGGGCCGAACGGCCCGGGTTGAAAGTTATTTTTACCAGCGGCTACAGCACCGAAATTGTGGGCAAGGATTTCAAGCTGGAGCCAGAGTTGAATTATTTACAGAAACCTTACCAGCCACAAGTGCTCGCGCTGGCCGTGCGCCGTTGCCTTGATGATAAACATGCTGGATAACGCGGCTTCCGCTGCCGCACATTCCAACTTTTCTTCACCTGGGTTCTTCGCTTAAACTCCGCGCATGATTATCGCGCCTTCGCTGCTCGCCTCCGATCACACCCGCTTCGGCCGGGAAGTCAAACGCGCCGACCGTTCCGGCGCGGACTGGCTGCACCTCGACATCATGGACGGGCATTTCGTCCCAAACATTTCCTTTGGGCCGGAAGTCGTGCGCGCCATTCGTCCCCTGACCAGGATGTTTTTCGACGTTCACCTCATGTGCTCGCGGCCGCAAATTTTGATCGAACCCTTTGCCCGGGCCGGCGCGGACGAAATCACCGTTCATGTCGAACTTCACCAGCAGGTCACGCCACTCATTTGGAAAATCAAATCGCTCGGCAAAAAGGTCGGCCTGGCGGTCAACCCGCCCACGGCCATTTCGCTGGTTCAGCCGTATCTCGACCAGATTGACTTGCTGCTGGTGATGACCGTCAATCCGGGCTTCGGCGGACAGGAATTCATTCACGAAACACTGCCCAAAATCCAGCAGGCCGAGGCCTGGCGGCGCGAGCGGAAACTTCCTTATCGCATCGCGGTGGACGGCGGCATCAATTTCCAGACCGCCGCCGAATGCGCCCGCGCCGGCGCGGACACGTTTGTCAGCGGCACGACCTTGTTTGGTGCGCATAACCTCAAAGCCGCCGTCGCCAAAATGCGGAAAATCGTCAATGCGAATGACCCGGCGCTGGCGGATTTGAAGGTGTGAATGAACGGGTGAATCATCATCAAGAAACCGGGCGGCGACACCCTGCCCGGCATCACACCCGCCAAGGTTGCCAACCTGCAACCCTTGCTGGACGCCTACACCCAGGCTGCGGCGAACCCCGGCAGCCAGCAATCCGACGCCACCACCCGGCGCAAACAGCGCGATGCGGCGGTCAATTCCATCACTGACCGGCGCGTGACCATTCAATTTGCCGCCGACGCCGAATGGCCGTTCACCAATCCCGCCAACGCCGGCATCCGGGGCGAATTCTTCCTGCCCTTGAGCCAGCCGTTACACGGCTGAAGAAACAAAATCATCAAGCGGCCTCCGGCAACGGAGACCGTTTTTTTGTTTTGTGGATAGCCGGCAAATCCCGGCGCGCGAATTTTCAAGGGGACGGCAGACGATTTTCCTGCTCCGTGGGGAGAAGGCCGGGTTGAGGGAGGACGTGAAACAATTCGCCCTTGCATAAAATCCCGATACCGCTAGCGTTCAAAAAACAATGGCCGACGAACTACAAACTCGGAATGTTTTCTTGGATACGCAGGTCTTTGTTGCGGAGACCTTTTTTGTTGGCACTGCGAAGTTAACCGCACTTTCCAAACTTGCCGCCGAAGGGAAAATTTGCCTTTTGATGTCCGTCGTTACCGTTGCTGAATGCAGAAGTCAAATTGAAAAGTTGGTCGCGGAGGCAGGGCAAGTGCTGAGTAAAAACAAGAGGGACCTTGCGATTCTCAGAAATGCAACATCTTTGGATAATTCGTGCTTGGCCAGATTGGATAAGCCAACTGTAGTCAGAGAGATTACTGAAAAATTCGACGCATTCTTAAGAGACGCAAAAGTGACCATTTGTCGCCTTACGGGGGTGTCTATCGAGAGGCTGTTTTCTGATTACGCTCTTGGTAAACCGCCATTTGGTGAAGCTCAGAAGAAAAATCAATTCCCAGATGCGGCTGCGATGCTTTCGTTGGCCATTTGGTGTGATGCTCAATCCCAAACGGCTTACGTTGTTAGTGAAGACAAGGACATTGAGAGCGTTTGCAGGGCCAACACCAAATTCATATTCAAAGCAAGGCTTGCGGAGTTTCTGGACATATTCAACAGACACGAAACTGTTCTTACGAGAATTGTAACGGGAATTTTGTCAGCCAAAGCCGAAACGATGAAGCAACAAGTCCGCACTAAGTTTGAAGCATCGGGATTCTTTATTACGGGCGAAATAGGTGATGTCGAAAACGTCGAGGTCAGCAAGATTGAAATTGGAAATGCTTATATCATTTCATTGCATGAGGATTACGCCATTGCGGAAATCGAAATGGCAGTTACCTACTCGGCTGACGTTAGTTACCGGGACTACTCGAAAGGGTGGGGCGATTCAACGTCATGGGAATTTTCACATGATTCAATTGAGGTGACGCAGCACCTTTCGGCAGACGTGGAAATCGAATTCAAAAGAAATGCGCCTGAAAACGCAACGGTGCATATCAGTCTTGGGCCAGGTGATATTGAAGTTCCGTTTTCAACTGAAGACCCACATCACTGGAAATAGATTTGGTCTATGGGATACCAACGTTTTCAAGGCCAGACGGCCCAGTTCTCAAATTCAAATGACAAAAATGGGGTCACTTTTTTAATTTGTGCAATCTGCGATTAATTTCTTCTTCAGTTAGATCGTCAACGTGTTCTGGTGTCAATGCCGCTGCGGGAAACGTTGAACGACGATCTTTCTGGTCTTTGTCAAACCAACAGCATTTAACTTGTCCGTTCTTCGTATGCCCCACAACCGTCATGTGTGGACTTCCTGAAAGCAATTGAACCCCATCTCCTACATTGAATTTTGGTTTCCGCATATCTATGTCACAATCAAGCATATCCCTTATAGGCCACGTCATGCCGATTCAATGCATTCATCAGCACCACGTCAATAATCTGTATATGCTCTGGAAATATTTCGATTAAAGGCAACATGAACTGTGCGTATATTCGACTTTTATGAAGTCGTCTCGCTTCGTATTCGGCCCCATTCATGCCCCAAAATTCGATAAATACAGGAATGCGCTGTCGTGAGAAAACCACAAAATCTGGAAGCAAACCAGGTATTGCAGTAATAGATTCATAATCATGTCGGACATCATGTCGGCGGAGCCAGTCGTCAATGATTTTCTCACCCGGAGAACGAACGCGATGCCCATCATCGCAAAAGAACTTTGCTGGATACTGATTTCGATAATCATCTTCAATTTGGCGTCCCACAACTTGGTTCGTTACTTGCCTGTCGAAGACAGATGCGAAATGTTGCAACAAATCTTGAGCATCACCTCCATCGTAGATTTTTCCAATCGTGGCTTGGTCGCGCATCAAAGTCGGAATCTGCGTTCGTAAGACACGAATAACGCTTTTACTTGCCTGTTCTATCTTAACTTGATTTGGGTAACGACCATTCCAAGCTGTGGCATCATGCCGACCGCCATCTGATGTGGCTATCCAGACGCCATACAGGCTGTTGTCGGAGTAGTTGTAAAGAAGGCAGAGGTCGCCGCATTTGACCCAAAGCCCATAAGGTTCATTCGTTCCAAACAAATTGAGCCTGAAGCAATCAGTTATTGTTTCATTTTTACAGAGGAAAATTGCAACTTTCATACAGGCATTTCGTTTTGGAAATTATTTTCGCCGAAAATCCGGTCGAGCATGACTTTGACGTAGTGGCTGGCGTGCCAGTCGCAGTGGCAATAAAAGCTGCCGGTCTTTTTGAGGACGCGAGCGAGTTGCACGCAGCGCGGGCGCATGTAGTCGATGTAGGCGCGGGTGGATTCGTGGCGGTCTTCAAACGCGCGCTTCTCCTTGGTCTCGCCCCAGAAGACCTCGTAGTTGCGGTTGGAGTTGAAGGGCGGGTCAATGTAAATGAGGTCCACGCAGGCGTCGGGCAGCTTGGCGAGCTGTTCCAGATTGTCGCCGCAGTAGATAACGCGGGTGTCGAGGAGGGTGCTTGATCGTAGGACGGGCATCCTGCCGGTTTCATTCTTTTCTGATTTTGGAGACAGGCTGGAAGCCTGTTCCACTTTGGCAGCGGCCTTTTTTGCCATGCGGCGAGTGTGCGCCGGAAAATTGGCAGCGTCAATTCCGCCTTCACTTCGTTTCGGCGCGACAGGCCGCGTTCACCCGCTGTGCTCGCACCCGTCGCGGCAGGTCCGCAGTTAAACCGCAATGCTTGGCATATAAAGACCGCTGTGCCAATCTCTGCGCGTGGCACAAATCAAATTCGGCACGGACGGCTGGCGCGCGGTCATCGCGGAGGATTTCACGTTTGCCAATGTCGCGCGCGTCGCGCAGGCGGCGGCGGACTATTGGAAGTCTGAAGTCCAAAGTCCAAAGTCCAAAGTCTTCGGATATGAGTTGAAAGTCGTCGTTGGTTATGACCGCCGGTTTTTGTCTGATCAATTCGCACAATGCACCGCTGAAGTTTTCGCCGGAAATAATTTTGAAGTCGTCCTCACGCCGGAGCCGACGCCGACGCCGTCGGTTTCGTTCGCCGTCAAACATCTGCGCGCCGTTGGCGGGGTAATGATTACCGCCAGCCACAATCCGCCGATTTTCAACGGTTTCAAACTCAAGTCGGATTACGGCGGCTCCAGCGATTCCGAAACGTGCCGGTCCGTCGAAAGTTTTCTCGACCGCAATCCCGTTAAAACCATGCCGCTGGCTGATGCCATCAAAGCCGGCCGGATTCAAATTTGCGATGTCCGCCCGGCGCATTATGCCGCGCTCAAAAAGCTGGTGGACTTCAAGCTCATCGCGAAATCCAGACTGCGTTTTGCCCACGACGCGCTTTTCGGGGTTGGCGCGGGCTGTTTCGAGCAATTGCTGGCTGGCACAACGTGCAAAGTCACGACCCTCAACGGGGAACACGACGTTCTTTTTGGCGGAATCAACCCCGAGCCAATCGAGAAAAATTATGCGCGCAGCCAGAAATATTTGCGCGCGCATCCGCACGACATTTGCCTGGTGACCGACGGTGACGCCGACCGCGTTGGCGGCATGGACGGCCGCGGCAAATATTTGACGACGCACCAGATCATCTGTCTGCTCCTGCATCATTTGATTGTAAATCGCAAGGGCAGGGGGCGGGTGATCAAGGCGCTGACGACGACTTCGATGGTGGACAAGATGTGCGCGGCTTACGGCCTGCCGCTGGTCGAGACCGGTGTCGGTTTCAAATACATTTGCGCCGAGATGCTCAAGGGCGGCGTGCTGCTCGGCGCGGAGGAAAGCGGCGGCATCGGTTTCGCCGGCCACATCCCCGAACGCGACGGCATCGCCGCCGGATTGATGCTGCTGGAAATGCTGGCGACCGAGCGTGTGTCGGTAAACAAACTGCTGGCGAAGCTGGAGAAACATTCGGCCCGCATCGTTACGGGCGGATTGACACGCATTATCCGTTGGAGAAACGCGCGTGGCTGATGGAATTTCTGCAAAAGAACCCGCCGGCAAAGTTGCTGCGTTCACCGCTCGCGGACATGAAAACGTTCGACGGCGTGAAATTTGTCGCGCAGGACACGTCGTGGCTGATGTTGCGCGGGTCGGGCACGGAACCGATTTTGCGGATTTACGCCGAGGCAAAGTCAGACGCCGGCGTGCAAAAGCTTTTGAAGCTTGGCGTGTCGTTGACGCGGCATTAGAATCAGAAAAAAACCGCTTATGTTGAATACTGGAATTTTAAACCCAAGCATTCTTTCCCTGCTGGCCCGTGTGCGGCACACCAATGCGTTCGTGATCGCCGACCGCGGCTTTCCGTTCTGGCCGCAGATCGAGACGGTGGACATCTCGCTGGTGGACGACGTGCCGGCGGTGTTGCAGGTGCTAGCGGCCGTCCGCGCCAATTTTAACGTCACGCAGGCGTATATGGCGCGCGAGTTCAAACAGAACAATACAGCGGCGACGCAGGCGAAGTTTGCCAAGGCGTTTGCGGGCGTGCCTTTGGAATTCGAGCCGCACGTGGAATTCAAGAAGCGCGTGCCGTACGCCATCGGACTGATCCGCACCGGCGACACGGTGCAATACGCGAACGTGATTTTGATTTCCGGCTGACAGCGGTAGATTTTTTGATTCCCATAAAAAACGCCCGCGGACTGCCGTGGGCGTTTTGCTTGGATGGCCGGATTATTTCACAGCGTCCCTGGCTTCGAGCTTTTGCCAGACGGCCCCGTAAATCGCGATAAACACAAAGCAGACCAGCGGCACCACCATGCCAAGACGCATCGAATGAACATCGCCGATGTGGCCCATGAACGGCGGAGCAATCGCCCCGCCCACGATGGACATGACGATGAGCGACGAGCCGAGCTTGGTATAGTCGCCCAGCCCTCGGATGCCCAGCGCGAAAATCGTCGGGAACATGACGGACATGAAGAAGAACGTGCCGAACAACGCAATCAAGCCCAGCGTGCCGCCGCCCATCATTACGGCGGACAGCACCACGTTGATGGCCGCGTAGGTCGCCAGCACACGATGCGGTTTCAACTGGCTGATCACGGCGCTGCCGCACAAACGCCCGAACATGAACAAGCCAAAACCAAACGCGCCGAGCCAGGCGGAGGCTTGCTTTGGTGTCACGCTTGGATCGTTTTCGATGACATAATTGACGAAGAAGCTGAAGATGCCCGTCTGCGCTGCGACATAGAGAAATTGCGTGGCGATGCCCAGCGTAAAATGTTTGCGCCGGAACATATCCCAGTTTTTGGAAACCAGAATGAATGCAGCAATGTAAGAGGCAACCAGCAATCCGTATTTTGTCGGCTGGAGCAATGCTTGGTCCATATTAAGCATCGTCCAAACCAACCCCAAAATCGGGGAAATAAAGAAATACAACAGCCCGCAGACAACAACCAACGTGATGCCAATGGCCGCAAGCTGCCCCGAGGAAGGTTTAAGAGTGGTCTTTTGTTCAGGGGATTTCTGGCTTTCGTCGTGGGCGTGCAAATCCGGGACATTGGAAAAAATAAAGACCACGAGCAGGATGGAAACAAATACGGCTATGCCCAGGTAGGGAACGTGAAGGCCGGCGTTGGCGTTCGCACCTTCGCCGCCGGAAAAGACAAATTGTCCGCCGACAATCGGGCCGAGAATCCAGCCCCCGCCGTTGAGCGTCTGGGCGATGTTGATGCGCGTCGCGCCACTTTCCGGTGGGCCGAGCAAAGTGGTGTAAGGATTGGCAATGGTTTCCAGACAGGTCATGCCCGATGCGATGACAAACAGACCCAGTAGAAACGCCCAGTAGGCGCCGATGTTGGTGGCCGGAATGAACCAGAACGCGCCGGCGGCAATCAACGTGAGGCCGACGAGAATGCCGCCTTTATAGCCGAATTTCCTCGCGATTAAACCAGCAGGAATCGCCATCAGGAAGTAAGCCAGATAATTGGCGAACTGCACGAGGCCCGACTGTTCCCTGTTGATGTGGAGCGAGTCCTGAAAATGCTTGTTGAGGATGTCAATCATGCCATTGCAAAAGCCCCAGAGCAGAAATAGCGAGGTGACGAGAATGAACGTGACGATCAGATTCTTGCCGTCATCCGAGACGAACATGCTTTTCTTGTTTGTGTTCATGGTGTTTTGAAAACGGTGCTAACAACCCAAATGCCTGCCATTGCGCCGGAATTTCGTGTCTCCGCGGCATGCGTGGGGAATAGACTCATAATGATTGGTTACTGACGCCGCGAGTAATTATTTTAATCTTCGCACCGCGTCAAGTTTTTCATTTCAAACATTGCGAATGTCGCGGTTGTTTTGTTAAACCATGCAAACTAATTTCTCCGCATAAAATGCAAATCAAAACAAAACGACCGCTTCGGGTCGGGCTGTTCGGCATCGGGTTGGACGCCTGCTGGCCGCAGTTCAAAGGGCTCAAGCAACGCCTGGAAGGTTATGGGCGCGTCGTCCACGGCCGGCTCAAACGGCCCGGGGTCGAGGTGGTGAACCTCGGTCTGATTGATTCGCCGCCCAAGGCGCTCGAAGCCGGGCACCGCTTCTGGCAGGAGGACGTGGATTTGATTTTTCTTCACGTCACGACTTGCGCGCTTTCGTCCACGGTTTTGCCGGTGGTGCAGCGCGCCAAAGTTCCCGCCATTGTCTTGAACCTCCAGCCCGCGCCGGCGATTGATTATGCGACGTTCAACAAAATGGGTGACCGCACGGCCATGACCGCCGGATACGATTGTTTGATCCCGCCGGCTGCTCCGGCAGGACGTTCTAACCAACGATACTTTTAGAAGAACCGCCGCTTCATTCAATAATTTTGGGAGATTAAAATTAAATCCATCAAAAAAGGAATATATCCATGAAAATAGCAGTCATCGGGCTGGGTTACGTCGGGCTTCCCTTGTCGCTTCAATTCGCGCGGTCGGGAATCACGGTTCTGGGTTTGGACATTGATACGGCCAAGGTGGAATCGCTGAACGGCGGGCGCAGTTACATCAAGCACATTTCCTCGGAAACAATTTCCGAGGCGGTGAAGGCGCGCAGGTTCTCTGCGTCCGGCGATTTCAGCCGCATCCGGGAAGTCGAAGCGGTCATCATTTGCGTGCCCACACCGCTCAATAAAAACCGCGAGCCGGATATCTCGTTCATCGTCGAGACCGGCAAGGCCATCGCGCCGCATCTGACGAAGGGGACCCTGGTGGTGTTGGAATCCACGACTTATCCGGGCACGACAGATGAAGATTTGCGTGAAGTACTGGAGGCGGGATCGAAGTTGAAAGCGGGAACGGACTTTCATCTGGCCTTTTCGCCGGAACGGGAAGACCCCGGAAATGCGCAGAGCAAGGTTGAAATTATTCCCAAAGTGATCGGCGGTTACACGCCGGCCTGTCTGGAGCGCGCCAAGGCGCTTTATGGCCGCGCCATCAAAACCATTGTGCCGGTTTCTTCCTGTCGGGCGGCCGAGGCCACGAAGCTGCTCGAAAACATTTTTCGCAGCGTGAACATTGCGCTGGTCAACGAACTGAAGCTTGTTTACGGAGCGATGGGAATTGATGTTTGGGAAGTCATCCAGGCGGCAAAGACAAAACCGTTTGGCTTCATGGCCTTCTATCCCGGACCCGGTTTGGGCGGGCATTGCATTCCCATTGACCCGTTTTATCTCACCTGGAAGGCCCGCGAATGCGGCCAGCACACCCGTTTCATCGAGCTGGCGGGCGAAATCAACACCGCCATGCCGGCGCACGTGGTGAACCGAACGGCTGAAGCCCTCAATGAATTGCGGAAACCCATGAAAGGAAGCCGCGTGTTGGTGCTGGGCCTGGCTTACAAACCGAACGTGGATGATGACCGTGAATCGCCAAGCTACGTCCTGTTGGAACTGCTTAAAGCCCGCGGCGCGGACGTGGCCTATTACGATCCGTATGTGCCGGTGATTCGTGTGACCCGCGAGCATCCGCATTGGGCGGGCACCCGCTCCGTAAGCTGGAATCGTGAAACACTGCAAAGTTTTGATGCGGTCATCATCGCCACCAACCACCAGGTCATCAATTACCAGGAACTGGCGGATTGGTCGGCGTGCATTGTGGACACCCGCAATGCCATGGCCGGGGTGAAGGTAAAACCCCGCCAGGTTTGGAAAGCATAGGCAGTCGCAAAACGGGAGGTTGGGGTTCATCATGATTTTGTTGCTGGGATCGAGCGGTTACGTGGGTCAGGCCTTTGCGACCGTGCGACTGAATTGCGCAGGCGTGGACACAGTTTTATTCCACTCACGCGCAAGGCGATTAATTACGCGGATTTCACCCTTTTGTTTGATTATGTGCGGAAAGTAAAACCGGAGTTCATCGTTCAACAGGAAAACCCGGGCGCGTCAAGCCCAACTTGCCCCTCCCGGCCGCAACGGGCGCAACCGGACCCATCACCGTTCGGTTTCCCAGCTTTAGGCGGTCCATATGGTGTAACCTGTGTTCTTCCCCTTCCTGGGAGCGCCGGCGTCCACCCTCCGCAGTGCTGCTACGCCCGTCCTCCGCAGTAGCCTCGCTACGGAGGGTGGAGAGGACGGGTCCCGCCGGCTTGGGGCGTTGGAACCATGTTCCCCCGCCTCCCGGGACACCCAACTCCAAAACCCTTGAAGGCCCGGAAAAATAACAAATCATTTTTTTGATTCATTAATGTAATCAGAAGTGTCCGGTTTAGAAACCCGGCAAACAGGGGTGATTTTGCATGTCGGTTGATTGGGATGGGGGCGGTAGTTGAGCAAGCGCCTGTGAAACGGGCGTTTTCTCAAACAGCGTGAGGCTCAAAATCTGTAGAATGGTATAGAGACTGGAATCCAGAAGCCGGCGTTTCTTGAGAATGGCGACGAGCAGGTAAACGGCGATGGCGCTCCAGATTTGGGTGCGCACGGCGTTTGGGCTCGTGCCATAGAAGGCTTTGATGCGCAGATGTTGTTTGATCCATTTGAAGAACAGTTCGATCTGCCAGCGGCCATGATACAATTGCGTAATCGTAAGGGCTGGGGCGGTAAAGTTGTTGGTCAGGCAGACCAGCATTGTGCCGGTCTTGGGATCGCGATAGCCGATACGCCGCCGCGGGTCGGGATAATCGCGCTGGGCATAAAAGCCGGTCGTCACCACGGTCTGGTCAAACCGCAGACCGGTGGCTTTGTCTACCGGCCGGGAGTAACGGCGGGCGCAGCGGAAGTTTTTCTTGGCGCGGGTGACGAAGAAAGCGGCGCATTGGTGGAGCCGATGCAACCGGGCGAAGTCCAGACAGCCGCGATCCATGATGTAGAACGAGCCAGCCTCCCAAGCGAGTTGGTCGAGAATGTTTGCGTCGTGAACACTGCCCGGCGTTACAATGATGACAGTGGGAAAGTTGCCTTGCAGCGTCAGCAGTGTGTGGAGTTTGATGGCGGCCTTGCGGCGGCGGAAGGTGGCCCAGGGAAACAGCGAGAGGCACAGGTCAATGGTGGTGGAGTCCAGCGCGTAGGCGGCGGCTTGGAGTTCGAAGCCGAAAGGTTCATCGGCGTAGAGCGTGGTGGCTTGTTGGATGAGGCCGTGAGCGAAGTCGGCGAAGATGCGCCAATCGCGTTTTTCGTTGGCGTCTGCCAACGTGCTGCGGGCGGTGGGTTGGCGGATGCCGGAGTGATAGAGCTTCGGGCCGAAGGATGCCAGGCAGGTTTCGATGTCGCGCAAACTTTCACGCCAAGTCAGTTGGGCGAAGGCCAGCACAAGGAACTGTTCGTAGGCGGGCAGTTTGCGGACGCGGAAGTTGCCGTGGCAACGGGCGACACACTTGTCGAAGTCGTATTTGGGCAGGAAGTCGAGCCGTTGGGCGAAGACAGTGCGACCTTCATTCATAAGGTGGAAAACCGCCATGAAGCGGTGAACCACCCTCGAAAAGCCATCGTGAAATTGAAATCGAAAAAAGTCCGGACAGCGAAAGAACGCCGATTTTATCGAACCGAAATCGCAATCAGGAAAAACTTAACCGGACAGTAGAGTCGCTTTATGTGTGTTTATGGCGTCCGGCCTCCTGACGTTTGCGCGGCATGATATGCTGGAAATGTATCACCTGATGGGCTATCCCGAGGCGCAAATCGAACAGATACAAAAGTCCGGCCTGCTGATTGGGAACCGCATGACGTGGCTGATGGCGTTTTCCGTGTTGCCGTTCCTGGGCTATCTCCTCTTCATAAAAAAAATCCTCCGCCGCAAATCGTAAAAGGCACGGCCTGCTGGGCCGGCCATGTGTCTGAGAAATGGCAAAAACACAAGCATCCGCTGGACAAACCGCAGATTTGAACAACAAAGGAACAAAGACGCGAAGGGACAAACTCTCAACTTTCAACGTTCAACCCTCAACCAACCTTAACCGCAAAGAACACAAGGAACACAAAGACAAGACAGGGATGGGAACCGCGAAATATACAAAATTGGCTTCCCAAGCCCGCCACAGAAAAGTAAAAGGGGGCAAACCCGAGTTTGGACACTTTTCTCCCCTGACCGGTTGGGAGGATTCGTTGGGAGGTGTTGAGGGTTGAGGGTTGAAGGTCTTGGATTTGGAGCCGTCACCGAATTCGACGCTTTACTTCCAGCCATTTTGGACAAAGCCTTCACCCGTCTCCGCTTTGCTACGACGCGGCGAGCAGGAGAAATATGAACACCCCCTCACGCACGCCGGGCATCTGCCGGATTGACCAGCCGGACAAGCACAATCACGGTTTCTTTGTGCGGGTGCAACGCAGGGGCAAAATCCATTCCGCATTTTTTACCGATTGTTCGCACGGTGGGCGGGTACAGGCGTTGGTGGCCGCGCAACAGCATCACCGGAAGTTGCTGCGAAAACTTGGCCTGCCAAAACAGAGGTCGCGCCGTTGGTGGGCGGAACTCCTGCGGCGGCGCGGCCGGTCGGGGATCATCGGGGTGCAGAGGATGGTGGACCGGCGATCCACACGGCCCCGGACGTATTGGATGGCAACCTGGAGTCCCGAACCGTATGTCGTCCGGCGAAAAGCATTCTCGGTGAAAAAGCTAGGCGCGAAGAAAGCCAAACGGCTCGCCATACGCGCCCGGCGCGCGGGTTTGCGGAGTATGCAATGAATGCCAAACCAGAGCGGAATAGAGCGGACGCGCTGAAGCGCCCGCAATCCCGGATGAAAAAAACAACGTTTCCCTTGTCGCAAGTCTATCGGCTGCTCGAACCCGGACCGGTCGTGATGGTCACGACGGCCCGCGCCGGGCGGGCGAACATCATGACCATGTCGTGGCATACGATGATGGAGTTCGAGCCGCCGATCGTGGGTTGCGTGATCAGCAACCGGAACTACTCGTTTGAAATCTTGCAGGCGACCAGGGAATGCGTGATCAACATCCCGACGGTGGAGCTGGCGGAAACGGTGGTGGGCTGCGGGAACGCTTCGGGACGACGGGTGGACAAGTTTCAAGGCCTTTGGTCTTACGCCCGTGGCCGCCGCGTGCGTCAAGGCCCCACTCATCGCCGAGTGCCATGCCAGTCTGGAATGCAAGGTCATTGATGGGAAGCTGGCCGCCAAATACAACTTCTTTGTCCTGGAGGTCGTCAAAGCGTGGATTGACCCATCGAGGAAACATCCGCGGACGATTCATCACCAGGGGGAAGGCGTGTTCATGGTTGCTGGCCGGACGATCCATTTGCCTTCCAAAATAACTTCCCGCGCCAGGAAATAAATGCCCGCCCGCCTACCGAACCAAGAGGCATAAAGGCTGAATGCTGAAAACAACATGAATAAGCAACCGCAGGATTTGAAGCCGAGAACCACGGCGTTTGCGCTTCGGGTCACCCCCCACTCCCAGAGCAGCGCCGGATCGTGTCCGAACTGGACGCATTGCAGTCCCGCTTGAGCGGGATGAAGCGCCTGCAAGCCGAGCCCGCCACCGAGTTGGATGAGTTGTTGCCTTCGATCTTGGACAAAGCGTTCAGGGGAGAACTGTCGTGAATACTCAAGGCTAAACGCTAAAGGCTGAAATT
>Ga0224534_1000901_pt1 | contig 16950 bp, 11 predicted proteins | sample 714E12024metaG_FD_172012 | JGI IMG/M metagenome (GOLD analysis project Ga0224534, IMG submission 172012) | Peat soil microbial communities from Stordalen Mire, Sweden - 717 E1 20-24 | ecosystem: Environmental > Terrestrial > Soil > Wetlands > Peat | place: Sweden: Norrbotten County, Stordalen... | reverse complement strand
CTCCGAGTTGGTCGGGTTCAACCGCATGGCCTCGCGCAGTTGGATTGTGCCTTCCGTGAGACTGCCCTTTTGGATCAACAAGATTCCGAGATTATTGCGAGCCAGCGCCAGCTTGGGGTCAATTTCCAGGGCGGCGATGTAATGTTCAACCGCCTCGTCAAGTCTGCCTTGCGTGTGCAGCAGCCGGGCGAGGTTGTTTTGGGCCACGGCGGAATCGGGATTGAGCTTCAGCGCGGCGGCGTAATGCGCCATCGCCTCGTCATATTTTTTTTGTTTGGCCAGCGCGATGCCCATGAAGATGTGGGTCTGCTCCTGCGTGGGTTTGAACCAAAGGGCCTTTTGATACTCCGCGATGGCTTCATCCAGCCGGCCCTGCTCGTCCAGCGCGTCCCCCATGAAAAAATGGGCTTCGGGAAAAGCCGGCTGATAGCGCAAGGCCGTCTGATAATACGCCATCGCCTCGTCATATTTGTGTTCCTTGGCGAGCAGGCTGCCCAGGATGGTGATGGCCATGTAATTTCTCGGTGTGACTTTATCGGCGTGTTCAAACAGCGTGCGGGTGTTCCGCCAGCAACCCAGTTGCGCCGATGTCGCCGCCAGCAACCCAACGGCCACTATCACGGACGCGCCTTGCAGAACCAGCCGGCTTTTGATGATTTCACAGGCGGACCAGACGACGGCCACGAACAGGCCGATCAACGGAAGATAAGTGTAGCGGTCGGCCCAGGCCTGGTCACCCACCTGCACCAGCCCGATGACCGGCACGAGCGTCCCCAGAAACCACAGCCAGCCCACCATGATGTAAGGGCGCTGGCGGAAATTTTTTATCGCCAGAAAAGTTGTCAGCCCCAGCACGATGACGGCGCACACGATGGTCAACGTCGGGAGATGGATTTGATAGGGATAATAGACGGCCAGATTTCGCGGGACAAACATCGCGGCCAGATAATGATTGTAAGCCGCCAGCGCATGGACGGCGCGCTGGGAAACCGGCAGACCGGCGGTGGAGACAATCGCGAGTTGCTGCGCGCGCAACGTCAGCACGCAGGCGATGGCGGACAGGACGAGAAACGGAACCTTCTCCACCAGCAGCGTTTTGAAAATCGGAAATCGGAAATCGGAAATCGGAAATCGTTTGAGCGGCCAGCAATCCAGCAGCAGCAGCACGAACGGCAAAGTCACGCCCATCGGTTTTGACATCAGGCAGCAGGCAAGGAAAAACAAGGCGAGCCAATAAAAACGTGATGCGTCGGCGGGCGTTTCACCTGTCACGCGGCACTCGTCACTCGTCACGCTTTTCACATAACACCACAGCGTGAGCATCCAGAAAAAGGCGCAGAGCACGTCCTTTCGTTCGGCCACCCAGGCCACGGATTCGACGTGGAGCGGATGCCACGCAAACAGCGCCGCCACCGCCGCGCTGCGCCACAGCGCATTTGTCATGCGGTTCAAAAACGAAAACAAAAGCATCGCGCTGGCAATATGCAGCAAAATGCTTGTCAGGTGATGGCCTCCGGCCCATGCGCCGTAGAGCTGGCAATCAGCCATGTGCGACAACCAGGCCAGCGGATGCCAGTTGCCCGCGTGAAAACCGAAGGCCCAGACCAGACCCGTCCACGTCAAACCCGCCTGCACGCGCGGATTATCCGTCACATATTGCTGGTCATCATATTCGACAAAGCCGTGGCGGAGGGCCGGCAGATACACGGCCAGCGTGACCAGGGCCAGCCCGCCGTAAATGAGGCATCGGCTTTGGAATTGTGGATCGCGCGTCCGCATGGCGTCAGCATGATACGGGGGATTTGCGCTTTTTCACGGCCAATTTTCGTTTGTCCCAATTTCGCATTTGGAATCGGACAAAAAAATCATTAACCACGGATGGACGGATGGACACGGACAACAAAGCCAAACGCAGAGGCGCAGAGAACGCGGAGAAATGCAGAGTAAAAAAACTCTGCGACCCTTTGCGGCCTCTGCGCCTCTGCGTTTCGCCCCATCTGTGTCATCCGTGGTTGAACTGCGGTTTCTGGTTTATGCCGGAAAAGGATGCGGCCTTGCCCTGGCCGGCGCAAGCCGCGCGTCCCGAAGGTTACGGACTTGTGAAATCGGTGAACGTGTGGATAACTTTTCCAAAAAAATGTTGCCGTCGGCGGGAATCTGTGCGAGAAAAGAGATGCACGCAAGGTTGACCGATTTGAAATATGAGACAGAAGGCCGGCTTGATTTGGAAACGCGGCGGGCGGGTTGAAACCAGCGGGACGAATTGTCCGCTGCCGGGAAAAATTTTACTTCATCGCCCCCGGCGGTTTTGGAATGGTTTCACGCTCATCGAACTGCTGGTCGTCATCGCCATCATCGCCATTCTGGCGGCGCTGCTGTTGCCGGCGCTGGCTGCAGCCAAACGAAAGGCATACACCGTCCAATGTCTCTCAAACATGCGTCAATGGGGTCTCGCGCTTCAAATCTATGCCTCACAAAACGACGACCAAATCCCGAGGGACGGAACAGACATGGGAGGGTCATACTCTCCCTATACCAGCGCCCCCTCCGGCTGGAACTCGCCAGGCAGCCCGCTCGACACCGCCGCATGGTTCAATGCATTGCCGCCGGCTGTTGGGGAAAAGCCGCTTTCATTTTATTACAATGCGGCTGGCGCAAACTATCAGATGAAATTTCCCTTTCCCGGAAATGGCGTTGGGAAAATGTGGATGTGCCCTGCAATCCAATTAGGCGCGGCGGACAGTTCTCTGTTCCTTGATGGAGGGCAATTTGGCTTTTTCAGCTATGTGATGGACCTCGATCTTAAGCTTAAATCAAGCATTGCCAACGGAGTTGCGGACAGCGCCAGTGGAGCAGGCAACAGTTATGCCTGGCCAACCATGCCCAAACTTTCCTCAATGCGCAATGCTTCGGCGCAGGTTCTGCTGACCGAGTTTTGTTTTAGTCCCAGTTTGGAAAATTGGACGGGGGCCAGTTCTCCCCAAATGGGCTGTTTCCCAGCCTCCCGTTGGACTTACTTCGTCAAACGCCACAGCAATGGAGGCAACCTCGTTTTTCTTGACGGACATTCTTCGTGGTTCCTTTACGATTACGTTTTCAATCCGGACCCGCCCGCCGGGACGCAGGGCCGGGGGGAAAAGTTAAATGACGATATCTGGTGGAACCCCAACCGGGACAAACCTTGAGATAGGAGTGATTTCAGGCAAATTAAACGGCGACCAGCGATGGTCGCCATTTTATTGGGTGGCAAAAAACAAAATAATCAAACCGCCGTCTTCAGTGAGTCGCCATTGCTGGCTTGGCGTGGCGGGCGGGCACATTTCAAGCAGTCAACTTCGCGCTTATTTGGGGATTATTCCCGATTGAACGATTCCTGGTTGCGTTCCGGCAAAGGTTCTCCCCCGGTCGTGAATCCAATCCGGTTGTCGTGCGGGTGTCCGCGCGGACATTTAGCCGGTGGTTTCACGGGTATGTGCCTGTGCGGGCGGCGTGCCGGGCATTGCGCCGGATTTCCTTGCCGGACAACGGCACGAAGTGGAAAAGATAAATCGCGGGGAAATTTCCAGCCAACCTGAAAAACTGGTTGATAAACCACGCACCCTCACAAAGAAAGATTTTTACCTGGCGTCTTGGCGTCTTGGCGTGAGAAGCAATTTCCAGATCAAAACAAACGCGCTCGCGAAATCCTCCGGCTTTTCGGCAACCCACCGTGAAACTTTTTCCGGCGCGAACCAGCCGCCGGTTTCAATTTCGTCGGGATGCAACTGGAACGGCCCCTCGTTTTTGCAGCGGTAAATCCAGACGAATTCCGCGTCCGTTGCCGCGCAGGCGTCAATTTTGAAAAGCCTTTGCAGCGGCTCGTTTATTTTCAATCCGAGTTCCTCGCGCAATTCGCGGACTGCCGTTTCATCATAATTTTCGCCGGAATCCACGTGGCCGCTCGCCGATGAATCCCAGACGCCCGGCTGGCGGTCTTTTTTCATCGAGCGCTTCTGGAGAAAAATCTCGCCGCGCGAATTGAAAACCAGCACGTGGACCGCGCGATGCAGCAGCCCTCGCGCATGAACTTCGCCGCGTGGTTTCCGGTCAATCACCTCGTCGCGCTCGTTGACGACGTCAAATATTTCTTCGTTCAATCTGTGTTTCATCTGTGTCAATCTGTGGCTAAAACCTCTTTCAACGCTGTGACAGCTTTTGCCAGTTGCGCTTTGGTGATGGTCAGCGGCGGCGTGAAGCTGATGACGTTGCCATATTCGCCCTCCGGCAGGAAAATCAATCCCCGCTGCAAAAGGGTTTTGATTGCGGTGAAAGTTTCGGCGGTGGCGGGCGAGCCGTCGTGGCGGCGCAGTTCCACGCCAGCCATCAGGCCGAGGCCGCGCGCGTGAATTTCAAATTTCAAATTTGGGATTTCAGATTGGAGCGATTGCAGTTCGGCGAGCAGGAATCCGCCGAGTTCGGCGGCGCGTTCGGGCAGTTTCAGTTTTTCGATTTCCGCGATTTGCGCCAGTGCCATCGCGCAGCCGACGGGATTGCCGAGGAACGTGCTGGTGTGAATCGCCTCGCCGCGCGACGCCGGCCACGCGGCGTCCATCAGGTCCGCGCGGCCAACGCAGGCCGAGAGCGGAAAGCCGCCGGTGAGCGCCTTGCCGAGACAAATCAAATCGGGGACAACGCCGCTGTGTTCGCACGCAAACCATTTTCCGGTCCGGCCGAAGCCGGTGTAAATTTCATCGGCAATCAGCAGCGCGCCGGACTCGTCGCACAGTTTCCGGAGCGGCGGCAGAAAGTCCGGCGGCGGGACGTTGATGCCGCCGCGCGCCTGCACCGGCTCGACGAGGATCGCGCCAACCCATTCGCGGCGGAACAGGTGGCGGATCTGGAATTCGACGGCGGCAAGGTCGGCGGACACCGCCGGAAACGGAACGAAGCGCGCGAATTCGCGGAGTTGCGGTTGGAACGGCTTGCGGAAAAAATCGCGGTGCGTGGCGTTGAGCGCGCCGTAGCCGAGTCCGTGATACGCGCCGGTGAAGGCAATGACGCCGTGCCGGCCGGTGGCGAGCATCGCGGTCTTGAGCGCGGACTCCACGGCCTCGAAACCGGAGTTGGAGAAAATGACTTTTCCAGTTTTAAATTTTGAATTTTTGGCTTTTAGTTCCGGCGAATCCGCCCAGCGCTCAAAGGTTATCCGGCTCAATTTTTGCGCCAGTTCCGCTTTGAGCGCGTGGGGATGCACGTCGCCCATCGCGTGCAGCAGCCGGCCCATTTGGTTTTGCCCGGCCTTGACGACGCTTGAATTCGCATGGCCGGCGGCGGCGACGCCAAACGCGCCGGTCAAATCCAGATATTTTTTGCCATCGGCGTCCCAGACGAAGACATCCTTGGCGCGTTCCCAGACAATCGGCCACGAGCCGTCCGCTTCAATGAAGGTGACGTTCCGTGACTCGAAGTCACGAAGCTTTTGCAAAATGGTTTTGGTTTCGGACACAAATTTCTAAACTCCCCGTTGCTCCGGCGGCCAGATGATTTTGTGCTGCTGGATTTGAAAACGCACGGGCAGCGCGTCGGCAATGATTTTTTCAGCCAGCTCGCGCCGCGAAATCGGCGTCTGGCCCGCCGGAACTTTTTTCAGCGCCTTGTCTTGCTGCTCCGGCGCGAGCGGATGCACCCAGGAAAACAGCAGCGGACAAACCGCTTCCAGCTTGTGCGCAGCGACCTGTTGCTTGGACCATTCGTAATCCTCCACCGTGCCGATGACGAACTTGATTTCGTCGGTGGATTTCAAGTGTGCGATGTTTTCAAAACGGTTGCGTTCCACCTCGCCGCTGCTGGGACATTTCAAATCCATGATGCGGCGAACGCGCGGGTCAACCGGCGAAATGTCATGCGCGCCGCTGGTTTCCAGCAGCACGGTGAAGCCGTCATCGCAAAGCCGCTTCATCAGCGGCGGGGAATTTTTCTGGAGCAGCGGTTCGCCACCGGTCAGCTCGACGAGCGGCAATTTGAAATTTGAAATTTGAGATTCCAAATTGGAAAACGGCGCGGCCAGTTGGCGGACTTTTTCCAAAACTTGGGCGAATGTTTTCTTTTTGCCATTGGTGAAGGCATACGCCGTGTCGCAATAGGAGCAGCGCAGGTCGCAAGCGGTGAGCCGGATAAAAACGCACGGCAGCCCGGCGAAGGTGCTTTCGCCTTGCAGGCTCAAATAGATTTCGTTGATGACGAGGGTGCCGGTCACGGCCGCAGTCTAGCCGGGCGGCGGGGGAAATGAAATGCTTTGCCATGCGGATTGGCTTTTTGGCGCGAGGTGGATTATTTTTCCCTGCCAACATCCAGAAGATATGATGAAACGATTCATTTGTCAGGCTGCTGTCCTCGCCACGCTGCTGGCGGCGGGCGCGGTTTGGGCGGGTGGCAGCGGTTTGAACGTGATTGTGGTGGTCAACCAGAACAGCACCAATTCGGTGCAACTGGGAAATGACTATTGCGAACAGCGCGGGGTGCCGCCCCAAAATGTGCTGCGCATGACGGGCTGGACGGGTGGCTCCATCAACTGGAGTCCCGCCAATTTTCAAAGCTACCTCCTCAATCCGCTGCTGGCCATGGTCGCCAGCCGGGGGCTGACGAATCAGGCACAGGTTGTCCTGCTTTCCATGGACATTCCCTACCGGGTGACGGATGGCACCGGCCAGAACAGCACCACTTCGGCGCTGTTTTACGGGTTCAAAACCAACACCGCGCCGGTGGCCGGCATTGCTTCGTGCTCGCTGCCGGACAACTCCTCGAACAGTTACGCCTATTCCGAACTGCCCTTCAGCCAGGCGATGCCGAACACGGCCAGCACCAACTCGTTTCTGGCCATGATGCTTACGGACACCAACCTCGCCGGGGCCGAAGCCATTCTCAAGCGCGGCGTGGCGGCTGACAGCTCTTTTCCCACCCAGACTGTTTACCTCGCAAAAACCACCGACACCGCCCGCAATGTCCGGTTTGTGGAATTCGACAACGCCGTTTTTGAAAACCAGGTGGCTGGCAATTATGCCGTGCAACGCACTAACACCAACGCGACCGCGTTCACCAACCTGTTCGGCTTGCTGACGGGATTGGCGACTTTCTCGCTGAAAACGAATGCCTTTGTGCCCGGCGCCGTGGGCGACAGTCTGACATCGTATGGCGGCGACATTTTGGAAAACAGCGGGCAGACGCCGTCGCTGGCGTTTCTGGAAGCCGGGGCTTCCGGAAGCTATGGCACGGTGGTGGAACCTTGCAATTACACGCAGAAATTTCCCGACCCCGTGGATTGTTTTTATCAAACGCGCGGTTTCTCGCTGGCCGAGGCCTATTACCAAAGCGTGCTGAACCCTTTTGAGGGACTGTTTGTGGGTGAACCGCTCGCCGCGCCGTTTGCCCGGCCCGGCAACGCCGACTGGAGTTCGTTGACCAATGGCGCCGTGTTGAGCGGGCAAACCGCATTGAGCCTGACCTTCACTGCCGCCGCCACCAATTTGCCGCTGGCGCAGGCGGACTTGTTTGTGGACGGCACTTTCTTTCAGACGATGACCAACCTGCCGCCCGCCGCCGGGAATGTTCTTACTGCCACCATCAACGGCTATGCCATCAATTACACCGTGCCGACCAATGCCACATTGTCCACCGCCGCAGCGGGTCTGGCGAACGCCTTGAACCTGCAATCCAATCTCACGCAGGTTCTCGCCTTTCCCGTCGGCGACCGGATTGAACTGCAATCGCTGGCCATGAATGTGCCCGGCAGCAATGTCACAGTGAGTGCCAGTTCCGCAATTGGTTCCGCTTCCAATCTGACCACATATTTGACCGCCGCCCGTCCGGTGTTTCTGGATTCCGTCGCCACGGGTTATCAGGTCGTGGTGATTTACAACGCGCCCATTGTCGGTGATTGGTTGCAGTTCACCTTCTTCAAGACCAACGGCAACATGGTAACGCTCGGTGTCACCAACACCACAACGGGCACCACCATTGGCACCCTGGCGCAGAATTTGATGAATTTAATCAATTCCACCCCGGCCTTGGAATCCGCAGATGGTCTTAGCGCATCAGATTTAGATAGTGGAGTTTCCGATGGCATCCCGGTGGCGGAATTTTTCCTGTATGCCCGCACGCCGGGCTGGCCGGCCTCCCAGATTCTGGCCACGCTGAACACATCCACCAATCTTCAGGCGACTCCCGACGGCACGAACCCGCTGGCGGACAATGTGTCCGATCTCCGGCCGCGCAATCATCTTTACTTGAGTTCGGGCGCGGATTCGCTGGCGGTTAATTTTGCCTGCTACACCACGAAAATGCCCGATGGCTATCATCAACTGACGGCGGTCGCTTATGAGGGCACAAGCGTTGCCGCGCAAACCCGGATGACGCGAAATGTGCAGATTCAAAACACGAGTCTGGCCGCCACACTGGCTTCGCTCCCGGCCGGCTCCAATGCCACGCTTGGCCAGCAACTGCAATTCGCGGTGACGGCCAACACCACCAACATCTCGCGCATTGAATTATTCAGCACGGGCGGTTCCGTTGGCGTGGCCACCAATCAAGCCACCGCCGTCTTCGACGTGTCCGCCCCTTATTTGGGCCTCGGCCTGCATCCCTTCTACGCGCTGGTCACGGATCAGGCCGGAAATCGCTGCCAGACGCAGACAATCTGGTGCGTCATCCCTGCCATCGCGCTTACGCTGGCCGGCACGCCGCCAAGGCTCGCGTGGGCGGCCATTCCCGGCCGCCAATACGATGTGCAGTCCACCACGAACCTGGAGACCGGATTCCAGACCGTGACGACGATTGCCGCGACCAATTCCGTCATCCAGTGGCCGGTCAACACGACCGGAAGCGCGGGGTTTTACCGGGTGCAGTTGGGCCCGTAGGTTTGGCCCGCCCGATTTTTGAGCGCGACCGGCGAAACCTGTCCGAGCGAAAAGCGTTTTCCAATGCGATAGCTGCCGGCGATGGCTGATGTGATGAAATTTTTCCCGGTCTCCACCGCGTGCGGCAAATCATGGCCGAGCGCAAGCGCGGCGCAAATGGCTGCGGAATAAGTGCAGCCGGTGCCGTGAGTCGAAACGCCCCTGACGAACGGCGCGGTCAACAGGAGTTCGGTTTTGCCGTCGAAAAAAATGTCCACGGCTTCGCGTCCGCCGCGCAAATGTCCGCCTTTGACCAAAACCGCGCAGCCAAATTTCGAGCGGATTTCCCTCGCCGCTGCGCGCATTTCTTCCACTGAAGCCGGCCTGCGCCCGGTCAAAATTTCCGCTTCGTCCAAATTGGGCGTGACGAGTGTGGCCAGCGGCAGAAGTTCTTCCGTGAGAATTCCAACCGCCGCCGGTTCCAGCAGCCGCGCGCCGCTGGTGGAAACCAAAACCGGGTCAACGATGAGTGGCGGCAATGCGGAACGCCGGCCTCTGGCACGGCGCGTTTCAATTTTCCAGATGGTTTGTGCCGTGCCGGAGGCCGGCGCTCCAATTCGATTTGCCAATGAGTGGAAAAATTCCGCGACGACGGAAATGTTTTCCACCGAAAACAGCATTCCGGTTTTCACCGCCGCCGGGCGGAGTTCTTCAAACACGGCCTCGATTTGCTGTCGCAGCATTTTTGGCGAAACCGGCTCGATGCCGAGGACGCGCCGGGGATTTTGGGCGGTGATGCAGGCGATGGCGCTCGCGCCGTGGACGCCGAGCGCGGCGAATGTTTTCAAATCGGCCTGGACGCCCGCGCCGCCGCCGCTGTCCGAACCGGCGATGGTGAGCGCGACGGGCAATTTTTTTCTCGTAATCATAATCCTGAAACCAGCGGCAAAATTTAACGCAAAGGCCCGGAGATGCAAAGGCGCGAAGATCAAAACGCCTTCATCGTCTCCAGCACGGCCTTGATGCGCGGGACTTCGTGCGTGCGGAACAAGTCGGTCTTGCCCAGCGCGGCCAGCACGGCGAAGAACGGCTCGGCGCAGCGGACTTCGTCCCGGAAAGATTCAAAGGCGTGTGGCAGCGCGTGGCAGATTGGGAAGCCGGGCTCGCGCAGCCGGAAGGTGTTCAGGAAAATGTTCATCTGATGCCGCACGCGCACCGTGCTGTCCTGTAAATTGCGGTAATAGAATCCGAGGCCGGGATCCAAAAAAATCTTTTCCACGCCGTTGCGCCGGGCGATTTCAATTTGCCGCGAAAAATAATCGCGCATCATCGGAATGGGGTCGGCGCTCAAATCGAAGTCGCCGACCTCGCGGACGTTTTTGCCCCGCACGAAACAAATAATCACGGCGGCGTCATGTGCGGCGGCCATTTTGAAAATTTTGGCTGAATCCGCGCTGCCGGTGAGATTCAAGATGTTCGCGCCGGCTTCGAGGCAGGCGCGCGCGACGGCGGGTGAATAGGTCTCGACGGAAACCAGAATGTCCGCCGCGCGCAATTCCCTGATGACGGGAATCAATTTGCTGTTTTGCGCCGCGTCATCCACGCGCGCGGCGTGGGCGAGCGTGGATTCCGCGCCGATGTCCACGATGTCCGCGCCTTGCGCCGCCAGCACTTGCCCGCGCTGAACCGCCGCCTCCGCCGACAGGCAGACGCTCTCGCGATACCACGAATCGGCGGACAGATTGACGACGCCCATGACGGCGGGTTGCGAGTTGAAATTGAATTTCCCGCCGCCGATGGAAAATTCCCTCACGCGCGCGGACGCGGCGGCGCGATTTTTCTCCAGCAGTCCGGCGAGTTGTTCGAGTTTCAGCACGCGGAAAATCGTAAATCACAAACACCAAATCGCAAATGGAAAGTGGCGTGCCCGGCGCGGTTCAAACGCACGACCGCCTGCTTGCATGGATTCAACTCCGGAGAGGCGGGTTTCACGAGCCTCGAAAATTTGGGCCTCGTGGAACTCTCCGAAATTTCAATTCAGCGACAAATCGTCCGGCATCTGCGCGAGCAGCTTGTTTTTCCAGCCGCCCTTGCTTTTGATGATTTTTTGCCAAAGCGTTTCGGGCGGCGTCTCGAAGACGAGTTCCAGCGACGCGGGAAACGTCAGCCACGATTTGCGCTTCATTTCCATTTCCAGCTGTCCGGGCGACCAGCCGGCGTAGCCCGCGAACAGCTTGATTTTTTTCACCGGCGAAAACGATTCGCCGATTTCCAGCAAATCGTCGAGCGAATGGCCGAGCGCGAGATTCGGAAACACGTTCGCGTCGGGGATGAAGCTGTCCGAGTGCAGAAAGCTCAACGCCGTCGGCTGCACCGGTCCGCCGAGAAACAGCGGCGCTTCCCGGAGCGCGGCGGGCAGGTCGGCCACGAGCACCTCGCCGACCTTGTTGCCGGCGGAGCGGTTCAGCACGAGGCCGAACGCGCCCTCGGCGTTGTGTTCGCAGACGAGAACCACCGAGCGGTGGAAAAACAAGCCGCGCAAACCGCCGCCGTCCAGCAGCAATCTGCCTTTGAGAAATTTTCCCGGCTCACTCATGGCTGATGCCAATTTGCACCAGAAATGCCCGGCTGGCAAAAATAAAACCGGCGGGGGGCCGGCCGTTTTACAAAATGTTTGGAGCTCCGCCTTCAGGCGGTCCGCGTGAACGCGGAACTCCAAACCAAAATGATCCGCCACCGACCGCGCAAAAATGAACAGGCGCGGGAATTTCCCCGCGCCTGTTTGAAATCGCCCGGATTTGGCGGTTAAAGTGACTTCACTTTTTTCACAATCGCCGCGGCGTCAATGCCGAAGTGCGCGAGCAGTTCCTCGGCCTTGCCGGAACGCGGCAGGCTCGTCACCGCCAGCTTGTGGACTTTGACGCCGTCGGCGCTCAATTCGCCCGCGACCGCATCGCCGAGGCCGCCTTCAGAATAATGGTCTTCCACCGTGATGACGGTGCCGTTCGTCTTTTGCGCGGCGGCCAGAATTTCCTTTTTGCCGAGCGGCTTGATGCTGTAAGCGTCAATGACCGTGATGCCAACGCCCTCGGCCTTCAGCGCGTCAGCGGCCTTGAGCGCCTCATGCAGCGTCACACCGGCGGCGACGACGGTGACCTTGTCGCCGGCGTTCTGGCGCAGCATCTTCGCGCCGCCAACCGGGAATAATTCGTCGTTGCTGTAAATGACCGGGGACTTCGGGCGCGAGGTGCGGAGGAAATGAATGCCCTTCGCCAGCGCCATTTGTTCCACCAGTTTTTCCGTGCTGACCGCGTCGCTCGGATACAGGACGACGCTGCCCACAATCGCGCGCATCAGCGCCAAATCCTCCAGGCCCATTTGCGACGGGCCGTCTTCGCCGATGCTGACGCCGACGTGCGAGCCGACGAGCTTGAGGTTTGCCCGCGAAATGCCCGCGACGCGAATCTGGTCGGCGGCGCGGGTGAAAAACGTGGCGAACGTGGACGCAAACGGCACCTTGCCGCGCGTGCCGAAGCCCGTGGCCACGCCTACCAGGTTTTGTTCGGCGATGTAGCATTCCGTGAAGCGGTCCGGGAATTTTTTGAAAAACTTTTCCGCGTAGGTGGAATTTTTCGTGTCGCCATCCATCGCGACGACGCGGCGGTCCACCTCGCCGATGCGGGCGAGCGCATTGCCGTAGGCTTCGCGGGTGGCGACCTTGTCGCCGATTTTGTAATTGAGCGGCGGATAGCCCGCCGGCGGGGCGTTGTTCGGCGCGGGCAACGGATTTGGCGCGGGGATCGGCACGCCGACGCCGGATTTTGCACTCGGTTGAAGTTCGGCGATGGCCTTGGCGGCTTCGTCCTTGGTCAACGGTTTGCCGTGCCAGCCGTCCAGGTCCTGCAAAAATGAGACGCCCGCGCCTTTGTAAGTCTTGGCGATGATGACGAGCGGTTTGTCGTCGAGGCCAATCCCGCTCAACACTTCGGCAATTTCCTCGATGTCGTGGCCGTCAATGACTTCAACGCGCCAGCCGAAGGCTTCGAAGCGTTTTGCATAAACGCTGACATCGTGGCCGAACGCGGTGGCCTGACTCTGGCCGAGACGATTGTCGTCCACGATGGCGATGAGATTGTTCAGCTTGTAAATGCCCGCGATGTTCGCGGCCTCCCAGACCGAGCCTTCGGCGATTTCACCGTCGCCGAGCAGGACGTAGGTGTTGTAGTCCAGTTTGTCGAGCCGCGCGGCGAGCGCCATGCCGGCGCCGACGCTCAAGCCCTGGCCGAGCGAGCCGGTCGCCACGTCCACGAACGACAGCCGCGGCGTGGGATGGCCTTCGAGATCGGAATCGAATTTGCGCAGGGTCAACAAATCGCTCGCGGGAAACAAACCCGTCTCCGCCCACGCGGCGTAAAGCAGCGGCGCGGCGTGGCCCTTGGAAAGGATGAAGCGGTCGTTGTTGTAGTAATGCGGATTCTTCGGGTCGTAGCGCATATGGCCGAAGAACAGCGTGGCCGCCACGTCCGCCGCCGAGCAGCAAGAAGTGGGGTGGCCGCTGCCCGCCGCGGTCGTGGAAGTGATGGAATGGATTCGCAATTGGTTTGCGATGCCCTTCAAGAGTTCAATGTCAGTCTCAATCATGGAATGCGAAGTCTAGCCGGGCGGCGGCAAAAGCCAAGACTGAAATTGTGCCGAGTGCGTTACTGCGGCAGCGCGTGGCCGGGAATCGAGCAGGTCGGCAACTGACCGACAGAGTTAATCGTGTAAACGCCGCCGGAAGGGCAGACGGGAAAAACTTGGTCTTTCAAATACGGCAATAAATCCTGCGTGGCCGGGATGGCATCCTCCGTCTTGTTGTTATCCAGCGCCCACTGCAATTTGGCCGCTTCAATCAGCTTGAGACTGGCGATGCAGGCGTCGCGTTCGACAACCGCCTGCGTTTGCGATTGTTGCACGACCGCGCGGGCCTGCCGGCCGGCGGCCTCCCATTGTTGCAACTGCGCCTGCTGCTGCTGCGCGGTTTCACCGATGGCCGCCAACTGCTGCGTCAACTGCCGGTTGGCCTGCTGCAGCCGGTTGGTTTCATTTCTCAACTGGGTGATGGTCTGGGTCAGATTCTGGTTTTCCCGGCGCAACCGGTCGCCCTCCGCGCCTTGCGCCGCGGCGGCGGAAGCCTTGAACTGATCCAGGTCCTTGCGCGCCTGGTCCGCGTCGTGCCGGGCTTCGCGCATCCCGACAAGCGCGGCGTCCCGCTGCTGGTTGGCCTTGTAAAGCATGACCTCGCCGGCCACCAGCACCGCGAGACACAACCAGAGAAACCAGCGTTTCAGATTCATGGCTGGCTTCTTTTCGCCGTTTCCAAGGCCGCCGTCAAACACGAAATTAATCTGGAAAATGAATTCCGACCGGCTTTTGCCGGCTCGCCGCGCCGAAGCCCGGAGCAGCGTGTATGTTCGCGAACAGCGGCCCGCCCGCGTTTTGCTTCATCACAAGTAGCAACATCCTCAATCTCGCGCGCGGTCACGTTGCCAGGTTCGGTTGAGCCTGACTTTGTGGCGGCACATCCGTTGCAACCTTTCCCGGAAAGAATGCGTCTAATTTCGCAATTGCGTTTCAAAGCATCCCGAAAACGGGATGCCGCCGCGCGGGGACGCATTTGGAAAACTCGCAGTCCGTGCAATGTGAAAATGAAAATCATCGCTCCTCAAATTCAGGTTTGCGTGTTGTTGATTCTCGCCGGGTTGACGGGCTGTGCGACAAACACCGGCCACCCGGTGAAACCATTGCAGCCGGTCCGCGTTTCTGACAATGGCCATTATTTTGTCAAGGCCGACGGCACGCCGTTCTTCTGGCTCGGCGACACGGCCTGGAGCATTTTCAATCATCCGAAACCCGGAGACGTGGATGTTTACCTGGATGACCGCGCCGCCAAGGGATTTACCGTCATTCAAGGCGTCGTTGCCCTCTGGGACTACACCAGACACACCAATGCCGATGGCGAGCTTCCTTTCGTGAATGGCGATCTCGGCCAGATTAATGAGGCGTTTTACAAAAATGTTGATTCGATCCTCGACAAGGTCGAAGCGCGCGGAATGTATATGGCCATCCTTCCTTATTGGCACAAAAATGCCGGGGAAAGGCTTGCCACCAATGGCACTCCGGAAAAGATGCAGGCCTATTGCAAGTTTCTGGCGCAGCGCTACGCCCGGCGGAACATCTTCTGGATACTTGGCGGCGACTCGACTGCGGATGGCGAGGCCGGTGAAAAAATTCAACACATCACCGATCTGGAAGCCGAGGGGCTGATCGAAGGCGCCAAGGCCGCCGGCGTCAATAAAATCATGATCAGCTACCATCCCACCGGCCGGCAAAGCTCGTCATTCTGGTTTCATGATTCGCCGTGGCTCGACTTCAACTCCATTCAATCCGGGCATTTTATCCGCACGACCAACTTCCGGCTCGTCGCCGATGATTTCGCCGCAACTCCGGCCAAGCCCACGCTCGACATGGAGCCGGGCTACGAAAACATCACCGACGGCCTCGTTCGCGGCAACACGAACGCCGCGCGCATCACCGCCACCGATGTGCGGCGCTCGGCTTACCTGGCGGTCTTCGCGGGCGCGGCGGGCCACACTTACGGCTGCGGCGAAGTTTATGAATTTTGGTCGCCCGACAGTCGCGGCCCATTGCCCGGCTGGGGCGCGGGTTTGCCGTGGCGCGAATCGCTGAAGCTGCCCGGTTCAAGCCAGGTGCAATATGTCCGTCACCTGATTGAATCGCGCCCGATGCTCGACCGCATCCCGGACCAATCGCTCGTTGTCGAAGCATATTTGCCGGTGTTGGACCGCATTGAGGCGACGCGCGCGGCAAACGGCAGCTATGCGTTCATTTACACCGCTTCGGGCAGGCCGTTCAAATTGCAAACGGGCAAACTGTCCGGCAAGAAACTCGTCGCGTGGTGGTATGACCCGCGGACCGGCAAGGCAAAAAGGTCCGGCAGTTTCGCCAAAACCGGCACGCGCGAGTTCACGCCGCCGTCCAGCGGCATTGGCAACGACTGGGTGCTGGTGCTGGATGATGCCGCCAAAAAATTTCCGCCGCCGGGCGGGACAAAATCATTCCCGTCAGCGGTCAACAGACGCGGCGTTTGAAACCCGGCATTTTCAAAAATACTTTACTTTGTTAAACGCACGGGTGGACAATCGCTCCAAGCAATTCCCGAATTATGAAAAACGCCTTTCACGCCACATTTGTTTTTGCGGCGACCATTCTGCTCCTGCCGCAAATTGTTTCCGCCGGCACCGTCACGCTGCGCGAAGCGGATGAAGTCATTCCGACCTACAAATCCGGCCCGCCCGAACCGAACCCGATGTTTTATTTTGGCCGCGACTCGCAGGGCGCGGAAGGCCGCATCTATCCGTATCCGCTCTACGACAATCTCACCAACGTTCGCGGCGAGCAGTCGTATCACCTCATCTATCTTGAAAACGAATACGTCAAAATCGGCATCGCGCCGGAGATCGGCGGAAAGCTTTTCTCGGCGGTGGACAAGTCGGACAACTACGATTTTGTTTATCACCAGCACGTCATCAAGCCCGCGCTCATCGGCCTGATTGGCGCGTGGATTTCCGGCGGCATCGAATGGAACATCCCGCATCATCACCGCGCCAGCACGTTCCTGCCGGTGCAATACCGCACGGAATCAAACGCCGACGGCAGCAAGACCGTCTGGGTCGGCGAACTCGAAGTGCGGCAGCGCATGACTTGGGCGGTCGGCTACACTTTGCGTCCGGGCAGTTCGGTGCTCGAATGCTCCGTGCGCATCATCAACCGCACGCCGCTCCCGAACTCCATGCTTTGCTTCGCCAATGTCGCGGTGAACGCCAATGAAAATTACCAGATCATTTTCCCGCCGGACACGCAATGGGTGACTTATCATTTCAAACGCGATTTTGCCGCGTGGCCGGTTGCCAGCGGACTTTACAACGGCACGGATTTCGGCGCGGGCACCGACGTGAGCTGGTATAAAAATCATCAGAGCGCCAATTCCATGTTCGCCTGGAATTACACGGACGATTTT
>Ga0224534_1000899_pt1 | contig 16984 bp, 22 predicted proteins | sample 714E12024metaG_FD_172012 | JGI IMG/M metagenome (GOLD analysis project Ga0224534, IMG submission 172012) | Peat soil microbial communities from Stordalen Mire, Sweden - 717 E1 20-24 | ecosystem: Environmental > Terrestrial > Soil > Wetlands > Peat | place: Sweden: Norrbotten County, Stordalen... | reverse complement strand
ACCGTGTGATGGAGAGAATAAAGCGACGGGCAAATGCGAAGCCAACTTAGTGCGCTGCCAAGTCATTGATCTAAAATGAGACACTGTGGACAGCGAAATCAATTTGAGTGAAAGTCAAGACCAATACCAGCAAGCTCTAAGTAATCAACTCAGGACGGAGTTATGCGGGAATCTTGTGTTTGACGCCATGAAGTTTGGAGCCGACTGACTTCGTTGGTGGACTCGTGACCTCGTGTGTCAATGTCATCAGTGATCGTAGCGTTGACCTGTAACACGACCGCGACGAGTCGTTCGTGGACGTGACGATGTCAGCCTGGACAACCGGGTGTGCACCATCGGACGCCGTTGGTTAAGCAGCGACAGCGAGTTGGGCCACGCCGTCGACGAAGCGCACGCCTTCGATCAGTTGACCGATTCGCTCGACCGCCGTGATCCGGTGCCAACGCTTCTGTGCTTCGAGACCGAGTTGCAGCATCATCGCGAGCGCACTGTCCTTGGAGAAGGCGCCCTTCACCCGCTTGGTGCGGTGGCGCAGCGTGGCGAACGTGGACTCGATCATGTTGCTGGTGCGCACGTGGATCCAGTGCTCCGCGGGAAAGTCATAAAAGGCCAGCAGCTCGGTGCGGTCCTTCGTGAGACAGGTGACAGCCCTCGGATACTTGGCCGAGTACTTCTCTTCGAAGAGCGCCATGGCCTTCTCGGCCGCCTCTCGACCCTCGGCCATCCAGATCTGGTGCAGGTCCTCCTTGGCCTTGGACCTCGTGGTTCGGGGCAGGTAGTTGAGTACATTCGATGTCTTGTGCATCCAGCAGCGTTGGTGGGTGGTCGAGGGAAAGACCTCTGAGAGCGCCGCCCAGAAGCCCAGGGCGCCGTCACCGGTTGCCAGCTTCGCCGCGTTCAGCCCCCGAGCCTTGGCGCCGAGCAGGACCTCGCGCCAGCTCTGGGTGGACTCGCGTGTTCCGTCCTCGATGGCGATCAGGTGCTTCTTGCCCTTCTCGTCGACGCCCATCAGCACCAGGACGCAGATCTTGGGATTGTCGCCGCGGATCTCCTGGTAGATGCCGTCGGCGAAGAGGTAGGTGAAGCGGACCTTCGAGAGGTCGCGCTGGTTCCACTCGTTGAACTCCCTGGTCCAGGACTTCTTCAGCTCGCTGAGCACCGCCGGTGTGAGCTTCTTCGCCCCCTCGCCGAGCACGACCTCGAGGACCGAGGCGACGTCGCGTTCGGAGATCCCCTTCAGGTAGGCGTAGGCGGCCCAGGCGGAGATCGACTGAGAACGGCGCAGGTAACGCGGGATCATCGACGAGGCGAAGTTCACGCTCTCGCCGTCACGGGCGCGGATCCGGGGGACGTCGACCGCCACGTCACCGACGGCGGTGGTGAGTAGGCGCTCTGGCAGGTAGCCGTTGCGCACGACGTCGCGACCGTCACCGCGTAGTTGGCTGAGCACCAACTGGACTTCGGTCTCGAGGGCCACGGCGATGAGTTCTCTCGCGTGGCCGCGCAGCAGTTGGGTAATGGGATCAGAGACTTCGTTGCTCGCGGGCGTCTCGGGGCGCGACGAGAAGTCGGGGGTTAGCATTGTCATGGGTCTGGGTCTCCTTGTTGAGGTTGATTGCCTAATGACATTTCAACACGGAACCCGGCCCACCTAACGGGGCCAGCGGAACTCCTCAACTCAGGGTCGCAAACACAACTTTCCTACATATCTCCTCAGGACGTTCAACTCAACTCTTTCGTACTACGCAGCGACGCTGCTCGGTGATGAGCGGGGCTGGACGCTGAGTTTTCAATCTCACTTTGTTGGGTGGCCAGAGGGTGGAGGGCCTCCTTCAAGTATTGAATTGAGACAGGCCAGTCTCGTCGATCCGGCGTTGATGGTGAAGATTTGGAACCAATTAGAACAGCAGTGGATTGTCCTAAAGACCTTTCGGTAATACACTGACACTCTGGTCATAGCGAAAGTCCGCAGTGCCTGAGAAATGAGAGGCATAGGGAAGTGTCCTCGCCGATGCGCATGAGCCCGTCGTCCGCCGACACGGCCGCCTCTTCGATTGAGTCGGGGCAGAGGTTGGCGAGTTCACGGTTCTTCAGGTTGCCCCACACTTGTTCGACGGGATTGAGGTCGTGCCCATAAGGCGGCAGTCGTTCGGTGACGAGCCAGTGGCGTTGGGTCTTGAGGAACGCCTGCATCGCGCGACTGCGGTGAGAGGGCAACCCGTCCCAGATGAGCGTGGCCTTGTCACCGCCGAGCAGTTCGCGCAACTCGACGAGGAACTCCATGAGCGTCTCGTCGTTGAACGAGCCCGCGCGCATGGAGAACACGAGGCTGGCGTCGGATCCGTCGGGGGCGAAGGCGAGGGCGCTCGCCATCGAGAGGCGCTTCCAGTTGAAGTGGTGAGTGAGTATGGGGGTCTGTCCTTTGGGCGCCCAGGTGGCCCTCACCGAGGGGAGGAGCGAGAAGCCCGACTCGTCTTCGAAGATGATCCACGCCCGGCGCCGTCGGGCGTTTTTTTTACCACGGGCCACCGGTCTCGGGCCCAGGCGGCGATGGCGTCCTGGTCGGCTTCGATCGCCCGGCGCGCGGGACGCTGTCGGCTCCAGCCGAGGCGCTCACGCAGGACCCACCACGTCTGGGTCGTCGAATAGCTGACGCCGGTCACCCTCTCGATCACCGTCGCGATGCGAGCGAGCGTCCAGAGTTCGGTGGGAAAGCCGTTGACCTTGGGTCCCTTCGCGAGGGCCAACTCGACTTTCACAAGTTGCGCATCGGTGAGTCGAGGTAATCGCCCGGCGCGCTGCGCGCCGCGAAGTCCCTCCACGCCGTGTTCGCGCCACGTTGCCTGCCACTGCGAGGCGGTCTCTCGCGACACGCCCAGTTCACGGACCACGTCCGCCTGGGGCGAACCATCGTCGAACATCTTGCCCGCGCGCAAGCGACGTTGCGTCAGCGCCTCGAAGTCCCGGCGTGGCCGCACGCGTCGGTTCGTTGTTGTTGGCACAGACGTCTTGGAACGAGAGGAAGGTGTCATAGAAACAGTTTCCCATGTCTAGCACTCTTATCAGGGTATTACCGAAAGGTCTTTAAGTACTCCGAGGCACCTCGCCGTGTTTCTTCGATTGGGAGGAAATGCGCTAATTGAAGAAGGTCTTGCCAACGAATATTATGCGTCGCAATTGAGAAGCAAAAAGGTCTATCCGAATGGCCCAACGGGCTTTGTTGCATACGGAGAAGATGCACCCGAAGTCGCGCGACATGCACCAACGCAGCGTCAACGATTACGGATCCTTAAGCGTGATGGATGTCGATGTCAGGTCTGCGGCGAAAGACCATCGGACAATGTCCACGTGACACTACATGTACATCACGTTCGACCCTTTGGACATGGCGGCTTGACTGCAGATCGAAATCTGATTACTTTGTGTCACACATGTCATCTTGGACTGGACCCGCACGAAGATTTGTTCTTGTTCTTTTTGCCCGGCGGACAGTTCGATCGAGCGATGGAAGCGGAGGGTTCATTGGCATTTAGCCAAGGAATTCAATCATACCGAACTCGTGTCGCTGAGTTGCTGAGCAAGCAGGATTCAAAGTCCAAATAGATGACTGAGGCTCGCTAGGGATCCACGAGCGTGAGCGTTCACATCTACTCAGTGGGCCGCCTGGGTCTCGATCCCAGTGCCTGAGGACTAAGAGGCGTTGCAGCGTCCAGCAATCTAACTAACAAGGATTCCTGAATCCTTCAAGAGCCTGACTTCTGATGAAAGGATTTCTTCGTTGCCGGACACAAACCATGCAATTGAGGCAACCAAGCTTCAATGTGGAAGGATAGGGAGGGCGTTTATGAAAAGTGCATGTCAATGGCTGCACGGCACGCGACGTGCTGCTTTACTCACTCTTGCTCCCATTCTAATTCTTTCGACGTGCATTTTCTCCGACAGTGCCCAGGCAGTTTCCAACCCCTCAAGCATCGGTGGTGGTGGGACCCGGAAAGATAAACACTGTCCTTCATCTCAGGAACGGCGGCGAACTGATCATTCCACTTGGATCACTTCCTGCCGGCGTGAGAGTCGAGGCGAACTATGGCGAGCCCCCCAAGGTTTCGTGGAGTCGTTTCCGACCAATTGGCGAACAGGTACATTTCAGCGTGTTGCCGAAGACAACATTCGCCGAGCCGCTTTTGCTTGAATACCGGGTTCCTCCGGGCGTTTACCGAGATGCCGCCAAGTACGGATACTTCGAGGTCGCAACGCTTGATACCCAGAATCACAGGTGGAACGAGGTTGCAACTAGTTACGATCCAACTTCCCATATGGTCGTCACTCAGATTTCTCATTTCAGCTGGTGGAGTGCCACGGAAGACGCAGTAAAGGACGCTCAGATTGTCGCTGAATGCATTCCGGATGCATTCACCTGGGGACATTTCCTAGAGTGCCTCATCGAGAAGGGCCTCGAAGAAGAAGGTAACTCACTTGTTACTCGGGTCTTGACTGACCTGATGCCAAAGACATGTCTGTCTGATCTCATCGCGACAGGAGCCATTGATCACAATGTGCTATCCATATATGCCGCAGCCGCAGATGACCCTGCTTGCGTTGGCACTGCCGTATCAAACGGGCTTCCGCAACCCACAGTGACGTCCGTATCACCCGATTCTGGATCGACGGCTGGCGGAGAAATTTTAATTCTTTCCGGCCAAACGATTGGTTCAGCGACTCAGGTAAAGTTTGGGACGGTTAATGCAGCATTCACTTATCCGCTCAATTCGCCAAACTCGCTTAGTGTCACTACACCGTCACACCCCGCGGGTGTAGTGAACATCACAGTCTCAGACGCTGGCGGTACTTCGAATCCTGCAGCCGGGAATCAGTTCACCTACGTCGCGCCGCCAACGCCACCGACCACCTCGACGCCTCCGGTATCTTCACCTTCGGGAAGCACTGGCGCCACTTATTCGGAGACCCCAGGGGGCGTGCATACCTGGACGAACTACTCCGATGCTGGTGGAACTGAGGGGCCGACCATTCCTTCCAATGAGACGATTCAGGTCTCATGTCGGATACAGGGTTTCACCGTCGCTGACGGAGACACTTGGTGGTACCTCGTTGCTTCAAGTCCATGGAACGACAGAGACTACGGCTCAGCCGACGCCTTCTACAACGATGGATCGACATCGGGAACTCTGGCTGGGACGCCTTACTACGATCCGAATGTTCCCGTATGTGGGTAAGAGGAACCGATGGGTCAGTAGTCCCTACGGCCTTCTTGATGCACTCGTACGATCCTTTGATTCTGATGCCGCAGCTGAATTTCTGATGCCCTGGCTGATTCAATGAGCACGCGCGGGACGTCTTGCTAATGAACAATTAATGAAAAGAGCACCGTAGAAATGGCGATTACGAGCAATATTGAATCGCGCCGGGTTTCCTGAAGACTATTTCACTTCCAACACGAGCAGACTTCCTGAGTCGCTCGAACTGGGAGAACTCAGCCGGTCGCTCTGCCTTCAGCCTTCCGATGTCCTGATCGCCATCGGCAACACAACGGTGGGACATAATGTGCGATTTGCGCGGCTACAATTCGTGAGTACTTCCGAAAATCGTTGGTACTACTGGTGGGCCGCCTGGGTCTCGATCCCAGCGCCTGAGGATTAAAAGGCCACCGAGTTCATTATTCTCTATTCATTAGATTCAGAGAACCCCATATTCATAGGGGTTTGCGTTCAGTGCGTTCAGTGCGTTCCGTGGCTATCGAGAAATGTTAGGGATGAAATTAGGGATTCTTCCACCCGATCCTGGCGTCCGCGATTCAACAACGGCCAGCGCGGCAGGGGATCATTCTTCCGCCGCAGTAAGAAATCGCCTCGCGTAACATTACGCTCGATGAGCTTCGAGCGATGCGTTCTCGATCCCGTGATGTTGGCGCGCTTAATGGCTGATCTCGACACGCCCATGGACGAGCGACGCCAAGCGTCGTGATGAATCGTGTCGGGAATGCGGGAGACCAAATAACTTCCAAGGCGGTATTGTCGATCTTCGGTCTGGTTTCGCAGTGATGCAGAAAACGCAGGCCTAAAGTGGGGCCTGTTGTGGCTCGACGAAATCAACCCCATGTGCGACGATTGACGGTTTTGCTCCCATCTTGTTCTTTGGACTCCTAGTTGATCGTCGCCCAGTGGGCGGCCACAAAGTTACCAATCCCGCCTGGGCGGTAGATCGGATACAACGCCAGAAATGCCGAATGTGCGTCGGCGAAGCTGCCCTCTGGAATCAGATGGAGGCGCTTGGCTACGTAAAGCAGGGCGACGGTAGGCGAGCGTGACGTCCCTCGGTCGCAGTTGATCAGGATGGACCTCACGCCACTCCACTGGTCGATGAAATCGAGCGCGTCAACGAAGGCCTGAGGCCCAAGCATTTTGTAGTAGCGCGCTTCTGCGTCAACCATGTTGAACGACAACAGCCCCTCTCGTCGGAACGTCAGGTAGTGGGAACTGTTATTGAGCTGATTGGGAGGCACGCCAACTAGCGTCGCGTGAAAATGCTTCGACGTATTGATCACGGCCCAACTGTCGTCGCGGACACGAATTCTGCCGGCGGCTATATCACCCACCCACAAACCCGTATTGTCGATCTCTCGCTGCATTGCCTGAACTGTATCGTCGGTGCCGACGATACAGTTCGTGATCGTTGAAACTGCTACGGCCGTCATTCTTGCGTCGGGATCGTGTTAAGTCCTGATGTCGAGGCTAAGCGATGCGGCTGGTCGCCTCTCCTTCTGCCAATTCGCCAGCCATTTGTGCGAGTGCTTCCAGGTTCCGCGAATCGATCCGTTCAATTGCGCCTGCAGCCTCAAGCACTCTGTTGGCTTGTACCGCGAGGGTCACAGCTCCGGAAGCCTCCTGCGAAATGTGATTTAGTCTCCATCGGGTAGCGGGTTGCTCAGTCAGGTTCGAGAGAAGTCGTGCGCGACTTCGCACTGCATGTTCGCGTGGTTTGTCAAGTGTCGCTGTCACAGTACGACAACAACCCTCGTCGTCGCACATGACCTTCGCGCGCATCTTTGTGCTGCCAAGGAGTATTTGTCCGACGCGCCGCGGAACGCTGCGGCCTAGCGTCTCGATGAAGATGCCTGACCCACCACCTCCCTGCCGCTTGCCATCATCGCAAGGTTTTCGGCTGGCTTGCTGACGTGGGACATTCGTTTGCTCGTTTGTACCCATGCCACACTCATACCCGTCAATTCCGGCAGCCACGAGTCCCGGTCCGTATATTCCTTGGCGCCACGCAATTGTGCGTAAGCCGGACGCCTTAACGTGTCGGGTCGCTTCAAAGAGACGACGCACTTTGCCGTAACTGTCCTGTCCATTACCCGCGGGTGAGAGGCACAACGCAATCGACGACCCTTCGACACCGGTTACGCGTTCTGTGAAGCGATCGAGTCCACGTGACCAGAGGAGATGATTACCAAATGACTGTAACTGAGCGCAAAGCACTGGCAACATCGGAAACTGCACATCGTTGTCGCGCATGAACCGAGCAGTTTCGTCTATCAGACTCAGCGAGAGGATGAACCAAGGGTCGGTGGGTGACGATGAATAGAAGTATGGCGGAATGATCGTAGTCGCACCTTTTTCGAGTTGGAAATTGACTACTTCAGCTACGAGCCGCGCTGCGTTAATCGTATTTGGTGCAACCGCAGAAGCTTGCGCGTAAGGCAGTCGCGCCCACCTGTCATCTTCGGCCACTTCAGATTGGATGAAAGGAGTGTTCGGATCGACGAGGTAGGGGACTCCCGCACTTTGCGCAAGTTCGCACAAAATTGGTCGAGCCTCTGCCACGTGTGCATCGGCGACCAGTTGGTTGATTGTCGGACGAGGTGGCACAAGGCGAGCCCCAGTCGACGGGGCGAGCAGATCCCCGACCACGAGGTGGTCATTGAACGCGGCTCGGATTAACAACTCGGCCATTTGGACCTCGGTTCAGGTGTCTAATCTGTTGTCAAGTATGTTATCATATCTGAAGTTAGTCATGTAGTTAAGGGTGTTGCTTAAGGCGAAGAAAGAGGGTGGTGCGTGTGAGCCCAGAAACGGCGGAGTCCGGTTTTTCGTTTCCTTCATTGGTGGACGAAATTCGACGAGGGGGCCTTACTGCCGCAGAGATTGGTCAAATTACGGGGGTTAAGGAGCGCCAGGTCCAGAATTGGGCCGCTGGGACGTATCGTCCCGCATCCGAGGCGCGCGATCGTTTAGTTGATGTTTATTACATCGTCCGCCAATTGGAAGGTGTCTACAGACCTGAAGGCATAGAGATCTGGCTTCATTCTCGAAACCCCGAGTTATCGGGTGAGCGTCCAATTGACATGCTCACTGAAGGTGAGTTTGAGCCGGTAGTGAATGCAGTACAGAGGCTTCATGCAGGAGCAGTCTGAGTGGCTCGCATGCTCGCCCAGAACGTTGCGGCCGCTCCGCGAACTGCGATCGCAGGTCTATTCGAGCGACACGTAAGTCAGGGCTGGCGCGAGCTGACCGGATCAAATAGTGGCGGGCGATGGGGGCCACCGGGCACGTACTCAGTTCTCTATCTTGGACGACCCCGCCTTTCTGTCACGGTCGAAGCGTACCGTCATCTCGTGGATCCATTTGCCGACTCAGGAATGACCGGGGACATGGTTGCGCCGCGTCGGCTGCTTCGTTGTCAAGTGTCGGTGACTGAGATTCTCGACCTGCGAAGCGAAGCGGCACAGCGCCGCGTCGGACTTTCTCGGGATGATCTTATGTCCGGAATTGGCACGTACACGGCTTGTCAGAACGTGGGTCGAGTTGCGCATCAGCTCGGGCTTCACGGCATCGTTGCTCCTGCGGCGAGCGATTATGGGGAGACTCTCGCTTTGTTTGAACAGCACTTACCTGCAACCGAGATGCCCGAGCTTGTCGAAAGTGAGATTTGGGATGTCCTTCCCGCTGACCCGCGAACTCTTCGTCTCATACGGGGTAATGACGATACGGCGTAAGGGGCTGCTGAAGGTTCGTTGATTGATTCATTTTGGATTATGCGGCCCCATGAATAGTTGGGGCTGCTGAGGTTTCACTTGTCACATTGGCTTAAGTGTCGTTGCCTCCGTTAATGGGCGAGGTGAACCGCTCTCGATCGATCCACGAAGGAATCACTCGGTTGTCGCAGTGTCGGCCGTTAGATTTTGTCTATTTCGAGATCTTCCGCACATCGGTGGGACGGAATGTGGGATTTGAGCCGCATGAATTCGTGAGAACTTTCCAAAGTCATTGGTACTGGTGGGCCGCCCGGGTCTCGATCCCGGCGCCTGAGGATTAAAAGAGGGATGCATATGGTCGGATTGGTCCGGTGGTGTCGGAATGGTCTGTGGGATGAAATGTGGGATTTCTGAGCGAATGACGCAATTGAGAATCGCGTTGGCTCACGTTCGAAGCCGCGACGAAACTTTTAAAAGGTCGGCCACCTCGCGTGCGTTCGCCAATTTGGAATGCGAACCTCCGAAAGTTTGCTTCCCGGAGGGCTCGAAGCGATTGAGGTTCAATTCCTATGAGGCCCACGGATGTAGTGACTTTCACAACGTTGAACCTGGTCAAGATCAGGTTTGAAAGTGACGACGAAAGTCCAGGGATTCAACCCTCATTCGTTTCTCGTCACATCGGGCCCAGTGATCCGATCGAGGAGCGGGAACGTCGAAGCGATGATCGCGAGTGACGCCGCGAGTCCGCCGAGAACGGTTGCCCAATACGCGATTCCCGGTAGTCGAAACGCGATGCCCACCTGGGAGTGGAGGTAGAGGGCAGCCGACACGAGGCCGACCACGATCGACACCGCGGCGACCAGAAGAAGTGGTAGCGCACTCTCCAGCGCGACGACGCGATGCAAAAGTGCTTTGGGGACACCAGTGAGTCTGAGCAAGCTGAACGGGCGTTTCCGCTCGCCCAACCCGGCGGCGATGCTCACCGCGAGACTGCAAGCGGCGATAATGAGGCTCGCCACGATGATCACGTCGGTCATGTCCTGGATCATGGCGAGGAGGCGCGCGGTCGACGGGTCGAATGCGTCGACTGCGACCCCTCCGCCCTGGACGCCAAAAACTCTTTCGAGTGTGGTTCGTGCCCGTTCCAGCGAGCCCGTCGACCCGTTGGTGGCGACGACGACTGCGTCGACTGGAAGACGCGCGGCTGCCGCCACTGATAGGTGAGCGGACGGCCAGACCGTCGTCGACGCATGCGAGTTGTGTCCGAGGACGTTCGACAGGAAGTAGCCGATGCTCGCCACCGTTTCTCCCGGAGCGCACTTGCCGATCGCGGGCGTCTTCGCCAGTTGGTGGCACGCGACGATTCCGAATGAGTTGCGAAGCGGAGTTCTGGTCGGGCCTTGGTGAACCACCGTCACACTGAGCACTCCGGGCGTCGTACGGATTTCGGTAAGTACTCTGCCCGGGACCGAAGGAACTTTGGCGGAAGCGGGGCAATTCGTGGTCGAGAAGCTGCAGAACGTGTCAGCAAGGGTGTCACTTCCCGCGCTACTTCCGCCGGTGGCGTCGAGGGCCGCGATCGAGCTGAGCGCTCCGATCACGGCGCTCGTGATGAAGAGGGCGATCACGAGCCCGCTGATAAACCGGAAGGCCGCCTTCGGATTGTCGAGGAGCCGGCGGCCAGCGATGAGCGTGGCGGGGCGATTGGCTCGTTTCACCATTAGTCGAGAACCCGCGGTCGTGAACCAGGGTCCAGCGAGAACCAAGCCGACGATAAGGAGCACGAAGCCCACGAGTAGCTCAAGAAGCTGGCCTCCAACGGCACCCGGTTTGCCTGCGGCGTCGAAGTACGCGAGTTCGGCGATCCCGAGGAGTAGTGGGATGATCCGTACGATTCGCGGAGGGCGCGACGACGCTCGGCGGCTCACGCCCAGTGGCGAAATCTGGACTTTGCGAAGTGCGAGGCGCGCGGACACGACGGCAGCGACAGGCACACCGATCAGGGTGAGCAAGATGTCGATCCAGTGCAGCGAGAGATCGCCTTGGGCGAAAGGCGCCCCGGTGAACGACACGTGATAGAGCAGCGGTCGAAAGACGAAGAAGAGTGCGAAGCCGACTGCGACGCCGGCCACCGCCGCGACCGCCGCCTCCACGGCGGAGACCACTGAAATCTGACGCGGCGTGGCGCCGACGAGGCGCATCGCAGAAAAGCGCTGCTCGCGACGCGCGGCTGACAGCCGACTCGCGGTCGCGATCAAGATCAGCACTGGCAGCAAGAGCGCGATGGCTCCACCGACGAGAATGAACTGCAGAACGGATCCGCTCCCCGTGGTGTTCTGGCAGGCGTAGCAACTGGATGGCGTACGTTGGATGGCTCCCACTTCAACCGTTCCAAGTTCGTTCGAGAGTTGGCGCGCGTTGTGGCCGACGACGATGATCAGCGAGTTCGGTGACGGTAGCGCCGCTGCACCGATGATCCCGATCTGGTGCCCCGGATATCGGTCGCGCAGTTCGTTGGCCGGCACGGACCCAAGGAGGGATGTGAGCGCGGGCGAAGCGTAGTATTCACCCGGTCCCGGCAGGTGGGGGATCCCGGGCGGAACCGGCGCGCGCGGCCCCGTGGCGGCAACATCCACGCGGTCGATCGCTTGGTTTCCGAACTGGTCCGTGCTCGATAGCCACCAGAGCCCGTCGGATGTCGACGTAGATCGTGACGCCTGGGCCGCGGTGTCGAGCCACGCACCACGATCGGTCTGGGCGTGCAGTCCGTTGACTCCAGCCAGGCAGGCCAGCAGCATGCCGACGCCTAGGGCGACGGCTACCGCGGTGACGAGGACGCGCAGCGCGGCTTCACGTCCGCTTCCGAGCGTCAAGCGAAGACCAAGGCGGATCACCGCAAGGCACCCTCGGAAGAGGTGACCTTGCCGTCGCGCACGATGACCTCGCGGTCGGCGTAGGCGGCGACGCGGGGTTCGTGTGTGACGAGGATCACCGTCGATCCCTGTTCGCGAGCAGCGCGGGTCAACAGGCCCATGACCAGCTCCCCGCTCAGTGAGTCCAGGGATCCGGTCGGCTCGTCGGCGAAGAGCACGTCAGGATTTGCCACGAGGCCACGCGCCACCGCGACGCGCTGGGACTGTCCGCCCGACATCTCGCCGGTGCGGTGGCGCTCGAGGCCCTCGAGGTCGAGGCGTTCGAACCAGCTTCGCGCCACACGCAGGGCCTCCTCACGGCGCGTGCCAGCAAGCAGCAGCGGCAGCGCGACGTTCTCTTCTGCGGTCAGCTCTGGCACGAGCTGACCGAACTGGAAGACGAAGCCGAAGCGATCACGACGCATTCTGGAGCGCTCAGTCTCACGCATTGTGTCAATGCGTTGGCCGTCGAAGTAGACCTCACCGGAATCCGGAACGATGATACCGGCCATGCAGTGGAGCAGAGTCGACTTGCCCGAGCCGCTCGGGCCCATTATGGCCAGGACCTCGCCTCGTGTCACTGATACGGACGCTCTCCGAAGCGCTGGAGTTTCGCCAAAAGAGAGCACGAGGTCTCGCGCCTCGAGGATCACGTTTACTACGGGGACTGCGGAGGAACTGCTCGACCCGTTCATGACGCCACCTCCTTCGCTAGTGCCGCGAGTCGCGCTTCGGTGAGGTCGATCCAACGTAAGTCAGCCTCCAAGTGGAAGAGGCCGTGGTCGGCGAGTAGCGCGTCAACGAGGTTGCCTTGTTGCTTGAGCTCGGTGAGCGTGCGCATCCTTGCGAGGTGGGCGGTGCGCTGGACGTCGAGGTAGCGCTGGGCGGATCGTCCTAAAATGAGTGCTAACACCACTTTCACAAAAAGCTCGGTTTGTAGGTGAGGTTCGGGCTCGATCGGTTCTTCAAGCCATGCGTCGAATTGACTTCTCCCAAGGTCCGTGACGGTGTAGCGCTTACGGTCAGGGCCGTCACCGTGTTCGATTTCACCCGGTGATACCTTCCCGTCGCGGGCTAGTCGCCCAAGAGTGCCGTAGACCTGGCCATAGGGAAGAGGCTTATCTCGACCGAAGAGCGAGTCGTAATCGCGCTTGAGGTCGTAGCCATAGCTGGGTTCACGCTCGAGCAGGCCAAGAAGGGTTAGGGAGACACTCATGTGGGCAATATAACCTGACGGTATACTCGCTGTCAATAGTGCGACTTGGTAAATTGTCTGGAGCGCAAGACTTGCAGCGAGTTTCAATAACTGGGAACAGGGCAGAGTGTCAGAAATTATGGGTCTGCCGTCGCGCGAGTTGACGTACCGGCTTAAGTGTTGTGGCCGTTAACGGGTGATGCAGGTGAACCGATCTTGATCGATCCAAGAAGGGTTCACTCGGTCGTCGCAGCATCGGCCTTTAGATCCTGTCTCCGTCGTGATTTTCAGCACATTTGAAGGACGGAATGTGGGCTTTGAGCGGCACGAATTCGAGAGAACTCTCCAAAGTCCTTGCTAATACTTGGCCTAGACCCCGTTGGGTGGACCACTGGTGGGCCGCCTGGGTCTCGATCCCAGCGCCTGAGGATTAGAAGTGGGATGCGGATGGTTGGAACGGTCCGGTGAGGTCGGAATTGTCCCAGATTCAAAGAAATCTTGTCCGGTGGTGTCGGATTCGTCCGGTGGTGTCGGATTGGTCTGTGGGATGAAATGTGGGAAATGTGAGCGATCGGTGCAATTGAGGAACGAGTTCGCTCACCACTGCATCGAGGCTTTCCGAAGGCTAGCCATCTTGCATGCATCCCGCCGTCGGGTGGCCCTCAGAGGGTTTGGTCTCCAAGTTTCCCGATGTGACTCATGTCACGCCCAGGCGTACGATTCCAGTGTGAGAATTGGGAGCCAGCTCGCGGGTGGCGGCGAGATGGTCGGATGACGCCGACGCCTTCCTGGCGGGACTGAAGCGTAAGGTTCACACCAAGTGAGGCAGCGACTGCCGTATGGAAGTGGCAGGAGATCCTCAGGGGCCAGCGTGGAAGGCTGCGACCCGTTCGAGTGGCGAGCGCACCGGCACCAGCCGCCTCGGCAGCGGCGTCACTGTTTCCACTCTCGGCATCTGGAGCACTCGCGTCTCGTCATCAAAGTGCATCTCTAACGTCACTCCCACAGCATCGAGGAGTTTGAGGAGGGTGGGCACAGTTGGCAGAATCTGGCCGTTCTCGATTCGGCTCACGTCCGACTGGGCAACACCGCTGGCGGCGGCGACTTCGACCTGGGTCATGTGAGCCTTCTCGCGTGCCTCGAGCAGCGTCATTCCGATCTTGTGGGCGGTGCTGAAGACACGAAGAGCCGTCTGACCCTCCGTTCCCATCTGCTCGCGCTGTTCGGCCGCGAACTCACTGAACTTCTTTGCCATGGCTGCTCCCTTCCTGCTCTCTACTCTATGGGTTCGGGCTCATAATGTCAACATACCCGTCGTGCCGGGCGAGCCCTTCGGGGGCACTCGCGCCGCCGCGGATAAGTGCACGGGTGGCCGAGCGAATTCCCCGACCGGTATCGAGCGGGGATGGGGAGTCGCCGCTCGGGAAATCCAAGAAACTACTGGTGTTTGACACCCTTCTTTGTCGACTGTTGCCGTCGTTTCCACTCCGCCATCCGTTTTCGAGCGGTTGCGATCTCCCGGTTCTGTTTCTTCTCGCTGTTGTCGTCTTTCTTGTCGTACCCCCCAAGCAATAGACAGATCTTCTTCCCGTAGAAGTGAACAAAGACGCGGAGGAGGATGCCGCCGCCATCAAGACCCTTCGGGGTCTTTGCGTCGGCGGTGTCGAACTTCTGTCGAATCTGAGCCTCTGAGTCGCGAATACGGAACTCGTGTAAGCCGTCTCCGAGAGGAGTCATCCAGTTGGAGTCGCTGAGATTGATGCCACGCTGCTCGAGTCGACACTCGATGGCCGCAATGACCGCCGCTCGCTTGAACTCCGGCAAGTCGAGCATCCACTCCTCTACGGGACGCCGACCGCTCTCGTCTTCGTAGAACTCAGCAGTCCACTCCCCGGTCGTATCAGCGTCGCTCATCCACGGGCCTTCGCTTGGGCCAGCAGCAGTTCCCAGTTGCTATGAGAGTTAGCCAGGTCTGTCTCCCCGGCGAGTAGATGGCGCCATCTGCTGGGATCGAGTCCGAAGGGTCGACGCACTCGTAGGTTGCGTCATCGTGAGCGAGAAGACAGAGGTGCTTGTTGGTCCATGCGAGTCCTATGGCGCCGCAATGCTTCGTGGTCATCGAGGTCAAGGTCCTTCCGATTGACGAGATACCGCCCAGAGGCGCCCTGGCAAAACCGTAGTTCGGCTGCAGTACTGAACGTCGCTATGGGTTATTGAGACCAACGATCTACACCCCCATTGATTAGTGGCCGCCGAAGGTGAGGACGGACTGGTCTGCATTTGGGATTACTTTCACGTGACGAGGCGTCCACCATTTTCCCAAGGACAAACTCGCCAGTCGCAGATTGTTGACGTCCCCGGGTTACGAATTGAGTCCCTTCGGCACACTCGGCGGTTGAAGACTGCGAGATTAGCGAAGAGACTGCCCCGTCCGACGCCACTGATGGTGAGCGACGTCTAGTACGTAGATGGCATAACTTGCCTTCGGTAACGACGAGTAACTCGCTGGGCCAATTCGAAGGCCAATGCCGCCGCCTTTGACCGCGTGGGTCGTTATCGACCAGTTGTCGTAAGCGTTGAGGCACTGGTACCACTGGTGACCGCTGTCGGTGGTGACGTCGATGACGGCATTGCTCACCATCACGACAGCCCACGAGCTTTCCGCGATCACCCTGTTGACGAAGTAGATGCCCCCGCCCACCCAGTCCGTCGCCAGCTGTGGCCCGCGGCAATCCAGCGGGCACCACCGTCGATGCTGCGAACTGGAAACTGGCCGGGTCCGCCGCCTTCTTTCCAAACGGCCCATCGATAGGTGGTACCTAATGACCCAAACCTCACCCACTTCCCTTGCGCAGCAGTCAATGTGGTGCCCCACGGAAGGGCGTGACCCGCAGCCGATTCCGTGAGTCCTCGCTGCATCGTCAAGATGGCCGGATAGGGAGAGGGTGCAGCTCCGGCCACCGTCAATGGGAATGCGGCCAGTACGAGGGTCGTACAAGCGACATACTTGCTTCCCCGCATCACGACCTCCCTACAACATCGTTAGTCACCTCTGAACGTGACAGTAGTGCTCTATGACGACGTCAGTCTTTGGCTGGCCTCCGATTCACCAACCTCCAATGGAGGGTTGGAGCGCCGGGATAAACCGGCATGGGAAAAGGAAGGAGGAAGTCCGACATCGAAGGAGTAGCGATCCACGATGGCCCCGAGTCATGCGTTGGCGTCCGCGAGGGCGACGGCGAAGCGTTGACAGGGGTGCGTGCAGGCTGGGCTATTGAGCCGCGAAATCAACGCAATCGGGGTGCCGACGTCGTCAACCTAGGCGGAAGGCAACATCCCAGGCGGCGTTCTACGCGAGCCGTCTGGGGACCCCGCGCGGTCGAAGACCCTACGCATGTACGTAATTTCCATGCGCGAGAACCGGGAGATCTCGCGCTCGTCCACACGGTTGATCACTGGGTGGACCGCTCGGGCAAGGCCAAGGCCGTAATCCTGAGATGAACGAGCGCGAGAAGTCTGACAGCCCCGTAGTACCTGCGAAGCCGCCGAACAAGTCAGGGGCTGCGGCCACTGAGGCGGAGGTGGTGGAGGAAAGGGGGCTGGCCAAGGGGAACACGGACAGCACAACACGTCCCGGACGCAGTGCCGGAGTCGACGTGTCAAGCGGGCTGGATCGTGTGCGTGAAGTAGCACGAAGGGATAAGGATGCGCGGTTCAGCGCGTTACTGCATCACGTCAACCTGAGTCGTCTCGAAGCGGCCTACTGGGCAATTCGCCCTAAGGCGGCACCGGGAGTGGACGGGGTGACGTGGCACGACTACGGAAGGGACCTGGAGGAAAATCTCCGGGACCTGCACGCACGAGTGCACAGTGGCGCCTACCGAGCGA
>Ga0224534_1000898_pt1 | contig 16991 bp, 18 predicted proteins | sample 714E12024metaG_FD_172012 | JGI IMG/M metagenome (GOLD analysis project Ga0224534, IMG submission 172012) | Peat soil microbial communities from Stordalen Mire, Sweden - 717 E1 20-24 | ecosystem: Environmental > Terrestrial > Soil > Wetlands > Peat | place: Sweden: Norrbotten County, Stordalen... | reverse complement strand
TTGCTGAGGCATTCCTGGGCGCTTTGGAACGATCCCGGGTCACTCACGCCCACAAACGCGGTGTCGCACGGGTAATCCCCGTTGACCACGACATAATCCACCGGCCCGATTTCGGCCAGAAAACGGTCGAGTTGCCGTCCCTGGTCGAGTGGATGACGCATCCAGATCAAATGCCGGTAGGCGCGCGCGACCGCGCGGAGGAGGGGATTGGCGATGGTGCGAAATTCGTAATCTTCGCCCCGGGCGCGCTCGGCGGGGCCGGAGTGATGGATGTCGCTCAAAATGGCGATCGTGACATCTCCCTGCGCGCGGGTTTCCATGCGGCGTCAATTATTCACAGCCGCTGCATCACTGCTGTTGTTTTGGTCGAGGCAATCGCGGACGGTTTTGGCGAGTTCGGCGTGGGTGTAGGGTTTTGCGAGAAAGCTCGCGCGGGTCCGGGCCAGCATTTTCTGGTTCACTTCATTACCGGTATAGCCGCTGGTAAAGACAACTTTCAGGCGGGGCTGGCTGGCCAGCAAACGTTCGACGAGGTCCGCGCCGGAAACGCCATCGGGCATCACCATGTCGGTCAGGAGCAAATCAATTTCATTCGCGCGCTGATTCCATACGTCAAGCGCTTCCCTGCCGGATGACGCTTCCAGAATCCGATAGCCGCACTCTTCGAGGATGTAGCGGGCCATGCTTCGCAGGACCGGTTCGTCTTCAACGATGAGAATGGTTTCCGAGCCGCCGGCGACAGGGGCAGCGGAGGCCGCTTCTTCTTGTGCAAAGGCGGGCACTTTGTCGCTGGCGGGAAGAAACACGTCGAACGTGCTGCCTTTGCCGGGTTCGCTGTTCACTTCGAGCCAGCCTTCGTGCTGTTTGACAATGCCATAAACGGTCGCGAGGCCGAGGCCGGTGCCCTTGCCGACGTCTTTCGTGGTAAAAAACGGTTCGAAGATGCGGCCCATCGTCGCAGAATCCATGCCGATGCCGGTGTCCGTAATGCGCAAACGAACAAAACGTCCCGCGTGCGCCTGGGGATGGATTTCGATGAAAACGGCGTCAATGTCCACGGTCTCGACGCCGATGGTCAGCCTGCCGCCGCGCGGCATGGCGTCGCGGGCGTTGAGGGAAAGGTTCATCACGACCTGTTCGATCATGCCGCAGTCGCCCTGAACAAATGAATTTTCCACCGCCGGCTGAAATTCAAGCGTGATGGTTTCCCCGAGGATACGCTCCAACATCCGGCTCATGTTGCCGACAACTTTCTGCAAATCGAGCAACTCGGGCTGCATGACATTCTTGCGGCTGAACATGAGCAATTGGCGCGTGAGACCCGCGGCGCGTTCGGCGGCAAAATAGACGGCTTGAACAGAGTCAACCACCTCCGGCGGCAGCGCCGGCCTGGCGAGCAGCGAACTGGAATGCCCCTGAATGATCGTGAGCATGTTATTGAAGTCATGCGCGACACCGGCGGCGAGCTGGCCGATGGATTCCATCTTTTGCGCCTGACGCAACTGCGCCTCCAAACTCAGCCGTTCAGTGATGTCTTCGACGTAGCAATGCACCACGTTGCTCGGCAGGACGGGATGAACCGACCACGAAAACGTGCGCCCTTCCATTTTGGTTTCCAGACGCACCTTGCTTTGTCCGCTGGCGAGGCATTCGCGGATGATGCGGTCAATGTCCGGTGGCAATACTTCATTGGGATGATTCCGGGATACGGAAGCGGCCAGTTGTTGCGCAGCCTCGTTGAAATAGGTGATGGTCCCGTTTACGTTCAATTCCATCGCCGCGTCCGGATTCAACTGGACGAACGCGGCAAGTTTTTGCAGTTCGGAATCGGCCCGTTTGCGCTCGACGGCCAGGCCGACGGCGGTGGCGGCGGCCATGAGAAATTGCACTTCATCCGAATTGAATTTCCGCCCGTGCGTGCTGTAAACACCCAGCATTCCATAGGGCCGGTCGTGAGTGGGAATGGCGACGGTGACACCACTGACAACACCGTGTTCGGCCAGAAACGGCGACGCAGAGATTCGCGTTTCGGCCTTCAGATCGGCGATGACAACGGGGTCGCCGGATTTCAAAGCAGAGACAATCGGGGAATTTTCATTTCCGGGCAGGGAGGTCTGCCGGTTGTACTCCGGTTTCCAGCCAACGCCGGCTTGCAGCCGCAGTGGACCGCCAGACAATTGCTCGAACACGGCGGAGTATTCCACGCCCAGTGTTTGCGCCACGAGCATGACGGTTTGATTCAGCAGTGCCTCCAGGTCGCTGTTGGTCAGCGCAAATTGTCCGAGCGCGGCGACAACGGTTTGCTGGAACGTGCGATTCAGCAGGTTTTTTTCCGCGTTTTCGAGATTCTTGACAAGCCGCTCCAGCGATTCGGCCATCAGGTCAAAACCCTTTGTAAGCTGGCCGAGTTCGTTTTCCGAGGGTTTCAGTCCGGTGCGGGCGCTCAAATCACCTTCTGCAATCCGCTGAGCCACGCTGGACAAGGCGCGCACCTCGCGCAAAATGAAGTGTTCCCCCCCGAACCACGATGCTGCCAGCGCCAGTACCCCCACCACAAACCCGCTCAAGGGCAGGTTAAAAATATACATCAGCAGCCAGGCCGGAGTGATGAGCAAAAACACGCTGCCGACCAACTGCATTCGCAATGTGGAGAATCTGAAAATCTTTTTTATCATTTCGACCCATTCCGAAGATGTGCAATAATCATGCCATTAAGACGTTGTTTCGGAAAGCCCTATGTTCCGGCTGGCACCTCCAAAAGGCCGGGCCATGAACAGGCGCGGCGAATTTTGCTGGAAGAACTAAAAATATTTGGATGAACTGAAGCCAGCTTGATAAAACAACCGGTGAATGCCCTTTGGTTATGACACTTAATCCACTCATTCAACAATTGATCGCCCAAGGCCCGGTGCTCACGGACGGCGCCTGGGGGCACGCAACTCCAGGCGCGCGGACTCGCACCGGGCGAAGTGCCGGACCTCTGGAACCTGACCCGTCCTGAAAAAGTCACCGCCGTCGCGCGTGCCTACGTCGAAGCCGGTTCGCAAATTATTTTGACGAATACGTTCGGCGCCAACCGCCTGCGCCTGGCCGAGGGCGGGTGCGCGGATCTGGTCAAAGAAATCAACGAAGCGGGCGCCCGCATCTCGCGCGAAGCGGCGAACAAACGCGCGCTGGTTTTTGCCTCGATTGGGCCAAGCGGCAAAATGCTCATGAACGGCGACGTGACCGAAGACGAATTGCTCGCCGCGTTCGCCGAACAGGCGCAAGCTTTGGCGCGCGGTGGGGCCGACGGTCTGGTCGTGGAAACCATGCAGGATTTGGCGGAAGCCAGGATTGCCATAGCGGCGGCGAAAGCCACCGGTTTGCCGGTGGTCGCCTGCATGGTGTTCGATTCCGGCAAGGACAAGGACCGCACGATGATGGGCGCCACGCCGGAACAGGCGGCGGCAGGTCTGCTGGAAGCCGGAGCCGATGTCGTCGGCGCGAATTGCGGCCAGGGCATCGCGGGGTTCGTGAAAATTTGCGCGCGATTGAAAGCGGCGGCGGGCGGACACCCGGTCTGGATCAAGGCCAACGCCGGGCTGCCGCAAATCAGGGACGGCAAATTTGTTTATACGACGACGGCGGCGGAATTTGCCGGCCACGTTCCGGCCGTTCTCGAAGCCGGCGCGAGTTTCATCGGTGGTTGTTGCGGAACGTCGCCGGAATTTATCCGCGAACTTCACAAACTGCTCCGCGAAAAACATAATTTATGAATCGCCTGCGGTTGCATGTCATCGCCTGTCCTGTTTTCCAACGGGAACTGGAAATGCTTGCCGCCGGGGCGAAAACCGAGGCACTTTCCGGCACTTGGAAATGGGACTCCACGAAGATCCCACTGAAAATCTCCGCTCCGCGCTTCAAGGCGCGATTGATGGAGTGGCCACCGGTCAATGTGATGCCATTGCCATTGGTTACGGGCTTTGCAATCGCGGCATTATGGGGCTGTAGGCGCGGGCGCTGCCCGTTGTCATCCCCCCGCGCGCACGATTGCATCGGCATGCTTCTCGGCAGCAGCCGGTGTTATCTCGCGCAACTGAAAGTGCAGCCGGGCACTTATTTTCAAAGCGCGGGCTGGCTGGAAAATTCGCCGGCCAGCGGAGAGATCCGTCAGCAGAATTTTACCTTCGGGCCAAACTCCAATGTTACCCGCGGGCAACTGGTTGAAAAATACGGCGAGGAAAACGCCGACTACCTGCTCGAACAGTTCAACAACTTCACCCGGCATTATGAACGGCTCGCCTACATCGCCACGCCGGTACCCAAGTCGGCACGATGGGAGAAAACCGCGAAGGAAATCGCACACCAACGCGGCTGGAAATTTGAGCGGCTGCCAGGCGACCTCGGCTGGCTGCGGCGATTGTTGAATGCGGATTGGAATGACCGCGAATTTCTCACGTTGAAGCCGGGCGAGCGCGTCGGCCTGCGTCACAATGCACAACTCATCGGCGCGGAACCGGCATGACCCCATCAACGCATACCCTCGAACTTTCGCCCGCCGATCTCAAACAGGAGGTCGCTTCCGGCACACAGTTGCAGGACGTTCTTTTCGCGCAGGGAGTCGAGTTTCCCTGCGGTGGACGTGGGTGTTGCAAAGGCTGCCGCGTCAAAGTTTTGAAAGGCATTCTATCTGTCGGCGAGGAGGAAAAAAATGCTGACGGGCGCAGAGCTTGCCGGGGGCTGGCGTCTGGCGTGCCGGCATTCCATCGCGGGTGATCTCAAACTCGAGCTGGCGCAATGGGAGATGCCCATCCTGGGCGATCAGTCCACTTTCAAGTTTGCGCCGCGCGAGGGCCTCGGCGTGGCCATTGACCTGGGAACCACCACGATTGCCGCGCAACTTCTTGATTTGCGAAATGGAAATGTTCTGGCTGTCGGCACGGCGCTGAATATGCAGGCCCGGCACGGCGGCGACATCATGAGCCGCGTTGACTTCGCCTTGCGCGGTGGACAGGCGGAATTGGAGCGGTTCGTGCGCGAACAACTCGGCCGCATGGTAAGCCAACTGGTGGCCAGCAGTACAAAACTTTGTCGCATATGCGACAAAGTTTCGGATGCCGGTAATGATTTGAATAAGATAATCATTGTCGGCAACACGGTCATGCACCATTTGTTTTGCGGCGTAAACATCGCGCCGCTGGCCGGCCATCCGTTCGAGCCGCAACAGCCGGGACGGTTCCGGTTTTACGCACGCGAATTGGGTTGGAACCTGCCGGAGAAAACGGTGGTGGAATTTCTGCCTTGTATCGGCGGCTTTGTCGGGTCCGACATTCTCGCCGGCATCGTGGCCACCGGCTTGCACGAAAGTCGCGAATTGATGGCATTGATGGATCTCGGCACCAATGGCGAGGTGGTGGTCAGCAACCACGAACGGCTGCTCTGCACCTCCACGGCGGCGGGGCCGGCGTTCGAGGGCGCGCGCATCTCCATGGGCATGCGCGCAGCCACCGATGCCATCAGCGAAGTGCGCGTGCAGAATGGCGCGGTCGCCTGCCGCGTAATCGGCGGTGGCGCGCCACGCGGATTGTGCGGCAGCGGACTGGTGGACGCGGTGGCGGCGGGATTGGAATTGAAATGGATTCAATCCAACGGACGGATGACGCTTGATGGTTCAATGCCCCTGGCCGGTTCCGTATCTTTGCTTCCCGCGGACGTGCGTGAATTGCAACTGGCCAAGGGAGCAATTGCCACCGGTCTGAGGATGCTTGCCACCCGGTTTGGCGCAACGCTCGATGACATCCAACAGCTTCATCTGGCGGGCGCGTTTGGCAATTACATCAGCCGTGCCAGCGCGCAACGGATTGGTCTGCTGCGTCTGCCCATCAACCGGATTGTTCCCGCCGGCAACACGGCGCTGCTCGGCGCAAAGCGGGCTTTGTTCGAGGAGGCAGCCGCCTGGGACGACATCGCAAGCCGCGTTGAACATATCGCACTCAACGAGGATGCGGAATTCCAGGACATCTACGCCGGGGAAATGCGATTCCCCGAAACTGCGAACACAAATCCGGGTTGACAGGGAAAAGCGGCGGTAAACCGCACGCAGTCCAGACGCTTCGCGAGGTCCGGAGACGTCCGGCAATCGCAAAACGTTTGGAATGCGGTGGCTTCAGCCCCGCTGTCCGAACCATGTTCTTGATGCTGTCGGTTACTACGGAACAGGTTTCACCGCCACGAAAAAAGCATCCAGACTGGCGGGCAGAGTGGTCGGTGGCACATCGCAACCGGAGGAGAGCACGTAATTTCGATGGGCGGCGGTGGCAGACCGAAACTTCAGCCCAAGGCTTTTTTGGCGGCGTTGACCGCACTGGCGGCGCTTTCGCTGTAACCGTCAGCGCCGATTTCATCCGCATATTTTTGCGTGATCGGCGCACCGCCGATCAACACCTTCACCTGCTGGCGCACGCCGGCCTGCTGAAGCGCATCAACCGTTGTCTTCATCGCCGGCATGGTTGTGGTCAGCAGCGCGGACATGGCCACGATGTTGGCGCCTTTTCCCTTCACGGCGGCGACAAATTGCTCCGGCGTTACGTTCACGCCCAGGTCAATGACTTCGTAGCCGCCGCCTTCGAGCATCGCCATCACCAGATTTTTGCCGATATCGTGCAAATCACCTTTTACGGTGCCGAGGGCAACGCGTGCTGCTGGCTTGGCGCCGCTCGCAACGAGCAGCGGCCGGATGAGTTCGAGCGCGGCTTTCATGGCGCGGCGGCGAGCAGCAACTCGGGCACAAAATACTCGTTGCACTCAAATCGCCGGCCCACCTCGGCCATCGCCGGCATCATGTATTCCTGAACGAGCTTCATCGGGTCGGTCCCGGCAGCCAGGGCGGCTTCGGTGGTGGCTTTCGCGGTCTTCGCATCCCCTTTAAGGATCGCATCGTGTAGGGGTTTGAGGTCCTGCATGGTGGCTTCTCCGTTTGTCTGGTTGTTCAAATCATTTCACGGCGAAATCGCCGGACTTTGGACGGACCGCTTTCAGCGCGCCTGTCCTTCGACTGTCCTGCCTCTTCGTGTCGAACCTGCTCATGTATTGATTCTCAGCCGCTTTCGGTTCCCCCGGGTTGGGCGGGAAAATTCATAACAGACTTCCGGGTTATAATCAACTAACTTGGTTGAACCGCGAAAACTTCGTCCGCCAGCGCTGCGGCGCGGCCGCGCGGCAGACGCCCCAGATGGAAAATCAAAAAGCCGTGCAAAAACCGGCGCAACTCGGCGGTTTGGGCGGCCGCGGGCTTCAATCGCAAACACGCGGGCCAGTCGCTTTGCGTCAATGCCGCCGCAATTTTTTTTGTTCCGGTGGCGAGGCCGGTTTGCTCCCATTTCGGCTGCAGCCCGATTTCGCGCAGCAACTTGAGTTCAAAGGCAAAAACGGTTTGCGCCGCGGGTTTTTGCCGGCACAGACAGATGAGAAATTCGCGCACCAGTTCATAAACGGCGGGCAGGGGCGTGCCGGTTTCCGTGGCCTGCTCGACGAACGACGCGGCATAGGCGGCCTGGCGCAACCGGCGGAGGTCCCGACGCAGCGCGCTGTGTGTATCACGCAAACTGATTTCACGGAGCGTGTGCAAATCGGAACGGCGGCTGCGGCTGAACGAAAAATCCGCCAGATAAAACAAATCCAATTTGCCGAGAAACGGCGATTTGATCCGGCGCGCGCCTTTGGCGACGGTGGCGATGCGCCCGAAATCCGGCGTGAGCCAGTGGACGATGAGGCTGGTTTCGGTGAGTGGTCGCGTCCGCAGGATGAGGCCGGTGGCGGACTCGATCATAATGAGAACGAGGATGGACGATGGAGGATGGAGGATGGCATGTGGTTTCAGCGCAGCGGGTTATTCTCCATCCTCAATTTTCCATTCTCGTTTTCCCGCCGCCGGGGGCGGCGCATATCCGTGGGAAATCGCGCCAAGGCTGACGATGTATTTGATGGCATCAGCGACGGACATTTCCAGTTTGATGACCTGCGTTTCCGGCACGAGAATCAAAAAGCCCGACGTGGGGTTGGGCGTGGTGGGCACAAAGACGCACACGACTTTTTCCTTCATTTTCGCCTGCACTTCGTCATGCTGTTCACTGGTGATGAAACCGACGGAATAAATCCCTTCGCGCGGAAATTGGACGAGCACGACGGTCTTGAAGGAATTTTTGTTGCCGGAAACCAGCGCGTCGTTGACCTGTTTGGTGGCGGCGTAAATTTTGTTCAGGAACGGCACGTGCATCAACGCGCGCTCCACCCATTCGATCATTTTTTTACCGAAATAATTCCGCGCCAGCCGGCCGGCCGCGCTGATCAGCAAAATCGCCACCAACAGGGCAACGAGACTCCAATACCAATACATCGCACCTTCGCCGTTGTTTCGATGCGTGATGGTTTGGGGAATGAAAATAAGCAACGTATCGGTGATGTTGGAGATGGTGGAGAACAGCCAGACCAAAGCCGCAATGGAAATCACCCCAGGCAGAACAATCACCAGACCGGTCAGGAAATTGGACCGCCAGCGGGCAAATAAACTCTTCGGTTCCATGCGCCGAGTCTAAGGCCGCATCAAAGTTTGCTCAAGGGAAAGCGGCGGATCATTTCACGCAACCGGCGGTTTTCCTCCCGTTTCATTTTACGCCGGGCACCCGCACTCGAATCATCAAAGCCGAGCAGATGCAAAACCCCGTGGACCAGGTAGCGGATGACTTCCGACTGCCAGCTCGTGCCGAACTTGCGCGCCTGTAAAACCGCCTCATCCACGCACACAAAGATTTCACCATGTAAAGTGGAACAGGCATCCTGCCTGTCTCTGACTTTTCGAATTTTTGAATGAGACAGGCTGGAAGCCTGTCCCACGCTGTCCCGGTAATCAAACGCGATGACATCTGTCGAACCCTTATGTTTGAGGAAGGTCTCGTTGAGCCGGGTCATTTCTGGCGCACCGACGAGGCAGATTCCAATTTCGGCCTTTTCAATTTCCAATTCCGCCAGCAGCGCGCTTGTAATTTTTCCCAGCAGTCGCAGATTGATTTTCCGGGTGTGCTGATGACTGGCGACGGCGACATTCATGCGAATCACGCCTTCACGTTGCCGCGATGCTCTTCGTAAGCCGTGATGATGTGTTGGACGAGCGGATGGCGGACGACATCGCGCTTGGAAAATTCGATGATGGCGATGCCTTCGGTATTTTTCAGAACGCTATGTGCTTCGAGCAGGCCGGAATGTTTGTGCGGCGGCAGATCAATCTGCGTTTCATCGCCGGTGATGACGGCCTTCGAGCCGTGCCCGAGGCGCGTGAGGAACATCAACATCTGCTCGGTCGTCGAGTTTTGCGCCTCGTCGAGGATGATGAAGGCGTTGTTCAGCGTGCGCCCCCGCATGTAGGCCAGCGGCGCGATTTCAATGGTGCCGCGTTCGGTGTGCTTCTGGATTTCCTCGGCGGGCAGCATGTCGTGCAACGCATCGTGCAGCGGACGGAGATACGGGGTGATTTTTTCGTAAAGGTCGCCGGGTAAAAAGCCAAGCGCTTCGCCGGCTTCAACGGCCGGGCGGGTGAGGATAATCCGCGAAACCTTCCCCTCGCGCAATGCCGCCAGCGCCAGCGCCACGGCCAGATATGTTTTGCCCGTGCCCGCCGGCCCAACGCCGAACGTGATGTCGTGCCTGCGAATTGCGTCGAGATATTTTTTCTGGCCGACGGTTTTGGCAGTGACGCCGGGTTTGCGGTCGTGCGTCAACACCCGGTCGCTCATCAAATCCTTGAGCGTCGAAACGCCCTCGTGCTTCACGACGTTCAGCGCGTGCGTGAACTCACGGTTGCGCACCGGCGAGCCGGCCTTGGCCAGACTCTCCAGCGACACAAAAAGCTGCTTGGCGCGCTCGACGGCATCGGCGGCGCCTTCGAGTTTTATCCAGCCGTCGCGCGACGTGGCCTTGACGCCGAGTTCGGTTTCCAGCGCCTGCAGGTTGCGCGGCTCGTGATTGAAAAGCTGCTGCGCGACGCGCGCATTTTCGAAGTGCAGGGTTTCAGTAGCCACGGTTAACCTTTGTAAATGTCGTGCGTGCCGATGTCCACAGTCACAATGCAATCGCCCTTGATGAAAAACACGGCGCGCAAGTCACCTTCAATGTCCACTGCGTAAATCGTGCGGCCATGATGGGCGGAGAGCCGGTGAATTTTGTGCGTGCGCAAGCGCGGATCAAAAGGATTTTCCCGGAATATTTTCCACGCCCGGCGGGTTGAATCTTTCTGGCTGGAGCTTAAATCGTAAAAGCTCTTCCAAAAATTCTCGGTTGGCTTGAAACGATATTTCATTTCCGCCGTTTGCGGGACGGAGGCGGGGCGCCGCTCAAAACCGTTTCCATGTCCACGAAGCGTCCGGCCTCGGCATCAGCCATGCCTTGCTTGAAAGATTCCGGCACCCACGAATCGTCGTGTTCCACGACATACTTGGCCACCTGCGCTCGTTCGTTTGCAGGCAAACCTTTGAACTGCTCAATGATTTCTGTCGCGTTCATGGTTTCATTATCCGGCAGAAATATGTTTTTGGCAAGGCCGTGAAAAGCTGCTGCGCGACACGCGCATTTTCGAAGTGCAGGGTTTCAGTTGCCATTTTCGGAAGCGGAAAATTTCATTGTGCCAGCGCCGCGCGCAATTTCGCGGCGACCTCGTCCAGCGCCGCAGGCAGAACGGTTGTGTTGGCGAGGACGGGCATGAAATTGGTGTCGCCGTTCCAGCGCGGCACGACGTGGATGTGCAAATGTTCCGCGATGCCCGCGCCGGCGACCTTGCCGAGATTGATGCCGATGTTGAAGCCGTCGGGCTTCATCACTTGCGTCAACGCGTTGATGCAGCGGCGCGTGAGCTTCCACAAATCGGCCAGCTCCTCTTCGGTCAGGCCGTTCAAATCGGCGACCTGTTTGTAAGGCACGACCAGCAAATGTCCGCCGTTGTAGGGATAGGTATTGAGCAACGCGAAGCATGTGCGGTCGCGCGCGACGACGCGGTTCGCCTCGTCGTCATTGGACTGGGCGATGCGGGTGAACAGGCTGGCGTCGAGTTGTGGCTTTGGCGACAGGATGTATTCGATGCGCCACGGCGCGTGCAGCGATTCCATGAATCCAGAGTAGCGATGGAAACATGGAAAGTCAAAACGTGGTAATCTCTGCAATTTTGGTAGGGCAAAGCTGCTGCTTTGCCGAATTTGGGCGGCGCAGCAGCACCGCCCTACCTTTGGGCTTCAAACAAATTCAAAATCGCCGTTGCTGCCCGCGTGTTCGCGCCGGGTCCGCCCAAGGACGAAACAACTTCCGCCAGCCGCTTTTTGATTTGAATACGGCGCGGTTCGTTTTGCAAAAGCTCCAGTGCGGCTCCGGCAATATGGTCAGGCGTGGCGGCGCCTTGAACGAATTCGGGAAAAACTTCCTCGTCCGCCAGAATATTCGGCATCGTCAGCCATTTCACCTTCACGATGCGTTTGGCGATTTGGTAGGTACTCCATGACGTTTTGTACAGCGTCACTGTCGGCACGCCGAAGAACGCGCACTCCACCGTCACCGTGCCGGTCGAGGCAATGGCGACATCCGCCTGTGCAAGTGCTTGTGGCAGATTGCCGATTTGGATTTCCGTATCTGACGGGAGCGCGGACAGCTTGTCCGCGAGCTGTTTCAAAGCTTCATCCGGCAAAACCATTTTTGCTTTCGCCGACGGCAATTTTTCCCGAATCAGTTTCAACGCGCCGAGCATTGGCGGCAGGTGCCGTTGCAACTCGCTCTTGCGGCTGCCAGGCAAAAGCAAAATTTCGGAGGGACGAGCTCTGCGAGTCCCCAATTTTTCCGGGTCAGGGACTCGTGTAACTCGTCCCTCCGAGACAAAACGGCCGATCATCGGGTGTCCGACAAATTCCACGCGCAACTTCGGCACGCGTTTGGCATACCAATCCTTTTCAAACGGGAAAATGCTCAGAAGCAAATCGTAGTCCGCCGCCAGCCGGTTCGCCCGGCCCGGCCGCGACGCCCAGACCTGCGGCGAGACGAACTGAATGATTTTCGGATTCCAGCCGCCCGGATGATTGCGGACGTATTGTTTGATGGCATGGCCGAAGCGCAGATTGAACCCGCCGTAATCCACGCCGATGATGGCGTCGGGCTGGCGCTGAATCGCCAGCGCGAGCAATTGATGGAACAGCCGCCGGAACTTGAAATAATTCTTCAGCACATCCGAAACGCCGATGACCGAGTGTTGGGTCAGGTCAAACGCCAGCTCGACTCCCGCCGCCGCCATGCGCGAACCGCCCGCGCCAAAGAATTGCGGGACGCGCCCGTCTTCGCTTCGCTTCGACGCGGCAAGCAGCGCGGAAACCAGCTCCGCCGCGAGCAAATCCCCGCTCGCCTCACCGGCGATGAGCATGAACGATTTCGGTTTCACAAATTATTCAACGCAAAGGCGCAACCGATTTTTTTTGGACTGCGGCGGGAAGCGAAGCGCCACGCCGCTTTGGAGGCTCGGTCCGCAATCGAAAAGCGGTGTCGCCGCTGCGCTCTGCCACCGCAGTCCAAAATCCTCGCAGCACACGATGATTCTGACGGGCATGCGTTCATTTTTTCTCTGCGCCTTTGCGTTAAGTTTTTGCCGCCTGAATCTGCCGGGTGATTTCAAAGGCCAGGTCCAGCGCGCGTTTAGCGGATTCGCCGCTGACGACGGGCGTTTGCTTTTCGCGGATGCAGTTGACGAAGCTTTGCAGTTCGAGCTTGAGCGGTTCGTCCTTCGCAATCGGGACGGGTTCGCGCACGATGCGTTTGCCGGCGAATTCGCTGACGATGGTCGAGTCTTTCGCGGCGAAAAGTTTCTTCAACAGCGAGCTTTCTTCCTCGTCGTCGCGGGCGACGCGATAGATAAATCCTTCCTGCACGCGGTAATCGAGGGAGATGTAGCAGGGATTGGTTGGGCCGCTGAAGACGCGAATTTTCCGCATCTTTTCGGGGCTGATGCGGCTGGCGGCGAGGTTGGCCACGCAGCCGTTGGCGAAGCGCAGGCGCACGTTGGCCATGTCCTCGCTCTTGCTCAACACGGGAATGCCCACGGCATCCACGCTGGTCACGGGCGATTTCACGAACGCGAGCACCACATCGAGATCGTGAATCATCAAGTCGAGCACGACGCCGATGTCGGTCGAGCGGGCAGGGAAGGGCGACAGGCGAAGCGTCTCGATGAAGCGCGGTTCGGTCGCGACGGTTTGGAGAAAAGTGAAAACGGGATTGAACCGCTCGACGTGGCCGACTTGCAGGACGCAATTTTTCTGCTGGGCAATCTCAATCAATTCGGCGGCCTGCTCGGAACTGTCGGTCATCGGTTTTTCGACAAGGACGTGTTTGCCCTGCTGCAACAGCAATTTGGCGAGTTCAAAATGCGTAGTGGTGGGCGTGACAATGTTCAACGCGTCGGCGGCAGCAGCGGCTTCCGCGACGGAGTTGAAAATGCGCACATTGTGTTTGGCGGCGATTTTGCGTGCGGTGTCGGCCTGAGTGTCGAAGATGCCGGCGAGTTCCACCTGGCCGGCGGCGGCCAGTTCAGCGTAAATGCGGACGTGGTTCTGTCCCAGTGATCCGGTGCCGAGGACGGCGACTTTGACCTTTGATGCCATGGCACAGCTTAAATTTTACGGACTTGGAGGCAAAGTCGAAAGTGCAACGCTGTGAATCCCGAATGCCGAATGCCGAATGCCGAAAGAAGTCCGAAGCCCGAACCGTGAACCAGACCGCCAATCACGGATTCGGTTTTCTGAATTCGTCCCGCTTTGCGGGATTTCGGGTTTCGGGCCTCGGTTTTCGGATTTAACTTTGCGCTTCCCGTTTTCGATTCCTGCACCGTAAACTCCCGCCGTGCTTGTTTTCATTGTCATCGCCGTGGCGGCGTATTTGCTGGGCTCGATTCCCGCGGGTTATCTGGTTGCGCGGGCGAAGGGGATTGACATTCGCGCCGTTGGCAGCGGCAATATCGGCGCGACCAATGTTTTTCGCATGGTCGGTAAAACAGCGGGGGTATTTGCGCTCATCATTGATGGATTGAAAGGCTACGCCGCCTGCACCTGGCTTTGTGATTGGGTACTGACACTTCCGGGCGCTCCAACGACGAACACGGAGCTTTACCGGATTCTTGCGGGCATTACGGCGGTGCTCGGTCATAATTTTACCTGCTGGCTGAAATTCAAGGGCGGCAAGGGCATTGCGACCAGCGCGGGAGTTTTCTTTGCGCTGGCGCCGCTGGCGGCGGGCATCGCCCTCGTGACGTGGATTGTCACGGCGGTTTTAACCCGTTATGTCTCCATTGCGTCCATTGCGGCAGCGGTGGCGTTGCCCACGGCGGTTTGGTTGACGAAGGACGGCCTGTTTTTGGGAATTGTCACCACCGCGCTGGGACTGCTCGCCATCTTCAAACACAGAGACAACGTCCAGCGTCTGCTCAACGGCACGGAACAACGTTTTGGTCAGAAATCCGCGACACCGGAGGCAACGAAATGAAAATTACCGTGCTTGGCGCGGGCGCATGGGGAACGGCCTTGGCCAAAGTGCTGCATGAAAACGGCAATGTCGTGACACTTTGGGACATTGACACCGGGACGCTCGACGAACTCCGCCGCGGGCGGAATGAGCGTTACCTGCCCGGCATGACGTTGCCGACGGATTGGAAGGCGGAGGCGGATTTCGCCAAGGCGGTGGCGGGGGCCGAGTGCGTGGCCATGGCCATTCCGTCGCAGGCCTTCCGTCAGGTCGCCGTCAAATTGAAAGGGCATCCGGCCATTTTGATGAGCGTGACCAAGGGCATTGAATTTGAGACCGGCGAAACCATGAGCCGGATACTGCGCGAGCAGGCCCCGGCGGATCGCGTGGCCGCGCTTTCCGGGCCGAGCTTTGCCCGCGAAGTGGCGCTGGGCATTCCGACCACGGTGGTTTGCGCCTGCGAAAGCGACGGCACGGCGCGAACGGTGCAAGGACTTTTCCACCGCCCCAGCTTCCGCATTTATCGCAGCACGGACATCCTCGGCGTGGAATACGGCGGCGCGTTGAAAAATATCATCGCCATCGCGGCCGGCGTAAGCGACGGGCTTGGCTACGGTGACAACACCAAGGCCGGACTGGTCACACGGGCGCTGTCCGAGATGCGCCGGCTGGGGGTGGCGTGCGGCGCGCAACCGGAAACGTTCGCCGGTTTGAGCGGTCTGGGCGACCTCATGCTGACGTGTTTCTCAAAACAGAGCCGCAATCGCGACCTCGGCGAACGTCTTGGGCGCGGTGAAACGATGGCGGCAATCCAGGCGTCGCACCCGAAACTGGCCGAGGGATATCCGACGGCGCGATCCGCGCACCAGTTGGCGCGCGGGAAGAAGGTGCTCACGCCGATCATTGACGAGGTTTATGCGCTGCTCTACGAAGGCAAGGAGCCGAAGAAAGCGGTGCGGGATTTGATTTCGCGGGCGTTCAAGGCGGAAGATTGATTTTATATCCTCCTCGTTCTCGTCCTCGTCCTCGCAATCGATATCTTCCAACCCAAAAATCGAGGACGAGGACGATTGGGAACTGCTACCCCATCGCCGCCTTGATCAGCTTCATCAAATCGGCGTAAGTCTCGACGGCCTCAAACTGCGGGAATTGCTTTTTCACCGCGTCGGGCGCGCGGAAGAGAATTCCCACGTTCGCCTCGATGAGCATGGCGGTGTCGTTGAACGAATCGCCGCCGGAGATGACGTGGTAATTCATCCGTTTGAAGGCGGCCACAGCCTCGCGCTTCTGCTCCCGGATGCGCAACTCGTAATCCACGATGTGATCGTTCTCGACGACGAGCCGGTGACACAGGAGCACCGGCCAGCCGAGCTGGCAGAGCAGGGGAGCGGCGAATTGCTCAAACGTGTCGGAAAGAACGATGACCTGCACGAACGAGCGCAGTTCATCCAGGAATTTCTTGCCGCCGGGCAGCGGCCGCAGCGTGCCGATGACGTTTTGAATGTCAGACAGCTTCAATCCATGTTTATCTAGGATCGCCAGCCGGCCGCGCATGAGCTTGTCGTAATCCGGCTCGTCGCGCGTGGTGCGGCGCAATTCCGGGATGCCGGTCTTTTCGGCGACGGCGATCCAGATTTCCGGCGTCAACACGCCTTCCATGTCCAAAGTGACGATTGATTGTTTCACGGGGCGAGAGTCTTCCAAAATCAACCGGCGGTGTCGAGCGGTTCAAGGCTCGGCTTTCAGATTTGGATTGGCGGAAAGGATTTGGCCGGGCGCGGCCCGAAATGGATTGCTATTGCGGCACGAGCATGAATTTGTCCGCAGTAATCGTGTAGGAACTCGACGCGACGTTTTTGCCCGCGACCGTCAGCCGGACGGCGTGGTTGCCGGTTGACACAAATGTGACCGGGCCGAAGTCCCAGAGCGGATAAACCGAGGTCGGCCAATATTCATCAAGGGTACCGCCCAGCGGGTTGCCATCCAGCTTGAGACTGATCTGGCTGCAATTACTGTTGGACCGGAAAACCAGTTTGAGGTGATACGTGCCCGCCGGTGCGTTGCTGAGGGTGAACTCAATGTAGTTGCCGACAGTGCCGCTGTTCAAAGTGATGTAATAGCCACCGCTGGCGTTCGTATCGGAGAAAACGGTGGCGGTTGCGCCATTGGTCACGCGGGCGAGCGATTCCGCTTCAAAATTCAGCGGCGTGGGCGGATAACCCGGCGATTGGGAACACAGCCGGAAAAAGCGACAGGGAGTATTTGAATCAACAGTGATGCCCTGCCAGTTGGTGATGACGAACGGATTGGTCCAAGTGCTCCAACTGGTCGTGGTCAGATTCGTCGAGGTTTGCAGGGTGAAATTGGTCAGGCCGGCATTCCATGAAATTGCAGCCGAGTTTCCGGCGGCGGCAATGTTCAACTTCGGTGACAGCAACAGTTCCGTGCCGGCGAGCATCACCGCGCCGGGGCCG
>Ga0224534_1000897_pt1 | contig 17028 bp, 18 predicted proteins | sample 714E12024metaG_FD_172012 | JGI IMG/M metagenome (GOLD analysis project Ga0224534, IMG submission 172012) | Peat soil microbial communities from Stordalen Mire, Sweden - 717 E1 20-24 | ecosystem: Environmental > Terrestrial > Soil > Wetlands > Peat | place: Sweden: Norrbotten County, Stordalen... | reverse complement strand
TGGCGGGACGGTGAACGTGGGCGCGGGTAGTGGCGGGGCGCAAGGGGGTGCCCCTGGGTCCCCCGGAGGTGGGGGAGGGGGTTCTGGGCAAGGCACCAACCCCTGGACATGCATCTATACGGACCTGGTACTGAACAACGAGGGTGGCGTTGCCCCGGGCGGCCCCACTCCGGGCGCGTGGTACTCGGTCACCTGCAACGATCGATTGACCGGGGCGCAGACCACGCAAACCGAATGGGTCCCCGATCAGTCCACCCCGAGCTCGCCCGCCGTTGACCCCCGCTCTGTCGCCCTGCAGGCTGAGCGCTCGCTGGCATTACCCGCGCCGGCTAGCCATTTCAACCCAACGGCGATGTCCGTGGTCAATCTGCCGACATGGCTGTGGATCGACGCCGGCATCTGGCATCCCTACTCGGTCACCGCATCAGTGGGTTCGGTGAGCGCAACCGCTGTGGCCAACCCGATCGTGGTCACCTGGTCGATGGGTGACGGAGGCCAGACGACGTGCCCCGGACCGGGCGCTCCCTACAACCTGAGCCAACCTTCGTCCGGCCAGTCAACACAGTGCGAGTACAGCTACTTGCGATCATCTGCTGGCCAGCTCTCTCCAGACGGCAATCCGGACGACGGCGCCTTCGCTGTCTCTGCAACGGTCTCCTGGGCGGTTTCGTGGTCCGCTCAGGGAGCCGCAGGCGGAGGCGAATTGCCGATGTTGTTCACGTCGAGCAGGAGCACAGTTCGGGTTGAGCAGGTGCAGAGCATCAACTCGAACTTCTCTGCAGCGCCTGCGGCCGCGCCCCCCGACGAAGGGCCTACATCATGACGTCATTGATGGAAGGGAAACCTCGAGAAGCGCCTACCCGTGGCGGATCGAAGACCGGGTTCCGGCTGCCGGTCACTTCTCGCAGTCGGAGGCCGCTGGTTGCCATCGTCTCAGCGCTGCTTGTGTTCACCAGCATTGCAGTGTTCGCCAGCGTCTACTCGTCGGCGAACCACCAGACACCTTCTCTCATCGTGGTCCAGACGATTCAAGAGGGACAGCGCATATCCGGAACCGACCTCGGGCAGGCAAGTGTGGCGATTTCGGCAGGAGTCTCGCCGATCCCGGTTGCCAGTGCTCCGCTTCTCGCCGGTAAGCGAGCTGCCGTGACAATTCCCGCGGGCTCTCTCCTCACCCTCGCTGATGTCGCCGGGTCCGCTCCGATCGCCGCTGGCGAAGCGGTGGTGGGCATGGCATTGAAAGACGGCGAGTACCCATCGGCAGGCGTGGAATCCGGGGACCAGGTGATGATCGTGCAATCGGCGAGCCCCGGTGCACCGGCGACGGCCACGGCGACGGACTCTGGCTCTGGCTCTGGCTCTGGCTCTGGCTCACAGGATGGCGGGGGTTCAGCTACGGGCGTGCTGGTGCCGCAGGCAACCGTGTTCGACGTCGGTCCTCCATCGGCGAACTCCAGCGACGGCGCATCACTGTTGGTATCCGTCGAGGTGTCCAGAACTCTGGCTGCGGAGGTATCGACTGCGGCAAGCGCAGGCGAGGTGAGCCTGGTGTTGCTTCCGCAGGGCAGTGGGGGACAGCTCGGCGGCGCACCGGTCAGCGGTGCTCCGGCCGGCGGTGCCCAATGACGGTCGTGTCGTTCCTATCCGTGAAGGGTGCGCCGGGGGTAACGACACTGTGCTGCCTGGTGGGAGGCACGTGGCCGGCTCACCGCCGAGTGATGGTGGTCGAGTGCGATCCGAGTGGAGGGGACCTCGCCACACGTTTCGGCCTGTCGGCGAGGTGTGGATGGCCGACGTTGGCGACATCAGCTCGTCGTGAGGGGGGCGGTGCGACAATCGCGCCGCACCTCCAACAACTCCCCGGAGGCCTCGATGTCCTGGTCGGCACGAGGCCTTCGGATCTTCCGCCGGCGCAGAGCGCAGAGGTCTCCCTGTTGTCGAGAACCTGGTCCGCACCGGATGACCCCTGGGATGCCTTGGTCGACCTCGGTCGGCTGCGGCAGGCAGACGACGATTCACAGGCGTGGCTGCATCGATCGGACTCCGTGGTGGTGGTCACCGGTAGCGATGCGGCCTCAGTGGTCCAGGTCCGAGAGCGGGCCCCTGCGCTGCGTTCCCGATACGAAGACCGGCTTGGCCTGGTGGTGATCGGTTCCGGTCCCCACCAGAGTGTCGAGATCGAGGCATTCACGGGAATCCGCCTGTTCGGAGAGTTGCCGTCCGATCCGGTTGCAGCGGGCATTGCCTGTGGGGCAGCGGGAGGTGGACGCCGACTGATGCGATCGCTCCTTGTCGCTTCGGTCTCTCGGCTGTCGAGGCATCTGGCGTCCGATGCAGGGGGCAATTCGGACTCGCTCCGTGATTCGGGTCCAGATCAGCGGAAGCGTCCATTTGCACGAGCAGATCAGGACTGTCCGAGTGAAGGAATTGCAGGCGAAGGTCCTGAGGATTCCGTCGCTCCACTCGACCCGGGCGTATCCCCCGAGCCCGGTCCCCGGGCAAGGCTGCAGGACGTGCCGACGTGACCGGCTCCCTGACAACGACCATCCGAAAGCTGGTGGCCGAGGATCTCTCCACACCAGCTGCCGTCGGCCTCCTCGGTGAGGACCGGCGTGAGTTCGCCCGCCAGCGGGTGTTCTCCCACCTGGACAGGCTGGCAGCAGACGACGATGGATTGCTGCAGTCGATCGGTGGACCGGAGAGCGAGCAGCACCTTGCACGATCGGTACTCGACGCCCTCTTCGGTCTGGGCGCCCTTCAAACCCTCGTCGACAATCCGGAAATAGAGAACGTCGATGTCAACGGATGCGACTGTGTCTGGGCGACCTTTGCCGATGGTTCCAAGATGCAGATGGCTCCTGTAGCCGACTCGGACGAAGAGCTGGTCGACGTGTTGCGGTCAGCAGCGAGCAAGTTCGGACTCTCGGAACGTCGGTTCGATCTGGCTCGACCCGAGCTCGACCTCCGCCTGCCCGACGGCAGCCGATTGTCCGCGTTGATGGCTGTCTCGGCAAGGCCTGCGGTTTCCGTCAGACGGCATCGCTACGCGGATCTTTCGTTGGCGGACCTGACCACGCTCGGTTCGATCGACGCCGGACTGGCCTCGCTGCTCGGAGCGGCGGTGAGGGCAAGGAAGAACATCATCGTCGCCGGGGCGATGAACTCGGGCAAGACCACCTTGTTGCGGGCCTTGGCTGCGGAGATCTCGCCTCGGGAGCGCATCGTGACGATCGAACAAGCGTTTGAGCTGGGTCTCGACACGGCGTCGGAGCGTCACCCCGACATGGTCGCCCTCGAGGCTCGGCCTTCGAACGTCGAGGGAGAAGGACTGATATCTGTTGCCGACCTCGTGCGGCGGGCGCTGCGGATGAACGCGGATCGAGTCATCGTGGGCGAGGTCCTGGGCGACGAGGTGCTCCCGATGCTCAATGCAATGAGCCAAGGCCGGTCCGGCTCGATGTGCACGATCCATGCCGACTCCTCGTCAGGCGTGTTCCGTCGCATCGCCTCGTATGCGGTGCAGGCTCCGGAGCGCCTTCCTCTGGAAGCGAGCAACCTGCTCATTGCGGGCGCGATTCACTTCGTCGTCTATCTCGACAGCGAGATGCACGATGGGGCCGAGTCGGTGGCGGACCGTTCAGACGGGCCTGAGTCACAGAACGCGGAATGGCATGACGATCCTCACAGTCTGCGTCGGTTCCCGTCGAGAGCGGCTCGTCGGCGATTCGTCTCGTCGATACGTGAAGTGGTCGATGCAGAGGGCGTGCAGGTCATTTCGAATGAGATCTTCCGTCCCGGCGCCGATCGGCGTGCGGTGGCGGCATCTCCTCTTCGTCCCGAGACCCTTCGGGAACTGGCTCGATTCGGATACGAGCCTTCGGGCGCCGTGCTTTCGGGGGCGTTGGCATGAAGGGGTTCGTGTCGATCCTCTGTGGAACGGCCTTCGGTCTGGGGATTGTCGGCATTGCGGCAACGTGGAGGAGCGACCCGAACGGCGGCCAGTCGAATGCGCGCAGAAGACTGATCCTCACGGAGGTTCGCAGGAACGCGCCATTGCTCCTTCTGGCTGGACTAGTGGGGGCGGCGTTCGTCGCGGTAACCGGGTGGCCGATGGCATTGCCGATTGCGGCTGGCGCCGTCTATGGGTTACCCAAGTTGTTCGGCCGGACGTCGGGATCGGCGTCTATTGCCAAGGTGGAGGCGGTCGCAACCTGGACCGAGATGCTCCAGGGGACTCTTGCTGCTTCAGCTGGCTTGGGGCAGGCGATCATTGCAACCGCTGCGCTCAGTCCCGCCCCGATCCGAAGTGCCACCACCCGGCTTTCGGCGCAGCTCACTGCCGGCGTGCACCCACGTGACGCACTGCTTCAGTTCTCCGAAGATGTCGGGGATCCCTGTGCGGATCGTGTGGTGTGCGCGCTTCTGCTGGCCGTCACGACTCGCGCGCAACGCCTGGGTGACCTCTTGTCGGCATTGGCGGACTCGACCCGGGAGGAAGTGGCGCTCCGACTCCGAATTGAGACAAGCAGAGCGTCGATCCGTAGCGGTGTTCGGACGGTCATGGCCTTCTCTGTCGCGTTTGCAGTCGGCCTGGTGCTCCTGGCTCATCCCTATCTGGCGCCGTTCGGATCGGTCACCGGACAGTTGACGTTGGCCCTTGTCGGAGCTCTGTATGCAGCCGGTTTGACTCTGATGGTTTCGTTGTCCCGGCCCCCGAAGCCGGTGCGGCTGTTGGGTCGTGAAGTGGTCGAGCCATGAGTCTTGCCATTGGGTTGGGTGCCATCGCCGGAGTCGGGGTTCTCGGGGTGTTCTTCGGTCTGAGGACAGCTCCCCCGACACTCGATGCCATCGTCGGGACGTTGAATCGATCGGTTGATGCCGGGTCACGCCACGGGGAGCCACCGAAACTCTCCCAGCGAGTGGGCAGATCGGTGACCGCTTGGGTCGGTGGCAGCAGCCTCTCGACTGGTCCCAGAGCGGCAGTGTTCTCGTCCAACCTGGCCGTGACCGGCGAGTCCGCAGAGACGCTGGCATTCCAGGTGGTCGCTGGGGGTGGACTTGGTCTGTTGACCCCGCCTCTTCTCTGGATCGCTTGCCAGGTGGCCGGGGCGGGGGTTCCACTTGCCGTGCCGGCCGTCATGTCCGTCGTCCTCGTCAGCGTTGGGATCTGTTGGCCGATCGCGGTGCTGTTCGGTGAGGCGAAGCGACGTCGTCGTCACTTCAGAACCGTCGTTGCAACCTTCGTCGACATGGTCGTACTGGGCCTTGCCGGGGGAGTTGGGGTCGAGGGTGCCCTGTTCGCCGCCTCCCAGGTCAGTCCTGATTGGGCAGCAAGACGCTTGTCGACGGCACTCTTGGGTGCGCGGGAGAGCGGAAGGTCCCCCTGGGCGGCACTGGGTCAGCTCGGCGAAGAACTCGGAATGACCGAACTGGTCGAGCTCTCCTCCACACTTCAACTCGCCGGCACGGAGGGAGCCAGGGTGCGCCAATCCCTGACTGCACGTGCGACCTCGCTCCGCCGTCATGAACAGGCCGAAGAGGAGTCCGCTGCCAACGCGATGACGGAGCGGTTGTTCCTTCCTGGTGCCTTGCTGCTCATAGGGTTCCTTCTCTTCATCGGATACCCCGCTTTCAGCCGGATCCTCGGCGGCTTCTGATGGCGACGCAGAGGAGGTTCGCCAGGACGGCAGTTCAGTCGGAGAGCAAGGGCATCTCCATGCGACGCGGTGGCGCAGCCGGCCGCGTCCGGTCCTTCGTGTTCGGTCAACCGTCAAGATGAAAGAGAGGAACAATGATTTCGACTCAATTGGGAGTGCTTTGGACCTATCTCTGTGCGCGAGCCCGGGTTGCGGGCGGATGGGACGAAGCGGGTTCGGTGGTCGAGAAGGTGATCCTGACGGCGATCTTCGCGGCGTTGGCAATTGCTGTCGGGGCCATCATCGTGGCCAAAGTGACCACGAAAGCGAACTCGATCGATCTGGGCTGATGGTGGACGTCGATCGGGTGGCCGGCCCAGACACGTCAGTCGGCGCCCGGATCCAACCGTTTCGATTGGCCGGTACCGGTGCACGGGTCAAACGAGAGTACGGGTCGGTGACCGTCGAAGCCGTTCTGGTGATCCCGGTGATCATGGTGGTCCTGTTGGCAGTGGTCCAGTTCGCTCTCTGGGCACATGCTGCCCAGCTGGCCCAAATGGCCGCATCCGAGGGTGACCGGGTGGCGCGCTCGCTGGGAGGTGGGTCCGCTGCCGGTATGGTGCAGGCCAATTCAGTACTGAGCGGACCTGGCTCGGACGTCGCCGACCCGGTGGTGGTCGTCGACATCATGCCGGGGGACCTGATCCGCGTGAGCGTCACCGGTCGGGCAACGTCGGTGTTCCCGGGGCTGTCACTTCCGGTATCGGCTGTCCAGGTCGGTCCGATCCAGGAATTCCGTGGGGAAGCGCTCGAGTTCGGGAATTCCGAAGCCCACCGGGGCTCGAACCCGAGCGTGGTCGCCCGATTTGAAGCGCTCTGGAGCACTCGGGTTCCGCGACCCGAGGGCTATGGGGTGATTCCGCGGTGATGGGGCTACCGAGTTTCGTCGAATTCGAGGAGATCGGGATGATCGACGGTTCTCGTGTAGCGACCGGCGGCATTGGCGCTCATGCCGAACAGGTCGACGATGCGACGGACGTCTCCCCCCGTGGCATGGGCCTCGTTGAGGATGCGGTCCTCGCGAAGGGCCCGGACGGGTACGCCGAGCGTGAGTTGAAGCCACTGTTTCCCGACGGGGCCGAGGGTGATCGCGCTCCGGAAGTGGACGAACAGGTGGGGGTTGGCCGTGTTGGGCCAGCGAGCGTTGCGATGGTCGAGCCAGGCTGCGATGCGTTCGCAAACGGCCGGAGCGAGTGGGATCGTCCGATCACCGATGGTGAGGCGGGAGCTGGACATGTCGGTGAGCATCAGAGCGCAAAGGTCGGATTTGCTCAATCCGTGGAAGACGATCAGTGCACCGAGCGCCGCCCGGGCGGGATCGTCGCTCTGGAGGATCTCGCGGAGCTGATCGTCATCGATGGGAAGCGGTTCACGGCTCGCTACGGTGCCGGCGTCGAGTCGGGTGGTGGGGTTGATGAAGATGATCTTGCGAGCCTTCAGAACCCTGAAGATGGAGCGCAGGCCGATGGCGGTCGTGGCTCGGTCGTTGCCGCTGGAAGGCAGCGCGGCGAGCACGTCCTCCCGAGAGATCTCGCGCAGCGATCGCCGGCCGTCCTCGGCCCAGGATCGGATGGTGGGGAGGGCCCAATAACAGCGGGTTTTGATCAGTCCGGGCTGGCGCGGCCTGCTTCGTGGTGTGGTGGTGCTGCCGTGGCACACCACGTCGAACCAGGCCTGCAACTCCGCCGTGATCTGGGGAGGCAGTCCGGCAACTTGTCGTTGGAACCAGGTCTCGATGGCGGGAGTGCGATCCTCGTCGAGCATCCCGACCTGGTCGAGGATGGCGATGACCGGCCGCACCGGCCAGCCCGTTCCTTCCATTCGAGCGATCACCGTGCTCGTCGGCAACGGACCGGCACGGTGTTGAAGCACGCCGAGCAGCGCCCGCAACGACCAGCGGGTCCGTTGGGTGGTGGTCTTGCTCCACCCGTGTTGGATGGCGTGGTCGACACAGGCGGTGTCGAGAAGCTTGGCGAGCATCGGATTCGGTGGGTCACCAAACCCGTGAAGGGACAGCCACGTCCGCTTGGGCGGGTCGAACAAGCACAGCTGGTGAACCCGCCTCGATCGTCGTGGTGGACGAGGTTCGTGACGCCGAGGCGACACCATCGAGATGCGACCGACGTCGGCAATGAACAGCTGTTGTCCGTGCCGGTTCCGACGGAGGAGCTCGAGCGGTTCTCTTGGCCTCTTCGACGCCATGGCCTGGCGCCAGCAGAGTCGACAGGCCTCATCGGCATTGATGTGGCGTGCCCGTTCGCAGACACGACAGCAGCTGACCCTCGGGTTGTTCTTCCGCCAACCGAGACAGGCCCGGCAGAGACCGCCGTGGATGCGGCGGACACCCCATGCAAGGCAGTCTCGACACGAGTTGACCGGCTGTGGGGCGCATGGATGGCAAGGGACGCACAGCCCAGCGGAGTAGTAGTCGTCGGTGGCACCGCAAGCCTTGCAGGGCGGCGGTTCGAACGGTCCGCCGGGCTCGCAGTTGAAGCAGAACCGGTGCTTCTTGGTGGCGACAGGCTTGGTGCCACAACCCTCACAGTTGCGGGGTGTTTTCACATCGGCGGGGTCGAGCGTTGGCGACCCAACCGGGGTGCTGTCCGACGTGGCCCTGCCGCCCCACTCGCCGCCTCCTTGGCTGGTTTGGCCGCGGCCGTGACCTTGTCGGGCTCGGGCAACAGCAGGTCTGACGGCGCGCACTCCAACACCGCGCAGATCACGTCGAGGTCGTCCAGGCGGATGCTGGTGGGAGTGCCGGTCCACAGGGCCGACATCTTCCCCGCCGAGATCACCAGGCCCGCATCGGCCAGCTGGCGACGCAGTTCCGTCGACTTCCAGATACCGGCCTCGGCGGCCTTCATGCGCAAGTTCCATTGCATCGGTTCAGACTCCTTTGCTCTCGAGCCGGGTGGCGATCCGGTCGCTCGCCTGTTCCCAGGCGTGTTCGATGTGGTCGGCGTGCACGTGGATGTAGCCGGTGGTGGTCGACAGCCACTCGTGACCGAGCAGCTCTTGGATGGCCTTGAGGCCGACCCCGTGCGCGTACATCGACGACGCACAGAAGTGACGCATGCCGTGAGGCGTCAGTCGTCCCGACCAGCTGGGAAGCCATCGGTTCACGGAGTCGGCCATTCCCACACGCAGCGCGTTGGTGCCGACCCGGCCGCACCGCCCCGTGTCGGGGTCCCGGCGTTCGGACGGCAGCAGTGGTGCGTCGAGGTCCTCCCAGTCGTCGCCGAACTGGTGGCGGACATCGCACAGCCACCAGTCCATGAGGGTGTCGACCGAGTTGATGCCGGGCACCAGCCTGGTCTTGGGTCCTCGGCCTCGGCTGCCCTTTCCATAGCGGATGTGCAGCTTGCCGTGCTCGCCGAGGTCCGGACGCCAGTCGCGCAGATCCAGCATCGCCGTCTCATTGATGCGAAGCCCGATGCGCCGCCACAGCGACGCGGCCATGTAGTCGCGAGCAGCGGGCAGGTACTTGCGCATCCCGGGGAGCGCAGCTCGCCACGCGTCGAACAGCACGTCGATCTCGGCATTGGACGGGGGCACCCGCGGTGCCCCGAAGCCGGATGCCTTGGCCGGTCGGTTGAACTCATCGATCGGTTGCACGACGACCACACCGGCGATCGCTTGGACATCTCCTTGATACCGAGCGATGACGAACTCGAAGAACCGGGTCAGCGCACCGGCCTTCGATTGCACGGTGGCCTTGGCCTGCTTGCTCTGTCGCAGCGACACCATGAAGGCGTCAGCATCTTCCGGAGTAGCGCTCCACAACGGACGCCCCAGGAACCTCACGAACTCGAACAACATGCCGCGCTCGCCAGCGATATGGCGATCCGTGGTGCCCGCTCCGGCCATGGCGAGGCAGTACTGGTCGACCAGCTCCTGCTCGAGGTCCTCGAGATCGGTGACTGTGCGCATGCTCCGCGCCGTGCCCATCGATCGCACGACCGCCAAACCCATGGTTTGTTCAGTTCACCATGGTCGACAGATCATCATGATTCTCGAAGGCTACCGGGTAAAGCCGAGAAACAGTCGGATGTCTCGAATCTCTGATCACGCCGCTGCTGCCAGGAACAACGTCTCAACTGGAGGAAGACCTTGCATGAGAACTCAAGGCATTTGCCCCATCCGAATGAGAATGGGGCGGACGCGTGGAGAACTGGGAAGTCTCACCGTGGAACTGGTGGTCCTCACGCCGGTGCTGTTCGCTCTCGGACTGGCGGCCCTGGCGTTCGGGCGTGTGTCCGAAGCTCGCCAACAGGTGGTCGAGGCATCAAGAGCCGGAGCGGAGGCGGCCGCCGTCCTGCCAAACACGGGGTCTGCGCAGTGGGGCGCTGCGGCGACCGCAGCCGTGGGAATCTTCGCCAGCAATCACACTTGTGCCCATTCGCAGATCGATACCGACACCAGCCACTTCTATCCCGGGGGATACGTGACGGTGACTGTCGCGTGCCAAGTCGATCTGTCCGGCGTCTCCATTCCCGGGATTCCCTCTAGCACGACGGTCACTGCATCGGCCACTGCGCCCATCGACCCGTACCGCGCGATCGGGTGAAACCGTGATGGCTTCGCATGAGATGAGACGGCCCACCATCGCCACGCTTGAGCAGTCGGCCGCTGTTCCCGGTCGGACACTGTCTCGAACAGGGGAGTTCGAGCATGGATCTCTCAGCGCATTCGTCGTGCTGTTGCTTGTTGCCGTCTTCGCTCTCATGGGCCTGGTCCTCGACGGTGGTTCGGCGTTGGCCGCCCAACAGGCTGCCAGTGACGAAGCACAACAGGCGGCTCGGGCGGGCGCCGGTGCCTTGTCGGTGGATGCGCTGAGGTCCGGTTCCGTCGAACTCAATGATCAGGCTGCAGTCGCCGCAGCGGAGGCGTTCACCGTCGCTTCTGGACACCCGGGCAGTGCGACAGCGTCATCAGGAGTCGTGAACGTTCAGATCCACTATCGGATACCCACCGTGATCCTGGGGGTCATCGGGATCCAGTCCCTGCAGGTCTCTGCATCTGCGTCAGCGGTGGATGTCCAAGGTGTGACCGAGGGCTCGAGATGAGCAGGAATATCTTGCCTGCTGCCGCCAGGAGCCAGCGGTGGCTCTGGTCGACTCTTTCGACGTTCGTGCTGGCGGCGATCGTTGTCGCCGTGCCCATCGCCCTGTGCACCGCAGCTGGCCCTCCACTCGGTCACGGCGCCTACGAACAAGGTCGGAAGGCAATGACGTCGCGACAGCCCTTCGACCCTCTGCTGGTCGCCCACTGGCTCGAACGGGGGGCAGTGGTCCTCGCCTGGATCCTTTGGGCCTGGATGACCGTCTGTGTCGTGCTCGAGGTGAGGGCTCGGATCACGGGACGGTCGTCTACACGCCTGCCCGCCAGCAGAACCATGCAGGCGGTCGCCGCTTGCCTGGTTGGTACGGCATTGGCGTTCGCGGGCACGGGTCGGGGTGCCCCGAGTCCACGGACACCAGCACCAGTGACGGGTAGCACCGGCACCGGCCGGGTCTACGCCCTCCGGGTCATCGACGACTACCCCGCGAACAGCCATGCCTTGTCGCCGTTTCCGGAACTCGTTCCGGTCGCGGACAGCCCGTTCGCTCGCCATCCCCTGGGAGCTGAACGATGGACGCAGGCGACGGGCGAGGCAGAGAGTGCGTCAAGAGGTGCGGCATCAACTGGTGCGGCATTGCCGGCAACCGAGGGATCCAGCTCGGTTTCCGTCGAGGCTCCGGATGCCGACAGCGTCCCAGGTGTCGGTCGTGCCTGGCGATCGCAGGCCCGTGGTATCGAGACGAAGAGCTTCAGCCCGGCACATGCCGATGCTTCGGACCGCTGGCCGATGGGTGGCGAGTCGAATGGATTCGTACCCGTTTCGGCGAACGGTCGAGGAGAACGAGGACGACCGCCAGGGTCCGAGAGTTCCGAGGGGCCCTTGCAAACGGAGACGGTCCACACGGTGTTCCCCAGAGAGACTCTGTGGTCGATCGCCGAGGAGAGACTGGGGTCGGCCTTGCGATGGAAGGAGCTTGCAGCTCTCAACTACGGAGTTGAGCAACACGACGGAGAGGCCCTGACGGGGGATCATTGGATCAAGCCGGGTTGGCAGCTCAAATTGCCCGGCGGACAGGTGCACGGCGATCCGGACGGCGTGGATCGACCCCCGACGCCGGAAAGCAGCCCGATCACCAGTCCTTCGGCTCGACCGAGCGAGAGCGTCGCGGAAATAGTGAGTGGCGCACCTGCATCACACGCGGGGGTTCGCTGGATGCCATCGGACACCGACGGAGTACCTGACACCATCAGCATCCAGGGTTCGGGACCTCCGGAGGGCCATGGTTCCGGTGCACCGATGGATCCGGCCATTCCAACCGCCCGGTCTGTTCCCACAGTCCCGTCTGTCCCAACTGTCCCGGCCGTCCCAGTGGGAGGCGGGATCGTCGGTGTGGGAGTCGTCGACCTCATCGATCGACTGAGGCGCGTCCAGCAACGCCACCGCAAGACGGGTTCGTTCATCAGGATGCCTGATCAGTCTCGTCGTTTCTTCGAACAGAGACTTCGAAGTGGCGATGGAAGAGACTCTCTTGACGCGATCGAGCGCTCGATCAGGCTGCTTGCCCGGTTCTGGAGCGGTGAGGGTATCGAAGGCCCGACGATCACAGGGGTCAGAGTGTCGTCTGACGTGGTCGAACTGGTGGTCGACGGACATGGAACCGTTCCCCGGATACCCGATCCATTCACCATCGGTGTGGGTGGCTTGTCACTGGTGGTCGAACGGTCGGCGCTGGGCCGCCCACTGCATCGTGGCAACGGCCCACGTGAGGGGAGGTTCCCGATTCCGACGCTGGTTACCGCTGGACGTGCAGTTGATGGTTTGGTCCTGGTCAATCTGGAGGCTCTGGGGTCATTGATCGTGGAAGGAGATCCTTCGGAATGTGACGGGGTGGTGCGGGCGCTGGCCTTGGAGCTCGCCACGTCACATTGGGCCGATCAGTTCGATGTGGTCCTGGTCGGCTTCGGGGCCGAATTCGGACGTTTCGACCGGGTGAGGGCGGTCTCCGACGTTCCCGCCCTCATCCACGAGCTGTGGTGCCGTCGTTTCAGGGCCGAGGCGCTCTTGCGGAACGCGAACTATCGCTCGTTCGCCGAGGCGAGGTGTTTCGAACCCACTGGCACATGGGACCCACTCGTGGTGATCTGTGGCCCGTCGACACCGGAGAGCCAGGTCGCTGACCTGCTCGACGTCGGCTCGCATGCCGCCGGAGGGATGGCCGTGATTGCGGCTGGAGGCAACGGCGAGGCGTCGCATACGTTGCGACTCTCCACATCCGAAGACTCGCCCCCGCTCGAACTGATCGGATCCGTGGTCTTTCCCCAGCAGATAGCGGTCGAGGAACTTGCCGATCTGGACGCGATCCTGGGTGCGGCGATCGATCGCGAGTCGGTGGCCTCGTCCGCAGGATTCGAGGCGGGCTCGCCACGACCAGGCCGAGCAGCTGGCCTCTCGGTCGCATTCGAGAGCGCTCCCGGAGCAGAAACGCGTGAGGTCACCGTCCCCGTTCCGGTGATTGCAGAGCCACCCCCGATCCCGTCTGACGCAGAGAGCGGAACCTATGAAGTGGAGGTCGGCGTCCTCGGGCCGATCGAGATCCGCGGAGCCGCGCGGGAGTTCACCAGGGCATGGGCACAGGAGCTTGTGGTGTACCTGGCACTGCATCCCAACGGAGCCTCGAGTGACGCCTGGGCGACTGCTCTCTGGCCCGACAGGGTCATGGCCCCTTCGAGCCTCCACTCGACTGCATCGGTGGCCAGACGGTCGTTGGGCCAAGGGCGTGACGGTCACGACCACCTGCCTCGGTCGCATGGACGACTGGCTCTGGCTCCCACCGTGGGGACTGACTGGGACCGCTTTGCGCTGCTTGCCGCAACCGATCAACCCGACAGCTGGCGATCAGCACTGGAACTGGTGAGAGGGCGACCGTTCGAAGGACTCCGGTCCTCGGACTGGCCGGTTCTGGAGGGTATCGGCCCATCCATCGAATCGACCGTGGTGGACCTGAGTGGCCGGTTTGCCGGGGTCCGCCTGCGCGCGGGGGATCCCAGAGGAGCGGAGTGGGCCGCCCGAAGAGGACTCCTGGTCAGCCCATACGACGAGCGCCTCTATCGGATGTTGATGCGGGCGGCCGACCTCGGGGGCAATCCCGCCGGAGTCGAAGCGGTAATGGCGGAGCTGGTCAGACTGGTGGCCGACGACATCGAACCGCTCGACTCCGTCCACCCGAGCACGATGGAGCTCTACCGGTCGCTCACTCGCAGGCGCACGCTGTCGCCGGCAAACCGATGAGAGGGGAGCCGTACCGCAGATGCGGCAGTTGTGGCATGGTCGGGGTCGCCTCTCGTGCACTCCGAAACGACACTCGTAGCCTGCTGATGCGAGCCGAGGCGGGCGAAGACGTGGTGATCACGGTTGACGGCCGCCCAGGAGCGGCGCTCGGGCCCGTCGGCTCCCGACCACAGTGGATGTAGCGAAGGGAGTTCCCGCGTCAGGTCATCGGCGATCAGGCGGAACCTGCCCTTGCCGCCGAGCTGCGTGAGCTGTCGTCCGATACGACCGACGTCCTCCGGTGAACCGAGGCGTCGCGGACACCAGTGTCTGCGACGCACGGGAGTCCGGCCGTCCCCTCGTCGAACAGGATCTACCGGCCCAGTCGGCCACCTCCGTCATCATGGTTGGCGAACTCCAGGTCGGCGTGTTGGCCGCAGCGAACATCGAGACCCGTGACCGGAGGCTGGCGACGCTCACTCAAGCGCTCGCACTTGATCCGCTGCCGATAGACCGGTCGGTCGCCGAATCGTCGGCGCGTTTGCGGGTAATGCGGCGAGACTCTGGTCTGGGTGCCAGGCCACCCTGGTCTCCGCGGGTTCCACACGGCCATCATTCCAGTTAGGACGGCCGTGATCGGAGTAGCCATGCTGATACCTCCGAAGATCTGGTGAGAACGCCCCAGATCTCCCCAGGAGCGTGGCGGTTCAAGAGGAGACGGAGCGGGCTCAGTAGCCCCTCGAGTCAGAATCCACTTCTCTCGGTGAAGATCGTCCAGGCCGCATCTACTGCGGCATTGGGATCGGCCTCGTTGTCACCTGCACGTCGAAGGTCGTCGGCAGCCAGTGACGCAGCCTCCGGATTCGGTTCCGGCTGTTCCAAATATGGAGTGTTCGGAGGTGGGTCCTTGGAAGTGACCCCGTCATCCCGAACGGGCGCCGTCGGCTCATGCTTCTCGGAATCAAGTGGTGCCCCCGTTGACCATGGAGTCGTCAGTGGTTCTTGGACTTGGGACTGGAAACCCGGGCAACGGCACCGATCGCCGGTGCCACGGTCAGCCACAACCCGATGGTCACCACCATCGACGACACGTACCCAAACGGGAGAATACCGACGTCCTTGTAGACGATCCCTGCGAAGATCATCAGCACCCACGCACTCACGAAGAACATCGGCCCAGCCGCCACCACTTTGACGAAGTCGCTCAATGGACACACCTCCTCTCCGTCATCGTAGGGACGCCAGACCACCGCTCAGTAGGGCCAAACGTCATGAACACGGCCAAGTGCAGCTCATCGAGTGGAGGCAAGCGCCCCAGGGCAATCGGGGCAAGTCTTCAACTTCAGAAGGCGGTTCCCGAATGTCGGGTCGGCGTGGCACCTCGGAACCTCGCGGACGCGTCGAACGGCCCCAGCCTCTACCGCGAGCCACGCACATGGTCGTAGAAGTCGCCAAGCGTCTTGGCATAGCCGGAGGGGTTCTGTAACCAGTGGACGTGACCGGAATTCTCGAGCGTCACCTGATGGGCCATGGGGAACCGGTTTCTGACGACATCGGTGCCGTCTCCGAAGATGTCGAAGGCACCGTAGAGGACGAGCACCGGCCCCTGGTAGCTCGACGTGCCCTCGAGCACTTGCGGGCGCTCCTTGGAGAGGGCCCTGTCCGTCTTCATCATCGCGACGGGGGAACTGCCGGCGAGCCACTTCGGATCGGGATCGGGTGCGGATTCGGGGTCCAAGAAGTAGTTGTGCCAGGTCTCAGTCATCACGTGACGCATCGACCACGCGCCGATCGAACCAGGGACGACCAGGCCGGAGCCGTAGGCGTAGAAGCGGACCATGCCCGCGAATCCCGCCCGGGCATGTTCCACACGGAAGGACTCCCGCTTGGTTCGCCTCCAGTCGCTGCCCACACCGAGCGACGAGCTGGAGAGGGCCAGGCTCGTGACCCGCTGAGGGTAGGCCGGGGTGTATGCCTGAGCGAGGAGCCCACCCCAGGAGTGCCCGAGCAGGTGCCATGAATCGACGCCCATGAGCGTCCGGATGCATTCGACATCTTCGAGGTAGGCAGCCAACTCGTAGCGCCCGTCGAGGCACGTCGACTCGCCGACTCCGCGCTGGTCGAAACTGATGCACCGGAACTCGGGAAGCATCGGAGCAGTTGACGATTGCATGTAGTCCGGCACGCCCGGGCCTCCGTGCACCAAAAGGAGCGGTTCGCCATCGCCACGGTTCTGCTGGACCGAAAGGACCGCACCGGGCGATTCCACCGAGAAGTGACCCATGAGACCATTGTCGGAGAGGCGCCTTCATCACGACAAGAGCCATCTGACCCTTCCTTTCACGGACATGGGTCCCAGTTCGACGGATTGCGGCACCTCTGTCGGACAGGTGCCCCACTGTGCCGGGAGTCCGACGGCTCCAGGTGGGACCGAACGCGGGGTCAGTGGGGCGTTCGGCGGCCTTCGGGGCGAGCACCGGGTCCGCCGAGGACTACGGCTTCCCCACCGTGACGTTGCCGACTTGATCGACGGCGACACAGAAGGAAGCAGTGGGGCACGAAACGGAGGTGAGCCGTCGGCCGGCATCGATATCGGTCCGGGTCCAGGAGCCGTTGTACCACTGGTCCACCCCTCCGGAGTCATCGACGGCCGTACAGGAGGAAGTGGTCGGGCAGGAAACACCGGTTGGGGAGATGCCGACTGTGGCGCCCGAAGCCTCACCAGGCTCCATTCGAGACGGAGCGGACCAGGATTGGCCGTTCCACCGGAGAGCCTCGCCCGACTGATCGACCGTCGTGCAGAAGGCGGCCGTCGGGCAGGAGACCCCGGCGAATGAGGAGGCGGCGCCGTACGGAGTGGGCTGGGTCCATTGCTGACCGTTCCACTGCGAGATCCCACCGGATACGGAGATGCAGAACGTGGAGGAGACGCAGGCGATTGACGATACGGAACCCCAGTCTCCGCTGGTTCCCTGCCATGACTGACCGTTAAACGCGAAGGCG
>Ga0224534_1000894_pt1 | contig 17053 bp, 13 predicted proteins | sample 714E12024metaG_FD_172012 | JGI IMG/M metagenome (GOLD analysis project Ga0224534, IMG submission 172012) | Peat soil microbial communities from Stordalen Mire, Sweden - 717 E1 20-24 | ecosystem: Environmental > Terrestrial > Soil > Wetlands > Peat | place: Sweden: Norrbotten County, Stordalen... | reverse complement strand
CGGCGGACGAACGAAATATGGCAATGGCATTCACCGGCGCGCGGCATTTCCGGCATTAACGGATGAGCCAGTAAATCAATGCAATTTGAGCGCCAGTGACAGCAGCCAGCAACACCCAGACGAATGCTTCACGCAGGTGCAGGCTGTGCTGGCGGGCGGCGGCAAGCCAGAATTGGAGTTTGGCGGAACCGAGGGTGATGATGTCACCGTTCCGAAGAATCACGGCCTGAACGGGTTCGCCGTTGACGGTGGTCAGTGCGTTTGGCGCGGTTGCGAGCGTGAAACCTTTCTGCCGGTTAAATTCCAGCGTGAGGTGCTGATCCCAAATGCCGTCGTCGTCGAGTTGCAGCTCGTTTCCAGGCGCACGGCCGATGCGGAAAGGAAAACGGCGGGCTGCCGATTGAGCGCCCGCCTTTCTTCCCGAAAGGATGTTGAGTTGAATCATCACCAATGACGCAGCACCTGGATTTGGTCGTTGGGATAAACCAGCGGATCTTTGGACGGGTTTCGCAACGCTTCGTTGCAATTGACTTTGATGCGCTGGCCGTTGGCGCGGATGAGCCAGACTTTTCTGTGATTGGCAAAGTCAGTGAAATCGCCCGCGGTCGTAATGGCCTTGGTGACGGTCATTTGGCCGGCGTAGAGCTGGCGTCCGGGTTGTTTGACTTCGCCGGTGACGTAGTAGACGCGATCTCCAGTATTCACGGTGACCGTGAGATGGCGGTAAAGCTTCGGCACATAGAGATCATATATTTCGTTCTGAAGTTCCCCCGCAGTTTTGCCCGCAGCTTGAACATGCCCGATATCAGGCATGGTGATTGTGCCGTCTTCCTTGATGGGTTCCTGATGCGGAAGAATATCAGATGGAAGGCCGGACAAACTCACGATGACGATATCGCCGACGTGAAAACGGGCAACCTCTGCTGTAGTATAGCCTGTGATGGGAACACTCGATGACGAGTAGCATCCAGTGAAAATGACACCGGTGAACAGCAGGCCACAAGCAAAAGATCCCAAACTTGACGCTTTCCAAAATAATTTCATTATCCCTAATCCTTACGAAACTGGGCGCACAATCAATACTTTTGTTTAATCCCGATCGTGTCGGTGTCGTCGGAATCTTTTCCCTTGGCGGGGGTTTCCTGAGCGTCTTCGTTGCGCGAGTAGTAATAATTGCCCTGGGAGTAGCCGGTGTAGTAGTAATAGCTTTCGTCCTGCGACATGTTGATGTTGTTGAGGAGGATGCCGATGAGGTTGCCGCCGACTTTTTCGATCAATTGCTTGGCGCGGATGCTCATGGGCTGTGGATAGCGGCGGTATTGAATAACCTGAATGACCATGTCCACTTCACTGGCCAAGACCGAGGCGTCGCTCACACCCAGAATGGGCGGCGAATCAAAGAAGATGAAATCGTATCGCTGCTTCAATTCGGCGACCATTTCCTTCATCTGCGCCGAACCAAGAATGCTCATCGAAGTGCTCGGCAGTTTGCCGCTGGCCATGAAGTCAAGCATCGGCACGCTGGTGGTCTGGATGATTTCTTCGAGTTTGTTTTGTTTCAGCAGATAATTGGTCAGGCCGATGTTGTTGCTGACGTGCAACTGTTTATGCAGTGTCGGACGGCGCAGGTCGGAATCCACGACCAATATGCGCTGGCCGGCTTGAGCAAACACCGTGGCCAGGTTCACGACGGTGATGGATTTGCCTTCTCCCGCACCGGCGCTGACGACGACAACGGTGTTGAGCTTTTCGTCCTTGCGTGAGAACAGGATGTTGGTGCGCAGCACACGGTAGGCCTCGGCGTGCGGGCTTTCGAGACCTTCGTCCACCAAGTAGCCGACGTTTTGCGGGATAACGCCAAGCACCGGCGATTGGAACGCACGCTCCACCTCGTCAATCGTCTTGACGCTGGTATCCAGATATTCAATGAAGAAGGCCAAACCGACCCCCATGATCAAGCCGATGACAACACCGAGAACGATGTTCAATGTCTTGTTTGGTTTGACGGGGCTGTCTCCAGGCTCGGCCGGGCCGGTAATTTCCACTATTGAAGTTTTGGGAATTTCAAGGTCGAGCCTTTCCTGTGCAATTTTGACGCCAAGCAGCTTGTGGAATTCGATCTTGTCTCCCAGTTCGCGCTTTTTCTCCCAGTAGGGCTGGCCTTTACTGAAATCCAACTGGTCTTTTTCTTTGGCTGTCTCAACACTGGCGGTGAGTGAGTCGAGGGCGGCTTTCTCTGACTGAACCTGGTTTTCCAAGCTGGCCATGATGCCGGTGACCCGGGCGTCAATCTGGCGATTCAACTCGTCAATCATGGATTGGACACGGGCGATATGTAGATCGGCCGGTGAATAGTCGTTTGTCAAAGTGACGAATGTCTGTTCAGACTCATGGAGTTTGTTCAACAAATCGGACAGTGCTACATCTGGAATCAACGTGGGCAGAACGTCCCTCCGCTTGTCTGGGCTTAGAGCCTGAAGTTGGGTCAGTTGTTTCTCCAGTTTCATGTAGCGCGTCTCGCCTTCGAGACGTATGGTGTTGTAGTTGCGCAATTGCTCCTGCGAGAGCGTAGGCGTGGGGATCATGGAGTTGGGATCACTGTCATTGACGCTCAATTCATGACGCAGGTTGTCCACATTGGTTTGAACGGCTTGGATTTGCTCTTGGTCCGACTTAAACTGATCTTCCAAAACCTTGATGCCATTCAGGGTGAGTTGATTGCGCAGATCGCGGCGGTAATTGCGGTAGGCTTCGGCAATGGCATTGGCGAGGCGCGCAGCGTCGTTTTTGTCTTCGCTATAAACGGTGATTCCAATGAGCTTGGTGTTGCGCACGGGCATCAGGCTCATTCGTCTCTTGAGAAACTCCATGGTCTCGGGAGTTTTGAGTGTTTCGCCGCCAAAGTATTTTTTGCCCCACTCGACGTTCAGGTTCAGGGCTTCGATGACTTTTCCCAAAACAACACGATCCTGGATGATTTCAAATTCGGTCTGAATGAAATAGGGATCATAAGAAGCGTAGGTCGCGTGATTGCCAACGCCCGTAATGTCTGCAATAGAGTCGGGTTCGATTCTGATTCGGGCCGTGCTGGCGTAGGATTCGGGCAAAAGGAACGTTACCGCTGTGGCGACGATGGCGGTAATCAGAAAAACAGTGATGATGATGGCCTTGCGAATGCGGATGATGCGCCAGTAGTCCAGAAAATGCAGCCTGGTTTCCTGTTGCGGCTGATTTTGTAATGAATCCATATGTCGGAAAAAATAATGGAAGCCAGACCATTGACCCGGCTCCCGTCTAAACGTTCAAAACAATTTAGTTTAACACGGCTGGCTAATAGGTGGCTGAAACTCCCAAATAAATGCGGTTGCGCGTGTAATTGTATCCTGAAATTTGAGAGGTGAGATCATCAAAATTATAGCCGGCATCAACTGAAAAATGCTGGTTGAAACTATACGACAGGTTCACACCCAAAGTATAGTAATCATCCGCCTGATTGTTGTAAAAGCCCTGATTATACACGGAATGCTGCCACTGCCCGATGACCGTTCCCAGCAGCTTGGATGTCAATTTATGGTTGATGGAAACGTAAACCGTGGAACTTTCCGTGGACATGGCGATGCTGCCGTTGTTCGGGTCAGGTGAAACCTGGTCGGTTGCGTTCTGCATTTGAGTAAAACCAGCTTGCGCGTAACAGCCGGGCAAATAGGTGTAAATCAACGAAATATCCGCATAGGGATTCAATGAGGTCGCGCCAGATGGATCATTATAGTTGTCACTGTATTGAACCCCGCCTTTGGCGGTAAAGCTCAAATTCGCAAGCATGCTGCGCTGGACACCCACATATCCATAGTACGAACGGCTGTTGCGGCTGCTGCTATAATAGGTGGCGGAGGTAATCGAATCTATTGCAATCGGTTCATCTCCCGTATAGTTTACCCATTCGAACGAGCCGCCAAAAAAGGCCACGGTTTCCGGTGCGACATGCCATTGAAAATCCAACGAAACCGTTTGGTCAATGCGATTCAACAAACCGGCATAGCTGGGGTCCGCAGCAGTGCCGCCGCTGTCCTGATAATCGAAGAATGAATTCTGATATTTCAACGCGGTGCTGAACAACCGCGTCCAAGCCGTGTCCAGAATTAGGGTGCCAGTGTTGCTGATGTTATTTCCCTCAGTGCGGGTAAGCACAGAAAGCCTGGGATCAATCAATTCCGGCTCCTGCCCCATGACAAACGAATCCTGCACTCTTGCCTGCCAGCGTTCGGTGAACGCGTGATCCACCCATAAATCAAATTGCTGGGACTGGTCAATCGGGTTTTCGCCCAACTCCTCCCGCTTCTGATAATAATACAAACCATAAATGTAACGCATCCCCAACTCGGTTTGTTGCAGTGGCACGTTGAACTCAAGTTGGGGGGAAACCTCAAAACCGAAGCTGCCTTGTTTGGCGGGTCCATTTGGCGCCGTTTCGTAGTTGTCATCATAAAACCCCCGCAGCGTGCCCGAAACACTCCACATGGAAGCCGACGTAGAATTCCAGTCAGGGGCATAGGCAGCCTGAAGGCTGGCCGTCCCAGCAGCAATCAGTCCCACAGAGATAAAAAACTTTTTCATATCGCTATCGCACCGGATTATTATTTAGACCGTTCACGCCCTTTAACATTCAAAAAAAGGGCAAACAGCCAATGACCTAGTAACGCTACCAACAAAATATTATCACAGTCAAAGTATTTTTTTGCTTATCTGGACAGCAAAAAGCCCTTAAAATCTTGCCTGCCTCAACCGTTCAAGCGCTTGCGTTTCAATTCCTTCCGCAGCGATTTTAAGGTAAGCGTATTGACGACGTCTGTTTGTTCCAGCCAACCCTTGCGCGCGATTCCCGCGCCCAGCCTGAGAAAACCAGCGTGTTCATTCCGGTGCGCGTCCGGGTTGATGACGCATTTCACGCCCCTGCTTCTTGCGTAAGGCCACAACCGCCAGTCCAAGTCAAACCGGTGCGGATTACAGTTCAGCTCAATCCAGGTTCCAGTCTCAGCACACGCATCAATCACCGCCTGCGCGTTGACTGGATACGGTTCGCGTTCCAAAAGCAGCCGGCCGGTCATGTGGCCGATGATGTGGACAAATTTGTTTTCCGCCGCCCGAATCAAACGTTTTGTGTTCTCTGCTTCGCCGCTGGCTGGAACATGCAAGCTGGCCACCACCACGTCCAGTTCTGCGAGCAATTCGTCGTTGAAATCCAGCCGGTCGCGCAAAATGTCCACTTCGGTTCCGGTGAGCAGACAAAAATCGCTGCCGCGTTCGGCAAGCTGCCCGTTAATCTTTTTGATTTCCTTGATTTGCTCGCGAACGCGTTTTGCGTCGAGACCATTCGCCTGAAACGACGACTTCGAATGGTCGGTGATCGCCCAGTATGCCAAACCAAGTTCTTCCATGTATTCGGCAATTTCCTCAAGCCGATTGTGGCCGTCACTCCACGTCGAGTGATTGTGCAGCGCGCCTTTCAAATCCGTCCATTCGATGAGCCGCGGCAAATCGTTCTTTTCACCCGCCGCAAATTCTCCGTGATCTTCACGCAGTTCAGGCGGCACAAACGGCAAATCCAGTTTCGTAAAAATTTCCGTTTCGTCCCGGCACGGCACAAGCAGCTTCGGGTTGCGCGTCTCTTCCTTCGATTTGAACAAGCCGTATTCGTTGAGCCGCAGGCCGCGCTGAATCGCCCGCTGGCGCATGACGATGTTGTGCTCTTTGCTGCCGGTGAAATACGCAAGCGCAAACGGAAATTCCTTGTCGCTCACCACGCGCAAGTCGCATTGAATGCCACCGTCCAGAATGACGCTGGCCTTTGTTTCACCCTTGGCGGTGACTTTGATGATGCCCGGCTGCGCGACAAACCCCCCAATTACCTCCGCCGGCTTTTTCGACGATGCCAGCAAATCAATGTCGCCGATGACTTCCTTGACCCGCCGCAAACTGCCGGCAGCACTACATCGGATAACGTCAGGATGCCCGCGCAAACCGTCGAGTAACGGTTCGGCGGCGCGCAACGCTTCGCTCAACAAATGTTTCGAAGCGTAAGTACGGCGGCGCTCAATGCCTTCGAGCAAATTTGACTGCGTTTTTTTACCAAAGCCGTCGAGTTCGGCCACTTTGCCAGCATTGCAGGCAGCTTCAAGTTTCTCGACCGAATCCACGCCGAGTTTTTGGTTGAGCGCCTGGATTTTCTTCGGCCCCAGCCCGGGAATTTCCAGCATCTCAATCAAACCGGGTGGAATCGAAGCTTTCAACTCATCGTAATACTTCAATTTGCCGGTTGTGACGAATTCGGTGATTTTTTTCGTGAGCGCTTCGCCGACACCTTTGATTTCGCCGAGCCGATTTTCGGCGACAATTTTTGTCAGCGGCTCGCTTAGACTTTCAATCGTTCGCGCGGCATTCGCGTAGGCACGCGTCTTGAACGGATTTTCGCCCTTCAATTCCAGCAGTGTGCCGATTTCGGCCAAAATTTCCGCGACTTGCTCTTTGTCCATGCGCTTGAGTATAAGCGTATAAGGACGGGTTCCAAAGAGAAAGTAGGTGAAGGTGTAAGTTTCTTTCCGGCCCGAAAAATGCTTCCTAAACCGCATGTCAGAAAGATTGACAGAATCTGATTTTGTGATTAGATGTATTTGATTTGCTCGGAAAGGCTTATGCAACAATCTGAAGGTTTAATAAACAAGAATGCCAGATTGATTAAAGTGCAGCCGGAAATGAAATTATAGGACTTAAATGTATGGATTTGATATTTCCCAGGGAATATATGCGGGCGGCGTTGATGGTGTCGCTGTTAAGCGTGTGGGTGCTGGTGTCGCTTTTTTACTACCTGAATCGTTATACCAAACGGGAGTATTTCACCATGTGGACGGCAGCGTGGTTGTTTTATGCCCTGTGGCTGACGTTAAGCCTCCAAACGCAGAATTCTTCGCCTGAGAGCGTCCTTTTCATGCTCAAGCAGTGTTGTGTGGCGATTTCGGCGGTCTTTCTTTTGTGGGGCAGCTTGCGTTTTCTCAGCCTCCCCGTTCGGCAGACGTTGTTTGGTCTGTTCATGGTGTTCCTGGTGGTTTGGACCATCGTCAGTCCGCAAATCCTCTCAAGTACATTGGAAATTCAGTTGCCGGTCTTTATTCTGCTTGGTTCCGGCAGTATTTTTGCCGGGTCTTGTTTCTACCAGTTGCGGAAGAAAATGCCGTTCGTGGGTGCGGGCATGCTGGCGCTGGGCTTTTTGCTGTGGGGCTTTTATTTGGGAAGTTATCCGCTTTCGCAGCAATACGACAACCTGTTCAGCACCGGGTTTTTTGTGGCCGCAGTGTTGCAGCTTTTTATCGCCGTCAGCATGATTGTGCTCGTCTTGGAGGAGGTCCGATACAAAAATGAGCAGGTCCTTGCCGAAATTGCGGCAGTTCGTTCGGAGAAGGAAGCCTTGCAGGTCAAAGTTCTCTCCACCGAGGAACAATGCCGCAGCCTTTATGATCAAGTGCGTCTCACCGAGGGACTTCAAAAGGCTTACGAAGAGTTGCGCCGGACCCAGCATGTGGTGGTGCAGCAGGAGCGCCTCCGTGCCTTGGGACAAATGGCCAGCGGTGTTGCACACGATGTCAACAACGCGCTGTCTCCCATTGTCGCCTATTCGGAACTGCTGCTAAGTACGCTGCCGGATTTGCCGGAGGTTTCAAAGCATTACCTGCAAACCATCAACCAGGCGGGCGGGGACATAGCTCAAATCGTCGCCCGCATGCGGGAGTTCTATCGCCGCCGCTCTGACGCGGAGCAATTGACCCAAGTGAACATCAATAAAGTCATTGAGGAGGTGATCGAACTCACCCGCCCTCGTTGGCGTGACCTCTCGCAACGCCAGGGGATCTCCATTAACGTCCAATGTGAACTGGAGCCGGAGCCATCCTTGCTGCACAGCGATGCCGGTGAACTCCGGGAAGCGTTGATCAACCTGGTCTTCAATGCGGTGGACGCCATGCCGCAAGGCGGCACCATCACCTTTGTCACTCGTTCCATCAGTGGTCCCGTTTCGGAAGAGAGTGGGGCCTCCGAGCGGCAGCTTCAGGTCGAAGTGAAGGACAACGGCATCGGCATGGATGAGAAAACACGGCAACATTGTCTGGAACCATTCTTTTCCACCAAGGCCCAGCGCGGCGGCACCGGACTCGGTTTGGCGATGGTCTATGGAATGATCCAACGCCACGACGGCATTATTGAGATTGACAGCGCTCCCGGCCGCGGCACCTGTATCCGGCTTATTTTCCCCGTTCAGGAAAAACCTCCACAAACCGTGCGGGGCACCTCGCCACAAGTCAAACCGAAGCGCTCCCTTCACATCCTCTGTATTGATGACGACGCGCAGGTCCGGCAACTCCTGGACGATTGTCTCACTCACTTCAATCATCGGGTGATGGTTGCCTCCGGCGGGGAGCACGGAATGGAATTGTTCCGCACAGCCATGCTGAAAAACCAGCCCTACGAAGTGGTCATTACGGATCTGGGCATGCCAAAGATGGATGGACACCAAGTGGCCCGAACCATCAAAGCGGAGTCCCCCAACACACCCATCATCATGATGACCGGCTGGGGCACGATAATGAGGGAAGAGGGAGAAACCGCTTCAGAAGTGGACGCCGTTATCGGCAAACCGCCGCGCATGCAGGAACTGAACGACCTGCTTCTCCGGGTTACTGCGTCGGACAAACGCCTCGCTTGAGACGGTCCGGGCAACTCAAGTCCCCGCCTGCCGGTCTTTTTCCGTGCCGTTTTGTGCGAATGCCGGTAAGTTCAAACTCATGTCACGGATCGTGAAATGGCCGGTGGCGCTTACCATTGCCGGCTCCGACAGCGGCGGCGGCGCCGGCATTCAGGCCGATTTGAAAACCTTCGCCGCGCTTGGCGTTCACGGCGCGAGCGTCATCACCTGCCTCACCGCACAAAATCCCCGGCGCGTTCTCGCCGTCGAACCGTGTTCGCCTGAAATCGTGCGGCAGCAAATGAAAGCCGTCTTCGAAGAATTACGGCCGGTGGCGGTGAAAACCGGAATGTTGTTTTCAGCCGAAATCATTCGCGCCGTCGCTGATTTTTTCAAAAAGCAAAAGTGCCTGCCGCTCGTGGTTGATCCGGTCATGATTTCAACCAGCGGCGCGGCATTGCTGAAACCGGCGGCGATTAAAATTTTACGGGAACAATTGCTGCCGCTCGCAATTCTTGTCACACCGAACCTCGACGAAACCGGGATTTTGATCGGACGCAAAATTGCGTCTGTTGAAAATATGCGTGTGGCGGCGCGGGAAATCCACATGCGGTTCGGCTGCGCCGCGCTGGTCAAAGGCGGCCATTTGCGCGGCGTGCGTGAGGCGGTGGACATTTTTTTTGATGGCCGGACGGAATTGCTGTTGCGCGCGCCGTTTATCAAAGGCGTCTCGACTCACGGCACCGGCTGCACGTATTCGGCGGCCATCGTGGCGGCGCTGGCGTTGAACCATGATTTACCGCACGCGGTTGAAATCGGCAAACGCCACGTGACCGCCGCCATCACGCGGAGTTATCGCATCGGGAAACATTCCGCGCTCGGACATTTTGCCTGAGCGCGCGAAATTTTCACGGTCGCCACAACCGGAAAAACTGACTGATGTTGGTAACGCCCACAACCACGGAGTTTTGATTGTTGGTCACCGCGGGAGCCGGGTTGTTTGTATTCCAAACCGGCGCAACCAGATTGGCGGCGGCTTGGAGCACGAACCCCGCCGGGTAAATCGGCCAGGTGAGAACGACGTTGGTGCCGGACCTGGCGATACCCAACGGCAGGGAGAAAAATTCAAATGCGAGCGCGTAGGTTTCGCTGCTGCTGACAAAACTCCCGCCGGCTTTCCAAACCTGCAAATCGTACCGTCCCGGCGCGAGGCTCGGCACAAAGAGGTGCTCCACATTGTCCACGGCGCTGGTGCTGACCGCCACGAGATTGCTGTTGGCGGCGTTGTATAGAAACAGGTTGAGGTTGTTGATGGCCGTCTGGTTTCGTTGCCGGTTCCAAACGAGCGTTGCTGTCGCCGTGAACGTGGCGTTGCTGACGCCATTGGTCGCGTTGAAATAATAATGATTCACCCCGTCGGACGAGGAACTGCTCGTGTTGGTGTTGAAATCCCAGCCGCTTAAGGTGCTGACCGTGCCACTGGCGCCCGTGGGAGGATGTGCCCCGCCGGTGGAAACGCTGGTGGAAACAATATAAACATGCCTGCCTCCGGCGAGCTGTTTATAGGAATTGAAAACGTTTAACACGCCCGCGCCGTAACGCGCGTCCAGTGGCGAGGCGGGCCCGTTCGTCCAATCACCGGGCTTGATGGCGCCATTCAGCAGCAGCGCCTTCACCGTGCGGAGGTCGGCGGCGTCATTGGTATCGCTGCCACCGTCACCGCGCAATCCCGCCTGCTCTATCACCGCTGCTGCCCCGGCAACTTGCGGCGTGGAAAAGCTCGTTTCACTGGCCGGCGCTGTGATGTCCGGTTTCGCGCGGCCATTGTCGAGGGTTGGGCCGGTGCATGAACCTCCTCCGTAAGCCGCGACACCGATCCCATTGTAACAGCTGGCGGGCGGATAAATTTGAGCTTGATTGGTCGGGCCGCCATTGCCGGCACCGGAAACAAAAAGTATTTTGTATTGAGCCGCGTAATTGTCGTATTGCTGGTCGATTTGTTGTTCCGTGCTCACCGGTAAATGACTATAATCGGCATTGCAGAAGATAAAACTCTGGTTTACCACGCGATCGATAATCGAACGGCTGTTGTTGACGTAGTAGTAGTAAAGCGTGACTGCTTCGTAGTTGTCCACAAGTGTGACGTTGGTGGCCGTACCCCCGGACATTCCGTAAAAAATTCCGCCCACATAATCCGCATGGCCTGATTCAAGCCCCAGCGAGTTTGTAAAAGTATTTGCCGTACTTACCGAGGTGTATGGCGAGGTACTGTAAAAATAAGTGAACCGGTTTGTCAGTTGTCCCACTCCCGACGAGCCGGGATTGACCTCCCAATACGGCGCGCCCGCCTCCGCCTGCCCCACCTGGATGCCCGTGCCGTTGAGATTGGTCGTCACCGACCGCAACAGCGTGACGCCGATGGTGTCGAGATTCTGTGCGCGGGCGGCCATTTGCCCCAAGAAAACAAAGGCCAGGAGGAATTGTACGCCGCGCAATTTCATAAGGTTTTCATTTTTTGCCGCAAGTTTTATGCCCCAATTCCCACCCCACATCTGAAGTTTAAGGTGGTTGCGGATTCCCGGAATATAACCACGAATCGCACCAAAGCAAATCACCGCCATTTCCTTTTTATGCCGGACCGCTACACTGCCAGCGTGTCCGGCACACTGGTTGTCAACGAAATCTATTTGAGCTTGCAAGGCGAAAGCACCTTTGCCGGGTTGCCGTGCATTTTTATCCGGCTCACCGCCTGCGATTTGCGCTGCTCGTATTGCGACACCGCCTATGCCTTCACCGAGGGCAAAAAAATTTCACTCGAACAAATCTTGGCGAAAATCCGGGAACTGGCCGCTCCGTTCAAAAATTCCGCGCTTTGCACTTCGCACTTCGCACTTCCGCTCGTCGAACTTACGGGCGGCGAACCCTTGCTCCAAAAAAATTCCCTGCCGTTGATGAAACGGCTTTGCGACGACGGTTTTACCGTGTTGCTTGAGACCAGCGGGGCGCATGATATCTCGCCGGTTGACCCGCGCGTCCGGCGCATCATGGATTTGAAATGTCCCGGCAGCGGCGAGGCTGAACGCAATCGCTGGGCCAATCTCGAACTCCTGAAAGCGACCGACGAAATCAAATTTGTCATCGGCACGGTTGAAGATTATGAGTGGGCCAGGCGGCAAATCGCCGAACACCGGCCAAACATGGTATGCCCTCTGCTCTTTTCGTGGGTGCATCCGCTTGCGCCGGAGCAACAAAATAAATCATTGAAAAAGGTTCCCGCCGGCCAGACGCCGGTTTCGCGGCGCGAATTGGCGGAAAGAATCATCGCCGACGCGCTGCCGGTGCGGTTTCAAGTTCAGCTGCACAAAATCATCTGGCCGCCGGAACAACGGGGAGTTTAGTGAGCAAGAACCGTCAAATTCTTGGCCTGCTGCGTGATTACGAGTCGCGCAACATTGTGTTCATGGAGCCGGACGGCTCCTGGCCCATCATTTGGGAACGCGCCAAAGACATTCACGTTTGGGACGCTGACGGGAAAAAATACCTCGATTTGACCGCCGCGTTTGGCGTCGCCGCCGCCGGTCACGCAAACCTGCACGTCGTCCAGGCCGGGCAAAAACAAATGTCCCGGCTTTTGCACGCCATGGGCGACGTGCATCCGCACGCGCGCAAAGCGGAACTCGCCCGCGACTTGAGCCGGATTACATTCGAACGTTGGAGCAATGGCAAAAAATCGGGCAAAGTCATTTTCGGCAATTCCGGTTTTGAAGCCGTTGAGTCCGCGTTCAAAACCGCGATGCTTGCCACCGGCAAACGCGGTGTGATTGCCTTCGAGGGCGCGTATCATGGCCTCGGCTACGGTACGCTCAACGCCACCCATCGCAATTTTTTCCGCAACCCGTTTCACTTTCAGCTTCGCGAGTTTGGAAAGTTCGTGCCGTTTCCCAAAAAATCCACCGACCTTGCCACCGTTGAATGGTCCATCCGCCACCTTTTCCGCCGCGAATGGATTGGAGCGATTCTGGTCGAACCGGTGCAGGCACGCGGTGGCATCAATGTTCCGCCAAAGGAATTTCTGCCACTGCTGCGAAAACTTTGCGACGAACACGGTGCGCTGCTGATTCTCGATGAAATTTACACCGGCTTTGGCCGCACCGGAAAATGGTTTGCCTGCGAACACACCGGCGTCATGCCCGACCTTGTCTGCCTAGGCAAGGCACTCACCGGCGGTTTCCCGCTCTCGGCCTGCATTGGCCGCGCCGACCTGATGGATACCGCGTGGCCGGCATCGCGCGGCGAGGCGATTCACACCAGCACCTTCCTCGGCCATCCCGTCGGCTGCGCGATGGCGATGGCGCAAATCAAGGAAATTGAAAAATTGGGTTTGCCCGAACGCAGCGCGGAACTTGGCGAATTTCTGCTGGGCGAACTGCAATCGAAGATTTCAAATCCGAAATTTCAAATCGCCGTGCGCGGTTTGGGTTTGATGGCTGGCGTCGAACTGCACTTGTCCGACGGCAGGCCGGCCACTGACGCGGCCATGCAGGCCATTAAAACCATGTTGCAGCGCGGCTTCATTCTGTTGCCCGAAGGGGAGTATGGTAACGTCATCAGCTTCACGCCCCCGCTTACGATTACCAAAGTGCAATTGGCCAAAGCCGTCAGCGCGCTCGCGGAAGTTTTGAACCACGAATGAGCCCGGAAAAGAACGAATCATTTGACACGGATTCCACGGATTTTCACGGATGCTGTTTTGAATCTGTGTTAATCCGTGAAATCCGTGTCATGTCTTTGCCATGAAGCTTTCTGAGATGCGGGAACTGCTGGCCACGCGCGGGATTCAGTTGACGAAATCCCTCGGCCAAAATTTTTTGCACGACGCCAACCAACTCCGCCGCATCGTCGAGGCGGCGGAACTGAAAAAAACGGACAAAGTCCTCGAAATCGGGCCGGGGCTGGGGCCGCTGACGGAATTGCTTTTGGAAAGAGCGGGTGAGGTTTTGGCGATTGAGAAAGATGCCCGGCTCGTTGATTTTTTGCGGGAGCGGTTCGAAACACATGAACGGAACGCCGATCTCCGAATCGGCGCGTTGCCGGACCAACACAGGATGCCGAATCGGAGTTCGGCGTTCCAATTGCTCCACGCCGATGCGCTGGAATTTCTGAAAGTGGGACAGGCTTCCAGCCTGTCATCTGAAAATAAATCAGAAACAGGCAGGATGCCTGTCCCACTTGATTGGCACGACTGGAAGCTCGTGGCGAATTTGCCCTACTCCGTCGCTTCAACCATTTTTGTGGAACTGGCGCAATCGCCCAAACGCCCGGAACGGATGGTCGCGACATTGCAACTCGAAGTGGCCCACCGGCTCATGGCCAAAGCCGGTGACGAAGACTACGGTGTGCTGACATTGCTGCTTCAACTCGACTACGAGTTGCGCGACTGGTTCAAAATACCGGCCGGTTGTTTTTTCCCCGCGCCGGACGTGGACTCTGCGTGCGTGGTTTTGATCCGTCGCGACCGTCCGCTTTTGTCCGAAAGCCAGCACGCCACTTTTGTGAAAATTGTGAAGCGCGCATTTTCCCAGCGACGGAAAAAAATGCTGAAACTTTTGAGGGAAGACTGGCCGGCGGAAAAATTGGAGCGGGCATTTGAAGAATTGAAGCTCCCGCCACAGGAACGCGCGGAAAAGTTGAGTTTGGAACAATTTGTTGCACTAACTGGAGAACTGGCCCGTGATATAACGATAATATGAGAAACATCGCACTTACGCGAGACAACTTCAGCACAGTAGTGGATTCAACTTTGGTTGAATGTATGGAAGAAATGGAAAAGGCTAAAAGTGAAAATTGCTCCAGAGCTATATTGGATTTACAACTTGCCATTAACGCACTACAGGTAATCCAAAAGGAGATAAAAAGCGGCATTTCTCGACCTCAAGGGAAGCGTTCAGCTGAATTTACGAGGTATATTATTGATGAAGAAGAGGGGATGGTTATGAATCCCGAGTTAAGAGAGTTTATTGTAAAAATTGAGGGTTTTTATCGCCGATTTTTCTAAGCTGCAAATTTATGCCCGAGGAAATTTTCGACGTCGTCAACGAGCGCGACGAGGTGATTGACCGCCAGCCGCGCCGCGAGGTGCATCGGCTCGGGTTGAAACATCGGGCGATCCACGTGCTGGTGTTCAATTCGTTCGGCGAAACATTTCTCCAAAAACGCTCGATGACAAAAGACCGCGAGCCGGGCAAATGGGATTCCTCGACATCAGGGCACGTAGATTCCGGCGAGGATTATGACGCCTGCGCGGTGCGCGAATTGCGCGAGGAAATCGGATTGACCGTCGAAAAAGCGCCGGAGCGATTGTTCAAAATCGCCGCGTGCCCGGAAACGGATGCGGAATTCGTCTGGGTCTATCGCTGTCAGGCCGAAGGGCCGTTCCAACTGCACCCGGACGAAATCGAGCGCGGCGGATGGTTTGCGCCGGAAAAAATCACGCGCTGGATCGCGGAGAAGCCGGGGGATTTCGCGAGCGCATTCCGGCTGATCTGGGTGAAATTAAACGCAGCGGCGTCGCGGAGAGCGCAGAGAAATTAAGCCTGTTCGCAATAAATTCTGCCACCGTAGAGCTGCACATTTTGGACTGCGCTGGCAGAGCGCAGCGGCGACAGCGCTTTGAAAACCGGCGATTGTGGAATTTTACCTTCTGCGAAAGCGGCGTCGCGCTCCGCTTGCCGCCGCAGTCCAAAAACGTTTCGCGCCTTTACTTGCGGCAAAAATGGAGTAGTTATTTAGCCATGCAAGATTTTCTGGTTCCGATTGTGGTTGAACAAACCGGGCGCGGCGAGCGCAGTTGGGATATTTATTCGCGTCTGCTCGTTGACCGCATTCTTTTCCTCGGGACGCCGGTGGATGACATGGTCTCGAACGTCATCATCGCGCAGCTTTTGTTCCTGCAAATGTCTGATCCCAAAAAGGACATCCATCTCTACATCAACTCGCCCGGCGGCAGTGTCACGGCCGGGCTGGCAATTTACGACACGATGCAATATCTCACGTGTGACGTGAACACATACTCGATCGGGCAATCTGCTAGTATGGGTGCTGTGCTAGTCACAGCCGGCACCAAAGGGAAACGCTATGCCCTACCGCATTCAACGATCATGATTCATCAAATCCTTGGCAGCGCAGAAGGCCAGGCTAGTGATGTCGAAATCCGAGTGAAATACATGCTTAACCAGAAGCGGATTCTGAACCAGCTTATCAGCAAACACACCGGCAAGTCTATTGAACAGGTTGAGAAGGATTGCGACCGCGACAATTTCATGACCGCCGAAGAAGCGAAGACTTACGGTCTCGTGGATCACGTTGTGCAATCCCGCAAGGAAATCCCGGGGGCCGTGGAGAAAACGTCGGTCGTTACGTGACGTTTTGCGCCAGACCCGCTCACCATCCGGAATTTAAAATCTGCAATTTGAGATGGCCCGTCCGAACAACATCACCATGTGCAGTTTCTGCGGCAAGTCGCACGCGGAAGTGCGCAAGCTCATCGCCGGCCCGGACGTTTATATTTGCGACAACTGCATCATTCTCTGCAAAAACGTTCTCGACCGGGAATTCGCGGCCGCCAACAAAAAGCAGCAGCCGAAGTTCACCGTTCCCAAACCGGCGGCCATCAAACGGCAGCTTGACCTTTATTGCGTCGGTCAGGAACACGCAAAAAAAACCCTGGCCGTGGCGGTGCATAATCATTACAAGCGGATCCAGCCGGAACCGGCGGCAAAAAATGAAGAGGCCGGCAAGTCTTCACCCCAGCCACACGCCGACGTTGAAATCGAGAAGAGCAACATCTTGATGGTCGGGCCGACCGGCTCCGGCAAAACCCTGCTGGCCCGGACGCTCGCCAAAATTCTTGATGTGCCGTTCGCCATCGCCGACGCGACGACGCTCACTGAGGCGGGTTACGTCGGCGAGGACGTGGAGAACATTATTTTGCGGCTGCTCCAAAACGCCGACTACGACGTAAAACGCGCCCAGCGCGGCATTGTTTACATTGACGAAATTGACAAAATCGCGCGCAAGGCGGACGGCCCGTCCATCACCCGCGACGTTTCAGGTGAAGGCGTGCAGCAGGCGCTATTGAAAATCCTCGAAGGCACGGTCTGCAACGTCCCGCCCCAAGGCGGACGCAAACACCCGCAGCAGGAATACATCCGCGTAGATACGACGGACATTTTGTTCATTTGCGGTGGCGCGTTCATCGGGTTGGAGAAAGTCATCCACCGGCGGCTGGGCCGGCACGTGATTGGTTTTGGCGCAATTGGGGAAGCG
>Ga0224534_1000893_pt1 | contig 17071 bp, 11 predicted proteins | sample 714E12024metaG_FD_172012 | JGI IMG/M metagenome (GOLD analysis project Ga0224534, IMG submission 172012) | Peat soil microbial communities from Stordalen Mire, Sweden - 717 E1 20-24 | ecosystem: Environmental > Terrestrial > Soil > Wetlands > Peat | place: Sweden: Norrbotten County, Stordalen... | reverse complement strand
CAGGGGTGCCAGTCCGCAGCAGCCCAGGCAGCGAACGGCCTGTAGGTGGTACTCCTTGTCCGGCGTGCTCTGGCCCTCCTTGATATTCAGCTCCTTCTCCATCCCGCTCAGCAACTCGGCCGACCCCTTGATGTGGCACGCCGTGCCCAGGCACACCGAAATAACGTACTTGCCCGGCGCCTCCAGCTTGAAATAGTTGTAGAAGGTAACGACCTCATAGATGCGCGCCAGGGGAACATCCATCAGGTGTCCCAGCTTCATGGCCGACTCGCGTGGCACATAGCCAACCCTGCTTTGCAGGTCGTGCAGCGCCATAATCAGGCTGCCCCGCTTGTTCTTCCATTTGTTTGCGATCAGGGTGATCTCGTCTACGGGTGCTGCCGGGGCCTTGGGGGCCGCTGCTTTCACTGCCGTTGCCACTTCCGCTGGTATGCTCATCGTTCCTCGTCCGCCGCTCTCTACTGGCATCGCGCCCCAGGGGAGGTGTCTCCAACGTGGCGACCCTGTTGAGGCGCGTGACCTATCGCAGGACAGAACACCGCTTGTCACCGTACTTTCCGGCGGTACTCTCCCGCGACTCCAGGCGCCACCCCTGTTGTAAAAAGCGGCTGCTCAAACTCTAGCAGCAGGCAATGGGCGCGGATGTGATGGCCGTCATACTTCCGTTTAAATGTGCGTTAGTGAATGCGGCAGGCCCCACTGTTTGCGGCGCAACCCCGCTATTTCACAGGAGATACTCCCCGCATCTGCGCTCTCAGTGCGCCTCTGCTCCGGCCAGCGCCCGATAGCGGGCCAGCGCCGCGGGAAACGGTTCCAACGCGCGCGCAAAGATCCCCAGGCTGTACGCAATCGTCAACCCATAGTTCGTGATGGCGACTCCCGCGTGCTGGCACTGCAAAATCCGGCTCAGCATCTGCCGCCGGTTCCACATGCACGCGCCGCAGTGAATCACCAGCTTGTAACCGCTCAGGTCCGCGGGGAAGTCCCGCCCCTGCATCGTCTCAAACTCCAGCTTCACCCCGGTATACTGCGTCAGCCAGCGCGGAATCTTCACCCTCCCAATGTCTTCGCCGATGGGGTGGTGCGTGCATGCCTCCGCGATCAGCACCCGGTCCCCGCTGCGCAGCCGCTCGATGGCCAGCGTCCCCTCCACCTGCGCCGTCAAATCGCCCTTGAAGCGCGCCATCAGGATCGAAAAACTGGTCAGCGGAATCTCCGCCGGTGTGTCCGCAGCCACCTTCAGGAACGCCTGCGAGTCCGTCACCACCAGCTTCGGCGGCGTCTTCAGCCGGTCGAGCGCACTCCTCAGCTCGCGCTCCTTCACCACCATGCACAGCGCATCGGTGTCCAGCAGGTCGCGGATGGTCTGCACCTGGGGCAGAATCAGCCTTCCCTTCGGAGCCTCTTTGTCGATCGGAACCACCAGCACAGCCAGCTCGCCCGGCCCCACCAGGTCGCCGACAATCGCCGGCGAATCGATAAAGTCCGCCGGAGCCAACTCCAGCAGCGCCTCGCGCAGCTCCGGCAGTCCCACCCCCGTAATCGCCGACGCCAGCACCACGCGCATCTTCTCCCCGCGCAGCCGCTCCACCAGCGCCGCATCCGGCGCGACCGCGTCCGTCTTATTGATGACCACAACCGCAGGCGTCTGACGCTCCGCAAAATCCGCCAGCAGCCCGTCCTCGAACTCCCCCCAAACGCCCGGCTCCGCCACTAAAACAGCAATCTCCGTCCGCTCCAGTGCCTGCCGCGTCTTCTCCACCCGTAGCGCACCCAGCTTGCTAGACGCGCCCAACTCGCCAGTCGCGCCCGCCCCGCCCGCTTCGTCGATCCCCGCCGTATCGATGAAGAGCACCGGCCCCAACGGAAGCAGCTCCATCGGCTTCTCCACCGGATCGGTCGTCGTCCCCGCCACATCCGACACAATCGAGACATGCTGCCGTGTAATCGCGTTCAACAAACTCGATTTGCCCACATTGCGCCTGCCAAAAAAACCGATGTGCAATCGCAATCCCTTGGGTGTGCTGCTCATTTCAACGTCTCCTCTGCCGCATCGCCAGGCGTAGCCGCATCGCGCTGTGCTGCGTCCTTGCGCCCCGGCGTTCCCAGCCGGCACACCGCCTCCGGCCCAATCGCCTCGTCGAACTCCGCCGCGCTCATCCATCCCATCTCCACAACCATCGCGCGCAGCGTCTTCCCCTGTTCGCGCGCCAGCCTCGCCGCCTCGCCCGCGCGCTCGTAGCCCAGCGCGGGAACCAGCGCCGTCGCCGCCGCGGTCGAGTTCTCCACATGCGCCCGGCAGCGCGCCTCGTCCGCCTCGATCCCATTCACGCAGAGCCGCGCCAGCACGTCGTCGGCCCGCGCCAGCACGTCCAGGTTTTCCAGCAGGCAATCGGCAATCAGCGGCAGAAACGCATTCAGCTCCAAACTCCCCGCCGCGCACGCCGCAGCGATCACGCTGTCGTTGCCCATTGCCAGCATCGCCGCCTGCGTCGCGGCCTCCGGGATCACCGGGTTCACCTTCCCCGGCATAATCGACGAGCCCGCCTGCCGCGCCGGCAGGCGAATCTCTCCCAGCCCAGCGTCCGGCCCCGACGACAGCAGCCGCAGGTCCGTGCAAATTTTAATCAGAGAAACCGCGTGCGCTCGCAGAATCCCCGAGACCTCCGCAAATACATCCGCATTCTGCGTCGCCTCCACCAGGTTCTCCGCGCGCGCGAATCCAATCCCGGTCAGCGCGCGCAGTTGCTCCACGGCGCGGAAGATAAACTCGCGCGGCGCACCCAGCCCGGTGCCGATCGCCGTCCCGCCCAGGTTCACAACCCGCAGCCGCTCCTCACACTTGTAAATGCGCCAGCGGTCGCGGTTCACCGCCTCCGCGTACGCGCTCATCTCGCGCCCCAGCGTGGTCAGCACCGCATCCTGATACTCGGTCCGCCCCACCTTCACCACATGCGCAAACCGCCGCTCCGCCCGCTGAAACGACTCCTGCAGCGCCACCACATTCGTCTCCAGCTCATGCAACAGCCGGATCGCCGCCAGCCGCAGCGCGGTCGGATACATGTCGTTCGTCGACTGGTGCAGATTGATGTCGTCCAGCGGCGACACGCGCGCGTACTCCCCATGCGGCAGCCCCAGAATCTCCAGCGCGCGGTTGGCCAGCACCTCGTTGACGTTCATGTTGGTGCTGGTTCCCGCGCCGCCCTGTAGCGCGTCCACCACGATTTCGCCCGCCAGCTCGCCCTCGCTCAGCTCGCGGCAGGCCTGCTCGATCGCGTCCGCCTTGGCCGTGTCGTCGCTCCAAACCCCCAGCGCGCGATTGGTCAGCGCACAGGCCAGCTTCACCTCGCCGAAGGCCCGCGCCAGCGCTGGATGCACCGCGCGTCCCGCCAGCGCAAAGTTCTCCAGCGCCCGCGCCGTGTGGATGCCATACCGAGCCTCCACGGGCAGCGCGCGCTTGCCGAGGTGGTCTTCTTCGATGCGTTCGCGCTGGCTCATCCTGTCTGCTCCGTCTCGCACCCTCTTCTATTGTCGATCAAGCAAAGCTCTGAATCTATCGACACGTTGAAGGGGATCGTCCTCGCTTTGAAGGGGCGGGACTTCAGTCCCGCTGTAACCGCGTTGAAGGGGATCGTCCTCGCTTTGAAGGGGCGGGACTTCAGTCCCGCCGTAACCGCCCAATGGACAAAGCGGCTTTAGCCGCTGAGGGAATGTCGAACTCTTACTCGACACCCCCTATTCTGCGCCAACAGCCAAACCTCCGCTGTGACCGGCGTCGCAGCAATCACCACTCCTGTGCCCTACCATAGAAGATGACAACCTCCACGGAGCACCCATGAAGACCGCCATCGAAGCCATGCACTCGCGCCGCAGCATTCGCACCTACACCTCTCAGCCGGTCGACCGCACCATCATCGAAGAGATCGTCGACTGCGCGCGCCTCGCTCCCACCGCCATGAACGACCAGCCCTGGGAGTTCGTCGTCCTCACCGATAAATCCTCCCTCGCCCGCATTCCGCAGCTCCTCGGCCACGCCGAGTTCATCGCCAACGCCGCCTTCTGCGTCCTCGTCCTCGCGCGCCAGTCCGCTTGCGCCGTGGAAGACTGCTGCGCCGCCACCGAGAACCTGCTCCTCGCAGCCGAAGCCCACGGCCTTGGTGCCTGCTGGGTCGCCGGCGCTCCACAACCCTACGCCCCCGCCGTCGCCAAGGCCTTCAGCGCTCCCGCGGACCTCGCCCTCATCAGCATCGTCTCCGTCGGCCACCCCGCCGAGTCCCCCTCCATCGAAAAGCGCCCCCTCGACGATCTCCTGCACTGGGAGCACTTCTAAGTACTTGCCTGGAACTGTTTTCGCCGTTGTTTGTTCTTGCCGTCATCCTGAACGCAGTGAAGGACCCCGAAACATTCGCGGACGCCACTGCCCTCCACACCTTTCTCCCTCAAAATTCCTGCCTTTGCCTCGCCTTGTGACCCATGTCACTGCGAGTCGTTATCGCCGCGTGTTACTCCTTAATACAGCGTCGCTTGGGCCACGGAAGCGCGCTCGCAGCCGCATTCAACCCCGTGGCTGGTCTGCTGCAATGGCAGGCGGCGCAGCACCGTCCAACCGTGCTGAGGAGCACCGATGACAGCAGTTGCCGAACAGGCCACCTACATCAACGACCAGGCAATCTTCGATTGTCTCAGCCGCACCGCGCAGCCCGAACCCGCCCGCGTCCGCGACCTCTTCGCCAAGGCCCGCGAGATGCAGGGCCTCACCTTCGACGAGGTCGCGACCCTCATCGCTCTCCAAGACCCCGAGCTGACCGAAGAGCTCTTCCATACCGCGCGCGCCGTCAAGGAAGAGATATACGGCTCCCGCCTCGTCATGTTCGCCCCGCTCTACATCAGCAACCGCTGCACCAACGAGTGCAGCTACTGCGCCTATCGCGCCAGCAACCGCGAGCTGCACCGCATCACTCTCACCCAGGAAGAGATCGCCGCCGAGATCAAGGTCATCATCGAGCAGGGCCACAAGCGCATCCTCATGGTCGCCGGCGAGGCCTACCCCAACTCCAACAGCCTCGAATACGTCTACAAGGCCATCGAGACCATCTACGCCACGCGCAGCGGCAACGGCGAAATCCGCCGCGTCAACGTCAACATCGCGCCCCTTCCGGTCGACGACTTCCGCAAGCTGAAGGCCTGCGGCATCGGCACCTACCAGTGCTTCCAGGAGACGTACCACCGCGAGACCTACGCCAAGGTCCATCCCCGCGGCCGCAAGTCAGACTTCGACTGGCGAGCCACCGTCATGGACCGCGCCATGGAGGCCGGCATTGACGACGTCGGCATCGGCCCGCTCTTGGGCATCTACGACTGGCGCTACGAAGTCCTCGCTATGTTGCAGCACATCCATCATCTGGAAGAGCGCTTCGGCTGCGGTCCGCACACCATCAGCGTCCCGCGCCTCGAACCCGCCGCCGGCACCGACTTCACCGCTACCACCCCCTGGAAGGTCTCCGACGCCGACTTCCTTAAGCTCATCGCCATCCTCCGCCTCACCGTCCCTTACACCGGAATGATCATGACTACGCGCGAGTCCGCCGAGGTCCGCCACAAGTGCTTCCAGATCGGCATCTCCCAGACCTCCGCCGGCAGCCGCACCGATCCCGGCGGCTACGAGCTCGCCGCAGGCGACTTCAACAGCAGCCAGTTCGCCGTCGGCGACACCCGCCCGCTCGATGCTGTCGTCCGCGAGATCGCCCAGATGGGCTTCACCCCATCCTTCTGCACCGCCTGCTACCGCCTCGGCCGCACCGGAACGGACTTCATGGACATGGCCAAGCCCGGTGAGATCAAGTACCACTGCGAGCCCAACGCTCTCTCCACCTTCACCGAGTATCTGGAGGACTACGCCAGCCCCGAAACCAAGGCCGCCGGCGAGCAGCTCATCCTCACCCACATCGCCGAGATGGACGCCAAGCAGCAGCGCATCGCCAAGCCCATGATCGCCGCCGTCCGCTCCGGCCAGCGCGACGTCTTCGTGTAGGCAGTATCGAACTCGAACATGATTGCCGGGTGCCCCATCCATCGCGGCAACATCGCGATGGGTGGGATGGAATAACATTTGTGCCGGGGCTGTTGCCGTTGTTTGTTTTTGTTCGTCATTTCGTTTTTGTTCGTCATTCTGGCGTAGCCAGAATCTCCGTATTTCGTCGTTGCTTGTTTCATGCGGTTGTTTGTTTTTCGCCGTTATCCTGACCCTGACCCTGAGAGCAGTCGAAGGGGAAGGGGAAGGCCCCCTGTATTTCGTCTTTGCTTTGAAGGGGCGGGACTTTAGTCCCGCCGTGAGTACCGCAAAACCAACGGGGCTTTAGCCCCTGAGGGAATGTCGAAACCTGGTTCAGACCACGGAGTCGCCGCAATGCCTCGCTTGACCCACGAAGAGATCCTCCACTGGCTGCGCGAGTCCGACCCCGCCGCCCTCGAGCAGCTCTTCGCCCGCGCCGACGAGGCCCGCCGCACCCACGTCGGCGACGAAATCCATCTGCGCGGCCTCATCGAGATCTCCAGCTTCTGCGTCCGCCAGTGCCACTACTGCGGCCTGCGCGCCGCCCGCTCCATGCCGCGCTATCGCATGACGCGCGAAGAGGTTCTTACCGGCGCGCGCTCCGCGGTCGAACTCGGCTTCGGCACCGTCGTCCTCCAGTCCGGCGAAGACTTCGGCATCGAGGCCGCATGGCTCGCCGAGATCATCCGCGCCATAAAAAACGAGACCCCACTCGCCATCACCCTCAGCCTCGGCGAGCGTCTGCCAGACGAGCTCCGCCTATGGCGCGACGCGGGCGCCGACCGCTACCTCCTCCGCTTCGAGACCTCCGACCCCGCCCTCTACGCCGCCATCCACCCGCGGCGCGGCTCGGCCGTCAGCGACCGCATCGCGCTGCTGCGTGAACTCCGCGAGTTAGGCTACGAGATCGGCAGCGGCGTCATGGTCGGCATCCCCGGCCAGACCTGCGAGATGCTCGTCCGCGACATCGAGCTATTCGAGCAGCTCGACCTCGACATGATCGGCATCGGCCCCTTCCTCGCCCACCCCGACACGCCGCTCGGCGCGCCCGGCGTCCAAACCGCCGGCCCCGGCCCCAATTTCATAGACCAGGTCCCCAGCAGCGAGTGCATGGTCCTCAAGGCCGTAGCCCTCACCCGCCTCGTCTGCCCAGAGGCCAATCTGCCCAGCACCACCGCGCTGGCCACCATCAACACCCTCGACGGCCGCGAGCACGGCCTCCTGTGCGGCGCCAACGTCTTCATGCCGGTCCTCACTCCCGCGCCCTATCGCCAGATGTACCAGATATATCCCGGCAAGGCATGTCTCGACGAGGACGCCACCCAGTGCAACGCTTGCCTGCGCGATCGCATCGAGAGCCTCGGCCGCACCGTCGGCACGGGCCCCGGCGGCCGCTTCACCCGCACCGCAAGCCAATCCACTCCAATCCCCCGCAGCCAGCCCCGCCTCACCCCGCAGAAAAATCCCACCTCGCCGCTGGTGGTCTTGCCGTAACCGTTCTGCATCCACGGCACGCTCATGCCGGTTTGTTGGCCCGAACGCGGCACTCCAGCGCGTTGCGGCTTCAAACGCGGAAATTGGTTCCGGTTCCTTTTGTAGGGATGGCATTGCGCCCGGCTCTGCCAACATGCAATTCGATGCGAGTCATCCGCTGCTCACACGAGCTTGGCTCGTTTGGCGGTTCGTGCTGGACTGGGTGCAGGGTCGAGGAGTTTGGGCCGTGATGCATTCTCCTCTGGCAACTTGTCGTGCAAAACCGCGTTGAGCAGCGACTTGTGGACCCGAATGCCGCCGTTGTAATGGATGTAGCCGAGCTTCCTGAAGCGATTCATGAAGAAGCTGACTCGGGATCGAGTTGTACCGATCATGTCCGCAAGGGTCCCCTGCGTTACCGGTGGGATCAGTGTCTCCGGCGCACCCGGTTCGCCATATTCCGCCATCAACAGGAGCGTCCGCGCCAACCGCTTCTCGCTGGAGTTGAATAGCTGATCGATGAGGTCCGCCTGGGTTCTCATCCCCCGAATCACGATGAACTTCAAGAAAAAGGTGGAGAACTTATGTTCCGTCCGGAGGGCGCGGAGTATCTTCGCCGTCGTGATCTTGAGTACCGTACAGGCGGTAATGGCTGAGGCCGTGACCGTTCGCGGCGTTCCCGCTCCAGCCATCGACTCCTCGCCAAAAAAATCCCCGGCGGCGAGCAGCGTAACCGTCGCTTCTTTGCCACTCTTGGAAAGAACGGTGAGCTTCGCTCGGCCAGTCTGAAGGTAAAACACAGAGTCGGCTGGGTCTCCCTGGGAAAAGAGAATCTGCTTTGCCGTGTAATTGCTGCTGCTTCGTCCTAGCCCTGCGGCCACGAGATAAGCAACGATATCAAAGGGCTTCCTGGTTACTCTACCCATCTAGACGGCCTCTTCCTGGGTGTGGTCTGGTCGCGGATAATCTTCATCGGCGCTGCGCGGGGGCGGCGACAGGCCATCATTCCGTTCCATGGCGCACAATTCTTCTCGGACTCAAGTTAGCATTGCAACCGGTAATTGTCTGTTCCATTTAGCACACTCGTTGCACCGATCGGACAGGCAACCAGAACCGCCACTCTCAAGGGTTGATCGAATGGGCAGGTCCGCGGCTAGCCAACCTCTCCACCGCCGGAGATACTCTGCGGGATATCTTCGTTCAATCGGCAAATAAACGTAGCTCCGAAAATTGAACTTTATGGCAGCGAAGCATTCATTTCAATTGGAATATGTCCTGCATTGTGGCACGGCAAACTTAAAGGGAGAATGCTAATATCAGTTGTGAAAACCCATCCAGACTGCATACTGGTTCAACTGTACGGATGCAAGGAGTAGTCATGCGTATCGTCGATCTGCGTGAAATTACAGCGCCGATCTCAAGCCCGATTGCCAACGCATATATCGATTTTTCGCGGATGACCTGTTCGCTGGTCGCCGTCGTCACGGATGTGGTTCGCGATGGCAGGCCTGTCGTTGGCTATGGATTCAACTCCAATGGACGCTATGGCCAGGGCGGACTGATCCGCGAGCGGTTTGCGCGCCGCCTTCTGGAGGCCCCGCCGGCCAGCCTGCTGAACGACGCCGGAGACAATCTTGACCCCGACCGCATCTGGGCTGTGCTGATGCACAACGAGAAGCCTGGCGGGCATGGCGAGCGCAGTGTTGCGGTTGGCACCATCGATATGGCGGTGTGGGACGCCGTTGCGAAGATCGCGGGCATGCCGCTCTTCCGGCTGCTGGCGGAGCGTCACGGTGTGCAGGCCGATCCGCGGGTTTTCGTCTATGCCGCCGGAGGCTACTACTATCCCGGCAAGGACCTGACTGCACTGCGCGCGGAGATGCGCAGCTACCTCGACCGCGGATACACCGTGGTGAAGATGAAGATCGGCGGCGCCAGTATCGACGAAGACCGCGAACGCATCGAAGCCGTACTCGCGGAGATTGGCAGCGAGGCGCAACTTGGGGTGGATGCCAACGGTCGCTTCCATCTGGAGACCGCGATTGCCTACGCGAAGATGCTGCGCCAGTATTCTCTCTTCTGGTACGAGGAGGCTGGCGATCCGCTCGATTACGCTTTGCAGGCGGCTTTGGCGGAGTTCTACCCCGGCCCCATGGCCACGGGGGAAAATCTCTTCAGCCATCAGGATGCGCGCAATCTGCTGCGTTATGGCGGCATGCGCCCGGACCGCGACTGGCTTCAGTTCGACTGCGCTTTGTCCTACGGCCTATGTGAGTATCTGCGGACCTTGCAGGTGCTGAAGATTGCAGGATGGTCGCCGCGCCGCTGCATTCCTCACGGCGGGCACCAGATGTCGCTGAACATTGCAGCCGGGCTCGGACTGGGCGGGAATGAGAGCTATCCCGACCTGTTCCAACCATACGGCGGATTTCCAGACGGTGTCCGTGTCGAGGGCGGCTTTATCACGATGCCCGATCTGCCCGGCATCGGTTTTGAAGGAAAGGCCGATCTCATCCGCGTGATGCGGTCGCTTGCGGAGTAGCCACACTATGTCTCGGAAAGTTGTCAGCGCAGCAACTCCGGCCTCTCGCCGCCCCCTGCTGGGACCGTTGTGGCTGCAGGTGCTGGTGGCCATCGTGCTCGGCGTTCTTATGGGAGTGTTCTTCCCCCGCCAGGCAGTCGCACTCAAGCCGCTGGGGGATGGATTTGTACGGCTGATCCGCATGACGCTTGCGCCCATCATCTTCGCCAGCGTCGTCATTGGCATCGCCAGGATGGGCGACCTGAAGGAAGTGGGACGCGTGGGAGCCAAGGCGCTGCTTTACTTCGAGGTGGTCTCCACGGTTTCGCTGCTGATGGGATTGATTGCCGTGACCCTGCTGCACCCAGGCCGGGGAATGAACATCGATGCGGCCACGCTGGATACGAAAGCCATCGCCGGATACACCGCGACCGCGCAGCATCTCGGCGTTGCAGACTTTCTGCTGAACATTATTCCATCCAGCATCGGCGATGCCTTTGTCAGCGGCAATGTGCTGCAGATCATTCTGTTCGGCGTGCTGTTTGGGTTGGCGCTCGCGCAGTTCCGCGAGGCCGCGCGCCCGCTTGTCAATATGCTGGACCTCTTTCTGCGCGGACTGTTCGGCATTGTGCGCTTTGTGATGCGCCTTGCGCCCATCGGGGCCTTCGGCGGCATGGCATACACCATCGGCCAGTATGGCCTGCGCAGCCTGAAGCCGCTGGTGCAGTTCACCGCCGAGGTTTGGATCGTGTCCATCGTCTTCGTCGTGGTGGTGCTGGGCGGCATCGCGCGGGCAGCCGGGTTCAGCCTGTTCAAACTGCTCCGATACTTCCGCGAAGAGATTCTCATCACCCTCGGCACGTCCTCGTCGGAAGCGGTGATGGCGCCCTTGATGCTCAAGCTGGAGCAGCTCGGCTGCGAGCAGTCCATCGTCGGCATGGTGATGCCCGCGGGTTACACCTTCAACGCGGGTGGCACCGCCATCTACCTCAGCATGGGCGCGATCTTCATCGCCCAGGCCACCAACACGCACCTGAGCCTGGCAGACGAGCTGGTGGTCCTGCTGGTGCTGATGCTTACTTCGAAGGGATCGGCCGGAGTCGCCGGAGCGGGCTTTGTCACTCTGGCCGCGACGCTATCGACAATGCATCAGATCCCTGCTGCGGGCCTGGTCCTGCTGCTCGGGGTGGAGCAGTTCACCAATGCTGCGCGCGCCGTCACCAACATCATCGGCAACGGAGTTGCAACCATCGTGGTCGCCAAGTGGGAACATGCCTTCGACGATCGCCGTGCGACGCTCAGCGTAGCCCATCCCCGTCGGATTGAAGTCGCTGCGAGATCGCCGAGAACTCGTCGATAACCGCAGCCGTCAAGGGTATTCCAACAAAGATGCGCATACAGGAAGTATGGTAAGCGTCTTGTTCGTCCCGTTGGAGATGATTGAGGGAAGATCATGACGATGGGGATGTCAATACGTGAAAAGGCCAATGCATAGGCTCAACTGCCATATGGCTGCGGTCGCTTATTTCATTAAACGAGTTCTCCCGTTTACTCCACCCCCAGCACCTTCACAATCACCCGCTTGCGGCGCTGTCCGTCGAACTCGGCATAGAAGACTCGCTGCCATGTTCCCAGGTCTAGCCGGCCATCGGTCACCGGCAGGGTCGTCTCGTGATGCAGCAACAGCGACTTCAGGTGCGCATCTCCGTTGTCCTCGCCGGTCCTGTGGTGCTTGTAGTCCGGCCGCGCCGGCGCCAGCTCCTCCAGCCACTTCCCGATGTCCTCGATCAACCCGCTCTCCAGGTCGTTCACATACACGGCCGCCGTTATGTGCATCGGCGATACGAAGCACAGGCCGTCCCGCACCCCGCTGCGTTCCACAATCTGCTCCACTTCGTCGGTAATATGGACCATCTCTCTCTGCTTTTTCGTCTCAAAGACCAGATACTCCGTGTGACTCTTCATCTCATCCTCCGAGCGTTCCTGCCTTTAAACCGCGACTACCAGTTTAGTTTGAGGGCCACCTGAATGCGCCGGCTGGCGGCTGCGGTGTTGTAGAGGCCAAAGCCCGGGCTCGAGAGGTTCAGGAAGTTGGTGCCCGAAACCGACAGATACGGATTATTGAACGCGTTGAACAGGTCGGCGCGGTATTCAAGGTTCCAGGGGCCGGAGTTGAGCAATCCTCTCTCGAAGACGCGGATGTTCTTGGAAAAAGTCCAATCGAAATTGATGAATTTGTTCAAGCGGGCCGTGTTCCGGCCGCAGTTTCCATTGTTGCCGAGCAGGACCGGGATGTACTTCGTGTTCGACGCCGGGTTGCCCATGGTGAACGAGCCGCCTCGACCGCAGTTGGGCCGGGAGTTGTCGAGACCGGAGACTGTATTGCCGTCCATATTCGCGTCCGGGATTCCCGCAACCGAGCCCGTGATGACCGTGAACGGTAGGCCGGACTGAAACTGGTTGACGGAAGCAAACGTCCAGCCGCCGAAGATGTGGCCTTCGATTCCCTTTTGATTGCGGAAGACGGGGACCTGCCAAACGTGAGAGAGAACAAAACGGTGGCGGATGTCGAAGTCGGAGCTGCCGCGCTCCGCTCCGGGATTGAACTGGTACTGCTCGAAGTTGGTATCCAGCGCGCCCTGGGCCGGGGTGTAATCGGAGCTGTTGTCGATGGAATGCGACCATGTATAGGAGGCGCGCAAAAGCAGGCCATGGGAGAGAGCTTTCGAGACGGAGAACTGCATCGAGTTGTAGGTTGAGCTGCCGGTGTCGCTGATGTAGCTCACGTCGTTGAAGCGCGGATCGATGCGTGGGTTCCCGGGGCCATTCTCGGAGGCATAAAACGCCTGGAACTGCGCGAGCCGATTGGCTTGATCGGCAAGGCTTGTGGCCGGAGCGGGACGGTCCGCCGGAAGCGTCGAGTTGATGGGCTCATAGGTGGTGAGATCCGACCCGCGCGAGCCAACGTAGGACAGCTCCGCCATGACCGACGTCGCGAGACGAACCTCAACGCCGAGGCTGTATTGCTGTTCGTAAGGATTGCGGATGTGGGGGTTCTCAGAGACTACGCTGCCAAGGTTGGTGACATTGTTGAAGCTGCCGGCCTGGGCTGCCAAAGTTGTCTGTAGTGGAGCTGTGCCGGCCAGGAGATTGGCGAAGGTGTTCCCTCCGGTGAAGCTGCTGAGCGTGCCTGTGTAATCGGTGGGTGGCGCGGTTCGGCCAGATTCCAGGCCGTTGAAGATGAGCGAATCGTAATAGATGCCATAGCCGCCGCGGACCACGAGTCTTCCGTTCTCAGGGGCCCACGCAAAGCCGAAGCGCGGCGCCAGCAGAGCGGGGTGCGCGTCGATCAGAGGATTCTGCGTGTTGAAGACGCCGAGCGGCCCGCTCCCGAGTTGACCGATCTTCCCCGTCCCTGCGATGTCCAGCACTGACTGCTGATGGTTGGCGTCGCTCTGGCTGCCTTGATACTCATAACGCAGGCCAAGATTCAGGGTCAGGGTGGGTCTCAGCTTCCAATCGTCCTGCACGAAAGCGCCGTTATAGTTCTCACGATACCCGCGATAGGTATTGCCGAACTCCTGTGTGTAGCTGGCGATCGTGCCAGCCAGGAAGTCGTTCACCGAGGTGAAGGTGAATGCGCCCATGCCATCCGTGTAGTTGAGCGAGTTGTCTTCGATATGGCGCAGATCGAAGCCGGCCTTGACGATGTGCCGCCCGTGGACCCAACTGAATGCATCGCTCCATTGATAGACGTTGAAGACGCGCCCCTGGGGCCAGTAGGACACGGTGCCGAAGCCGACCAGTCCGGTGACGTTGAAGCGTGGCGTCGCCGGCTGAGTGAGCGGTTCAAAGAGGGCGCTCGACCGTCCGTAGGCAAGACGCAGCTCGTTGCTCATGTTGGAGCGCGGCGTCCAGGTGTCGGCGATCATGGCGTTCCTGCCGACCGGGTTGAAGCTGGCGTCGTCCTGAGGCAGGGAGTAGTTGGAGACACGTTCGACGTATGTGCCGGTGTTGTTGTAGAAGCGCAAAGTCAGGTTGTTCCTGGCGGAGAAAGAATGATCGGCGCGCAGCAGATATTGGTTCCCGGTTGAAGGATTGGGCTCGGCGATGGAGGACATGCCGATGAGCGGGTCGCCGGTTGCGACCGTGGGCAGAGGGAGCAATTGCAGCAGGCCTTGGACCGTGGACGACGTAACGGAGCTGCGAGCGGCTTCCGTCGGCAGGTCCGCCACCAGGGTGGTGCCTGCGCCATGGGTTGACCGGCCCTCGTACCCGACAAAATAAAAGGTGCGATTGCGCAGTATCGGGCCGCCGATGGTGAAGCCGTAGTAGTTCTGGACCAGGGGGTCAGGTCTGCCCGTGGTGTCGAAGTAGTCCCGTGCGTTCAATGCGGCGTTCTGCATAAAGTCGTATGCGGTGCCGTGCAGGGAGTTGCTTCCGCTTCGGGTGACCATGACGATCTCGGCGGAGGACTTGACACCGTATTCCGCGGCCCAGTTGTTGGTGAGGACCTGGAACTCGTCGAGCATGTCGGGTGTGGGTTCGGTTGCGAGCGCGATGCCGCCGAACTCCCAGTCGTTCGCGTCCGTATAGTCGAGTTGAGTGGAGGTGGACTTGGAGCGTCCGCCATTCGCGTTGATCTGGCCAGCCTGCGCGCCATTGATCGTGGTGAACTGCCCTCCGCGTGGATTGAAGGTCGGCGTGGCCCCGGACGCAAGAATCACCAGACTGTTGATATTGCGGTTGATGTTGGGAAGAGTGTCGACCTCGGTCTCGTTGTAGGTGACGCCTCGCAAAGGATCGGACGCATCGAGCAGCGGCGCCGTATCCGCCTGGACGTCGATGATGGTGGACGCCTGTCCGATTTGCAGCGTGAAGTTCTGTGTAGTGGTTTGGCTGGTGGAAACGGCGATGTCGGCGGATGGAGAAGCAAAGCCTGTCGCCGTGACGCGAAGTCGGTATCGGCCTGGAGGTACAGCAGTGAATGAATAGAGGCCATTGGGGGTGCGGGGAAAGGTGCGCTCCTCCCCTGTATCCAGACTCTTCAGCTCGACCGAAGCGTCCTTGACCAGCGCTCCCGACGGATCGAGAACAGAGCCTTGAACCAGTCCCGTGGTGTACTGCGCAAGGCAAAGAGAGGGAAGAAGAAACAGAAGGATGATCGCGAAACATCTCGCAAGCATGAGTTTCTGCTGAACGCGTGGCATGAACTTGCTCTGGCGGCCTCTTGAAGACTGAGGTCCACTGAGCTGCAAAAACCTTCGACACATCAAAATCCTCCGGGAAATACGACGATGCCCGGCCCGCGCCTGAGCGATCAGTTAGAGTTTTCAGAAAGGTCGCCAAGAGTCTGCGGCGCCAACGGGTCAGCAATTACATCCGGGGAGTTTGAACCAGTTCGGCAACTACAGACACTCTCATGCTGGTCTGCCCGATGTTTTGTGACAGCCGCTATTAGTGTAGCGCGGCAAGTAAGCGGTATGACTCGCCGCCGTAGTCGGGGGGTGTGGGAAAGGGGGAAGCGTCGGTGGGTGTCAGACTCTCACCATGAACAACTCATCTGTTTCTCCCGTCCCGTTCGCCGAGTTGCCATCCGAGGCTCGCGCGCTGCTTTTCATCTTTGCCCAGGCCGCTGCGGCGCGCTATGTGGCGCATCCTCTCAAGCAGTCGGAACTGACACCGTTGCTTGAAACCATCTGGAGGGCCGATGAAGCACTCGCAACTATGCAGATTCAGTGCACAGCAGGATTAGTATTGCGCTGCAAAATATGTATTTTCAGTTGTTTAGTTGGTTCGGTGTCTGGGGTACCCCCAAATGTACCCCCAGCGATGCGGCGCTAAGTCTGCAATCTGCACTATGGCCAGCCTTGTCGTGCCAGGCCATTTCCACTCCGCCAGTCTCCAGCTTCGCCCCCTGCTACCGCCTAGGAGGCGTTCCAAGGGGTACGGCGGGCAAGCTCGGCCCCCAACCTTCCCCCGGCCTATCCCAGCTCATCTCTTGCCCGTCCGCCGTAGCGCAATACAACTGCCCGACCGCCTGCCGTTTGATTGCTCGGTACTGGTGGATGCTGATTCGCATCTTGACGATGAGCGCATAGGGGGAACGTGAGAGCCATCCGGCGCTCACCGATGGCACCTTCGTCCCGCTTGTAAGGTTGGGAAGTGAAGCGGAATGACGCACGGGTGCTCAGAGAGCAGCCTGTGAGCACTCATCCTGCCCTGCCGCCGCGTCCTTGCTCTAGCCGCCGTTTTCATTCCTTTGTTGAGTAAGAACGGCAGCAGCCCGAAGAACGTCGTTCGTGTTCTAGGGGAAAATTTCTTTGCGTTGGACAGGTTTTTTTTAGGGTTGACACAGGGGCGAAGACCCCGTGCTGGCGCGGCATTTGAGTTGATTATTCGCCGCCTGTTCGTTGCGCTCAAGTACCCGTTCACCGCCCAGGCAATCATCAATGGACAGCCAGATTTCATATTGCCATCTGTCGATCATTTCCGTGCCTATCCAATGGATGCAACCATCTTCACGGTTAAGCGTACTTTGCGGGAGAGGTGGCGTCAGATTGTGACTGAGGGCACCCGTGGGTTGGGTTTTTTCTTGGCAACGATTGATGAGAATATCAGCCCCCATGACCTTAAGGAGATGCTCGCATCCAGAATCTACGTCGTGGTGCCAAAGCGAATTATTGAAGCTAACGAGGACTATCGGAATGCCAAGAATGTCATGACGTTTGAGGAGTTCTTCAAGCACCATCTTGATCCCGCCATGAAACGCTGGAAGTCGTCCGGGGTGATCTGATTTCAGATGCTTCCATTTAGAGCAAACTGTGACGCCGACCGCCGCTCTCAATTGGTGCAGTGGTCTTCTCTTCCCCTGACGCCCCGGCTCTGAGCCTTGGAATTCCTCCCGCTATGTACGTCGCAAACTGCATTTGATGGCACGGTCGCATTGCCTGTGGATAACCGCGGCCTAATGCGGTGTTCCATTTCGCGATGATTCGCGGTAACGTGAAGACGGGCAAAATTAT
>Ga0224534_1000891_pt1 | contig 17108 bp, 11 predicted proteins | sample 714E12024metaG_FD_172012 | JGI IMG/M metagenome (GOLD analysis project Ga0224534, IMG submission 172012) | Peat soil microbial communities from Stordalen Mire, Sweden - 717 E1 20-24 | ecosystem: Environmental > Terrestrial > Soil > Wetlands > Peat | place: Sweden: Norrbotten County, Stordalen... | reverse complement strand
CGTAGGCGTAAACGCGGTTGGCTGATTTCGTGACACCTTCAAAAAGCCCGCTTTCGTGAATGCGCTTGAGCGCGAACCTGGGTTTGTCTTTCTCGTGAACCGGCTGGACTTCGACTTTGGCGGCATCGGGCAGGAACGCGCGAACGACCAGACCCGAACCGCCGCCCAACGGCTGCATACCCAGCAGCATGTGCGGCGACTGGTGCATCAGTTCAACCAGGCTGTGCAGTTCATCTTTGGTCAGCAACATGACGGCAAAAGGTTAGCAGGGTTTTTTCGCCAAGGCACGGCAAAGTAAGCGCCACGACGTGAAAGTTGAAGGTGCGCGTGGCCGGGGCCGATTTCATTTTTCTTGTTCTCATCCGTCGGTTTCGACTTTCCGATCACTCATGCTGGTTTGCTGCGGCCTAAGCCGGAAGCAATTCGCAGCCGTGGACGAAACGAGCTATGTGGGACGCTTTGCTGCGCGTCCTTGATATTGGGGCTGACCGGCAGGTCAGCCCTACCGTTTTTGATTTGTGGTAGGGCGGCGCTGCCGCGCCGCCGGGGTGTTTCTGCGGCAACGGGTGGCCGACTTTGAAGCTTTCCGGCAGGTCGCGGAACAGGGCGGGGCGTTCTTTGGCCAGCATCCGTCCTTCGCTATGCGCTGCTACGGAGGATAAACTGCCGGCCAGCCAATGTCTCATGCTGGACAGGATGCCTTGGCCAACGCTTGCTTCAATTCGGTGATAAGCCATTCCCGTTCGGAAGCCACTTTGGACACTTCACCCAACTTCTTCCGAAAGTCCAGAATCACCATCGCCAGTTGGCCGAGCATGGACAGCCCTGTCCGCTGTTCGTTGCTCAGCGTCCGCAGCTTGCGATCCAACACGCACATGACGCCGAGCGCGCAGCCCTCTTTGGTCACCAGGGGCGCGCCGGCATAAAACCGGATGTTGGGCGGGGAAGTGACCAGTGGATTGTCCGCGAACCGTTTGTCGGCACTGGCGTCGTCAACCTCCATCACATCGCGTTGCAGGATGGCGTGGGCACAAAACGCTATGTCCCGCCGGGTTTCGGAAATGCTCACGCCGATTTTGGATTTAAACCACTGCCGATGTTCGTCCACCAGGCTCATCATCGCAATGGGCGTGGCGCAAATCTGCGAAGCCAGAGCCGTGAGGAGATCGAATTCCGTGTCGGGCGGGGTGTCCAGGATTTGGTAACTGCGCAAGGCAGCCAATCTTTCGGTTTCGTTTTCAGGAAGTGGCGCGTTCATGTTGAAGTCCTTTTCTTGAATTTGTGTCCATGAAATCCATTAAAAGAGCTTGTTTCTTGCCAACTTGCGAAAAAAACAACGGCCCGGACCCAAGGCAGACACCGAAGGTCGCCGGCCGCACCGGCTGTCTTAACCTACCAGGAGTTCGCAACCGTGGACGAAATGGCTGACTGGACGGGACAAGTTGTTCCGCGTCGTTGATTTTGAGGCTGACCGGCAGGTCAGCCCTACCATTTTAAGGTAGGGCGGCGCTGCCGCGCCGCCTTGTTTCTGCGGCAACGGGTGGCCGACTTTGAAGCTTTCCGGCAATTGGCGGAACAGGGCGGGACGTTCTTTGGCCAAAACGCCGGCCAGCCAATGTCTCATGAATATCAGGATTGCAGCCCGTCCAGAAGCATTTTTGAACCGTCGCTGCATAAATGGATGCCGGGCAAACACGGCCTCGGCGCGGTGGGCGAGTTGGTCCGCCAGTCCCTCGCCCATCTGATGGGAGAGGGTGGCGGAGCCGGGTGAGGGAACCCAGCTTGTCCGAAAATAATCGCGCGCCTCATCCACGATGCGCCAGGCCAGATACAGCGGACAATAACTGGTGGCCCGTTCAAATTCTCTGACTGGCTCGTAACGCTTTGCTATTTCGATTCTCGCCTCTCGACGTTCGACCCTCGTCTGTTGTTGCTGTTTCATGCGCTCAATTCTATTTCAATCGGTGCGACAAAGGCTGTCCAATCAATCCCCCCATCAGTCAAGCGGTTCTTTCCAATCCACGGTTGTCATCTCTCCGGAGGCGAGCTTGTTCCGTCCGTGGAGGACAAAATGCGCGAGCACGGTCGCCCGGGTGAACTCTATCCGGTAGCGGTAACTGCGCCGCCAGCCAAATACACTGCTGCGCTCCACCAGGGTCAGCGAGACAATGTCACCGACGTATTTTTTTAACGTTTGAATGTCCTTTTGTTTGGACAGCAAGCGCTTCCAAGCCGACGCGGTGTAGTCATCGGCTTGCGCGGTGCCGTCCATCCGGGCCAGTAGCACGGCGCGCAGGTGGGCGGTGACGTTGGGTTCCCGGTCGGGGATGGGTTTGTATTCGGCCATCTTCGGACCGGGCCGCAGACCGATGGATTGGCGCTTGAGATAGAGCGTGTGATTGGGAAAATCGAACGTGACCAAATGACGCGCAAGAAAATCAATCCCGATGCCGTCGGACTCGACGTTCTTCGCGCACAGGGAAAACAAGGGATATTTTTCACGGCCAAACCTGCCGTAGGGCCAGTGCAATTCTCCGTTGGTTGGCGAAACCGCGTCGTTGGTCCATGATTGGAAATATTTCGGCATGAGCCAGCCATCACCGAGATAACCGCTGTCGATGATCGAATGCGGGTCTTGCAGCCCGAGAAGGTTTTCCGCGACGGCGGGCCGCGCGTCCTGGTCGTTCAACGTCACGATGGGAAAGGCTTTGCCCCAGGCGGATTTGTCGGCGTGCTGGTCGCCGAGGAAGCGCATTTTGCCCGCGGCAAAATCCAGTTGGATACAATAATTTTCCAGAACGTCCATGCCGAGAATGCCCATGAATTTCCGGTCGGTTCCGCCCGGCAGGTCCATGTCGCCGCAAACGACACCGTCACCGGTGATCAGCAGCAGCGTGCCGCCCAAATAGAGCTTGGGCGCCGCATAAAGGCCGTTGGTTATGGCTTTGCCCCAGTGGTTGAGGACGATGGTGTCGAGGCGTTTTCCGAGTTTTGGCGCCAGGGGTTTGTTTAACACGGTGGCACCCGCGCCGGTGTCCACGATAACAGGCAGTTTTTGGCCGCTGCCCAATTGGATGGTCACAATCAACCAGTTTCCTCGCCCGGCGTCCGGGTTGATGGGCACGTCGGGGGGCAGCGCGCTGCGGGCGGAGGGTTCGGTGGCGCAGGAGCAAAGGAGGATCAAGGCGAAGACAATGCCGGCGCTATTGAACGTGAAGGGGTTCTTCATGGATTTCCGTTTCTGAGTGAATTCATTTTGCCGATCCTTCCACGATTTGGATTTCGGCGGGGGTGAGGGCGTAAAGGACATCGCCCAGGGCGTCAATCTGGGAATCGCCGCCGTCGCAGCGGTTGGTGTAAAAATCCAAGTCGTTCTGCGTCGTGGCCGGTTGTTTTCGCGTGGCGGTCATTATCGGTTTTCAGCAGGTCACACGTCTTTTGGATGCCGATTTCAAGGAGTTTCAATCGGCGATTCGCTGCCGATAGCTTTCCAAGTCTTCTTTTGTGACTTCTTCGGGCGGGACGAGTTTGTAATGTTTTTCGGCACTGATCCTGACAGTGCCATCGGCCTGCTCGAACTCAAATAGTGCGATTATTCCACCACCCATGAATTGTGCTCCGATGGGCCGACAAATCAGGCCGGGAAATTTGTTCGCGCAAATGGCAAAATCCTGTTCAATTTGGACCACGTTCAACTTATCGCTGCCACCTTTCGCCTGAATTGGGAAAATGTAATGCACGCCTTTTTTGTCCAGCCCCACATAGAGTTCATCCGTCTCGACCTGCCCCATTTCTGGAACAGTGGTTCGCAAATGGTTTTGCAACGAATAACAGGTCACACCTGTAAAGATGTCGATCAAGCGGTTGTAGCGAAGCCGCGCCAGTAGAGCTTGTTCGTCGTCGAATGCGTATTTTGTGACGATGCCCGGTGTCGCGTCAGGAACTTTTGTCGTCGCGAGGTTCACATTCGGCTGGATTGGACGATCAGCAACCAATGCCAGCCGATAACGCGCTTTCCCAATGGGGCGGATGATCCACGTTTCTCCTTTGCCTGCCTCCGATTGAATCTTTTCGGGCAAGTCGGCCCGGTATCGAAAACTGTAAACCAAGTCGCCAAGGTTCTTCGGCAGTTTGATTCGGAGTTGGCGCGCGACGGTTTCAAATTCCTCCCTCGCAAAGTCCACCAGTCTCATTCCGGGTTTGAACTTGGAGGTGAAGATTTTTTCGATGATGGCCGAGTATCGGTTCTTTCGTTTCATATCCCTCACTTTTTGCCGCATTTGCCGCCGGGCCAGCGGAGGATCACAACTTCCTCGCGCAGCTGTTCTTTGGTGGCGGTTGCCAGGCGGGTGCGGAACAAATCCAAACCGACAACTTCGTAACCGAGCGATTCCGCGATGCTGGCCAGCAATTGTCCCGTGCGAATCATCACCCGCAGATAGGACGCCTGGTCGCCCACCACGTAGGCCAGTTGCGCTCCGGGACGGAGCACGCGGCGCAACCCGGCAAGATGCCGGGCCATGCCGCCGAAGTAGAGCTTGGTCACCCGTGCATAGAGCCGCTCAAAACCGGAATCCTTGTTCAGTTCGATGCGTCGTTTTTCAATTGCAGCGGCAATGCTTTCAATTTGCGGGTGCCCGGCCACGAGAAGATCGTCCGTATCAGCCTTGTAAACGCCGCGCGTGTTGGAGCGAACCATTTGCTTCTTGAGATCGCGCAAGTTCTGTTTGGATTGGATGAATCCAAGCAACACCGCTTCCAGGCGGGTCGTGCGGGTGTAATCCTTTTCGTTGGGATAAGGCGGGGAAGTGATAACCGCATCCACTGAATTGGCAGGCAGCATGGGTGCGCCATCGCGTGCGTCCGCCTGATAAATCACCGCTTTCTCCGTTTTCGTTTTGGGCAGATTTCCCAAGTCTTGAGCCATTGCCCGGACGCCGTCCAGCCAGAGAGAAACAACGGGGGCGTCGGACTTGGCAGGCCCCACACCAACTTCAGGGCCGAAATGCAGGTTGCTGATTTCATTCACAAGCGCGGTGGCCAACGCGAGGCGCTCATGATTGCTGAAACGGTCGTCATGATTTTCCGCCAAAGTTTCGAGCAGAATGAGCGTCTTGTGCAGCGGAATTGGGCTGATTGAATTCGTCAATAATAGATCAGCAACTTCGTCCGGCAGCGCGCGCAATTTGCCATTTGCTCCAACCGGACGTTCGAGAAGGCGATAAGTGTCATCATCGAAAAAGCCATCTTGTTCCAGCCGCCGATTTGCCGTTTCAGCAACTTTCAGAGCATGTCGGAGCAGTTTTTGCGGGTCGATGTCCCACTGGAGTTTCGTTTGGCTGGCGAAACAGGCCACCGGGTTCGATTCCAACCCAAAGGCGGGAATGCCGAGCTTTTTGCACTCGACCACTGTCGTTCCAGTGCCACAAAAGGGATCCAATACTTGGTGATGCGAATTCAGCCCGAATTTGGCAATGTATTCCCGAACCAGATGAGGAGGGAATGAAAGCACAAAGCGATACCACTGGTGCGCGGCACGGTCGTCCAGCTTGAGCTTGTTGTCTTCCCGTTCCGCCTTGGCCGGTCCACGCTGGAGAACCAAGGAACCGCGTGTCTGTCCCTTGGGAAGAGGCAAACCCGGCAAAATTGCTTGTTCAGTGATCATTTTTTTAGTGCGAAGAGAAAGCGACAGGCATCGCTGGCTGATAAAGCTGAAATACAACTTTGGCACCGTCAACATCGCGCAATGAAATGGTTGCCTTCCGCAGTTCCGCCAGAGCCAGGGCATCTTCTGAAAAATCAGCGGACCACGAACATCCTTCGGCGTCACGCCATTCGACCGAAAGAGCCAAATCGTCATTCTCGCCATGGACACCATGAGAGATTCGAGCTTCAACCGTGAAGCCGGGTTCCACCGTGACGACTGGTGCGTCCAACAAACAACGGAGAACTTGTGCAGCGCGATCTGACATGGCTCTGCTTTTACCAAGCCCGGCTAGTTTCGACAAGCTTTGCATCCAATTTTCCAGCCTCGCGCTCAAACTAAAGTTCACGCCTTCGCGTAAACTTCCGGTTCCTTTTCCGCGAATTTCTCCGGGTCTTCGTAGTGGCTGAAATGGTATTTGCGGAGGTTTTGCGCGAGCACGGTGTCTATGTGCGGACGATAGCGGCAGTCCAGGATCTCGAATTGTTCAAAATCGTGCAGGACGGCGACGGGCGTGGAACTGCTCCAGCCGTAGCGGATGGTCTGGAAATAATTGTCCGCCGTGGCGATGTCGCCGTGGGGTTTCTTGGCCTCGACGTAGAATTTCACGTCGCGGAAATTCGGCGCGAGGTAAAAGGCGTAGTCGGCCCGGCGCTGCGAAAAGCCGTGTTCCTTGCGCTCGACCTTGACTTCCTGCTCGAAGGGGTTCTTTTGGGTCTCGTGGTTCACGTCCCAGCCAAGGGCGAGCCAGAATTTATCAATGAAGTCGCGGCGCGCCTCCTGTTCCTGGTAGGCCGGGGAACGGTAGAATTTCTCGTTGGCCCGAAAATCCGCCACAAGCTGTTTCACCCGTGCAAAGGCCGCCTCGAAGGTTGCTGGCATGGTGAGAGCGAGTGTGCGCCGGAGCGGCGGCGGCGGCAATAATTAGTTGAGGGTTGAAGGTTGATTCGCGTAAAGCCGCTTGCGCGGCCACGCGACTTTGGGTTGAGGGAAGGCGGCGCGGCAGCTCCGATAAACTCCGTTTCCGCGAGCACGCGACAAAGTCGGTGTCGCGAGCGGGCACCGCCCTACCAAATGTCAGAGCGCGGTTAGAATCCGTTCGTTGAGAGTCAAGCGGCAATGCGGTCGCGGACTCATTTGACGTGATGAGGGGAAAATGGCCCTGAATTGCAAGCCAGCCTAGGGCGCATCTCACTTTTTGGACAACCGAAAACGCTGTGTCCCGAAAGGATCCCGCCTCGGCGGGAAAAATAGCCCGGCGTCTGAACGCCGGGGTTTGACGGTATCGCAACAAGTCCCGCAGAGACGCCTGAAAAGGCGTTTCTTTTCAGCCGTCCCTGCGGGACTCGGCGCTTTCTCAACCTATCCCGGCATTAAAATGCCGGGCTATTTTCGATGGTTCCTTCGGAACCGAACGCCTGCTCAAAAATTGAGATGCGCCCGCCAGGCTGTTTTGTTCATAATTAATATTTGTGTTCGAGGAAAATGGGCATAAATTTGTTTTTCATACCAAGACCAGATGCCAACACCGGGAAATCAAGTGCGGCAGATTTTGGTGGTGGACGACGAACCCGCCGTCCGCGATGCCATCAAGATGATGCTCAAGTTCGACGGACACGCAGTCCAGACTGCCAATGGGAGCAAAGAAGCCCTGTCCTTGCTTGAGCAGGGCAAGTTTGACTTGATCACCGTGGATTATTCCATGCCTGGAATGAAAGGCGACGAACTGGCCGCCGTCATCAAGCAGCGTCTGCCCCATCAGCCAATCATAATGATTTCGGCCTATGCCGAAATGTTGAAGTCTTCCAGTAATCCGCTTCCGGGCGTGGATTTCATACTCAGCAAACCATTTTTGCTGAAAGACCTGCGCGAAGCCATGGCCGGGGTATTACCGGGAAGCTGAAGGTTGGAAGCCCAGGTATTCAGCTTGTTCCAGACGGTAGGGCCGTGCTGCTGCGCGGCCATCATACCCGGCGGCGCAGCTCCGATAGATCGCGAGCAGGCAGCGCCGCCCTACCAAGTCAAAGCTTTACGAAAATTCGTTCGAGCTGCTGCGCGTGCGCATCCAGCGCGCCATCGGTCCACACAACGAAGTCGGCGCGGGAAATTTTTTGTTCCACCGGCCATTGCGCGGCCAGGCGCTGCTTGATTTGCTCCGGCGTCCACCCCCGACTCAGCAGCCTTTGGCGCTGTGTCGGGGCGGAACAGGCGACGCAAATGATTTTGTTGAAATGGGATTCGGCCCGGGTTTCGAACAACAACGGAATCACAACCACGGCGAGCGCGCGGTTTTCCCTGCGCCACGTTTCGATTTGGGCGAGCCAGCATTCGCGGATGCGCGGGTGGAGAATGGTTTCGAGTTTTTTACGGGCGGCGGCATCGGCAAAAACAATTCGCGCCAGTTCATCGCGGCGCAATTGACCGTCCGGGGCCACGATATTTTTGCCGAATTCAGCCTGAATTTCGGCGAGGGTGGGCTGGCCGGGTTGAACGAGTTGCCGCGCGAGTTCGTCGGTGTCCACCACCTGTGCGCCGCGGGCGCGGAGGAATTCAGCGGCGGTGGATTTGCCCATGCCCACACCACCGGTCAGACCGCAGACTTTCATCGGCTCGCGGGCGGGTTACGGCCCGGGGATGTAGTCGCGATAGAACCGGAATGGATAGTTCGGATCAATCGCGTTTGTAAAGGTGAATGAGCCGACGTTGGTGAAAATCGGAATCCAGTTCACAAGGTTGGTGGAGGCCTGGATGACGTTGGTCTGGTTCGCCCCGCTGTTGGTGATAGTGAACTGGAACATGCCGTTGGTGTTCACCACCACTACAGATAACAGTGGCGGAGTCACAACCCCAACGGTGATGTTGGTGGAAGCGAAATCGTCATCCGGGTTGAGGTCAGGAGTGGTCGCGCGGACAATGGCGGAGTTGAAGAAGTTGCCCGCGTTATGGGCCTGCATCGTCAGTGTGGCTCGCCCGCCGGCATTGGTGGCGAGCACGTCGATATTCCAAATCACCGTTGACCCGCTGCGGGTTATGGAACCCACCGTGCTGCTACTGCTCGGATCCAGCGTGAAGCCCGAGGGCATTGAGTCTGACACCTGCACGTTGGTGGAAGCGCTCGGTCCGTAATTCGTCACCGTCAGGCCATAGGTCACACTGCCGCCAACCACAATGTTGGTGGATGAGGCCGTCATCAAAAGCTGATTGTCCGCCGTCTCACCGACCGGGCTGGCCATAGTCAGAGTGAGAATCCAGCCATTGGAAATGATCCCGACATCGAACGGCTGGTCGTCCTGCACAAAAAGCTCCCACGTGCCATTCGGGTTGCCGCCATTCAAGGCGGCCAGGTTGGTGCCATAAGGCGGCGGCGGCGGGGAAATATGAGTAAAGGTGTTGCTGGTTCCGGTCGTGAGGGCATTGATCAAATTGGTTCCGTTGGGAGTGCCCAAACCGGTGCAAAGGTCATAGCCGGACACCGCATAAAACAGGGTCGGACTGCCGCTCCAGGCGTTGTTGCCGGTGGTGATGTCATGAAAACAGGCACCATAATTTGTCCCGCTGGCAATGGCATAGATGGCCGGATTAATGAAACCGGCTGATGAATGGCCATTGTTCGTCGCCTGTTGATTGACCAGCGCGGTAAATCCCGCCCACAGCGGCGCGGCACAACTGGTGCCGCCAAACCAATCGGAACTGCCAGCGCCGTAAATAACCCAAACATGATCAGCCGTCAGCGCCACATCGGGAACATTCCGCCTGGTTGCCGAACCATGGCTGGTCGTGAAATTAATGTTTGTCTGCCAGACTGGTATCGAATAGAAGGTGCTGATTCCGCCACTGCTGCCGATACCGTCGTATGCCGAACCAAACTCATTGCCCCAATTCCACACTGTTTCTGACATGTAACTGGCACTCGACCCCGTTGTAAGTGTCGTTCCTCCAACCAAGGTGATATGCGGGCTGTCACACGGAAACGGTATTAATCCAGTATAGGCGTCAGCATCGCCCGAGGCGGAGAAGAACGTCTGCCCCTGCAAAGCCATCTGCTGAAAAATCTGCTCGGCAACGGGGTCAGGCGGGCCTTCGTAAATATACCACGAACAACTAAGTTGCCTGGCAAAATTATCGTCAGCCATCCGACTCAAGACATCTTCAAATATAGTATAGATGCTCAAAGCGGAGGAATTGGGACCTTCGTAAACATATATATTCGAAACTCCGGGCGACATGGAAAGCACCATTTCAATGTCCAAGGACACCTCTGGATTACCAAAAGGAGTTGGCGCCGGAACCCCGCCATCAACCGGCACAACCACAAGATTCGGAACATTGCTGGTCAGGCCAATTTGATTTTCGTAAGCGACGATATCGCTGGCATAAAACGCATCGAACTGCAACAAACCAACATTCTGTCCGGCACCGGTCAAAGTCGTGCCTGGCACATAGGCGTTGCGAAAATCCTTGCCTTGATAATTGCCGCCGGGAGCGGAACCTAAATTTGGCGATGCACCCGACGCCAGAACTGAATCAGCCGTTGTGCCCGCCGGCTGGCCAAAAGGCCGGGCCCTGAGCATCGGACTGGCTGTAAAGTAGTTGTCCAAGCCGCTAACATGAATTATTGGGAGAGAAGCATCCAAAACCGGTTCCGTGTCCGGTGCAAAGAACTCACGCGCTTCCGTCGGATGTTGGTAGGTTCGCAGTTTGACTTGAAATGCCTTTTCAACGTCCGAAGCTTTGCCACTCACGTTGAGCAACATCCGGTTTGGGTGCGTGCCAATCACAGTCAATCCGTTCGCCGCGGCGAAATTTTTTACCGCCTGATAATCCTGTTCCGCGGGGCCAAACTGTGCGGTGAACTCATCGGGCGTCAAGTAGTGATGATAATTCGGACTTGCGGGATCATAGATTTGTTGCAGCAAGTTGGTGAGCGCCTCCTGGTTTCTCAAGGGCAGGCCGATGGCCAGGTTCAGGTTGGTCGTCGCCGGCAGCGATCCCAACGCCTGCAATCCCGACAACCCCGCCGGCACGTGGCCGTGCAACATTTTCAGGCTCCCACCCGCCGCCTGGGTTGAAAAAGCGGTGATGCCGGACAAAGCCAAGCCCAGGCCAAACATTGATAAAGTCTTCCTTATACGACCTGTCAAGATGGGAGGAACTCGGAACATTGCGCCACCGGTTATCGGGATGAACTTGAGGATTTCTTTAGTCATTTTCATACCGGTTAGGGAAAGAGTGGCAACGGCAAATAGTGCGTCGGTTTGTTGGTGCCGGAAGTAATGGCTCCCGTATTGGTCAACGAGTTGGCCGCCGCATCATCAAAGGTGAGGGTAATATGACTGGCGCTAACGCCGAGGGTACCCACGTGCGACATAAGCAAAGTATCCTGTACGTTCGGCGCCACCAACAACGCATCAATATCATAGACCGAACCGTGGCTGAGGTTGGTCAGGGTGACCGTGGCCTTGATGACCACCCCGCCCACGTTGCTGACATTGATGATGGACGGGTAAGGAGTGGCGATTGTCATGTCATTGATGATGATTGCCGCCGTGTTCGAGAAGGTGGCCGTCCAGGTGCCCAGCGTGTAGGTGAAGCCGTTGGTGCCGATGTTCTTGGTACCATCCTGCAGTTTGAAGGTGGCCACAATCTGCTGGCCGTTGGTATAACCCGGACTGACGGTGAAAGTGAATGGCCGCGAAACTGACGGACCGCCCACGATCAGCGGGCCGTAATCACCGTAATACGGCGCTCCAGCAGACGGCGAGGCAATGCCGTTGATGGGAAGGAGCGTGGCCTTCAGGTCGGTCACGTTGGTGCCACCGGCGGCACGGAAGGCGAACAACAGCGTAACCGTTTCACCCGGATCAATAATGCCGTTGGTCGGACCGGATTCATAAATCAGGGTGGAACCGGCGGGGACCACAAAGCTGCCGCTGGTATCATGGATGGTGAGCGTGGCGATGTAGGGCGCCATGAGGATGCCGCCGGTCGGGTTGGACAGTTGCAGCAACACAGTTTTATCCGGTTGCACAACCGTATTGTTAATCACGATCACGGAGAACGTCTTGCTGGTTTCACCGTTGGTGAAAACGAAGGTGCCGTTGGTCGCGATGTAATCCAAACCGGCGAGGGCGGTGCCATTGGCGGTGGCAAAGTCAACGGACGACACGGTGTTGGTGTTGTCAACGCGCAAAACTGTAATCGTTGCCGCCACGCCCGTTTTGAGCACGGTGTAAGTGGGGCTGGAAAAGCTCAGGCCGGAATTATTGTCAATGATGGTCACGGTTTGCACGCTGGGTGGCACGAGTTGTCCGGGCGGCGTTGGATTGGACAGGTGCAGACTGAACGTGCGGTCGCCCATCACCAAACTGTTGTTGAGGATGGGCACGGTAAAGGTGTTGGTCGCGATGCCATTGGTAAAGACCAGCGTGCCGCTTACGGCGGTATAGTCCAACCCCGCCAAGGCCGTGTCATCCAAGGTGAAGTAATTCACGGACAAAGGTGTCGTCACCGGCACTCCGTTGGAATACACAATCACCGGTTCGGCATTGGTATTGGAGCAAACGACGGCGACGACCAGGCTGCCGGCATTTTTCAAGACGCTGGCAACCGAGTTGGTGAAGCTCAAGCCCGCATCGGCATCCTGCACCACCACCACCGAATTGCTTGGCGCCACCAGTTGCGTGCCGACGCTGTTACTGAACAAGTTGACGGTGAACGTCAAATCGCCGGTCACCGTCGGAACATCAATCAGCGGAACGAGAATCGCCTGCAGCGTCTCGCCGCTGGTAAAAGTCAACGTGTTGGAAACGGCGGTGTAGTTGACCCCGGCAATTGCAGTGCCGTTGGTCGTGGCGTAATGCACCTGGACCGAATTGGTGTGACTGCCAATACACTGGACAAGCACAGAGGCAAAGGCATTGGTTTCGCTGACTGGTAAATTGGTGGCGTTGACGAAACTAAAGCCGACATTGTTATTCAAGATGTTCAAGGTTGCGTTTGTGGGCGCAATCAACGTCGCGCCGCCGGTGGGGTTGGAGAGGAGCACGGACAAATACACCGTTCCCACAAGATTGTTGACCACGAGCGGCACGGCAAATGTCTTGGGCGTGTTGTCGCCGGCATTGAAGGTCAAGGTGCCGCTGGTGGTGATATAACTCAACCCCGACTGTGCCGTGCCGTTGGTGGTGGCGTACGCCACCGAGACGGAGCCCGAAGTGCCGTTGGTACGCACAACGGTGATGATGGCACTTCCATCGCCCTCGTTGGCCGTATAATTGGTTGCCGAGAAGCACAACTGGCCGGCGTTGGTGGACGTGTCATTGATGGTGAGAGTGGCATTCGACGGGCTGAATAGGACCGCATTCACCGCGTTGGTCAAAGTAAATATCACCGTCCGGTTCCCCGTGGGCAGGGGGTTGTTAAGGATCGGAACCTGGACCTGCTTGATCGAGTCGCCCGGGTTGAACGTGATGTTCGTATTGATCGGGGTGAAATCCACGTTGGTCACCGCCGTGCCATTGGTCGTGGTGATGAAATACACCGAGCAGGCGCCATTGGTGGTTCCCAAACGAATGACATCAATCGGCGCAAAGCCGGTCAAAACATTTTTACTGACCGAATAATTTGCGCTGGAGAAACTCACGGCGCTGTCGTCATTGATGATGGTCAAAGTGGCGGTGGATTGAGCGCCAAGGCCCGCCGGGGCGGTCGGATTGGTAATTGCCAAGTTCACGGTCAAATTGTTGGTAACAACTCCATCGTCTCGCACCTGAACAACCGCCGTTTCCAGGACTTCGCCCGGCGGGAAACTCAAGGCGTAGTTGGTGACGCCAGTATAATTTACACCGGCCACCGCCGTGCCATTGGCCGTGGAGAAATACACCGTGATGTTTCCCGTCCCGTTTGTATTCGGCCCGCTGGTGCCGCCGGTGCGACTAACAGTGATGAGCGCCTGCCCGCCGTTTTCGTCAACTTGATAGTCGCTCGAAGTGAATTGGAACAAGCCGGAACCGGTCACCGAACCGCCATAAATCCGGGCAATATGCGCATGCGGTTGGTCATCGTATTGGGTAAAGCTGCCGCCGATGACCAGCATTTGATCCGCCGGCTGAATGACCAGCGCGTCAATGGTGCCATTGGCGCCGTCACCGAAGTTGATGGTTGTATCCACTGCGCCATTCGGCAGCAACCGCGTGATACGATTGCGGGTGATGCCATTGCCCGAGGTAAACTGGCCGGCCAGCACAATTCGATTATCGGCCTGCACCGCGATGGCTTGCACGGTGCTGTTGACGCCAGCGCCAACGTTCGCAACAAAATTCGTATCCAGCGTTCCATCAGTGTTCAAGCGGGCGACGCGATTCAAGGCAACCCCGTTGACATTGGTAAAGTCACCACCGATGAGAATGTCGCCGTCAATTTGAATTACGATGGCGCGAACGGTGTCATTAGCCCCCAAGTTCAAGTCGAAGTTGGTATCCACGGAACCATCCCCATTCAGCCGCGCGATATGATTCAGGGCAAAATTGTTGACGTTGGTGAAGGCGCCGCCAATGAGCACCTTGCCCGCAAACGGAGAATTGGTGGGATAAACGGCGACGGCAAAGACGGCGCCATTGGGGCCTGAGCCGGCGTTAAATGACGAATCCAGCGTCCCGCCATTAGGAGAATCAGTGATGAGGCGCGCAAAGTTGGGGCTGGTGCCACCGCTGATGGAGCTGAACGCGCCGCCGACGTAAATCTTGTTCCCGCCATTGACAAAGGTTTCCGCGAGGGCATAAACCGGGCCATCGGCCCCGGGACCAGGATTGAAACTGGTGTCCAGGGAACCATCCGTCATCAGGCGGGCGATATGATTGCGGGCAATATCGTCAACGCTGTTGAACGCGCCGCCGATGACCACCCGGCTGTCCGTCCGCTGGCAGACAATGGCCTGCACGGCGCCGTTGGCGCCGGAATAGCCGTTGAGGAAGCCGGCGCTGTCCAGCGAGCCATTGGCGTTCAGCCGGGCGATGCCATTGTCGGGAGTGCCATTGACGAAGGTGAAATTGCCGCCCGCGAGGATCTGGCCATTGGTCTGCAACGCAAGCGCCAGGACGTCGCCGTTCATACCTGCCGTGAAGGTGCCGTCCGGCGAACCCGGGGGCTGGTTATGAGACTGAACATCCAAAATGTACACCCTTGCATTGGTTGGAGAACCCAAGACTGTGTTGGTTGGGTTGGCCACTTGGTTGGTCGACAAGGTCACATTGAAATAGAAATTGGCGGGATCTTGGACCCCGTCGTTCAGGATCGACACGTTGAAGTTGGTAGCCGTTTGATTGGCAGCAAAGGTGAGCACTCCGCTGGTGGCCACGTAATTGGCGTTGGAAAAGGCGGTGCCGTCGGTCGTGGCGTAATGAACCTGAACCGGGCCGGCCGTGCCACCCGTGCGGACGACGGTGATGGTGGCATAGCCGCCGTTTTCATTGACGAGATAGCTGGGCGCGCTGAACTGCACCGCCCCGTAACTGTTGTCGTTGAGGATGGTCAACACCGCGTTGGTGATGGAATTGGTGGGTGCAATACCGATATAGAACAACCCCGGCGTGCTTACGTTATTCAACTTGGGATTGGACAACAAAACATTGAACGACTTGTTGGGGCCGACCGTGCCGTTGTTGGTGAGCGAAATGGAGACGGTGCGCGGCGAAGTGTCGCCGTCATTCCATAGCAAGGTATTGGTGGACCCAATGTAATCCACGCCGTTCGTCGCCGCGTTGGGCGGGGTTCCGTTGGTGGTGGCGTATTGGACGGTGATGGTGCCGGCGCTGCCGGCGACGCGATTGACCACAAAGCTGATGAAGCCCGCGCTTTCAGTGCCGGTGTAATTGGTGGTACTGAGAGTCAAATAACCCTGAAAATGGGTATTGATGAGGCGGACCACCGCGTTGGACAATCCAAACGACACGTTACCGTCGCTCGGTCCGGTGAGGGAGGTCAGACGCAGGTTGTAGAACTTCTCCGTGAAGTTCGTGTAGACAAGGCCGGTGGGCAGGTTGGTAACCGTGAACGAGTTGGTGGTCACGCCTCCGCCAAAACTCCGGGTCGTGGGAGGAGTTAATGGAATGGCTATGTAATCAACACCCGCAATAGCAGTCCCATTGCTGGTGGAGCACGTCATGGTAATCGTGCCGTAAGTGCCATTGCTCCGGACCAACCCGATGACGGCATTGATATTGGTGGCAATATAAACCGGAGAGACAAAACCCACCACGCCGGCGTTTTTGTTGTCATCAATCACCGTGAACGGCGCGGCGGAAGCTCCCAGCGCGGCGCCCAACGGAATGTTTTGGCCGCCGAGATAAAACTCATCGGCCCCGCTGGGGTTGGCCAGTTGGAACTGCGCGTCGAGGTTGCCCGACGTCTGTTTGTTTTTGATGACGCTGACCGTGACCGCCGACTGTTTGTTAATGAGCACGTCCGTCGGAACCAAATTGGCGAAGACATCCTGCAGAGAGCCATTGTTTCCAAACAGGCCATCACTGCGCAGGCGGGTCTGGGTTGACGTGGTGAAACGCCAGGCGATCCAAAACAAGGGCGGCGCGCTGTTATAGGAAAAATCCCTGCCACTTAGGGCCGTGCCGGGCTGGACGGAAAAGTTGGCTGCAACCGGCCCCAACACGCCGTTGGTCCGCACCAATCCCACCGAAAGGACGCTCGAACTCTTGTTGGCCGAAAAGCTGGTGCTCTGCAGACCGACGTTGCCCGGCCCCGGCGTCGAGCCGCCAATCAGACGGGCCACGCTGCTGCGGTTGCGAACGCCATCGCGTGTTTTGGGTTCCACCCACAAATTTGGGTCATTAAAGCTTTCCGCAACTTCCTCTCCAAGTTGTTCACTCAGCTCATCGTCCAGGGTGTTGCAAACGTTGGTGTCCGCCTGGCCGCCGCCGACCTGATCGAATGTTCCGCCAATGATCACGTTGCCGTCGCTTTGGACACCGGAGGCATAGACCGCCGGCGCCTGCCAGGAATAAATCCGTTTCAAACCGGCAAACTGGTTGTAGGCGGTGTCAAGAAACGTGGTGTCCACCGTGCCGTTGGGATAGAGGCGGGTGAAACCGAGCCGGTGCGTGCCGTTGAACGACGAGAATTGCCCGCCGACATATATCGTGCCGTCGAGTGGTTGGAGGGTGATGTTCCAAACCACGTCGTTGGCGCCGGTGCCCATGAAAAAGTTGGTGGTGTCCAGACTGCCATCCCCATTCAGCCGCGCAATGCGGTTCAGGGCGGCGCCGTTGAAAAAGGTGAACAAGCCGCCCACGACCAGCTTGCCGTCAAGCTGCCAACCGAGGGTGTTGATCGGATTGTTCGCTCCGGCAGTGGGGTTGAAGGTGGTGTCCAGCGAACCATTGGTGGTGAAGCG
>Ga0224534_1000890_pt1 | contig 17108 bp, 12 predicted proteins | sample 714E12024metaG_FD_172012 | JGI IMG/M metagenome (GOLD analysis project Ga0224534, IMG submission 172012) | Peat soil microbial communities from Stordalen Mire, Sweden - 717 E1 20-24 | ecosystem: Environmental > Terrestrial > Soil > Wetlands > Peat | place: Sweden: Norrbotten County, Stordalen... | reverse complement strand
TGATTATCGCGAGCAGCCCAAGCCGGCGGGCATCGCGCAGGCGTTCCTCATCGCGGAATCGTTCATCGGCCAGGGCAGCGTGGCGCTGATTCTGGGCGACAACATTTTCTACGGCGGCGACGTGTTCAGCCGCGCGTTCGCGGAGTTCAAGGGCGGCGCGACGATTTTCGGCTATCACGTCAACGACCCGGAACGTTACGGCGTGGTGGAATTTGACGCGGAGGGCCGGGCGATTTCCATCGAGGAGAAGCCGAAGCAGGCGCGGAGCAATTACGCCGTGCCGGGTCTTTACATTTACGACGGCGAAATCCTCGGCATCGTGAAAAACCAGAAGCCGTCGGCGCGCGGCGAGCTGGAAATCACGGACGTGAACGTGGCGTATCTGCGGCGCGGCTCGTTGCGAGTGCAGCGGCTGGGCCGGGGCTTCGCGTGGCTGGACGCCGGCACGAGCAGCAGCCTGCACGACGCCAGCGCCTACGTGCAAACGATTGAGAAACGCGCGGGCGTCAAAATCGGCTGCCCGGAAGAGGCGGCGTTCCGTCTGGGTTTCGTCTCGCTGGCGCAGCTTGAAAAAATTGTCGGGGCGATGCCCCATTGCGAATATCGCGCCTATCTGGAAAACGAGGTCGTGGCGGAGGCGAAACGGCTGGCAATCCACGCTTGAGCAATGAACGTCATCACCTGCGACATTCCGGGATTGCTGGTCGTCGAACCGAAGGTGTTCGGCGACGCGCGCGGCTTTTTCATGGAGATTTGGAATCGCGAGCGTTACCGCGAGGCGGGGCTGGACTGGAATTTCGTGCAGGACAACGTGTCGCTTTCGCGGCGGGGCACCCTGCGCGGGCTGCATTTCCAGAATCCCGCGCCCCAGGGCAAGCTGGTTTTTGTGATGCAAGGCGAGGTGTTTGACGTGGCGGTGGACATCCGGCGCAGCTCGTCCACGTTTGGCCGCTGGCATGGACTGAATCTCTCCGCCGAGAACAAAAAGCAATTTTTCATCCCACCGGGTTTCGCGCACGGATTCGCGGTGTTGAGCGAGACTGCATTATTCGCTTATAAATGCACGGAATTTTACACGCCGCAGCATGAACTGGCGCTCGCGTGGAACGACCCCGACATCGGCATCCAATGGCCGCTCGACCATCCGCAGCTTTCGGAAAAGGACGCGCGCGGGCCGCGGTTGAAGGACCTGCCCCGGGATCGCCTGTTTGTCTGAACGGCTCCGCCCATGAAGATTTTGCTCATCGGAAAAAACGGACAGGTCGGCTGGGAACTGCGCCGCACCCTCGCGCCGCTGGCGGAGGTGGTGGCGGTGGATTATCCCGAAATCAATTTCACCGACACGCTGGCGCTGCGGCAATTCGTGGCAGCTGCCCGCCCGGACGTGGTGGTGAACGCGGCGGCCTACACCACGGTGGACAAGGCCGAGACGGAAACGGAGCTTTGCCGGCAGGTCAACGCGGTCGCGCCGGGAGTTTTGGCCGAGGAAGCGAAGAAGTTGGGCGCGCTGATGGTGCATTACTCGACGGATTATATTTTCGACGGAACGAAGACGTCGCCTTATGTTGAGACCGACACGCCAAATCCGCTGGGCGCCTACGGGCGGACAAAATTGGAAGGCGACCGGGCGGTGAAGGCGTCCGGCGCGGACCATTTGATTTTCCGGTTGTGCTGGGTCTATGGCGCGCGCGGCCAGAATTTCATGCTCACGATGCAACGCCTGGCGCGCGAACGCGAAAAATTGCGCGTGGTGGGCGACCAGTTCGGCTGCCCGACGTGGTCGCGGATGATCGCCGAAGCCACCGCGCTGGCGCTCGAGCAGGTTTTGGCCGGCGCGGATGCTTCTCGGTTCAATGGCGAATATCATCTTGCCGCCGGTGGCCAGGCGAACTGGCATGAGTTTGCTTCCCGCATCATCGAGTGGATGCCGGACGCGGAACGGAAATGTCGCGTGGTGGAAAAGATCACCACGGCGGAGTATCCCACACCCGCAAAGCGGCCGGCGTATTCGGTTTTGGATTGCGGCAAATTGAAAAAAACTTTCGGGTTGCGGCTTCCGGATTGGGAGGCCAGCCTGCGACAAGTTCTGGACAAACCATGAAACTGCTCATTACTGGCGGCGCCGGCTTCATCGGCTCAAATCTCATACACCACATCATTGACCGGCCGGAGGTCGAAAAACTTGTCAATCTGGACTGCCTGACTTACGCCGGGCGGCTGGAGAATCTGGAAAAGGTTTCGCGCCATCCGAAATATATTTTCGAGAAAGTGGATTTGCGCGACAAAGCTGCTGTGTTGGCAGTCGTCGAGAAACACGCCATCACACACGTCATGCATCTCGCGGCGGAATCGCACGTGGATCGTTCCATCACCGGGCCGGGCGATTTCATCACCACGAACATCAACGGCACATTCAACTTGCTGGAAGCCTGCCGCAATAACTGGGAAAAGCGGAAAGCGGAAAGCGGAAAGCGGGAAAACGAATTTAGGTTCCACCATGTCTCGACCGATGAAGTTTACGGTTCGCTCGGCGCGACCGGCTTTTTCTCCGAAACGACGCCATACGCCCCGAACTCGCCTTATTCATCGAGCAAGGCGTCGTCCGATTTTCTTGTCCGCGCATATCATCACACCTACGGATTGCCGGCGGTCATCACGAACTGCTCGAATAATTACGGCCCGTTCCAGTTTCCCGAAAAGTTGATTCCGGTCGTCATCCAAAGCATTCTCGCGCGGAAGCCGGTGCCGGTTTATGGCGACGGCATGAACGTGCGGGACTGGCTTTACGTGCGCGACCATGCCGAGGCGCTCTGGCTGGCGCTCACGCGCGGGCGCGACGGCGAGACTTACAACATCGGCGGCCACAACGAATGGGCGAATCTGCGGATCGTGGAATTGATTTGCGACATCATTGACGAACTTGCGCCCAAGCTTGGCGGGAATTCGCGCAAACTTATTTCGTTCGTCAAGGACCGGCTTGGCCACGACCGGCGTTACGCGATTGACGCCGCGAAGATTCAGCGCGAGCTTGGCTGGACGCCCGCGCACCGGTTCGAGGACGGCATCCGCGAGACGGTCCGGTGGTATCTCGACAATCAGGCGTGGGCGAAGACCGTCACACGGAAATAAATTTCTGAACACTTTAACCGAAGGCACTCTCTAAATGTCAATCAAAGCAATGATGCAAATGCGCCGGTTCGGATTCTGTCTGCTGCTCGCGTGCAGCCTGACTGGTTTTGGCGCGCGCGCGGCGGACACGAATTCGCTAGTCTGGCACAAGGCCGCCGACCGCGTGGATGCCGATATTCATGGCGAGCCGCTCTGGCCGCTGCTCGAAGACATCGCCCACCAGACCGGCTGGCACATCTTTGTGGAGCCGGGCACGGCACGCGTCGCGTCCACCAAGTTCAAGGAATTGCCCCCGGACGACGCGTTGCGGATGTTGCTGGGCAATTTGAATTTTGCGTTCGTGCCGCAGACCAACGGCCCGGATTTCCTTTACGTTTTCACCACGAGCAAAGGAAACGCCACCCGGCCCGTGGATGCCACAAACGCGCCGCCGCGCCGCGTCGCAAATGAATTGCTCGTGAAACTGAAGCCCGGCACGGACATTGACGCGCTCGCGAAGCTGCTCGGGGCAAAAATCACCGGGCGCAACGACAAAGCGGGCATTTACCGGCTGCTGTTTGATAACGGAGATTCAACCAGCGCGGCGCTCGGCAAGTTGAAGGACAATTCCGACGTTGCCGCCGTGGATTACAATTACATTTACGACGTGCCGCCGACTCCGCAGCCGCTCGCCAACCCGCCGGTCGGGCCGGTTTTGCTGACGCTGAACCCGCCGGGCGATTCGGGGAAGATTGTTGTCGGTTTGATTGACACGCCGGTCCAGACACTCGACGGTTCGCTGGATAATTTTTTACTCAAACAACTTTCCGTGAGCGGCGACCCCTATGCAACCGGTGCCGACCCGACGCACGGCACGGCGATGGCCTACACCATTTTGGAGGCCATCGCGCAAGCCTCCGGCGGCAGCACCTCCGCCCAGATTTTGCCGGTGAACGTCTATAGTTCCGGCGAATTAACGACCAGTTGGGACGTGGCGCTGGGCATCCAGGCGGCGGTGGACAACGGCGCGACCGTGCTCAACTTGAGCCTCGGCGGGACGGGCGACAGTTCGGTGCTCGACAGCGTGATTCAGCAGGCCATTGCCGCCGGCATTCCCATTTTTGCGGCGGCGGGCAACCAGCCGGTCGGCACGCCGACGTATCCGGCGGCGGACACCGGCGTCATAGCCGTCACCGCGACGCAGGGCGGGCAGATTGCGTCGTATGCGAACTACGGGAGCTTCGTGGATCTGGCGTTTCCAGGCGCGAGCGTGATTTATCTGGGCGGGACGGCATATCTCGTGCAGGGAACTTCGGTGTCCACAGCCACGGCGACCGGCGTTGCGGCGGGAAACAAAGGCACGCTGGGCTGGACTTGGACGCAGATTGAAGCGGCCATGCAGAAAAAATTCACCGTGCCGGCAAAATAATTTCCGACGCAAAATCCCAGATTGCTCCCGCAAAGTCCCAGCCTGTTCCCGTGGAATCCTGAATTCCTCCCGCGAAATCCTGCCTCGTTCCCGCGATGTGCCGGACTCCGCCTGCAAAATCCCAAATGCCTTCCGCGAAGTCCTGAACCACGCCCGCAAAATCCTGACCTCTTCCCGCGAAATCCCATGTGCTTCCCGTAAAATCCTGCCCGCCTCCCGCAAAATCCCAGGTCGTTCCCGCGAAATCCTGCTGCCCTGCCAAAGCCTCTCAACCTGCTGTTTTTGAGCTATTTATGGGATTTCAAGGCCGGTTGCGAGGTGATGGGATATTTTTGGAAATTTACGCGACTGGATTTGCCGGATGGCCGTTCGAAAAACCTGAACCATCCGACTGCTATTTCCTCTCCTGTGGGAGAGGATTAAGGTGAGGGCGGGCGTCAAAAACAAAATGAATTGAAACGACCGTCCTCACCCCGGCCCTCTCCTCGGAGGAGAGGGAGAAGTCCTTCGCCGCCCTCTCCAAACATTCGCAAAAATTATTTTGACAACCGGCGCGGAAAGTTATTTAACTCAATCCATGAGCAATCACATTCCTCATTTCCCCATCGCAACACTCACGCACAACGGCAAGCTGATTACCGATGCCGCTGTGGCCAATCCGGCAGTCGCCGCGCGACTGGCCGCGAATTACATCACCGACACCACCACCGTTCTTGGAAAAGTGACCGGCGACATTTCCGGCCAGAAAACCGCGCACGGCGAACTCGGCAACCTCACGCCTGTCCAGCACGCGAATCTCGACGCGCTCCAGCTCTGGATGAATCAGGCGCGCAAAACCGCCAAGCTCGCCTTTGCCGGGCAGGACGTGAAACTGCATCAGGAATTTCAGGTGGGCATCACCCACCCGCATGACCTCGCCTCCGTGCTGGGCCGCGCCGACATCATTCTTGGCTCCGTCAAAAACACGGCCAATCTGGCCGCGTTCAAATTGAAGGGCTGGACGGATGCCGACACCACGGCGTTTGTGGCCGCGCGCGGGAATTTTGGCACCGTCGAACAGGTGCAGGCCGCCGCCAAGGGCGGGGCGAAAGGAACCACCATTACAAAGAACGCGGACGCCTCCGATTTATACGAGCGGCTGCTGACCATTCAAAACGCCGCCGACCTGCAATGGCCAGTCAGCAATCCCGCCAACGCCGGCATCCGCGACCAGTTCAGGCTGAACCAATTCCCGCCCGCCGGCGGCAACGGCACAACGCCCACGCCGCCGACTCCGCCCGCCACACCGGGCAAATAAAATCAAATTGAAGAAACGCAAAGCGGCCTTCGGAAACGGAGGCCGTTTTTTCATGCGCCAATAATAGGCTTGCTCGCGGAACGAAATGGCGGATGATTTACGCGTGAATTTCATCCGCCAGCTTTGGGTGTTGGTCCTTGCCGGTTTCCTTCTGGTTCCGTCCAAAAGCACAGCTTTCGGCGCGCAATTCGTCAATTTCTTCAGTCCAAAACCAAGCGCAAGGGTTTACCTCAACCCGAACACCGGACGGTTCTGGACGATGGATTCTTACGAAGGGGACAACGAAGATCCGCTGTCGCTTCATAAATACCTCTATTGCCACGGCAATCCCGTAAACGGCATTGACCCGTCAGGGCATGACTTTGATTTAATTAGCGTAATGAGCAGCATGTATATTCGAGCGAATCTCGCAGCTGCGTCATTTATGACCTTTCACGGCACTGTTGCAGAAACTGCTTTATTCGTTACAGCCTTGAGCTTTATGCAAGACTATGAGCAGTTAAGTTCCGCTGTTGATGCAAATGGTCAGCCGTTGACTACTTTCACGGCTGCTATGCTTTACATAGGCATTGTTTCTGATATTATTCCTGAAGGGAAAGCAGTTCGAATTGGTGTTGGTTCTGTAATTCGAAAAGTAATACCAAAGCCACTCAGGGCTGGGTGGGGTCTTACTAAAATCCACCTGGAAAAACATTTCTTCGGAAATAATGCGACAGCGCTAAAAAACATTGATCCGCAAGGAAACGCTGATAAGTGGGCTCAGCATTTGGCAGAACTATTTAATTCCCCTGTCACTAAAACAACTGGCAATGGAATGCTTGACATTGTAAAGGAATTTCCGAAAGCTAGTGGCAGTGGAACATTTAAGATGGGAATCAGACTGTCGCCGAACGCCGATGGCACATTCGATTTGGTAACAGTGTTAACAGACCAAACAAAGTTTTGAAACAACTACCTAAAAAGACGAGATTCGTTTGCCCCTGTTGCGGGTATGATGGTTTACTAACTCCATCGTATAAATCTATTGGTATTCCGCCGTATCCAAGAGAACTAAAACCGCCCTACTACAAACATTTCGGCGAGCCTTCATATGATGTTTGCTCCTGTTGTGGTTTTGAATTTGGTATGGATGATGATTACCCTGTGAGTGAAGAGCGAAAATGCTCGTTTGAGAGACATTTGAAGGAATGGATCGATTCGGGCTGCAAATGGTTTGATTCCTCAAAAAAGCCTCAAAACTGGAATTTGGAAGAACAATTCAAATCAGCGGGTATTCCGATTCCTTAGTTAAGTAATTTTGCCAGATGAAGCTTGGTGTGACGCTTACGTTGCACTAGCTTTTGGCCGAACTGGCGTCGTAGCGTTATGACGCCAGTGACCGGATTATGTGCCGGTGAACTGGCGCATGGCGTCGGGGAAGGTAAGCGTCCGCCACCTTGCCGATGTAACTGTCCTTTAACGCATCATTCAGGTCTGACATAACTTTCTATTTGCTCCTTTCGGTTTTGGTTTGTTCTTTGTTTTGTTTCAGTGAGATTATTTACCAAATCAATAACATGGTTAGTCATTAATTCCAAATGCAGTCCGAAGTGAATTCCCGATTGCATTAGCTTCAATAGAACATAAAAACTTACGATCCGCTTCTGGAAAATAATTGCCTTTGTCATCAGACCGATATGGCATTATCTCAATTTGAGAACCAACCAGCGCGACACAGCAGTGAGAAGCTGATTTTGCGAATGCTTTCTGTGACTTGAAGCCAACAAATTGCAAGAGTTCGTTCGAAATCCTCTTCAAATCTAGGGGCAATGGAACGCCCTCTTTAGAAGCATTGAGAACAGTTAAAACTGTCTCGCCAACCTTTTCAGGTAAATCATTTGCCATAATTTTCATTCTTGGCTCCGAACTAATATAAATGCCCGGTGTTGTCCTATTCATACAAATTATGAATAGTAAGCCTTCACATAAATAGACTGAACAAGATTGTTTGGACATATTATTTCATTTCAAATGTATATTCTATAACATCTACTTTAATATTTGGCCATTTTTGTGCGGCCGTTTGCTTAAACGCAATTATAGCATCCGCCTGCATTTGAGTTGCGGCGCCAGGTTCAATAACAATCAAAAGTTTCCGTTCTGATATTTCACTTCCTTCAACCCTAATGCCGCCACGCAGGGCACCTGGAAAATTAGACAGTGCCTTTGCATATCTAGCTAAAACGCCGTTCATTGCAGAAGCATTTTGATAGCTTTTAGCAGTTAAATCAATAGACTTAATTGAAGTAGCAACATTATCGGAAAAATCGTCTATTACCGGGAAATTGGGAACTCTAGATAGATCTGGCGTTCTCGGCGTTCTCCCAAGAATCTTTCTTTCGATTTCTATACCTCTTGTAAATTTATCCAGAGCCCAAACAGAATTTACAGCCCTTGTAAATATCTGCCCCGCCTTGCGAATGGCTGTAATCTTTGAAAGACCCATCGTTGCGACATTGAGCAACGCGTCCTCACCCATGCCAATGGCGGCATCTTCTGCAATGGCTCCCAAAGCCTGTCCAGCGCAGAAAGCTTTAGCTGAATCATAAGCTCGCAATGTGGCACTCATTGCCATCCCAGACATTATACTATTAATAGCCATTGAACCCATTGTTGAAACAAAGTCTCCGTCATGCCCACTAGGATCAATGCCATTGATTGAGTTATCTTGGCAATACAAGTATTTGTGGAGCGACAATGGGTCTTCGTTATCGCCTTCATACGAATCCATGCTCCAGAACCTGCCAGTGTTCGGGTTGAGGTATCGGGCGCGCGTATTTTGTCCGCAGATTTTACCGGAATCATTCAATCCGGCAGGGCTGGCCATGTTGGCAGCCGGTGCGCGGATGATGGCGCGGGCAGCCGGCGTAAACCAACTGCTCATGGCAACGGCCAAAATGATGGACGACCAACGTTGCATGACGAGGCCAGATTACAGGGAGGCGGGAATGAAGGCAAACGTCATTGACCAGTGCCCCTGCACGGCTGGAAATGGCGTCAAAAAACTTCGCGCTTTTGCGTCCTGGCGGTTCAAAACCCGTGTCCATCCCGCCTTCGCCAGGCTCCGGCGCGGCAAGCCGTGGTGAAATCAAAATAAAAAATGTGTTGCGCCCGACGGGGTTCGCGGCTTAAGAATCTGCCGCGACATGGGCAAAACACTCATTATTGCGGAGAAACCGTCCGTCGCCAACGACATCTCGAAGGCGCTCGGCAAGTTTCAGAAGCATCAGGATTATTTCGAGAACGACGAGTTCGTCATCTCGTCGGCGGTCGGCCATTTGCTGACCATCGTGCCGCCGCCCGGCGTCGAGGCCGCGAAAGGCAAATGGACTTTCAAACACCTGCCGGTCATCCCGCCGCATTTTGATCTCGAACCGATTGAGAGAAGCGAAGGCCGCCTGCGTGTCCTCAAAAAACTCATCAAGCGCGACGATGTGACCGAACTCATCAACGCCTGCGACGCCGGGCGCGAGGGCGAATTGATTTTCCGCAACATCGTCCGCCACACCAAGGCGAAGCAGCCCATCAAGCGGCTGTGGCTGCAATCCATGACGCCCGCGTCCATCCGCGAGGGCTTTGAGCAATTGCGCAGCGACGAATCCATGCAGCCGCTCTCCGATGCCGCGATCAGCCGCAGCGAGGCGGACTGGCTTGTCGGCATCAACGGCACGCGGGCGATGACGGCGTTCAATTCCAAGCTCGGCGGCTTTTTCAAAACGACGGTGGGCCGCGTGCAGACGCCGACGCTGGCGATTGTGGTCGAGCGCGAGGCGAAGATCCGAGCGTTCGTGGCGCGTAACTTTTGCGAAATTCACGGGACATTTGTTGCCAAAGCTGGTGAATACCGAAGCCGCTGGTTTGATGAAGCGTTTAAGAAAGAAGAAGCTGAAATAGAACGCACAAATCGTTTGATGGCGAGATTGGGTTTGAAAATATCGGATGCAGCGGAACGGCTTACTCTGAAGCATGGCACATTTGAAGAAGAACATCGTTCTGCTGCGCGTCTATGGCATCACGAAATTGCAGAGGCAATTCGCAATAAATGTTTGGGCAAGCCCGGCATTGTCACGGAAGAAAGCAAGCCAAGCACCTCACTTTCACCGTTGCTATTCGATCTTACAAGTTTGCAACGGGAGGCAAACACGCGTTTGGGATTAAAAGTGAAAGACACGCTTGCCATTGCACAGGTCCTTTACGAGAGGCATAAAGTATTGACGTATCCGCGAACTGACTCGCGCGCACTGCCGGAAGATTATATCAGCACCGTCGGAAAAACGCTGGAAGGATTAACTGATATTCCGTCTTACAATCCGTTCGCAAGCAAAATTCTGGAAAAGGAATGGGTGCGCCCAAACAAGCGTATTTTCAATAATGCGAAAGTCTCGGATCACTTTGCGATCATACCCACGACCGTTCCGCCAACCCATTTAACCGGGCTTGAGCGGAAGCTTTACGATCTTGTCACAAAGCGCTTTCTTGCAATTTTCTATCCTGCCGCAGAGTTTCTCATCACGGTGCGAATGACGCGCGTTGAGGAAGAAGCATTCAAAAGCGAAGGCAAAGTAATTACGTTTCCGGGTTGGCTGGAGGTTTATGGAAAAGAAGCCCAATCCGAAGATGATAATCCCGCATTGGTGCCAGTTGAGCCGAATGAAAAAGTGCATACCGCAAACGTAGAAGTTGAGGCAAACATCACCAAGCCGCCGGCGCGGTATTCGGAAGCGACGCTGCTCTCGGCGATGGAAGGCGCGGGCAAACTGGTGGAGGACGACGAATTGCGCGAGGCAATGAACGAGAAGGGGCTTGGCACGCCGGCCACACGCGCGGCGACCATCGAAGGATTGATTTACGAGGATTACATCCACCGCAATGGCCGCGAGTTGCAGGCGACGGCCAAGGCGTTTTCGCTGATGGAACTTTTGAACGGTTTGGGAATTCCCGAACTGACGAAGCCGGAATTGACGGGCGACTGGGAATTTCAGTTGCGGCAAATCCAGCGCAAGCAAATCAGCCGGGAGAAATTCATGTCCGGCATCGCGGACATGACGCGGCACATTGTCGAGCGCGCCAAGAAATATGAGCACGACACGATTCCCGGCGACTTCGGCGTGCTGGACGTGAAATGCCCGAAGTGCGGCGGCGAGATTCACGAGCAATACAAGCAGTTCCAGTGCGTGAAATGCGACTTCGCGGTCTGGAAAACGCTGTGCAGCCGGATGTTCGAGCCGGAAGAGGTCGAGAAGCTTATCACCGAAAAACAGATCGGCCCGTTGCAGGGCTTCCGCAGCAAGCAGGGATTTCCATTTGCCGCAGTGCTGAAGATGAACGCGGAAAATAAAATTGAATTTGATTTCGGCAACGGCCAGACCAGGGATGGCGTGGACACCGCACCGATTGATTTCACCGGCAAGGAACCGCTCGGCAAATGCCCGAAATGCGGCGCGCAAGTCTTCGACAACGGGATGAACTACGTCTGCGAGAAACAGGCGGGCGTGGAGAAGTCATGCGATTTCCGCACCGGCAAAATCATCCTGCAGCAGGAAATTCCGCCGGAGCAGATCAGGAAGCTGCTGGCCGAGGGCAGGACCGATTTGCTGGTGAAATTCATTTCCAAGAAAAACAACCGCGCATTCAAGGCGTTTTTGATTTTGAAGGACGGCAAGACGGCGTTTGAATTTCCGCCGCGCGAAGCGAAGGGCAGGGGACGGGCGGCCAAAGCGCCGGGCGAACCCATGCCGAAGGTGGATTTCACCGGCAGGGAGCCGATTGGCAAATGCCCGAAGTGCGGCGGAAAAATTTTCGACACCGAGGCCGGTTACATTTGCGAGAAATCGCAGTCGGACTCCAAGCCGTGCCGGTTCAAGATCAACCGGGAAATTCTACAGCAGCCCATCGGGCCGGAGCAGGCGCGGAAAATTCTCAAGGCCGGCAAAAGCGATTTGCTCGACAAATTCATTTCCAAGGCCGGCAAACCGTTTCCGGCATTTCTGGTGATGGATAAAAAGGGCAAGGTCACGTTTGAATTTCCGGAGCGCGATTAATTCCGCTGGAAATTTTCCCCGGTTGGTGCATTTGTATAGGCAGGATGTTGGCGACACCTGAACTCATCCGCGAGGCGGCGCATTTTGGGCGCGTGGAAAAACTTCTCCCGCGCTGGCGCGAATTCCCCATTTATCAAAAGGCTCCGCCGGAGAATGATTTTTTCCGTCTGCCCCTGATCGGCAAAGGCGAGCTGCGCAAAAACTTCCCGGACAATTTTCTGCGCGAAGGGCAGCAGCTTGACGCATTGCTGGAAAGCAAATCCGTTGAACTGGAGCACACGTCTGGCACTTCGGAGGAGCGGGCGGCGGTGCTGTTCGGCCGCGGCTGGTGGGACGAGCAGGAGGCGCGGGTGCTGCGGCTGAATCGTTTCGTCGCACGGGTGCTGGATGAAAATCCCCGCGCCCGCCGCGCCACGATTGTGCCGCCTGTCTGCAACGGCCTCGTCTGCTTTTCCAATTACACCTCCAAGTCCGCGCGCACCGTGGACACGACGCTGTTTGTGAACCAGGCGCGCATCCCGTTTCTGCTGACAAAAGCGGAACTGGCGCGCATGGCGGCTGAAATCCTGGAATGGTCGCCGCAGTTTCTGGATTTGGACCCGGTGCATGGCGCGTGGTTCGCGCTGTATTGCGAGCGGCGCGGAATAAAGTTTCCGTCGGTGAAATTCATTTTATGCAGCTACGAATTTGTGAGCGTGGTTCATCGCAAAATTCTCCGGCGCGTTTTTGGCGTGCCGGTGTTCAATCTTTACGGCGCGACGGAGGCCGGCCATCTGCTCATGGAGAATGAGTCTGGCGAAATGAAAGCCAGCCTTGAAAATGCTTTTTACGAGGTTGTTGAGACCGATCAACGCGGCGTGGGCGATCTGGTGGTGACGACGTTGACGAACGATGTCATGCCGCTCGTTCGTTATCGCGTCGGCGATTTGGTCGAACGGCGCGAACTGCCTTACGCGACGGATTATTTTGTCCATGGGCGTTCCCGCGACGCGCTGCGCCGCCGCGATGACCGGCGCGTGACGACGCTGGACATTGACCGCTGCTTCGCTGATGCGAACGGCATTGCGCATTACCAGCTTCGCCAGATGGAAAATGGTCAGTGTCAATTGCAATTCATTGCCGACGGGAACGGGCCGGGCGCGGCGGAATTAAACGATGTCACCGCGCGCATCGAAAACTTGCTCCAGCTTTCCAATCGAATCCCCACCGGGGAGGTAAAAATACTGCCGCCGCTGCCTTCGGGAAAATTCCGGCTGACGCTTCAAGCCTGAAATTTGAAATCAGAATCCGGCAGGGAAGGTTCTGAATTTCCGGAGCGCGACTGACCCGTCGCCTCTTGCGTTCAGACAACGGGCGCCTGCCTGCAAACAACCGCCGTCCGTTTGCAGACAATCCCCGTCCGCTTGCACACAACAGGCGTCCGTTTGCAGACAATCCCCGTTCGCTTGCACACAACAGGCGTCTGCTTGCAGACAAACGCCGTCTGCGTGCAAACAAGCGGCCCTTGCTTGCAAACAAACCCCGTCTGCTTGCAAACAAACGCCGTTTGCTTGCAAACAAGACTCCTTGTTTGCAAACAAGAGGTCATGTTTGATGTCCACCGGAGGGCTGGTTTGCCAGCAAACCCGCTGATTGACAACGATTTGGGCGGAAATGGTCAAAAATAGCCGGTTTTGGAGGTAGGGCGCGTCACTCCGTGCGCGCCGGTCTTTGCAGACGGCCACCATCGGACGAGCGGCGGGCAGAGGACTGCCCGCCCTACCGTCAATACACCAGCACCAGCAGTGGGCACCCGTTCGCCGGTGGGGCCGATGGCCGCGCCCGCGAATTTCACCGCCACGAGCGGCGACAATGCCGGCGAGGTGGATTTGATGTGCGACACTCAATACGGCGTGCAGACGCATATCGCCGAACACGCGGCAAGCGCCGATGGGCCGTTCACACAGTTTTATGTGGGCAAGAAATCGAGTTGCACCGACACGGGGCTGGTCAGCGGCGCGCTGACTTGGTTCCGGATGCGGGCGGTGGGCGCGGCGGGCCCCGGCCCGTGGGCCGGCCCCATCAGCAAACGCGCGACGTGATTTGGCCGTCGTCTGACGCAACCGCAATTCCGAACCGGGGTTGCGGTTTTTCCATTTTGCTGCAAGTTGCACGGAATTGTTGTATTTGTTCCGCGTGACTGACGATTCAACTCCCAAGCCGCCGCCGGTGGACAAATGGATTCAGAAATTCCTCGCGCATCTGGCCACCGACCGCGGCGCGTCGGCTTACACCCAGCGGAATTACCGGCAGGCGCTGACGGAATTTGTCCGCTGGCATCAGGAAGAGCGCTCCGCCTTCGCGGACAAATCCGCTTCGGCGCGACAAACTGTCGTTTGGGAAAAATTGCAGCGCGATGATTTCCGGAATTACCTGCGGTTTCTCGGACGGCATAATCTCGGTCGCGCGGCCATCCAGCTCCGGTTCTCGGCGCTGCGGACATTTTACAAATTCCTCATCCGGCACGGCGCGGTTGAATCGTCACCGATAAAAAATCTTTCACTGCCGAAATTGGAAAAGCGTCTGCCGAAATTCCTGACGATCCAGCAGATGAAGGATTTGCTCGCCGCGCCGGCAAAGCTGCTGGAAATGCGGAAGCTGACAAAAGGCGCGGGCCGTCCGATTTCAGCCGCAGCGTGCCTGCGCGATCTGGCGGTGCTGGAAACAATTTATTCCTGCGGCCTGCGCATCAGCGAGTTGTGCGGTCTGCGCGCCGAGGATATTGACTGGAGCGAGCAGCTTGTTCGTGTCCGCGGCAAGGGCAAGAAGGAGCGGCTGGTGCCGGTGGGCGAGCCGGCTTTGCGGGCAATCCAAAATTACTGGAGCGCGCTCAAGCAGCCGCCCGCCGGGCCGTCGCCGGTGTTTTTCTCGGAGACAAAGAAACGCGCCCAGCTGAACCCGCTCCAGCTTTCACGGCGGTTGAAGCAATATCTCGTCATCGTGGGACTCGATCCGGGCCTGACGCCGCACAAGCTGCGGCACAGCTACGCGACGCACTTGCTGGACGCGGGCGCGGATTTGCGCAGCGTGCAGGAATTGCTCGGCCATGCGCATCTCATCACCACCCAGATTTACACGCACGTGACGACGGAGCGGTTGAAAAAAGCTTACGACGCGGCGCATCCGCGGGCGTGATCCACCGTGGCGTATCCTAATTTCGGTAGGGCGCGTCACTCCGTGCGCGCCGTTCTCCACATTTGCTGCGGGCAGAGGACTGCCCGCCCTACCGAATTTTGAAATTCGGACGCTGCTTCCGCCGATTTCAAGTTGAATTTTTTTGAATGCGCGGCTAACTTCCTTGTCGAAGTAACCAAACGGTTAAAAGATGAAATTCAACAATGAAAACTAAATTGAACATTTTGATTTTTGCGGCGGCGGCTTCGGCGCTGGTGCTGACGGGCTGCCAATATCCCAACGGTCAACCGGACAACACGGCCTCCGGCGCCTTGATTGGCGGCTCGATGGGCGCCATTACCGGCGCGGCGATAGGCGGTTCGCGCCACGGCGGCGGGGACGCGTTGATCGGCGCGGCGGCGGGGATGATTGCCGGCGGATTGATGGGTAATTCGATGGACCAGCAGCAGCAGGCCCGGTTGCGCGCGCAGGCGCCGCAGACCTATGTGCGCGTGGACCAGGGACAGCCGTTGAGCGCGGCGGACGTCAAGGCGCTCGCCAAGGCCGGTGTCAGCGACGACGTCATCATCACCCAGATTCAAAGTTCGCACACGATTTTCCATTTAAGCTCGGCGGACATCATTGACCTGCACGGCTCCGGCGTGAGCGACCGGGTGGTTGATTTCATGATCAACACGCAAAGTTCGGCGGCTGCCGCCCAATCGGCAACCGTGGTTGTGGACCAGGCGCCGCCGCCGCCGGTGGCGGAAACCGTCGTCATTGCGCAGCCCGGCCCCGATTATGTCTGGATTGGCGGCGAATGGGTTTGGAACGGCGGCTGGATCTGGGTGGGCGGCCACTGGGGTTATCCGCCGTATCGCAATGCCGTCTGGATTGGCGGTGGCTGGCATCAAGGCCCGCGCGGCTGGTATCGCACGCCGGGGCACTGGCGGCGGTGATGTTCAACGATTTCGATGAACATTTCCATTTCAAGGGAAATGTTTTATTTGGACGGTTCGTGATTTGCGGCGATCAGTTTTAATTTCCGGTGGAATCGTCTCCACCGTGCTTGTTTCGTCGAGCCATCATCAGGCTGATGATGACCACGGCCATCGCGAGAATTGCCAGACCTGCAACGCCCCAGATCAGGTAATGGGCTTCCGGAGCCTGTTGGTGAGGTTCCGCGCTTTTTGCAGGTTGATTCAGAGCGGCGTTTACGGGTTGGGCAACGGGTTGTTCTCCATTCATTTGCGGCGGGCGCGGGGCGAAGGCTTTTAAGGCGAGGCCGTCCGCCGTGGTGCTGCCGGCATAGACCGAAAAGTAAAAGTATTTGGCAACCTGGTCGTAATCCGGCAGCAGCGAGAAATCCAGCCAGTCGCGGACTTCCTTGGGCAGCGCCGCCATGGGATTCATGCCGCCCGCGCTGCCGGTCGAGGACTGGTTCTTGAGCATTTTGAAAAGGGAGCGCAGGACTTCGCGCTGGTTTTGGTAGCCGAACAGGCCGCCGCCCGTGCCGCCGACGTATTGTGCCGCGTCAATCAGACCGGGCATTCCGCTCAACGGCTGGGGCGGCTTTTCCCCGCTGCGCAAATATTCTTCGAGTGTGGAAACATCCGTGCTCAAGGCCACGTAGCCGCTGCTGGAGGTGATGTAAAGCGAACGCACCGGCGCCGCCGCCGCCGTGCCGCCGCCGCGCTGGCCAGGCAGGGGCATGGTATAAATTTTATGGCCTTGAAAATCGCGCGGTTCGGGCGCCTTTTGCCGCCGGGGCATCGAGAGCGACAGCAAATCCTTGATGGCGGTGGCGGCCGGCCCGCCTTTTTCCACGCCAATGAGGTATAGCGACGGCGCATTGTTCAAGTCCGCCAGCGACGTTCCGGCGGACGCCTTTTGGTAGCTGATGAAATCGTCGCCGAGATTATCAATGAGGTTTTTACGAAGGTCAAAATCCGGGTCGTTTTTTCTGGCATTGGCATTGGCCATGTTAATGGCGGAGTCGAGGCTGGCTGTCGCCATGGGTGAGATTTCGCCGAGCATTTTT
>Ga0224534_1000889_pt1 | contig 17140 bp, 24 predicted proteins | sample 714E12024metaG_FD_172012 | JGI IMG/M metagenome (GOLD analysis project Ga0224534, IMG submission 172012) | Peat soil microbial communities from Stordalen Mire, Sweden - 717 E1 20-24 | ecosystem: Environmental > Terrestrial > Soil > Wetlands > Peat | place: Sweden: Norrbotten County, Stordalen... | reverse complement strand
CAGCCTCAAGCACCACAGCGCCCGGTTCTCGGTCGCCGACACCCTGTTGCCGTTCGACCCCGCGAGCCTTCACCCCCTGGCATGAACGGTCCCTACGATGTCAGGTTGACCCAAGGCCACGTCCTACGCCACGCGCCGGCCCAGTCGCCGCAGGGTCGCGACGCCGCGGTCATCGACATCGCACAGGATCTGCTGTTGCGCCATCTGTCCGAGCGTGGTGTCCTCACAATGGTCGCTTTCAAGGGCGGCACCGCACTCCGAAAGGCGTATGCCGGTGCCGCCGGGCGGTTCTCGACCGACCTCGACTTCTCTGTAGCGACCCTCGACGACGACTCTGCCTCGGTCACCCACTTACTCGTCGGTGAGATCGACGGCACTCGCCTTGGTCCTTTCACCTTCGACATCGAAGACCGTCGCGGCCGCCACACGATCATCTACCGGAGCGAGCTCGGGCCTGACCCCACCGGTCAGCTCCGCTCGAAGATCGACATCGGGCCGCCTCCGTGGTTGGCACCCACCGTACGTTCGTGGGTGGACGTGCCGATCCACAGCCGCTACGGCGGTCCGCTCCCCCAACTGCCTGTCGTGGACCTGGCCGAAAACGTCGCCGAGAAGATCTCTCGCCTCAACCGACGAAGCCCTGCCCGCGACGCGTACGACCTGGTGTGGGTGGCCCGCACCCCCGGCCTCGATCTAGATCGTTCCTTGATTCGCCGCCTTGCTGTCGTGAAGGCGTGGGTAGACCTCCATGGGCTGCACACTGAGCATGCCGGCTGGTCCGCACCTCTCCCCGGCGCTCGCCCGTTCGATGTTGACAGGTGGCTTATGCCCCGAGGGGCACGCGACTTCGACGATGAGGCAATCGGCCTGCTGTCCGTCCCGTCTCCCGACCTCGGCGATCTCGGGCGAGACCTGTCTCGGCTGTACCTGTGGCTCGCTGATCTCGACGACGACGAACGCGCCGTGGCAGAGGGACGACCGCAGGACCGCAACCTTGTCCTACGCCTCCTCGGCGACCTTCCCGGCGGCCGCTTGGTCGGCGTCGCCAGGTGACCTGCAACGAGCGTCCTTGGATATGGGCGGGGCTCCGACACCGTGCAACAAGTGAGGACTTGCGAGACGACTCTCGCTGATGAACGCAGCCGAGCGCGCGTGATCCGACCGCCGCACGTGGACGAGGATCGCTACGAAGGTCCCGACGATGAGGAACGGTTCGAGCGGAGTCGCCTCCGCACGGCAGTGGCGCCCGGACCACCGGGCAACCAGCACGAACACGGCGCCAAGATCTGCATTGGCGAGTACCTCGGCACCCCGGTCGCGACAAGCGCGGCTGGAACCCTCGAGGGGGCGAGAGACCGACTGGCGGAGCTGCTCACAATCGCCAATCGCGGGTCAACTTGGTTCTATCCGGGTCGCGGTGCCGCGACGGCCCACGGCCCATGGGGCCGGTAGCTCGAGGTTCGCCGTCGATGCACGAGAAATCAGGCCGTCCGATGCCTCACCTGCCCGCTAGTCTGCCGAAGTGAGCCCGAGATACGAGAAGCGGTTCGATCAGATGATCGCGGACGCCACCGTCGACTGCTACAACGAGGAGGAACAGGTCACCGGCCTGTTCACCATGATCCAAGACGAGCTCGTGGTCCCGTTCCAGACGCTGGTGCTCGGCGTCGGCGTCACAGTGGAAGGCGTCGAACTGACGACCGACGGCCAGATCGTCGCGATCTGCACCCGGGACGAGTTTCGACAGACCGTTCCGATCCTCGATCTTCCGCTGCCGACACCGCCTCCCGAGGGAGCGGAGTGGATCGAGGCGTACCGCCGCTGGCTCTGCTGACCGGACCGGCTGCGACGAGGGACCGATCGAGTCGAGACGGAGATATGGCCAACAAGTCGGGGATCATCTCGGTGAAGGACCAGGCCTGGATCGAGGCTCGTCGACGCCACCGGCTCTCCCACGCCCACGTGCAGATGGCGCGCGAGCTGGGCTTGAACCCGAAGAAGCTCGGCGGCATTGACAATCACCACCAGGAACCATGGAAGGTGCCGCTGCACCAGTTCATCGAGCAGCTCTACCTGGAGCGGTTCGGACGCGATCGACCCGAACACGTCGTTTCGCTCGAGGAGCGTGCCCGCCTGGCGGCGCAGAAGCAGGCTGCGAGGAAGGCCACCAAGGTCCCGCGGGCTGGAGTTCCGGTGGAGGACGCCGGTGGCTGAGTACCAGTACTACGAGTTCCTGGCCATCGACCGCCCCCTGGACGCCGGCCAGCTCGCTGAGCTGCGAGCATTGTCCACAAGAGCGCGGATAAGCCCGAGCCGGTTCGTCAACACCTACCAGTGGGGCGACTTCCGGGGTGACCCGCGGACACTGATGACGCAGTGCTTCGACGCGTTCCTCTACACGGCGAACTGGGGCACCCGGCGGCTGATGCTGCGTCTGCCATCCCGGCTGCTCGACCCGTCCACTGCGCGGCGCTACTGCCACACCGACTCCGCCTCTGCATGGGCCGCGGGCGAGATCGTCATCCTCGACCTCTGTCGTGAGGATCAGGACGCGAGCTGGGAGGACGAGGAGTACGGCGAGGAGTCGCTGGGCTCGATCATCCCGGCGCGCGCGGAGCTCGCCACGGGCGATCTGCGCTTGCTGTATCTGGCATGGCTGCTGTCGGTCGAATCGGGAGAGCTTGCCGACGACGATGCCGAGCCGCCGATCCCGCCGGGGATGGCGGCGCTGAACGCGCCGCTGCGCAGCCTGGCCGACTTTCTCCGCCTCGGCGAGGACCTGATTGCGGTCGCGGCCGAAGCCAGCGAAGAGCAGCAGGATTGCAGCCCATCGCCCAAGGAGTTGAAGCGGTGGGTCGCGGTACTGCCCGCAAGGGAGAGGGACGCGCTCCTCGTACGCCTTGTGCTCGGCGACGACGTGCACCTGCGAGCGGAGTTGCTACGGCGTTCTCACGGAGAATCCACTGACGGCCCGAAACACAGGGAGCCGCGTACGGTGGCAGAACTGCGAAACGCCGCGGCGGCTCGACGCGTGGAGCGGGAGCGGCTCGCCGCCATAGAGCGGGCGCGGAAGCGGGCCCGTCGGGAACGCGACGCGGCGCTCGCCCGCGACAAGCGGCTGGAGGAGCTCGCGCTGCACGAGGAACAGGCTTGGCGCCAGGTCGATGCGTCCATCGAAACGAGGAAGCCCGCCGGCTACGACTCCGCCGTTGGGCTCCTCGAGGACCTGAGGGGCGTCAGCGAACGCAAGGGTAGGCCGGAGGCGTTCGCAAAGCGCTTCGCACAGCTACGCGAACAACACCTGAAAAAGTCCAACCTCCTCGAGCGCTTCGACCGGGCTGGGCTCGGACGGCCCGACCGGGATGGACGCGAACCCAGCTGACGTCGATCTCATCGAGATTGCCCATCGCGTGCCACGAGCGACTGGGCTCTCGCCCTGTAGAGCTGCTCGCGACCGCTCGACACTTGCCGGGAAGTGAACGAGCAATGGCAAGGTCCTACCCTCCGCCACTACCTGTGGTGACAAGCTGTCGTCAGTCACTATCGTTCGCCACGTGTTGGTCACCGACCTTCGCCACTTCGAGGGCATCGAGCTCGATCCTGGAGTGCCGGCTCCAGCGCTGCGGCTCGCGACCCATCTGCGCCGGACCGTTCGCGCGGCCACGGTCTTTTCGGGACGGGGAGTCCAGGCAACCGCTCTGCCCTGTCGCCGGCGCCCGGGCCGGGTCCCGTGCCCGGGACGCGTGTGCGTGGAGCGCCAGGACTTTCCCTCTCGAATCCTGTGGGAGTGCCCGGCTTGCAACGAAGCCGGGGTGATCGACGGCTGGCAGGGTTCAGCCGACGATCTGTCAGTTCTTTCTGAGTCCGACGAAGGGGCGTGGCCGGTCCACGTTGTCATACCCGAGAAGGCATATCAGCTGCTGCTCGACGAGATCGCCCTCGGCCAAGGATGCGAGCGTCTGCTCTATCGCGCTCGTCCACATCCTGAAGGTGTCGAGCTTTCGGGCAACGAGGACGACTTCGAGCAGCTGATCGGTGTCGTCGCCTTCAAGGCGAACCACTCGGGCACCCGGGCACGCCAGCGCCGCTGGAGGGCGATCGATAACTGTCTGCGTCCACGATCCCGGAGCTGGCTCGAAAAGAGCACGGACGTCGTCATCGATGAACTCGCGAGCTTTGGCCTCGTTTCGCTGCGTACCCACGTCACCGAGCTGGTCCGCGACCGGCTCGCGACAGTGATGAAAGCGCTGGATATCACCGAGCAATCGGCGCGCCGATACCTAGAGGAAGAAGACCTTCGCGAGCTTGCGCGCGAAGCGGCCGTGAAGCTCGCGGACGAGCAGCCCGGCGCAAACCTCTACGAACAGCCCCGTACGATCCCCGCGTCCCTCCAGACAATCGGACGGAGCATCACCGCGCTCGCCGAAGCCGCCCAGGTCAGGGTCCTCAACGCCGACGCCGTTGGCACCCATGGAGCACTGCAGCTGATGTCCCTCCTCGGGCAGTTCCTGCACGAGATCCCCGCAGAACCGCCCGAACCTGTCCTACTCCCCCAAGCCATGTTGACTCGCAGCGCCCGATTGCTCGAGGCCACGGCGCAGATGGTCCGCGAGGGCTTCGTCGTTTCGCCGGACATCCCGGTCGACGACGTGCCCGCCCTGGCCGAAGCTTTCGCTCGGGACGCTGGAATGCTCCGCGCGCTCGTGAGTGAATCCGCTGCCGGACCGCCACCTGCCAACTGAGCGGCTAGGCGGGCCACGGCCTCTGAACGCAGGCCCGCTCCTGCGTGCCAGCCCAGATCCTTCCGTCGAGCGCGGCCGAGGTCGCGGAGCTTCTCGCCCAGTACCTACGGCGATGAGACAGCAACGATCTGGACACCCGGACGACCTCGGCCACGATGTCTTCGATGACCTCGACCGTGAGAACCGAGGATGCGGACCGTCGGCGGCGACCAGCTCGGCCGTCGCTGGATGAACCACTGATCGAGCAACTCCCCCACCGTCGTGCGGGCGCCCACGGCGTGAGCGACACTTGCATGAGCAGCTAACCCAACAAGCGCGCGCTGGGCATCGGCTTGGAGCGGCAGGCGCGCCGTTCCTTCGAACGCGTTCTTTCGAGCAGACGACGGCATTCGGACCCGCGACCCTCACCTTGGCAAACAGATAATGGTGAAACTTGGGGAACGTCGACGACCGATAGTGCAGGAACTTACTGGGTTCTATACTTCAGCGAACCCACCCGAACGGCGGCGTCCGCGCGACAGACGCGCGATATATCTGGCCTTCACTGGTGCTCGTGATGATCGCGTGTGTGAAACGCCTGCTCGTCCCAACCGGGGTCGTGTTGTAGCAGTTTCCTCCACCATTCCCACGCTCCACGCGCCTGTCTTTACGCAGGTCCTATTGACATTGGTCTCGCACACGGAGACGGCATCGCGATCAAGGGGGGATGATCCGGCTCCGGCCTTCCCCTCAGTCTCGGGTCCAGCGTTGACGTGCTCGGACCGCTGACAAGCACTCGAGTGCTGTCCAAGTGCTCCCGCCGTCAATCCAGACGAGGTTGGTGAAGATCACGTCAGCCGCGTCCCAACGTCGTTGTCGCCACGCACACAGTCCAAGCCCGTGCAACGCCCGAAGGAACGGGCGGTTGTCAACGAGGCCTCGAGGGAGGACCCCGTCGAAGGAACCGGGAAGGGACTGCTCCCCAATGGAGACGGCCCTGTCGTAGGAGGCAAGGGCGGCTTTGGGACCTTTCGTGCCGAACGCGATGTTGCCGAGATGCACCCATGCGTCGATGCAGCGCTCGTCCTGTGCGATCAGGCCCTCTAGAAGGATCGCCGCTTCTTTGTTGTACCCCGCACCGTGCATCTCGGCGGCTTCGATGATCGGATCGGAGTCCCAGTCGTCCTCGTCGAGCCCGGGTATGACCTGCTCCATCTCGAACTCGGCGCGAGGACCGCGGGCGATGATCGCCTCGGTCATCGGGTCGCGTTCGTCGTCTTCACCCCAGTACTGCTCTTCCGGGTCCCAGGTGCCCATCGGCCGCAGCGCCAAGGAAACGGCGAGATCCCCTGTTCGACTGGCGACACGTCGGTAGGTCCAGGGCTGAGTCGTCGGCGACTCATCGGGTTGGAGAAATGGCGGCAGGCCGAGCCACCGGCGGTAGGCGGAGAGCAGTCGCGCAGTCTCCATCGTCACGGCACCCGGCGTGAGGTCGCCGAGGGAGACGCTGTAGGTTGCACCGTCGCGCCGGCATATCGCGCTCAAGCCGCGTCGTTCGTCACCTTCGAACACCACCTTGACCACATCCACGTTCGTCCCCACGACCCGAGCGGGAAAGGGAAGGCGGGCCGACTCGTCGAAGGCCACCTCGAAGGCCGCGAGTTGCTCGCTGTCGCCGTACGCGTCGACGAGGATCTCCTCCAACAGGCGGTCGATGCCATCCATCGCTCAGGCCCCGTGAGCGCTTGGGCTGGCCGCGGACCACTTCTCGAGAACACGATCGGCCTCGACCCGTACGAGTGCCCGAGCTTCGGCCCGCTCGACGCCGGACATCAGTAGCTCGTCGTAGCGGGTGTCAACATGGCGCACCGAGGCTACGACCGCCAGCGTCACCGCTTCTGAGACGAGAGCGCGTCCAGAGGCGCTGCGCCCGATCCGGCCGCTTGCCCGCGCAGCGGCGTGGTTGGCGACGGCCTTGGCCCGCTCCGTGGGACATCTGGGGAACCGCTCGAGGATGGCTGCAGCGAAGGCAGTCTGGAACCCGCTGTCCTGCTCGGCCCGATGCTCCTCTTCCCGGGCCCGCCGACGCCCGCGAGCTTCTTCGTCGGCCAGGCATTCGACTTCTGCTCGCTCGAGTGCTTGATCTTCGACCAGGATGCCCTGACGCTCGTAGCGACCCCGTGCCCGGCTGAAACGGACGACGACCGCCGACAACGAGCTGGACTTCTTCGCCCTCCGAGTCAGGGCAGCGTCGCCCCGGGGCAGGAACACCAGATGGTCGAGGTCTGCGCAAGTCATGCACAGCGGTCCGGCCTCTTCCATGATCAGGAGGTCCCCGCTCCCGCTGCATTCGCTGCATGACCAGTCGTTGACGGGATTGACGACGAGCAATTCGGGTGGCTGGGATTGGCGTTCGGTCAGCTGGCGACGTTCGGTCTCGGGGAGTGCCGGGGAGATCCAGTGGGTTCTGTATGCCGATTCGACTGCAGGGTCTCCGCTTACCGAGAACTGCAGTTTGCGGTGGTCTCGGGTCCGCGCCAAATAGTCGGTCTCGCTCGGCTGAAGGCCGCGCTCGGATGCCCAGCGGCAGAACAGGTCCATGGCTGCCGACAGCTTCCCAGGATCCACCTGGGTGGCATTCTCCAGTGTTGCAACTCGGCCCTGTCGCCATCTCGCGAGACGGGACGGTTCGAGCCAGCGCATACGCACGAGCACGTCGATGAACGCCACGTAAGCCTTCTCGGCCAGCGCGCCGTCGGCGGCACGGGACACCCGGGCAGCGATCGCTTCCGACCCCATCGATTCCAGTGTGCCCCATCGCTCTTTTGGCAACGTGTTGGAATCCGTGCATCCGGTATTGCTCCGTCCGTCAACGTGGGCCCCGTCCGTCTCTTCGTCCGGGAAGTGCTGCCAAATCCGCCCCCTAGTAACACGCGTTACTAGGGTCACGTGGCTTCGGGTTACCTACTCGTCTCCTGAGAAACGGGTCCCTCGCGGCTCCGGGTCACCGGGGCACTACGGTGACTGCACACCGCAACAGGGGAACCTTGCTTATTCGTGCATCCGCGGTGACCAAGGTCGAACCGAGATTCTCGGCGAGAGCGACGTAGCAGGCGTCGTATGCCGAGACATTGTCCCGAAGCTGCCAGACCCGGTCGAGGAAGGAGAAGACCGGGTAACGGATCAGCCCAAGCTGTCGCCAGGCGTCGAGTGCCCCCCATCCAACTCCCTCATCGATCTCACCTGCAACAACCATCCGGCGCAGGCCGTTGGCCACCTCGGCGTCGATCAGATGTGGCACATGCAGCTGGGACTCGCCAAGAGCTCGGCGGGCCGGGCCGGCGTTGAGCAGTGCCGAGATGGCCGCCGACGCATCGACGACAATCACCTTTCCGCACGTCCCGCATTGACGTGTCCGATGATGGTCCTGGTGTCGAGGTCCACGTTAGGTAAAGCACCGAGCAAAGCGGGATTGTCCGCACGCCGGGTAGCTTCGGCCAATTCCCTAACGGCTGTCGCTCCGACCGAGGCACCGTCTCGAGCCGCCAGCCGCTCGAGACGCTTGACTACGTCATCCGGGACGTTACGCAAGTAGAGGGTTCTCATGTCGCAATATGCTAGCATGCGACTAGCACATTGCGACGATACGATGAGCACTCAGGTGTTCAGCGTCCTGGGGCACGTTTGGAGGGGACAACGGGATTCGAACCCGCGGCCCTCCCCTTGACAAGGTCTTGGAATCTGTGTGTCCAGTGTTGTTCCGTCCGTGGACGTGATCACCGCCGAGCGTCCCAGAAGCCCGTAACCACGGCGACGATGGTATCCACACACGTGTCGACCGGCATGACTGTCGTGTCGATAACCAGGTGGTAGAGCTTGGGATCTCGCGGATCGCGTCCGTGCAAGAGGCGGACGCAGGCGGTGCGTGTCCGGTCGTCGCGGTGCAGCTGGTCACAAGCTGTTGCTTGGTCGAGGCCTTCTTCCAACGCCGCCCTGTCGGCTCTGGCTGCCGCCGGGCCGTCCAGACGGACGTGGTTGCCGTTGGAACAGCAGGCCGAGATCACGGCGCCGGCTCGGTCCAGCAGGACCCCGCCTGGTCCAAAGGCCAGCTCCCAAAGCACGCTCTCGGTGGCCGGTCGGCTCTGCACCCCGCTCACCCCGAAGTGTGAGTTGATTGGAGTCGATGGGGTTGATGAGGTTGATGGGCAAGCGATAACGAGGCGCTCGAAAACAGGCGGCCTGACCTGCACTCCTTTGGCCCGAAGCCCTTTGGCGCTCAGCTAGACAGGCGTTCGCACGCCCTGCCTTCGTACGTCCTTCGTTCCACAATCGTGGCGAAGTCGACAGTGAGCTGGACGATCCGACCCCCTTTGTTGCATTCCAGCGCGATAACAATATCATTATCACGTGGTCCAAGAAACGTGGGTGGTGGAGTTTCACCCCGCCTGCGAAGCTTGGGCCGAGCAATTGGATCAGCCGGACGCGGAAGCCCTGCTCGCGGCAGTGCGAGTGCTACGCGATGGCGGACCAAACTTGGGGCGGCGTTGGTCGACAGCGTCAAGGGCAGCCGCCATTCCAACATGAAGGAGCTGCGTCCCGGTTCGACCGGCCGCACAGAGATCAGGGTTCTTTTCGCGTTCGACGAAGAGCTGCAAGCTGTTCTCTTGGTCGGAGGCGACAAGAGTGAGGACTGGAGCGGCTGGTACAAGACGAACGTTCCGATAGCGGATGACCGCCTCGACGAGCACCAGACCTGGATCAGCGAGCGGCGTCAGACGAAGACCAAGGGCACCCCGACGAGGCGAGCTGCGAAAGGCAAGAAACGATGAGTACGAAGACATGGGAGGAGAGGGTCCTCCAAACACCCGGTGTGCCGGAGAGAGTTGGCGCGATCGAAGACGGGCTGCGCCTTGCTGCGGGTTTGACGGTGCTCCGTGAGCAAGCTGGTCTCTCTCAGCGAGAGCTCGCGCAGCGCATTGGAGTCTCTCAACCGCGCATCGCCGCCATTGAGCGATCTCGCAACGTGACGATCGATGTCCTCGACCAGTATGTGAGGGCTGTCGGCGGGAGACTCGAGATTGCCGTCGTCAAGGGGCAACGGAAGGTCTCGCTGCTCTCCGGCAGTCCGAAAAGAGTGAAGGCGGCCTCCGCTTCCCGTGCCGCCACGGTGGCGAATTCACCGACGCCACGACACCGCGTCAGTACGAAGTCCACTTCAAGCTCTTCCGTAGCCGTCGCCAAGACGAAGAGCCGGTCCAAGTCGCGACACGGGGTTCTTGGAAAGGCTCCATGAGGACGGTGTCCGCGTCATAGTAGAGCGCTCTACTACCGGTTCAGATCGATCGCGCCAGCTCCGCTGCGCGCGGTCTCCCTTCAAGTCTGAGACGACATCAGATCAGCGAGTACGAGTGCAGAACTCTGTCCAGGCGTCCAACGCTTCGGCAGCGTCCATGGCAGCCACCACGTGGCGCTGGAATCCAGCGGTATGAACAAGTCTCTCCGCCAACCAATCGGGAACAGGCTCACGGACCGGATCAGCAAGCACCTCGACACCGGCAAGGCGGCCGAGACGCGCCACGACTTCAGCGAGGTTCGCGACCTCGGGGTTGGCGCTCTCCATCACTCGCGCGGCAGCTTCGGCGTATACCTCACCGTCACTTCGCGCTCCCACAGCCCAGATCTCACAGATCTCCACATCTGTCGCTGTGATCCGGTAAATGATGCGCCAGGTATTTCGCCCAACTACGAGCTTACGAAAACCGGTGAGCTCATCACCAAGAGGGAAGCCGGCTTCGGGGTCGGTTTCGAGAACAAGGAGCTTCTTGAGCACCCGTGGCGCTGCAGAGGGTCCTATGCGCCGGAGGTCGTCGACGGCGGCAGCCGTGAAAACTATGCGCGGCTTATCCTTATCAATCGGCCGCCCCCCGGCGCGCCCTTTCTTCGTCAAGCTGGTCGCCGGACTCAGTCTTCGTCGGGAACGGCGTCGAGCTCCTCGCGCGAAAGCCCGAAGGCACCAAGCACTTCATCGAACCGGACGCGCTCGCCGGAGTCGGTCGCTACACGGGAGAGAACGAGGGCAAGGTCGCGGAGATCCGCTCGTGCCTGTTCGAGAGCCTCGATCCGGTCGATTCCGATTACCGCCGCGACAGGCTCGCCATGTCGTTCGAGGACGATGTCACCTTCGGCAACCGCGGCGACGAGACCAGACACGCCTCGGCGTGTTGCTTCCGTGATGCTCATGCGAAGATCGACCGTGGACACATTTCAACTATACAGATTTCTATATAGCTGTGCAACAGCGGTCACACTGCCACTGACGTGGTAAGCGAGGTTTCTTCGATGATTTGGAGCGGACGACGAGAGCGGACGACGGTGGAGCGGACGACGGGATTCGAACCCGCGACCCTCACCTTGGCAGGCTGCTGAGAAATGTCCAGCCAGAAGACTTGAGGCCCGTCACGTGGTCTTCTGTCCACGAAATCGTCCATTGCGTCCGTCTGGTGATCCCAACAACTATCGTTCACGTACAGTACGGTTCCAAACGATCCCCAGTCGACACCTGAGCGGATAAGGGCGTCGGTACGCACGACGGGATGCCCTCCGGTGGGAGCCTGACGCTTTGCTAGCAGCCGCACCTGGAGTCGTGTCAGTGGAGGATTCTGCCCATTACTCCCCGCGGGGTGGTACCAGCCGACCTCCTTGTCGCGTGAGGACCTGCGCTGCGCGCTGGTGCGCCCCCAGATCCCCATGCCAGCCGCCCGGGCAGCCAGCCGCCGCACTCGCCGAATGTGCCGCTCCTACGCCCCTTGGGTCCCGTCCGCGGCTGAGACACCCCACCGGTAGCGTGCGATGCAACGAGATATCGGGCGTGCCGTCCACTGGGCGTTCCGCAGACACAGCCGCCCTCCCGGGAGCCCGCTCATGATCGCGTCCATCGCATCTGCCACCCTTCTCGGTGTTCGAGGTCGTCCCGTCCTGGTCGAGGTGCAGGTCTCCAACGGCCTGCCGGGCTTCACGGTGGTGGGCCTGCCGGACGCCGCCTGCCGGGAGGCCCGGGGCCGGGGCCGGGCAGCCCTGCTCTCGAGTGGGCTCCCATGGCCGCTGCGACGCGTCACGGTAAACGTGGAAGAAGGGCAGACGCGTTGTCACCGATTTGAAGATGTCACAGACGCGCGCTCGCGACGACCCGAGGAGGGTGCATAGTCGAGCATGAGGGAGGAGCCTTTATGACCAGCTACCGAGGACGCGGTCGCCGCTCGCCATTCCTCCTCGCCACAACGATCGTTCTCCTCCTCCTTGTGGGAGGAGCGATCGGCGCGCTTGTCACCCATGCCATCAGCCACGGTACGCCCTCCGAGCCGAGCAGTCACGGTCACCCGTCGAGCGGATCTCCACCCAACACGAGCGCCGCTCCCCCAGCACTCAGCGTCGCATCGGTCACCCCGGCGAACGGAACGACAGGCGTCGCGGCGGACGCGCCGATCTCCGTCACGCTCTCCGCCCCACTGTCGAATGTCTCCCCGTGGCCGACCCTCACACCGATGACGTCTGGGACCTGGCGCGCGAGCGGCAGCACATTCACGTTCACACCGAGCACCGACTTCTTGCCACTCAGCGAGATCACCCTTACGGTGCCAGGTGGTCCCACCGGTGTTATCGGCAAAGCCGGCGGTCGACTCACTCAATCCGTAATTGAGCAGTTCCAGGTCGCGAACGGCTCAGTCGCTCGACTCCAGCAGCTCCTCTCGCTTCTCGACTACTCACCGCTCACGTGGGCCCCCGCAGGCGCACCGATCGCTTCAACCAACACCGAAGCCCAGATCGCGGCGCTCTACGGCCCCCCCGCCGGGACCTATGCGTGGCGAGATCGCGGCTGGCCGGCTCGGCTGCGAGCGATGTGGCAGCCCGGTGTTGACAACGTCTTTACGCGCGGGCTCATCATGTCGTTCCAGGCCGACCACGCGCTCACGCCGAACGGTGACGTTGGAGCGGCTCTTTGGACCGCATTGATTGGCGCGCTCGCCTCTGACACGGTGAACACCGGCGGGTACAACTATGCGCTCGCGAACAAGACCGCACCGGAGTCGCTCACGATCTACCACGACGGAGACGTCGTCCTGCGGAGCCCAGCGAATACCGGCATCGCCGATTCTCCGACGCCCGACGGAACATTTCCCGTCTACACGCGTCTTCGACAACAAGTCATGCGCGGCACAAACCCAAATGGGCAGCACTATGCCGATCTCGTTCAGTACATCGCGTATTTTCACGGCAACGATGCGGTGCATTACATGGACCGCGCCGACTACGGCATCCCACAGAGCCTCGGCTGCGTCGAGCTTCCGCTCGCCGATGCGGCGCGTGCATGGTCGTACCTTGCCTACGGGACGCTCGTCACGGTCATCAACTGACGCACGCAATCAGCTGACGGCCGGCACCCGCAACGCGGAGGTCACGTCACGGTGCTTGATTGGGTACCCCGCCGTCCGGTTCAGCTGGTGGCGGGGGTGCGCCACAGGTCAACGCCACCTTCGACGGCGTGTTGGTCGATCTCGGCGAGTTCGTCGGCGGAGAAACCGAGGTGGTCCAGGGCCGCGACGTTCTGTTCCAGCTGGGTGACGCTGCTCGCCCCGATCAAGACTGAGGCGACTCGCGCGTCGCGCAGGACCCAGGCGATGGCCATCTGGGCCAAGCGCTGTCCGCGTCGTTGCGCGATGGCGTGCAGGGCCCGCACGCGGGCCAGGTTGTCGTCGTTGAGCATCTCTGAGGACAGCGAACCATCCCTTGCGGCGCGCGAGCCTTCGGGGATGCCGTTGAGGTATCGGTCGGTGAGGAGACCTTGAGCGAGCGCTGAGAAGGCGATACAGCCGACCCCTTCGGTCCCCAGGACGTCGAGAAGGTCCTCTTCGATCCATCGGTTGAGCATCGAGTACGACGGCTGGTGGATGAGCAGCGGAGTGCCGAGCCGGCTGAGGATGGCGATGGCCTCCTGGGTGCGATGACCGGAGTAGGAGGAGATCCCGATGTAAAGGGCCTTGCCCTGCTGGACCGCCGAGTGGAGCGCACCAAGGCTCTCTTCGAGGGGGGTGTCGGGGTCGAAGCGATGGTGGTAGAAGATGTCGACGTAGTCGACACCCATACGGCGAAGGCTCTGATCCAAGCTGGCCAGGAGGTACTTGCGGGAGCCGAGATCGCCGTACGGGCCGCGCCACATGTCCCAACCAGCTTTGGTCGAGATGACCAGCTCATCGCGGTGGTCACGAAAGTCGGAGTGGAGGATCCGACCGAAGTTGGATTCGGCGCTGCCGTACGGCGGCCCGTAGTTGTTGGCCAGGTCGAAGTGGGTAATGCCAAGATCGAAGGCCCGGCGCAGGATGGCGCGCTGGGTGTCGAGCGGCCGCTCGTCGCCGAAGTTCTGCCAGAGCCCGAGCGACACGACGGGCAGCAGCAGGCCGCTGCGTCCGCAGCGACGGTAGGTCATGGATTCGTAGCGGTTGTCGACAGGAAGGTAGCTCGTCACGGTGGGTCATTTTCCGTTTCTGTCTGGCCAGGGCTGGTGGGCGCCGCTGAGTTGGCAGGCCCGAAACGATGATAGTGGCGGCAGGGCGGACGACAAAGAGCAGTTTGACGTTGCGAGCCTTGAAGTAGGCCATGGCGATGCCCGAGGTGACAGTCGGCTGCTTCGGGTGCTCGGAGGCGTATGCGAGCGACATCAGGCCCGGAAAGTGGACGCCTCATATCTCGTCATGGGTGGCACCCGGCGCGCTGGTCGGAATGACGCAGCCGGCACTGTACGCTCGATGACCGAGAGGTCGCCCATGGCTGAGTACGCAATGCTCGGCGTCGTTCGTACGAGCCCTTACCGGCGCCTCGCCGAGGCGCTGGCCCCGGCCGAGAAGGCCTAGAACGAGGCGAAAAGAAGATGAGCACCGACCAGCCCACTGAGGCCAGGAATGCCTACGACAACGCGATGGCGCCGGTCCAGAAGGCCTACGACGAGGCGAAGGGCGTGGCCGGCAAGGCCTACGATAACGCGATGACGCCGGCCCAGAAGACCTACGACGAGGCGAAGGGCGTGGCCGGCAAGGACTACGACAACGCGATGACGCCGGTCCAGAAGGCCTACGACGAGGCGACGGCCTCGGCCAGCAAGGCCTACGACGAGGCGATGACCTCGGCCCAGAAGGCCTACGACGAGGCGAACGCCGCGGCAGGCAAGGCCTACGACGAGGCGATGGCCCCAGGCCCACAACGCCTACCGTGATCCCGTTCCGACCGTCTCGCCGGACTGAACCTCGCCATCCCGCCTCGTCCTGACAGGCCGCACCCTCGGCGACCGATCCCAGCACCCCCGACCGGTCACGTCCTCACGATGCGTTCGCTCGCAGAATGGGAGCAGGCGAACCCGGGGACTATGCACGACCCGGAGCTGTTCCGGCGGGTGATCCTGCTGACCCCGCCGCCGACCGGAGCGCCCGACGCCATGCCCAGCTCGCCCGAGGCCTCGTGACCGACTTGGAGCCGGCTGCTCGCCCCCCGGGTCTGCCCCGCTTCGCCGAGTATCAGGCGAGGTGTGCGATAACAAAACGCGGCCATGCCTCTTGAGGGGTAGCGTTCGCGCGCCGCCGGTTGCCGAGCGGCGCAGCAGGAGGCGCCATTATGGCGAAGATTCCCGAATACCACACCAACACCGACCCCGAGGACCCCGTTTACCACGTCTACGACGACTGCCCCGCTGGTAAGAAAGTCATCGCCGACGGAAACAGCGTGGAAGGAACGGGCGGCTTCGTCCTTTGTACTCTCTGCAAGACCAAGAACGGCGCCAGGCGCTTCTAGACCTCCAACTTCCTTCGGAAGGTCACGTCCCACTCCGGTCCGGTCCGGTCGGGTCGGGTCGGGTGACCGTACGTCATTGACCACATCTGGCCAATCTGACCTCCGTACGACGAGGCGCTGTGACCGGGCGCGACACAACCTCACTGGCATCCGAAGTACCCTCGGTTACCTCGAATCACGAGAACGAGCGGCAACGGTGGCGTTGACAGTGAACGGACCGGGCAATCGTCGAGCGGGCTGGACGAGGAGAGATCGTGGTATCAGCTGAAGCGCTGCAATTGGGTTCTCGGCTCGACGAGCACCATGCCCCGGAGACCAACGGACGGATGTCCGTCTGCCGGCGCTGCGGTGCTCAGACTGATGGTCCGAAGGGGCTTCACATCCCGGACGAACGACAACTGGAGCGTGCGCTGAAATGGCTTGATGCGCAGTCGCTGAGCCGCGGAGTCGACCGCGCGAAGAGTCGGCGTAACACCTGATCCTCCCGCCGTGCGGTACGTCGACTAGTCCCCTATCGGCGGACGGCCGGAGGAGGGGAACGACGGACTTGGCGACGAGCACGACCGGGCTACGCCACCGGGTGCCAACGTTCTTTCCCCTCCGTTTGCTTGCGTTGGCGCGCCACGCGGTTCTTGTGGTGAGCGACCCGCAGGTCCCGCATGTGAAGGTGGCGAATTCCAGACAGGTTGTCCGAGAGCCTTATCTCCGCCCCGTTGGTGATGGCGATCCCGCGGTGCGCGGACCGCCAGTCCATGATTGTGGCGCACTCGGGACAACCCGGGTCGGGTCGGATCATGAAGTGCTCGCAATCCTCGACATTTTCGTCGCGGCTCTCGGCTCGCGTCACCGGCTCACTGGCCCCTTCGCCGCAGAAGCACTCCTTGTCTGCCGTTTGCGGCTGCCACTGCCCGACTGCCTGCTTGCCGACGACCGCGAGTGAACCCATCGAGGGCACGACAGTGGACTCTTCCCCCGTCGACCACCGCACCCGCAAGAGCGACCCGGTCACGCCGGTCACGACTCCATCGCGGGAAGCCTCGCCGACCTTCCTCGAAGGGACCTGCACCGGATCACCAACGACTGCCATATACCGAATGGTGCCACTGCGAGGCGTGTCTGGTCAGCGCGGTCCCACACCTTTCGTCCGCAGACGCTTCTGGCGACTGTTCAACGTGCCGAGCTTGAGGGTGCAACGTTGGACCCTGGATGGCTACGGCCCGTGACCACCCGAACCAGAATCTCTCTTGCCGTCGTCGAGGCGACCGGGCTGTCGAAGTGCTACGCCAGCCAGGTCCGGGCGGGGAAGTTCACGCCACGTCGTATCGACATGGCGTACCTCGCGGAGCCGGTCGGAGTAACGCAGCCGGCAGGTACCGTTGAACACGAGGAGGCCGCACAATGGCCACGCTCGTACTTCCGTCCGACAGCTACCACCCTCATGGGGGCCCCCACCGAAAGGACCCCGAGTGGCAAGCCGGCTACCGAGCAGGACGTCACGAGAGATGGCTGCTCGCGGGTGCCGGCGGAGGGCTGATCGGCCTCTTAATCGGCCACCGCCATCACGTGATCGTGTGGGCAAGTCT
>Ga0224534_1000887_pt1 | contig 17158 bp, 12 predicted proteins | sample 714E12024metaG_FD_172012 | JGI IMG/M metagenome (GOLD analysis project Ga0224534, IMG submission 172012) | Peat soil microbial communities from Stordalen Mire, Sweden - 717 E1 20-24 | ecosystem: Environmental > Terrestrial > Soil > Wetlands > Peat | place: Sweden: Norrbotten County, Stordalen... | reverse complement strand
TTGAAGACCGGCTTGACGCCCAGCTTGGCGCGCAGTTCGCGCACCTGGTCCGCGCTCTCCAACTTCCACTCCGTCGCCATCCGCTCGTCGGAGACGCCCATCCGCTTCACCGCGCGCAGATCGTCCGCCGTCGCCGCGTCGAAACCAACCGCCGCAACCGCCCTGAGCTCGTCGGTGATCTGCTTCATCTGGTTCAGGAACCACGGGTCCATCGAGGTCAGCCGCGCGATCTCGCGCACCGTCATGCCCTTCTCAAACGCATAGCGGATGTAGGCCAGCCGCTCCGGATGCGGCGTCACCAGGCGCTGGGTCAGCCGCCGCGGCTCAATGTCCGCCGCCGAGGCCTTCTTGCCCGTCTCCAGCGAGCGCACCGCCTTCATCAGCGCTTCCTTGAAGGTCCGCCCGATGGCCATCACCTCGCCCACCGACTTCATCTGCGGCCCAAGTCCCTCGTCCACGCCGGGAAACTTCTCAAACTGCCACTTGGGAATCTTCACCACAACGTAATCGATCGTCGGCTCGAAACAGGCCGGCGTCGCCTTGGTAATGTCGTTCTGGATCTCGTCCAGCGTGTATCCGACGGCGAGGCGCGCGGCGATCTTGGCGATGGGAAAGCCGGTGGCTTTGCTGGCCAGCGCGGACGAGCGCGAGACGCGCGGGTTCATCTCGATGATGATCATCCGCCCGTCGTGCGGATTCACCGCGAACTGCACATTGCTCCCGCCGGTCTCCACGCCGATCTCGCGGATGCAGGCGATGGCCGCGTCCCTCATCCGCTGATACTCGCGGTCGGTCAGCGTCTGCGCCGGGGCCACCGTGATCGAGTCGCCGGTATGCACGCCCATGGGGTCGAAGTTCTCGATCGAGCAGATGATGATGACGTTGTCCTTCAGGTCGCGCATCACCTCCAGCTCGTACTCCTTCCAGCCCAGCACGCTCTCCTCGATCAGGCACTCATGCACCGGCGACAGGTCCAGCCCGCGCGCCAGGATGTCGGTGATCTCCTCGCGGTTGTAGGCGATCCCGCCGCCCGATCCGCCCAGGGTAAAGCTGGGCCGGATCACCACCGGAAAGCCGATCTTCGCCGCAAACGTCAGCCCGTCGCTCACCGTGCCCACAAGCTGCGACTTCGGCAGCTCGAGGCCGATCCGTTTCATCGCGTCCTTGAAGAGCAGCCGGTCTTCGGCCTTCTTGATCGCCTCCAGCTTGGCCCCGATCAGTTCGACGTTATATTTTTCTAGCACGCCGGAGTCCGCCAGCTCGACGGCAAGATTCAGCGCCGTCTGCCCGCCCACCGTCGGCAGCAGTGCGAAGATGCGCTTTTGTTTGTCATTCCGTAGCGCCCTCTGTATGTCACTTCGCCCTATTTGTTTGTCATTCCGCAGCGCATCCGGGGTCCCCGGCGAGCTTGCTCGCTGGGGTGGAGCAGCGGAGGAATCTGCTTCTCTCCCGCCGACAAACTCCGACTCCATCCTCTCCGCCTCGACGCGAATGATCTCTTCCAGATAGGCCGCCGTCAGCGGCTCGATGTAGGTCCGGTTGGCAAACTCGGGGTCGGTCATAATGGACGCCGGGTTGGAGTTGACCAGCACCACCTCGTAGCCCTCGGCCTTCAGCGCCTTGCAGGCCTGCGTGCCGGAGTAGTCGAACTCCGCCGACTGGCCAATCACAATCGGCCCCGAGCCGATCACCAGAATCTTCGCAATGTCATTCCTACGCGGCATCTATTTCTTATCCTTGCCTTTGGTCCAGGCTTTCTTCAGCTTTTGGATTTCAGTGCGGTTTGTTGTGAGATAGCTGTAGTCATTCACCCCAACACCCATCACCACATAAATCGGTTTATCGCATCTTGAAGCAGACGCAAGACGGAGCTTGGTGATAATACCGCTTGCTGGGATGAATCCCGCCACATGCACATCTAGCGTCCACCCAGATCCGCTACTTTGAACAAATGTGAAGCGTCCATGTTCATCTGAATTGGTCTCAGACTTTGTTCCGGCTTCATTAGTCAGTGCAAGTGCTGCGCGAGGTATGCCCTGGCCGCTCCTATCCACAATGAAGCCACAAGCACTTGCGGTCTTGATTCTCGGCTGGAAGAAATCGACCTGCCCCTGGCATACGCATGCCCAGGTACTGACTAATAGCAGAGCCGCCAGCCTTATCATTTCTTCCAATCCTCCATCATCTTGCGGAAGTCGCGGAACAGGTAGTGCGAGTCGTGCGGGCCGGGGCTGGCCTCGGGGTGGTACTGCACGCTGAACATCGGGTCGGTCTTGTGCCGCAACCCGGCCAGCGTCTGATCGTTGAGGTTGGTGTGCGTGCGCTCCACATCCGCCGGCAGGCTCTCGGGATCGACGTTGAAGTTGTGGTTCTGTGCGGTGATCTCCACCTTGCCGGTCGCGTGGTTCAGGATCGGGTGGTTGCCGCCGTGGTGGCCAAACTTCAACTTGTAGGTCTTGCCGCCAAGCGCGAGGCCGAAGATCTGGTGGCCGAGGCAGATGCCGAAGATCGGCTTCTTGCCCTTCAGCTTGCGCACCGTTTCGATGGCGTAGCTGAGCGGCTCGGGGTCGCCGGGGCCGTTGGAGAAAAACACGCCGTCGGGGTTGAGCGCGAGCGTCTCTTCGGCGGTTGTCCTCGCCGGAACCACCGTGACGCGGCAGCCTTCGCGGGTCAACATGCGCAGGATGTTCTGCTTGATTCCAAAGTCATACGCAACGACGTGCAACGGCGCGCCGTTGGTGGCGCCATCGGGCAGCGGCAGCAACGCTTCGCCGGTCTGGTTGCGCGGCTCGCTCTCGTCCCACTTGTAGATTGATTTGGTGGTGACCACGCTGGCAAGGTCGGTGCCTTCCATCTTGCGGATCGCCCGCGCCTTGGCCACCAGTGCGTCGGCGTCGAGATTCTCGCCCGAAGCGATGACGCCGCGCATCACGCCATGCGTGCGCAGATGGCGCACTACGGCGCGCGTATCCACCTCGGCCAGCACGGGAACGCCGCTGCGCTCCAGGTAGTCATCTGCCACCTCGGTGGCGCGCCAGTTGGAACTCATCTCGGAGAACTCGCGCGTCACCAGCCCCTCGATGTAGGGCCGCGCCGACTCCGCATCGCTGGGCGTCGTCCCATAGTTCCCAATGTGCGGATTGGTCAGCACCACAATCTGCCCCGCGTACGAGGGATCGGTGAAGATCTCCTGGTAGCCGGTCAGCGATGTATTGAAGACGACCTCGCCCGCGGCCTCGACCGGCGCGCCGAAGCCTATGCCGCGAAAGATGCGCCCGTCTTCAAGCGCCAGAATTGCCTGCATTGCCTACTCCTGCGGAATCCCATTAGGAGTGGATTCAATCGATTCTATCAGCATCCGCAGGGGCAGCTCGCATCGCGTGGCCAGTTTTCCACGCATTTTCGCTATCCGACGCAAAAAGACCCGGCACATGCAGCTGGGTCTTCTTTGAAACGTGGAGAACAGAGAGAGACGGAAAACTTACTTCTTGTGGTGGTGGTGGTGCGCCCTGTGGTGATGAACGGCTGCGGCACTGGCGGGAACGACCGAACCGGCCAGGACCGTAAATGCAAAGAGACCGAGCAGGAGATTGCGCAACAGTTTCATAAGGTGAGACTCCTTTACAACCCGGCCGCCCAGTCGTCCGGGCGGTCCAAAAGCACAACCGGCTTAACTCTCTGGACGCCGTTCCTCCACAAAAGTTGCGGGCGCGCGCGAATGAGTTCCCAGCTTCGCACCTCACGCCGCGAACTCGAACCTTGCCCTTAAGGAGTGAAGACCCCCGGTGTTCCGGGGGTCTTACATATACATATAGGTAGGAAGTACTCGTGCGGATAGGGGAAGCCGGAACCGTGGGAACTGCTGGCCCGACAAATTACTTGGTACATCCCATAAGACGCGGTGTGAAAGAAAAAGTTGCCAGATATTCTGCAAAATGTATTTAAAAAAATTAGCGGATTCTAAAAATTGGATAATTCAGGAATGTGCCCTATGTCACAATGTAGAATCCTCTTTGATTCTATTGAACTTAGTGAAAATTGCCCAATCGAGTTCGCTCAGATGAGAATCGGGAACAATCCCGGCGCCACCTGCGCCTCCGGATCCGCGCAAGCGGGGCCCAGACGCAGGAAGACGAGGAAGCGGGTGATGCTGCGCCGTGCGATGTTGCCGGTTGCGATACGAGGATTGCGATCATTTAGGATGCAGAGGGCGGCAAGAGCGTGACTACGACGGCGGTTGAGGCGGCGGAGAAGAGCGGGGCTGTGCCGGGCAGGAGCGATCGCAGGCTGCTGTGGTTTGTGCTGCTCAACATTCTGGCGGCGAACGCCGGCTTCAAGCTGATTGCGCACTTCGTCTTTCATACCGGCGTGGAAGAGATGCGCGTGCGGTATTGGGCTTTCTTCCACTTCCACCAGTTCACCGACTCGTGGACTCCGATGCTTGGCTCGGTGAACTCTTTTCTGGCGCATCCCGGCCTGCCGATCTATCAGGCGAAGCTCTACGACACGCTGCTGTATCCGCTGACGTCCATCCTGCCGCTGCTGTGGATGAAGCAGGCGGGGATGAGCGACGCGGGTGTGCTGCGCGCGCTGATGGTTGCGTCGTGGATCGCGGTGGTTGCGGTGGTTGCGCTGCAGGTGCTGATCGCCGCGAAGATTTCAGCGAAGTCCGCTCAGCAACACGGCGCGTTGAGTTGGAGGGCCGTCGTGGCGACGGCGTTCGCGGCGTTCTTCTTCATGCCCATCACGCTGGCCTTCTCGCTGGGCCAGGCGCAGATCTTCCTCGACCTCTTCTTCACCCTGCTGGTCCTCTTCTGGATCGAGGGCAAAGAACGGCCGGCGGGCGGCTTGATGGCCCTGCTGGCGATGGTGAAGCCGCAGTTCGGCCTGCTGCTGCTGTGGGCGGCGCTGCGGCGTCGGTGGAGTGCGCTGACGACCGGCGTGGTGACGCTGGGTGTGGGAGGCGCGGTCTCGCTGGCGGTCTTCGGCGTGCGCAACAACCTGGACTATCTGGGCGTGCTGGCCGGGCTGAGCCGCAAGGCGCAGTCGCACTACGCCAACCAGTCGATCTTCGGGCTGCTCAACCGCGCCATCTTCAACGGCGAGAACATGCCCTATCACCCGTACGTCTATCCGCCGTTTGTGCCCTGGGTGTATGCCGTCACGCTGGCGACGACCGTCTTGCTGGTGCTGCTGACGCTGGCGTATCCCTGGCGCCAGCGGGCCGGCGGCATGGCGGACCTGGCGGCCATTGGGGTGGTCTCGGTGATTGCGACGCCGATGGCGTGGGAGCACCACTACGGCGTGATGCTTCCCCTCTTCGTGTGGCTGTGGTTTGCGGTCTACCGGCGCGGATCAGGCAGCGCGTGGGCGCTGGCGCTGGCCTGGGTGATGATCGCGGACTTCCTTTCGCCGTTCAACTTCTTCGCCGCGGTTCCGGTGGCGAATCTGCTGCAAAGCTACATGTTCTTTGGCGCGCTGCTGCTGTTGGGGCTGCTGCTGCGGACGCGCGCGGTTTCAGAGGCGTAAGCAGCGCTCAACCTCCTCGCGGTGCGCGAAAACGGCGCGCGGCACACCGCGCAGGCCCGCGCTAGGACGTCCCATCTACAGGCGGCTCGACGACGGGTGGCGCTGCGGCAGTCTGTTCTGCGGAAGGCGGCGTCTCGACGGCGGCCGGTTCTGCGGCAGTCTGTTCTGCGGCAGGTGGTTCCTCAGGCGTCTGCGCGACGGCAGGCGGAGCGGCGGCAGGTGGTTCCGCTGGCGTCTGCTCTGCGGCAGGCGGCGCTGCGGCAGGCGGCGCCACGGCGGTTTGCGGCGCCCCGTCGTTGGTGCGCACGACATGGTCTGCCTGCGGGCCCTTGCTGCCCTCGATGATGTCGAACTCGACCTCGTCGCCTTCCTTCAGGCTCTTGTAGCCGTCGCTCTGGATGGAGCTGTAGTGGACAAAGACGTCAGCCCCGCCTTCGCGCCCCAGAAAGCCGAAGCCCTTCGCGTTGTTGAACCACTTCACCGTACCTGTATATTGTGCCAATTTGTACACTCCTTACGTTGGCCTTGAGCGGGTTATTTGACCGGCTTGCCGGCCGGGTTTGCCGGACCCGTACAGTACGGCGCAGAACGCTGGCGGACTGGTTTTCCGTATGACGGCCTGCTTCGTGTGTACAGAGATACAGTAACAAACTTCTGTCTCCGCAGCGACGCAATCCGCACGGCAAAGCGCTAAATCTTTCGCCCGGCCAGCCGCACTGGCCGCCCGGCGGGCGATTTTGCGGCTGCCGGACCGTGTCGCAGGGCCGTTCCTGCGCCTCGCGGACGGCCCGCGGGCGACTCTCTGCCGCCTCAGCATGTATCCTGCTTGAGGCCCAACTTCGCACATGAAACGAATTGTCACCGCAGCTCTTCTGATCTTCATCGTCGTCCTGCTCATCTTCCGCGGCCAGCCGTGGATGATGACGCTGGCCAGCGCGTTGATCGCCGAACTGGCTGCCTACGAGTACCTCCGGCTGGCCAACCGCAACGGCGCTCGCATCCCCGCCTGGTGGATGCTCTGCGGCACCGCCGTGGTCTTCCTCTTCACCCTGCCCAACTTCCACAACGATGCCGAGCTGCCTGCGTTGAGCATGCTGGCCCTGTTTCTGCTGGCCTGGACCGCCTTCCGCGAGCCGCTCGACCGCGTGCTGCCGGACGCCGCGCGAGGCCTCTTCGGGCTGGTCTACGTGGCCTATCCGCTGACCCTGGTTCCCATGATATGGAACCGCGACGACGGCAAGCCGCTCCTCCTCTTCCTGATGGTCTCGGTCTGGGCGGGAGACATCGCCGCTCTCTACGTTGGCCGCCGCTATGGCAAGCACAAGCTCACCCGCCTCAGCCCCAACAAAACCTGGGAGGGAACGCTCGCCTCGGTGGTGGGCTCCGTCGTCGCGGGACTCGCCGTAGTTCTCGCCGGCGAGATTCTCTCGACGTACTTCGGCAACACCGTGCTGCACATTCTGGAGCCGGTATGGCAGTCGGCTGTGCTGGCGGTGATTATCAACATGGCCGCGCAGTTGGGCGATCTGCTGGAGTCGGCCATCAAGCGCGGCGCGGGCGTCAAGGACTCGGGGACAATTCTGCCCGGCCACGGCGGCGTCCTCGACCGCATCGACGCGCTGCTGGTCGCCGCGCCTGTCCTCTGGTGCGTGCTGCTGCTCAAAGACGCCTTCAGCCTGGGAAGATTCTAGCCAAATAGTGTCGTATATTCGTTCTATGGCTATCGAAGCAAAATCGACGCTTGGCTCTTTCCGCGAAGTAGCGCAGGATCTTCTCGTGCCGGAGTTGAAGGCCCTGAAGGTCTCGATGGATTCGATGAGGAGTGAGATGAACATCTCGCTTGGCTCACTGAGCAAGGAGATGCAGTTGCGCGATGAGATGAACGCCCAGGCAATACGCGGTCTTTCTCAAAAACTCGATTTCGCCATCGACATCCGAGAACGTCTGGCCACGCTCGAAGCGCGAATGCCGCGTCAATAATCAGCGTACTCCGCGCGAACTTGAGCGCATCTGCGAAAATAGAACTGTGAAGAAGATTGCCATCCTCGGCTCGACCGGCTCCATCGGCCAGAGCACCCTCTCCATCTGCGAATCCTTCCCCGACCGCTATCAGCCCGTCTCGCTGGCCGCCGGGCGCAACCTCGACGTGGCCTTCGCCCAGTGCGTCCGCTGGCAGCCGCGCGTGGTCTCGCTGGCCACCGAAGAACTCGCCGCCGCGCTCGCCAAGCGCCTGCGCGAGGCCGGGCACAATGGCATCGAGGTCGTCCACGGCTCCGCCGGAACGGTCTCTGTGGCCACGCTGCCGGAGGTGGAGTTCGTCGTTTCGGCCATCGTCGGCGTCGCGGGGCTTGAGGCCACCTACGCCGCCGTCTGCGCTGGAAAAACAATTGGCCTGGCGAATAAGGAATGCCTGGTCGCCGCGGGCGAACTTATCCTCGCCGCCGCGCGCAAACACAACGTCGCGCTGCTACCCATCGACTCCGAGCACAACGCCGTGCATCAGTGCCTGCGCGGCGGCAAGCACTCCGAGGTCAGGCAGATCTGGCTCACCGCATCCGGCGGACCCTTCCGCTCGACTCCCGCCGCCGAGTTCGAGCGCATCACTCCGGCGCAGGCGCTGAAGCACCCCACCTGGGTGATGGGCCGGCGCATCACCATCGACTCGGCCACCATGATGAACAAGGGCTTCGAGATCATCGAGGCCTGCCGCCTCTTCGATCTGCCGCCCGCCAAAATCCGCGTCACCATCCATCCGCAGTCCACCGTTCACTCGCTGGTGGAGTTCATCGACGGCTCGATTCTGGCGCAGATCTCGGTGACAGACATGCGCCTGCCCATTCTTTACGCGCTGGCCTACCCGGAGCGGGTGGACGCCGGGCTCGCCGCGCCGTCCCTGACCTTCGACCTCGCCGCCCTCAGCCATCTCGACTTTGCCCAGCCCGACCTGGCCCGTTTCCCCTGCCTGCGCCTGGCCTATGAAGCGGCCGCGTCCGGCCCCGCGGCCTGCATCGCGCTGAATGCCGCCGACGAGGTCGCCGTCGCCGCATTCCTCGATGGCGCGGTCCCGTTTCCCGGCATTCCGCGTACAATCGAGAAGGTGCTGAACGCTACCTCTTCCCACGCTCCCGCGTCCATTCAGGACGTGCTCGCGGCGGACGAGGCGGCCAGAGAGTGCGCGCGCGGCGTGATCGCGCGGCACGCGGCATCCGGCCTCCACGCCTGACCCTGAAGGGTACTTACCGCCGGCAATTGCTGGCAGAGGCAATTTTTCGCATCGGATTACTTGCATCTATGTCCACTGTCCTTGAACTTCTCGTGGTGCTTGGCTTCATGGTGCTGGTGCATGAGGCCGGCCACTTCGTCGTGGCCAAGGCCTGCGGCGTCCGCGTCGAGACCTTTGCCATCGGCTTCGGCAAGCGCGTCGCCGGCTTCCGCCGTGGCGGCACGGAGTACCAGATCAACGCGCTGCCGCTGGGCGGATACGTCAAGATGGCGGGCGAGATTCCCGGCGAAGAGGTCACCAACGACCCCGGTGAGCTGAACAGCCATCCGCGCTGGCAGCGCATGTTGATCGCCCTCGCCGGCCCCGCGGCCAACTTCGTCCTCGCCTTCGTCCTGATGGCCTGCGTCTACATGGTGCACAACGAGGTCGACGAGTACTTCTCCGGCCCGGCGGTCACCGACTACATCTCTCAGCCAAGCCCCATGGCCAAGACCGGCATCCGCTCCGGCGACACCATCGTCCGCTTCGACAACGTCGAGAACCCCACCTGGGACGACGTGGGCAACCACTGCCTTCTGAACCTCAACCAGACGGTCCCATTCTCGTTCCTGCACAATGGCCAGCGCGTCGACACCACCTTCTTCGTCGCCTCCACGGCGGCCACCCCCGACGACTTCTCTCCCGACACGCTGGGCTTCGTGCCCAAGATGCAGCCCACGCCGGTGAAGGTCTCGTCGCTGTTGCCCGGCAGCCCTGCCGACCGCGCGGGCCTCCGGCCCGGCGACCAGATCGTCAGCATCGACGCGCTCGCGCTCCATTCCGTCTCCACGCTGCTGGCCTACATGCAGGACCAGAAGGGCGCGCCCGCCGTGCTGGAGGTGCTGCGCAAGGGCCAGCCCATCCTACTTAACGTAACTCCGCAGCCTACCGAAGATGGCGGCACAAAGACCTACCGGCTCGGCTTCTACCCGGTCCCTCCGCCGGTCAAGGTGGAGCGGCTCTCCATCGCCAAGTCTCTGGCCAAGTCCTGGGATTTCACCAAAAAGAACTCGATGCTGATCAAGGACGTGGTCAAGGGCATGTTCGTGGGCCACGTCTCGGTGCGCAGTCTCTCCGGGCCCATCGGCATCGGCGAGGTGGTGCATGAGGCCGCCCAGGCGCCGGGCTGGACGCCGCTGGTCGGCACCGTGGCCATGATCTCCATCAACCTGGGAATGGTCAACCTGCTTCCATTCCCCATCCTCGACGGCGGCATGATCTTCCTGCTGCTCATCGAGGGCGCTCTCCGCCGCGACCTGCCCATGCGGGCCAAGGAGTACATCTACCAGGCCGCCTTCGTCTGCATCCTGATGTTCGCCGCCTTCATCATCTGCAACGACATCGTCAAGCTGCATCTGCCCATTCTCTCCAGGCTGAAGCTGTAAACGCCCGGCGTCCCATGGCTGGGACGCCAAACTCGGACCGGTGGGCCATACACGGTCGATCTTTGCGAAACAAGAAAGAGGACTCCGTGGACTATACATTCCTTGCCAATCTGCAACAGGAGTTCGCGTTGCCGGAAAAAGGCATCCTGAGCCGCGTTCTGCACAAGGACGAGCACGCGAACGTCACCTTGTTCGGATTCGCGGCGGGAGAAGAACTCTCCGCGCACTCCGCCCCGACGCCTGCCGTCCTCTACTTTCTGGAAGGCGAGGCCGACGTTCAGTTGGGCAACGACACGGTCCACGCCCAGCCCGGCTCCTTCGTCTATATGCCTCCCATGCTGCCCCACGGAATCGCCGCCCGCACCGCGCTGCGCATGTTGCTGGTGCAGATGAAGGCCCCATCGCAGGCGCATTGAAGGGTGCTGCACCCGCGCTGGTTTTCAACCGGGATAGAACGCTTCCAACCGTGAAAGAATAGAGCCATGAGTCTGTTCAGTTCCGTCTACGCAGCGAGGAATGCCGAGGTGCGCGCCATACTGGATGGCGTTCGCTGCCCCTCGCCTCGCCGCGTCGAGGAGGTCCTCGCGCACAGCGAGTCCTCCGCATCGCTCAGCCTCGCCGAACTCGCCGAGGTGCTTCAGATCGGCGCAACCGAGGGCGCGGACTCCGATTCCAACGTCCAGTTCGATCTGCTGCGCGCCCACACTCGCCGGCGTTGGCGCGCGCCCTCCGGCAACCGCGTCCGCTACGTCTCGCCGATCTACGTCTCCAGCTTCTGCGTGGACGCCTGCCCCTACTGCAACTTCTCCGCCCTGCGCAAGGACACGGTGCGCTATCGCCTGTCGCTCGCCGAGCTGGACCGCGAGATCGCCTCCGTGCTGGCGCGCGACGCCCGCGTCGTCGAGCTGGTCTACGCCACCGACCCGGAGTACGACACGCGCGCTCTGGTGCGCGATGTCAGCCGCGCCGTACGCGCCGTCGAGGACCTCGAAGGCGGCGGCGTCCTCCTCTGCACCGAGTACCTCTCCAGCCAGGCCTACGAAGCCCTCGCCGACGCCGGTCTTCGTGGAATTGTGCAGTGGGACGAGACGCTGGACGAGCAAGCCTACGCCCGCTGGCACTCCGCCAGCCCGCGCAAGGCGGACTTCCACACCCGCATGGACAACCACGACCGCGCGCTCGCCGCCGGCCTTGACGTTGCCACCGGAGCGCTCTTCGGCCTGGCCGACTTCCGCTACGATGCGCTGATGCAGGTCGCCCGCGCGCGCACCATCGCCGAGGCCTACGGACGCTCGCCCTTCGTCATGGGAACCGCGCGCCTCAAGCCGATTGGGGGCAGGGAACTGCGCCTCGAGACCTCGGTCAGCGACCGCGCGCACGAGACCGCGCTCATGGTCTACAAGATCGCGTTGCCGCAGGTCGGCCGCTGGCTGCAGACCCGCGAGACCTTCGCAATGAACCTGCGCAACCTGCTCGACGGCGACGTCTTCACCTACTCCTGCGGCGATGTGCAGCCCGGAGGATACACCCAGATCAACACCACATCGGTGGCCGGCGCGCAGTTCGGCGTCAACGAGATGGAGCGCGGCTTCGTCGAACGCGAGTTGGCCAGCCAGGGCTTCCACATCGACTTCGGATGGATCTCCCCCGCCAAAGCCCGCGCCCTCGCCGCCCGCTGATCCGCTCACAATTTATACAAGAGGAGTGCGCAGAGAAAGCGCCAAAGGCGCGCTCTATACCAGCCTAGGGCGAAGCCCTAGGAACAAGGCCAGACAATCCACAGAGGGCTGAAAGCCCGCCCTATATTCCGGCGAATCCCGCCCTATCCCTGCGCCCGCAGCAACGCCGCAATCTCCTCCGCCGCCTTGCGTGCCTCGTCCACCTTGTCCGGCGAGAAGCTGACCGCGCCGACGCGCGCGTGTCCGCCGCCGCCGTAGCGCTCGCAGATCTCCGCAATGTTCGCCAGCTTCGCCCCCGGCAGCTTTGTCCACGGACTGGTTCCCACCGCGACCTTCGTCCGGAAGCTCGACCGGCTCAGCCCCACGTTGTACACCGCTGCCGGGTGCAGGTAGTAGGGGATGAACTTGTTGTAGCCCTCGGTGAGATGGTCTGTAATGTCGAAGGTGATGACGCCGCGTTCCAGCTTCGTCCGCTCGCGCAGCAGCTCGATCCCGGCGCGATGCCTCTCCATCAGCGGCCCAAGCTCGGCCTGGATGAACGGCTGGTCGAGCACCTGCTGCAGGCCCATCTCGGTCAGCAGGGGAATCACGCGTGGAACAAATCCCTCGCCGGAGCTTTCGATCACCATGGTCAGCTTCATCGCCGGCGCGTCCATCTCCACCGCCGATTGCGCGCTCTCGTACTTCGCGCCGTCGATGATGTTCGCCCAGTGGATCAGGTCCTTTAGCGGCTTGGTATCGAAGCCGAAATTCTCCCGCGCCACATCCGCAATCAGGCTGGTGCAGGAGATGTACGCCGGATCGTAAAACTTTCCGCCATCGCTCGGCTTGCGCACCGCCATCACCTTGGGCGAGTTGGCCTGCGCCTGCCACGCCAGAAAATCGCTCCGGTCATCGGAGGTAAGAAACGCGCTCTGGTGATGGTCGAACCACCAAGTAACTTTGGGCGAGGCGGAGTATTTAAAGTCTACAATCGCGTTCTCGCCCTCGATGAACGCCGACTCGTCGACCAGCTTCCCCGCGGCCTGGTGCATCAGCCCGTGGTAGCTGAACTCCGCCTCCCCGATGCACTCGCGGTGGAAGCGCGTGAACAGCGACGCCGAGCACGCGCCATCGAAGCAGTGATCGTGATAGAAAACGCGGCAGTTCAAGCGGAAATCCTCCGTATCAAATCCAATCTTCGCCGCCCGGCCCGCGCTTCCGCGCAACACCCGGCCATTGCGATGCGAAGCTCTAGGATTGTCGCCGCGCGCGCCCATGTCAAGCAGCAAAGCATATGGGAACGGAACGTACTTCCTGTTTGCACCGTATAGACTTTCAATCAACCGAGGAGACCCACTTGCCTGACGCACACCAGCCAGAGACCCACCAGCCTCAACCACCCGAGTCCGCCGTGCGCCCTGACGCGCGCACCGACGCGTCCGGCGATGAGTTTGCCGCGCCGATTCTGCCGTCTGCGCCGCGCTTCACCCGGCGCGAGGTCTTCTTCGGCTCCGACGGACTCCGCGCCGGCTGGGCCCTGCTGCTCTACTTCGTCCTGCTTGCCGCGCTGATCGCCGGCGGCGGATACCTCGTCAATCCGCAGCGCCTCCAACCCGCTGTCACTCAGACAAACTCAGCCGCGCAGTCCGCGCCACAGTCCTCCAAATCCTCTGCCCCCGTGCTCATGCCGCCGAAGGCAATCCTGCTGGGCGATGGAATGACGTCGCTCGCGGTCCTCATTGCCGCATGGCTGATGGGCAAGATCGAGCGCCGCCCAACCTCCGTCTACGGACTGGGTGGCCGGCGTCGCCTGCCGAACTTCCTCGCCGGACTCGCCTGGGGTGTCGCGCTGCTCTCGCTTCTGGTCTTCACTCTGCGAGCCACCGGCCTGCTGGTCTTCGACGCGCGCCTGCTCTTTGGCGCCGGCGCCCTTCGCTTCGGCGCAATCTGGCTCGCCGGTTATCTGCTGGTCGGTCTCTTCGAGGAGTACTTCTTCCGTGGCTACCTGCAGTTCACGCTCGCACGCGGGATCAACGGAATCTACAACTGGCTCCGCTCGTTCGGATCGCATGCGACAGAGTGCAGCGAGTCAGGCTCGCGCGCGGCCAATCTGCGAACGGCAACTCAATCCGCGCCCGGCTTTTGGGCCGCGGCCCTGCTGCTCTCCTTCGGATTCGGCTTCGTCCACGGCACCAACTCCGGCGAGTCGCCCATCGGCCTGCTCGCCGCCGCGCTCATCGCTGTCGTCTTCTGCCTCAGCCTGTGGCGCACCGGCTCGCTCTGGTGGGCCATCGGCTTCCACGCGGCGTGGGACTGGGCGCAGTCCTTCCTCTACGGTGCCGCCGACAGCGGCCTTGTGATTCAAGGCCATCTCTTCGCGACGCATCCCGTGGGCCGCGCCCTCCTCTCCGGCGGCCTCACCGGCCCGGAGGGAAGCCTCTTCATCCTGCCCATCGTCGCGTTGACCGCCGCAATCATCCTGCTCACGCTGCCCTGCGTCCATCACGACGCCCCGCCTGCATCTACGAACGCGCGCTCCACCGCAGGATTAGACTTGCCCTAAGCCATGAGCAGCGACGATCCGAACTCCAGCCAGACCAAGCCCTCCGCCGATCCCAGCAAAGCCGACCTGCGCTACCAGGGATTCGTGCGCCGGGTGGAAGACAGCGCCGGAGCGGACGCCGAGCCGGAAGGCCCGGCCGAGGAAGACGACGCGCTCGAAGCCGCGCCCAATCGCCGCGCCTCGGGCCACAGGCTGCTCGTCTTCGGCCTGCTTTTGGCGCTCGCCGCCGCGCTCGCCGCGTCCGCGTTCTTCGCCGGGCGCCACTTCATCCGCATTGCGATGCGCGAAAACCTACCGCAGCTCGACGGTTCGCTCGCCGTCTACGGCCTTGCCGCGCCGGTCACGGTCGCCCGCGACGCCCGCGGCGTGCCGCACATTCGCGCCGGCTCCATGGACGACCTCGTCTTCGCCCAGGGCTTCGTCACCGCCCAGGACCGCCTGTGGCAGATGGACCTGCTGCGCCGCCACGCCGCCGGCCAGCTCGCCGCCATCCTTGGCCGCTCCATGCTGGAGCACGACCGCCTGCAGCGCACCCTCCAACTGCGCGCCTCCGCCGACCGCGCCATCGCCGTCCTGCCAGCCGACCAGCGCCACTGGCTCGATCTCTATGCGCGCGGCGTGAACGCCTCCATCGCAGCCCAGCGCGCCCACCTCCCCGTCGAGTTCCGTCTGCTCGCCTACCAGCCCGCGCCGTGGACCCCGCGCGACTCCATTCTGGTCGAGCTCGTCATGTTTCAGGACCTCACCACCGGTTTTCCGGCGAAGCTCGCGCGCGAGGCCCTCGCCGCCCACCTCTCCCCCGAGTTGATCGCCGATCTCTACCCGGTAGGCTCGTGGCGCGACCACTACCCCGGCCAGCCCATGCCCGACGTCTCCGCGCCCCAGCCCGAGTTCAACGACATTCCCCTCGACGAGTCGCAATCGCAGCTCCGCCGTCCCTCTCGTCCAACCAAAGAATCGGGTGCCCCATCCATCGCGGTCTCATCGCGATGGGTGGGAAGTAAGACTCCGGGTGCCCCATCCATTTCGCGTTCTTTGCGGAATGGGTGGGAGTCAGCCAATACGATCTCCCCGTCCGACCTTCTCTCTCTCAATCAGACCCTCGCCCTCTTCCACGCTCCCTGCTCCGCCTGTGTCGCCGGCTCCAACGCCTGGGCCGTCTCCGGCTCGCGCACCGCCTCGGGAAAGCCACTGCTCTCCAACGACATGCACCTCTCGCTCAGCGTGCCCGATTTGTGGTATGAGGCCGACCTGGAAGCCTCGAACCCCGCCCCGCTGGCCGCCTTCCACGCCGCCGGAGTGACTCTCCCCGGCACGCCCTTCATCATCAGTGGCCACAACGACCACGTCGCCTGGGGATTCACCAACCTCGGCGCGGACGTGCAGGACCTTATCATCGAGCACACTCGCGGCACCTCCTCCGGCGCCGAGTTCCAGACCTCCTCCGGCGCATGGCTCCCCGTCCGCTACCAGACCGAGGTCATCCAGGTGCGCGGCAGCACAGACGTCATCCTCGACGTCCCCCTCACCCGCCACGGAGACACCGACACGCCCATTGTCTCCAGCGTCTTTCCCACCGAACGCCGCTCTCTCAGCCTCCGCTGGACCATCTACGACCCCGCCAACCTCACCGCGCCCTTCTTCGCCGTCGACTCCGCCGCCGACTGGCCCTCCATGCTCGCCGCCTTCGCCGCCTGGGGAGGCCCCGCGCAGAACCTCATCTACGCCGACGACCAGGGCCACATCGCATACCACGCCCTGGGCCGCATCCCCATTCGCGGAGACATCAACAATCCCAGCCCGCTCTCGCCCGTCCCCACCGACGCAACCGCTCCCGACGCCGCAGCGCACGAATGGGTCGGCACCATCCCCTTCGACCAGCTCCCCCAGGCCCTCGATCCTCCCGACGGCGTCCTCGCTGCCGCCAACGCCCGCGTCACCCCGGACGGCTATCGCTTCCCCATCACGCTGAACTGGATGGCCCCCTACCGCACAGAGCGCATCTACAAGGTTTTAGAATCCAGCCCTATGGAAGTGGAAGCGACCGACGACAATGAACCCGGAAAAGTATCTGCGCCCGTTCCTGGAGTTGGTACCAACAAGACGCTTGCGCTTAGCCGCCCCCTCACCCCGCTAGACATGCTCACCCTCCAAAACGACGCCATCTCCGAGCCGGACCTCATCCTCGCCCAGCGCCTCGCCTACTCCATCGACCACGCCACCGGCCCGCTGAAGAACGACCCCACGCTGCATCAGGCCGCAGACATCCTGCGCAAGTGGAACGGCAGCGTGGACGCCAACGCCAGTGCGCCCGCCATCGTCAACGCCGCGCGCGCCACCCTCTGGCCCATGCTGCTTATCCCCAAGCTCGCCCCCGAGGCAGGCACGCAACTCGCGCAGGGAGCGGACCTCTCCAAAGTTAAGAACCTCCGCGCCGACGCAGCCCGGGCCGCCAACCTCTGGCAGCTCTACACCTGGGGCGAACGCGACAGCGTCGAGGAGCAGCTCATCACCCACACCCCCGCACGCTGGCTGCCCTCCGGCTTCGCCACATGGGACGACTTCCTCGCCGCCGTCGTCCTGCGCGGCCTGCGCAACGCCCACGCCCCGCGCAACCTCGCCACATGGCAGCAGGGAAGCGCCTTCCCGCTGGACATCGAGCACCCCATCTTCTCCCACGCAACCCTGCTCGCCCGTCTCCTGCTCGGCGTACCCACCGGCACCGGCCCGCAGTCCCAGAGCGGCGACCTCACCACCG
>Ga0224534_1000884_pt1 | contig 17199 bp, 24 predicted proteins | sample 714E12024metaG_FD_172012 | JGI IMG/M metagenome (GOLD analysis project Ga0224534, IMG submission 172012) | Peat soil microbial communities from Stordalen Mire, Sweden - 717 E1 20-24 | ecosystem: Environmental > Terrestrial > Soil > Wetlands > Peat | place: Sweden: Norrbotten County, Stordalen... | reverse complement strand
CGGATATTTCGGCGCCTGAACTCTCTGAAGAAATGGATCACCCGGCTCACGTCGCGGTATGAGTTCCAGCAACGTTCGCACGCTCCGTCCTTTGCACCCCAGGTGGGATGAGAGTATTGGATCGCCTGGAGGGTGGTCTTGCGGATGACCGCAGGCTCCGAACTGATGTGAGCGTGGAGGGCTGCCCGAGGACACGTTTTTCCACATAAGGGGCAAATGCCTTGAACCGACGTTTTCATGTCGGCACCTCCAGCACCGAATTAAGCGAGCCGCTGGCGTTCGCCACATTCTCGCCGGCCCGAGAGTCATGAATCCATTTACCGTCCATGACGAATTTGTATTCGTAGCGACCGGGTTCCAGCACGACGCGCTTTTTTCACAGGCCATTCTGGCTGAGGCGGATCATGCGTAGGCCTGCCGGCGACCAGTCGTTGAAATCTCCACTTAGAAAAACGTCTTGTGCGCCGTGACACTCCAGCGCAAAAGTCACTTCGATGCGTTTCGATCTGACGCGCGTTACGCGCAGGGGCCGTTCTTTGGGATGAATTAAGTTTGGCACGAATGTCCTTTCGGCAGGCAAGCGATGTTACTGTTGTGGTTGGTCGTTTGCAGGGGCATATCCGCCGGCCACACTTCTGACTTCCCCGTGCTGGCGAAGGCTCGATCACTGGAGGGCGGATTCACGGAGGCAACCGAGCGCGCCGAGGCGACCCGGCACCGCAATTCGATTCTCTTGATCATGGTTTTCATTTTGCTTTCTTTGCTGCGAGGAACCGGTCCATCTGCCCGGGGTAAAGGTTCCGTCTATTGGAATGGACAACGTGAAGATTAACCTCCCATGAAAGCTGAATTAATTTTGAGCGCTGGATGGGTCGGATCGACACGGGTCGCGCCCGGACATCCAACCGGATATTGGCGCGGTGTCTCTGAACTCCGCGACAGGTCAGCGCCCGGCTTTCCCGGGGCGCAGCCCGCCCGCCAACCGGCGGATGGTGACGCGCAAGCAGTCTATCAGGGCGCGGCGATCAGTTGATCCCAATGGCATTCGTCGATCCAGCGCGCCATCCCACGGGGTCTCCGTTGGGCATGCTGACCAATTCCCTTTTCGGCGCGTTTGCGGGAAGCGTCCAATGGTCGTCCAGGTGGACTCTCGTCGTTCGGCCGTTCTGGATCAGCACCGGCACCACGACCCATGAGTAATCGTGCGCTTGGGCCTTCACGAGAAACCTTCCAGCCGGCAGCGCCACCCGGCGTGGCGCTTGCTCGTAATATCCGACGGTATTGTCCACGTGCTTCAGCCGCTTCCCGCGCAGATCATAGATGGGATAATCGGTGTGCTGATACCAGGTGGGATTGTCGCCTTCACTCTGTCCGACCAGGCTGGAGAAGACTTGCAGCGCACCCATGGAAGCCATGCTCTCGCTGCCAGCGGGATTAGGCCCGACGGGGGCAAGAACAACGGGTGTTGAAGAGCATCCAACCAACAACGACGCAAAGCCAGCCACCAGAAGTATAAAAACGCTTTTCATAATTCTCCATTACTTTCACCAGCCCAACGAAATGAAGCCCTTTTGCGGTTCGTCATTGAAGGGCCTATCGAAGTCGTTGCCCTCAGGAACGCCGGGCGCGATGGCCGCCCAAGGTCGGGAGGATAGTTCCTTCCGGGCAAAATAACTTGCACCGTCCTCTGGGAACGGCGGCAGGCGTTCCGGGATAAAAAGACGGATCATGGGGAGGTCTAGAATGTTCCGGCCCAGACTTTCATCCGCTCCGGATCGGCGAGGAAGAAGCCCGGCCACCAGCGGTCCGCCCAGCACGAGATGACTGTCGCCGATTTGTATTCCGGGGGAACTGAAGTCATCCTTCGCTCGAGCGATCACGAGGCTTATTCCGGAAGGAACTGCCGCTCGACGGGGAGGTTTTTCGTTGTGTCCAATCGCGTTGTCCACGGGCTTTGCCAGCTTCCCGTGCAGATTGTAGATGCCAAAATTGGTGGACTGATACCAGGCGGAATTGTTGCCTTCGCTTCGCCCGGCCAGGTTGGAGAAGAGCAGCAATTCACCCCTGTAAGTCATGCTATTGCTTGCAATTGAATCGGGCTTGGCGGGAGCAAGAGAAACCTGAGCTGAGCAGCATTGGATCAACAACCCAACCAAGGCAGTGGTCAAAAGACTGTAAACGCTCTTCATAAACGCCTCTGGGCTTATCTGTGACCGCCGCCGCCACCGCCCCCATGGCCGCCACCGCCGCCATGGCCGCCCCCGCCCCCGCCGTGGAAACCTCCGCCCCAACCTCCACCCCCACCGTGGAAGTACCCGCTAAAGCTGTGGGACCATCCTCCGCCCCGCGAACTTGGACTGAAACCGCTTCCGCCGCGCCAGCTTTCCGATGAGAAGTTTTGGAAATTGTGATTCGCGCTATCGAACCTAGGCCCAAGGCTGCCATAATTCCGCCCCTGAAAAGACTTAGAAAAACTTCCAGCGCGAGCGCCGGAATACCCCCGACTTGGTCCAGACCACGCCCACGACCTGGCTGGACTCATCGGACGGGAACCTGTGATCAGTCCATTGCCGTTGGCGAGCACGCCGCGCCTGCTTGCGCCGAACGCAGAATTCTGGGCCAAACTGGGCCGGCTCGCCGGATGCCAGGCACTGCCGGAAACACTTTGCACCGGGGCCCGTTGCCCGGCGGCGAGTTGGCCCGTTCGCGAATTGTAAGCACGGCCAAAATCACCCGCCCCACCCTGGCGCCCCTGGTGGCCAGCCGCGTCGAAGCCATTTCCAGCAAGCTGGCTGTGGCGGTGATAAATATCGGCGCCGGTATTGGCCATCCCGCCGCGGCCCCGGTCCCTCCATCCGTCTCTGTCGTGATCGTGCCAGAATCCAAAACCGCCCCACCACGGGAATGGCGGAAAGCAGCCCCACCCGCCCAATCCTCCAAATCCACAGCCCCAGCCGAACCCGCAGTCAAATCCCCAGCCCCACCACGGCGTCCAGCAATCGGCAAAGCCGCAACCCCATGTGACGGGCGGGCCATACCACACCGATCCGATCCAGGGCGCGTAATCATAACCGGTGCCGTAAACAACCGTTCCGTCATCGGCCACTTCCGTTCCCAGGTAGCCGGGGGTGTAACCTTCATAGACTTGATCGGGACTTGAGCCATAGACCTGAACGTAAGTGAGGTAATGCAGCGGGGACGTTGTGGGAATGGTGTAGATCACCGCCGGAACAGAGGCAGCTGCAGTCCATGGCCCATTGGCCGAGGTCGAAGCGTACCAGATGCCGTTCTGGCAGGCATACCAGGATTGCGGATCCACTTCGATGATCGGCGTGCCGCTGTTCACGACGTACTCGAGCGGAGTGCCTGCGATGGGCGCCAGTTGCATGGCGCCATCGACCTGCGGGTCCTGCATCTGGCTGGTTCGCGCGACAGCGGTGCTTTGCGGAATGCTGTTGGCGATGAGCGCTTCTTCCGCCTGTGGCGTTCCTGGCACGCTCGCCTTGACGTTCTCCTTGGGGCTGGTGTCCGGGATGTTTGCAAAATCGCGCGGCAATTGATTGCCCGCCACAAACCGCCACGGGCCGTTCAGTGACGGAGCGCCGTACCAACGGCCGGAGATCAGCACGTAATTCTGCTGATCGGTCAACAGTTTGAACACGTTGCCCGAAGTATTGGCGGCGTAAAGCAGGTCCGTGTCGGGAATGGACTCATATTCGGGCTGCCCGCTGAAGGTGATGAGCTCGCTGGGCCTCGTAACGACGAAGACGTCCGGTGTTAATGACGTGCTGAGCGAAGGCGTCTTGTGCGTCGTCGCATCAGGCTCACCTTCCAGCAAATCGATCTGTCCGGAATCCAGGGCCTGCTTCTCGGCCGTTTCGGCGCCCGCCGGCGCATGGCTCGCGACCATCCATGGACCTTTGAACCAGGACGCCTGGAGGTAGCCGTCAAAAAGGTGCAGGTAATACCGGCCGGAGGGGTCCTTCAGCAGCAACATGCGGGTGTTGATCACCCGCTCCAGTCCGGTGCCGACAACGGGCCGCCACGAGGGGTGGCCGTCGATGTACACCAACACCGCCGGCCGGGTAGCGATGATGATTGTCGGCGGAGTGTTGTTCAGCGATTCCGCTTTCGGATGTTGTTCGGCGATAGCCAGGCTGGTTTCCAGACGATCCAGTGACAAGGGCTGCACGCGTCTGGGAAACTCCTGGCGCAGCGATGCCAGATAAGTCGGAGTCTGGTCGCGGGCAGAAGGAAAATCGGCGCTCGCGATTTTGACGTCCATCAGCGTGGCGGTACGCGTGCTTTTGTCCACGAGGGTGATAGCTTCAAACGATACCACGCCGTAAATGGGCTGTGACTGGCCGGACACCTGGACAGCCACGGCACTGCGGCCCATGAGCTGGTGGCCGTCCCACGAGTCGCTTTGCGGCTCGAAAATGGTGTAGGTGGTGGCGCCACTGTTATACGCCAGCGGCCATGCGACACTGACCGGCGTGGCAGGCGTCACCGGTGGAGGCGGAGCATAAACGGGTGCAACGGGGGCGTGATAGACAGGCACGTTGGCCGATTGCGCGGCATTTCTCGTGGCGCAGGATGAAAGCGAAATAGCGGAACCGATCACGAAGACCGAGATAATGACGCACTTCATAGCATCGCTCTCCTCAACACTGCCTGATCATCAGGTAAGTTCTCTTTCCAACCGGCGTGGCAGGATATTTATGATGATTTGAGTTCATATTGCTGTCCAATTCGCTCGACGGCTTCATCACCCTATCAACACCTGGCCGTCTAATAATTTAGACCCCACGAACATTATCCCCAGATGAAAGAAGCATTAAGAATCGCGGGCCGGATCGGATCAGAATGAAACGACATCGCGCAGACAGTCTGTTGCGTAAGGGCTTGACAGGGCATAGTTTGTGGAATCCGATCACTAAGGTGCGTTCACAAATGCCAACCCGACTGGATCGTGCGCTGGCCGGAATCTGCCTGAACTATGGTGCTGATCGGGCAGCGGAAGGCACTGGGAATGGCGGTGAAAAGCAACCGGACGGAGAACCGGTTTTCAGGATTACAGGATTACTGTGCCGCCTTCAACGCGTTGAGTGAACACACCGGGCAAGAGGGCGAACATTCCTCAATAAAGACGCGGTTTTTCCTTGGCTGGAGGCCCCTGAGCAGCTTTAATCCGCCTTCAACAACCATTAACAAACAACAAACGAAACAAACTGAATCATGGCAAAAGCCCTGTCCAAATCCCAAATTGCATCTGAAATCGCCACCAAAAACAACATCACCAAGAAAGCGGCGGTGCAGATTCTCGATTTCATCGCGGAACTAGCCTACAAGAACGCCAAGAACAGCTTCACTCTGCCCGGGCTCGGCAAGTTGGTGCTGGTCAACCGCAAAGCTCGCGTCGGTCGCAACCCGGCTACTGGCGAAACGATCCAGATCAAAGCCAAGCGAGTCGTGAAGTTCCGCGTGGCCAAAGCTGCCAAGGACGCCATCCTCGGCACGAAGTAAAACAGGTTCCCATATTCAAGGCACTCTGTTCATTTCAGGGTGCCTTTTTTGTCTTTGTTGTTGTCGTGGAAAATGTCTTCAATCGCCCCACACGAATACACTTGGGCGAGTGTTGTGCCTGACATCGACGGGCTGGGCATTATCGCCGAGAAGCTGACTCAACACTCCAGTCATCCATTGAATTGGTGGAGCAACTACCATCACATGCTTGGACACAACCTCGGCTTTGCCCTATTTGTCTCAATAGTTGCCGCAATCTTCGCGAGACAGAAGATCAAAACGACACTCCTGGTGTTGTTCAGTTTTCATCTTCATTTGCTGGCAGATTCAGTTGGTGCGCGGGGTCCTGATGGCGATCAATAGCCGCTCCCCTATTTGCTCCCATTTTCAAAGCAATTGCAACTGACATGGTCCGGCCAATGGGCGCTCAATGCCTGGCCGAATATGGTTATCACCGCTTCTCTAATTGGAATCGCCGTCATGCTCGCTCGGCAGCGCGGTTTTTCACCCTTGGAAATGTTTTCTGCCAAAGCGGATGCCGCCTTCGTCCGCGCTTTACGGAATCGTTTTCCTGGCCAGAGCGCGGCGGTTTGAAGGCGGACCGCCCTGTTTCAGATGCCGCCGTAAAACTTCCCTTTGAGCCACTCATATCGCTTTTTACGGCGGTCCGCTCCCAAACGGTACCAACCCGTTCCAACCGCTTCGGAAATTGGAAGCCAATTCTGCGAAGTCGGGCTAAAAATCGTACCTGCTCCAGCCCCTATTGCGCGAGCAACGCATGCGAAGGATGCGGGCCTGCGGCAAACCAAGAGCTTCCCGAGAGTGTGTGGCGCACTGGTGGTTTGACCGGCCAAAAAAAGGACAAAGATTCTTGATTGAAGATCAATCAGGGCTTCCGATTCGACACGTCATCCTTTGAACCGGGTTGTCGGCGACCCGTTTCTACTGAATCAAAACAGAACACTATCCTCTATTCTCTATTGCAATTGAACTCGGTAAAAGCGGCGGTTGTAACCGCTGATGGCGTTGCTTAAGGTGATGGTTCCGCTGACAGGTATGGTGGAAGTGCTGACCGGACTCCAGTTCAACAGGTTCGTGGAAACTTGCAGCACGTATCCGCTTGAAGGTGTTAAGACCTTCGTTTTTGACATAGGAAAATGCGGGTTGCGGGTAACGTGAACGGGATCGCGCCGCCGCAATATCGGGTCGGAAATTAAAATGGAACGTCGTCTTGTTCGGGTGGCGGCATGTCGGGTTCGGCTCCTTCGGCGGCCACGGCGGGAGCGGCTGCCGATGCCGCGGCGGGGCGGCGGGGCGCTTCTCCTGCAGCGGGGGCGTCGCCCCGGTTGCCGCCTCCGAGAAATTGAAAGCCTTCGACGACGACACCGAGCTTGCTGCGTTTCTGGCCGGTTTGCTTGTCGTCCCACTGATCGAGCCTGAGCCGGCCTTCGACCAGCAACGGGCTGCCCTTCTTCATGTATTGCGCCAGCGTTTCCGCTTGGCGGCCGAACGCGTCCAGGTCCACGAACGTGGTTTCCTCTTTCGACTCACCGGCTTCGTTTTTCCAGACCCGATTGACGGCCAGGCCGAACTTGGCGATGGCCGTGCCTTTGGGGGTGTAGCGCAACTCGGGATCGCGCGTCAGGTTCCCGACCAGTATGACTTTATTGAAGCTTGCCATGGTTCCCTTTGTGAGTTGAGTGTTTACTTCGCAGGTTTCGGCGCCGGCGCCGATGTAAACATGACGCGAAACACCTCTGGATTCAGAGCAATGCGGTGTTTCATCGGGTCAACCGCCGACGGTTCGCTTTCGAAAATGATGTTCACGTAAAAGCCGGCGTTGTGTTTCTTGTCGGCGATGCGGACAAAACTCCTTTTGTCCATCTTCTGCACCGTCTCGACTTTGCCGCCGGAGGACGTGATTTCGGAAGAGATCCTGTCGATGGCATCTTTGATCCCCTCCTCTTTGCCGGTCGTTTCCAGTATGAACAAGGCTTCGTATCGTTTCACTGCTCTTTTCTTTCATTCGCGGAATCCCGGTCGATCGGGTTTCCGTTAAATTGATTCATTGCGTTTTGTATTCCGTCCGCCAACCAGCATTCCACCTGGTCGCGCACCACCGTCAAAACCTTATCCGCCACGGCCGCTTCGGTCGAACTGAATCGTCCGAGGACGTAATCCGTAATCTCGCGCGCGCCCGCCGCCCGTCCGACCCCGATCCGTTGCCGGGCGAAGGCGCGGGTGGCCAGATGTTGTTCGATCGATTCGAGGCCATGGTGGCCGCCGCTGCTGCCATTCGGCCGCAGGCGGATTTCACCCAGCGGCAGGTCCGCATCGTCCATCACCACGAGCAAGCGCGCCAGCGGAACGCGGTAAAATGCAACCAGCGATCCGACCGCTTCGCCGCTGGAATTCATATAGGTCTGCGGCTCGCACAGGAGCACGCGGACACCGGCTGATTCGGCGCGGGCGACGCGGGCATTGAACTTTTTCTCGTAAACCCAGCCCGCCCGCCATCGCTCCGCCAGACTCTCGACCAGCAGGAAACCGGCGTTATGCCGCGTCCTGGCATATTCCGCGCCGGGATTCCCCAATCCCACGATGAGATGCAAATTCTCCATGCGCGGGGTATCCGATCAACGGCAAGAGCTGGAAGGCAGAATGAAGGAAATGGGCGACAGGCAAGGCCATCGGGCGTTGGCTCCCGCATTCTGCATTCTTCGTTCTCACCTTTTCTTCTCGGCCGATTTTTCGGCCCTCTTGTCCCCCTTCTCCGGGGCTTTCTCGGCGCCCTTCTCCGGAGTTGCGGCGGCTTTGGCCGCGCCTTTCTCGGCGCCCTTGGCCGCACCTTTCTCGGCGCCCTTGGCCGCGCCCTTTTCCGCGCCTTTGCCGGCGGGGGCTTTCTCGGCGCCCTCTTCGCCCTCTTCCTTCTTCTCTTTGATCATTTCGACGTCCCCGGCGGCGACCGGTGTCTCCTCGGTGGCAGCCACCTCTTCCTCCTCGGTGCGCGGCAGGGCCACGGCGACGACGGGAATATTCTTGTCCCCGAGAACTTCCACGCCGGGGGCCACTTTGACTTCACCCAGATGAATGGCACGGCCCAGTTCGAGTTGGGTGACATCGATGATGAGTTGCTCCGGCAAGTCCTTGGGAAGGGCGCGCAGCTTGAGTTTGAACAGCACGTGTTCGAGCACGCCGCCGCTGTTTTTCACGCCTGCGGCTTCGCCGACCGTCTCGACCGGGACCATGACGACGACCTTTTCGTTCTCGGAAACCTCGTGAAAATCCACATGCAGGACGTTGGCGTTCAGGGGATGGTGCTGGACCTCCTGGACGAGGGCCAGGCGCTTGGGCCGGGCATCGTCCTTAACGGTGAGATCCACCAGCAGGTTCTCCGAGAGGGAATGGTTGATGAGATCCTCCATTTCCTCGGCGTTGACTTCGAGGTTTTGGGGTTTGTTCTGCCGGCCGTAAATGATGGCCGGGATCTGGCCCGAGCTGCGCAGTTTCTTCGCTCCAGCCCGCCGGCTGAGCGAGCGAGTCGATGCGTTCAATGGTACTGATTTCATTTTTCTTAAATTCCTGCCGGCATGGCTCCCAGGTCAACTGGTGCGTCCGCCTTTGAATTCAAACAGCGAAGTCACCGACGAATTGCTATGGATCCGTTTGATCGCTTCGCCCAAAAGCCCTGCGACCGACAGCGTCGTAATCTTCACGCCGTCAATGGCAGGGCGAAGGACAGTATCAGTTGTAATCAGCTCGTCAATCACTGATTTTCGCAATCTCTGGATGCCCAGATCGTTCAAAATGGCGTGTGAGACGCAGGCCAGGATCTGTTTGGCGCCCTTCTTTTTCAGCAACGCCGCCGCCGCCGTCAACGTGCCCGCCGTCTCGGTCAGGTCGTCCACCAGCAAAACGTTCTTGCGCCGGATCTCGCCGATCACCGCCATGGATTCCACCTCCGTGGCGCTCTTGCGCCGCTTGGCGACGATCGCCAGGCTGGCCTCCAACGTTTGCGAATAGGCGTGGGCCATTTTCAACCCGCCGATGTCCGGGCTGACGACGACCAGATCGGTCAACCGTTTCTTCTTCAAATACTCATACATCACCGGCGCGGCATAAAGATGGTCCACGGGGATGTCGAAGAACCCCTGGATCTGCTGGGCATGCAGGTCCATCGTCAAAATCCGGTTTGCGCCGGCGGCGATGAGCAGGTTGGCGATGAGTTTGGCGGTGATGGGCACCCGCGGCTGGTCTTTGCGGTCCTGCCGCGCATAGCCGTAAAACGGCAGCACCGTGGTGATGCGCGCCGCGCTGGCCCGGCGCAACGCGTCCATCATGATGAACAACTCCATCAAATTGTGGTTGGTCGGCGGCGATGTCGGCTGGACGATGAACACGTCTTCGCCCCGGACGTTTTCCTCGATCTTCACGAACGTTTCGCCGTCCGGGAACGGTTGGACGGAGCATTTGCCCAGTTCCATTCCGATGGAGGCGCAAATGGCCCTGGCGAGAGGCGGGTTGGCTGTGCCGCTGAAAATTTTCACAATGGTCGCTTTGGTTCGAAACAAAAAGCCACCGACACCGGTGGTCAAAAAGCGAGGAGGACTGTACCTACCCACCTCCTCCGTGCAAGATGAAACTTGAGCCTGCGACCCGCTCGGGCGCATCCTGACACTGCCCCCGGCGCGCGGCCTTCAGCCATATCTATTCAGTCGCAGGGGAGCGCACGCGCCCTCGCGTGCAGTGATTGGCGCCTTGCCAACCCCTTTTGAGCCGTGCGGCCAGTCACCGTTTAGTGATTGCGTTGTGTCCTCCTCCGGCCGGCGAGGCGCCGGTCGGAACACGCGATGGCGCGTGTGCTCCCCAATTCCAACCGCATCGTTCCACTTATGGGTCCGCGATTTCGGGGCGATTCAATGATGATCGTGGCCGCAGCCGCAGCCATGCCCGCATTCGCCGGATTCAAAATCCTCTTCCGTGGGCACACGCCCGAGCTCGAGCGTTTTGGAAACGTATTCGTTGATGGACTTGTGCACGTCGTGAAATTCCTGCTGGGCATCGAGGAAACCACGGGCGACGGGATTCTTCAACAGGGCATCCTTATCCTTCTCGAAGGCTGAAATCTCTTCGCCCGTCAGCGGTACGGAGCGTTGTTGCTTCTCTTGAAGCGCCTGGCCCTTGGACATCACGCCATCGTATTGCGCGCGCGCCGCGTCGTCGGACATGAAGGCATCGATGCCCTGTCGGGCGGAGCGGAGGTCGGGCTGATCCAGAATCGCCTGGCAGAGTTCCCTTGTCTTCTGGACAACCGTGCTTTCTTGAGTCGTTGTTTGCATAGTTTTGTGCGCTGACGCGGGCATTTTCTGCCAGGTAATTAAACGGGTCAGCCGCCGATAATACATCACAGCCCGGGCTTGAATGCAACCCCCTGTTCCCTATAAACTGGAGATCAAATGGGTCAAGGGACGACGATGAAAAGAGATTCGCGACGTGGAGGTTGCGCGGGCGTTGTTTTGCCGGCATTGCTGCTGATGTTGCTGGTTTCGGGATGCGCCCAGACCCACTACTTTATTCCATCACCGCTGAGCGGTCCGGAAACAGATGGCGGCCTTCGATCGCCAACTTCCTGACGATGAATCCGTCGGCGTCACCCAAATAAGTCCCTCGCATGACCACGCTCCAAATCAAACCTCCTGGTTCCTGCGGCTACGACCTGATCGCGCTGGGTGAAATCATGCTGCGGCTTGATCCCGGCGAAGGACGCGTGCGCACGGCGCGCGAATTCAAGGCATGGGAGGGCGGCGGCGAATATAACGTCGCCCGCGGTCTTCGCCGTTGCTTTGGATTGAAGACGGCGGTCTGCACGGCTTTTGCCGACAACGACGTGGGGCGATTGCTGGAGGATTTCATCTTGCAGGGAGGGGTGGACCCCGCGTTCATCCGCTGGGTTCCGTATGACGGCGTGGGCAGAACGGTGCGGAACGGCTTGAATTTCACCGAGCGCGGTTTCGGCGTGCGCGGCGCCGTGGGCATTCCGGATCGCGGGCACACCGCCGCCAGCCAGCTCAAGCCCGGGGACTTCGATTGGGACGACCTCTTCGGCCGGCGCGGCGCGCGCTGGTTTCATACGGGCGGCATCTTCGCCGCGCTCAGCGACTCGACGCCCAGCCTGGTCATCGAAGCGGTGAAGGCCGCGAAGAAGCACGGCACGGTGGTTTCCTACGATCTCAACTATCGGCCGTCGCTGTGGAAAAGCATCGGCGGACAGAAACGCGCGCAGGAGGTCAACGGGGAAATTGCGAAATACGTGGACGTGATGATCGGCAACGAGGAGGACTTTACGGCGTGCCTGGATTTCACCGTCGAAGGCATGGACGAGAACATCAGCCGGATCGACGTGGCGGCGTTCCAGGCGATGATCGGGAAAGCCGTCAAGACTTACCCGAATTTCAAGGTGACCGCCACGACCTTGCGCGCCGTCAAGACCGCCTCGCGCAACGACTGGGGCGCGATCTGCTGGGCGGACGGGAAGTTCCACGAGGCCGCCAATCGCGCGGACCTGGAAATTCTGGATCGGGTCGGCGGAGGCGATAGTTTCGCCAGCGGACTGATTTACGGATTCCTGCAGTTCAACGATCCGCAGAAGGCGGTGGAGTACGGCGCGGCGCACGGGGCACTGGCGATGACGACGCCGGGCGACACTTCGATGGCAACGCTCAAGGAAGTGGAGGCCCTGGTGAAGGGCGCTGGCGCGCGGGTGCAGCGTTAGCCCGGATCTTTCACACCCTTTGGGTGGAACGGGCGACTCGCCCGTGACGCCCGGCCACTGGCCGGGCGGAAGACCGGGGGCCAAACAACCACCAAAGCAAGAGGAGTTTCCGCGAATCGCGAATTATCTCGAATTCATCTCCTGACAAGGAACGGAAGACTTTTCACCGCAGACCTGCCGCGACGGGCGCGAGCACGGCGGGTGGACGCAGATGAACGCAGATAAAAACTCTCCGGGTGGAACAGGCGACTCGGAAAGGGGTCCCGGCAAACGTGGAAATGAGTTGACGAGTTGGCATAGGGACGCAAAGAGGAGAGGCTTTGCGGCGATGGCGCGCAAGATGCGCATTGAGTACGCCGGAGCGGCCCATCACGTGATGGCGCGGGGCGAGGGTGGATGAGCCGGCGGCTTAGGATGGGGTGAGGAGCCCGGAGTGACGCGGGCGGTGCGAATGGTGAAAGGAAATGAAGACGCCAAGTTGGGAAGAGTAAAATCACAATTGTTGAAAGGCGTGGCGGAGTGCTGGTGAACAATAAAAAGAAGCCGAGCTATATCAAAACCCGTTTGCCGGGACCGACCCCTTCCCGGCTGCCAACACGGCCAACGAAATCAAAAGATATGCGAACGAAATCTTCCGCCTCGTGAGAAGCAAACAATGAAGCCAACAATCGCAGCCAAATCAACGACAATGACTGGGCCGAACAGCATAAAATACACACTCCAAAAGAGAGTAATCCCCATCGGCACCAGTAGATACGCCGGTAAGAATAAAGCCACAGTCAGCCAAGTGAGAATCCGCACCGATGTGACAGCCCGGCTGCTCTTGGGCTTCGCAATCATGTCTGCTGGGGTGCTCATGGAGCCTAACCTCCAGCTGAGCCACCGCCGACTCGTGGCGTGAACCGCGAAGCGGAACTGAGAGCGCCATCCCGCGTTGCCTGCAGCGATTTAGCCGTCATATTCGTGTGAGGAGGAGAATGCCGACTGAAAAGGCGAACGGGCCAAAAAGCGCGAGTAGGTGGCAAGCGACGCGCATGGGCAAGGACAGGTGGGCGAGCGTGAATCGATGGCGTTCGGCTGCCAGAATGATAACGGCATTAGTGACCAGAGACAAAGTAAAGACGGGAAACGGAAACGGCAGGCGAGCGGTCCTGGCGAAGCCGAAAGGCCACAAATACACCAGATCGTGAAGGAATCCATTCAGTGCAAAGGTGACGATCAGGCACAGTGGTCGTGGCGCAAACCGTCGCAACGGGGCAAAACAGAAGTACGCCAGAAAGTAGCCAAGGAAGGGATTCCAGTACCGCCAGAAGCTAGTGAAGTCTGAGGCTCCAAACGCCCGAGAGAACATATGCCCAAGGCACTGTCGGGGTGATCCTGGACCAAGCCGAGCATACAAATATCTGGCAAATGAAGGTCGCGAGGTATGCATGACGGCTAACGTCCAGGCGCCCGTATCAGTGGCACCAGCCAGCACCAACCTCAAGGACGAAACTACGGTGCTCGTAGGGGTTGCCTGCAGCGATTTAGGCATCATATTTGGAATCTTCTCAAGACAACAAGCGCCGAAGTTCTAGCAGGTTCCCAATGGAAATCAGCCACGCGGAAGCAGCGCAGCCGAGCGCGGAATACACAACCCGCGTAAAGACGGTGCCGATGTGCGCGTGTGCCGGAACCAGCAGCAGCGTCAGGATGGAGACAATGCAAAACAACAACCCCAGTGTCGTGTAACGGGGAACTCCGAAAAGTTTTGCCAGTGGTATAAAATGAATTCCGACGATGATGAGGTCCAGCGGCACAATCCACGACAGATGACTCATGAAATAGCACGCGATGCTCACCAGTGCGACTGCCACACCCTCAAGAACGACGATCAGGGCAAACTGCCGGCCAATCCGTCGGTCTCCTGTAGAACGCGGCTCGCTCGGCAGCTTCACGGCCACCACAATCTGGCGGACACTCACGGCCAGAAGCGTTCCTGCGATGACCAACACCGCGATAAGCGTCAGCAGGGCATTGGTTGTTCGGGCAGTTGCAAAAATGGAAAAGCCAGCGCCTGCGGCAGTCAACCAGGATGTCCCGATTGATAATCCCAGAATATAAGGTTTTGTTTTTTGTGTTTGAACCACTGCTTTCATAAAACTCTCGAATGATGCCTACGTCCAAGGTCAGGCACCCCGCACCCATACCACATATTCGCCCACGATCTCAAGGGCCAAACTGCGGCGTTCGTAGGGGTTGCCTGCACCGTCTTGAAGCCTTCATGCTCTTGTACGAGTCTATCGTCAATCAGCACTCGGTACATTTGCTTGCGGTAACCTGCTAGAAGAAGCTTACGCTCCTTCTCGATGACCACTTTGTGCGGCTCTGTATCACCAACTGGGAACTCGTACTTCTTGACCGTCTTCAGTGATAGAATCCGGAAGTCTCTGATGACGGGTTTCTCATCCACCGTAATCTTAAGGTTCCCCCACATCTGATTAAAATGGAATGAGACCCTATGCTTTTCCCTTTCGCCGACTTCAAATGTGAAATGCATAAATGTTCTCGCTTCTAACGTTCAGAGCTCAGGCACGCGGGACCAAATGACGTGAACCGCGAAGCGGAACTGGACTGGCCATCCCGCGTTGCCTGCAGCGATTTGTTGAACGAAGCCGCTGCGCGGCGGAGGGAATACGTTGGGTTGCCGCGCTGGGACTTTTCCTGTATAAAGCCTCGCATGATACGGGGATCGATTTTGCCAGAATTATTGGTTGCAATCGGAACCGACATCAAATACAATCCGCATATTTATTGGAGGGGTTTAAGGGGATTTCTTTAGTTTTCACGCTCGCTGACACGGCTTCGTTCAACCGGGGAATGCAGACAACCTAGAGTGAGCGGAGTAATGCGTCTGATCCCAATCCTCACCTCCTGCCGCTTCACTCCAGGTTATCTACATTCCTTCAGTTGTTAGGCAGCATCATTTCTCATCATTCTTGGAAGCTCGACCTGTGCGAATAACCATAACCAGTGACGCTATGAGTCCAAGAAAAAAACCAGCGGGACCTGTAATAAATATACCGAATAACGGCGCTTGCGGAGAGTCTGGATAATCGTGCAAACACCACGCAATGCCACCGACGAACCCGATAACTCCCCCCAGCACCGAAAGTGCGACTACCATGAAGATCGGATGGCGTCTAGCAAATTGAGGTGTGCTTGCGGTCGGTGACGAAGTGCAGGACGTCAACGGATGCTGGTCGAGGGAGCAAACTGTCGCCTCATCTGGATGATCTTTTCCGCAGTATGTGCATCGCTTCATGCGCGTGATGATGCCTAACGTCCCGGCTCAGGCACGCCGGGCCAATGGTGTTCGACTGTCAACTGAAGCGTCCACCCGGCGTTGCCTGCAGCCGGTTTTGGTTAGGCCACGCGCATCTCATGCTTTGGGTCGGTGTGTGAAAGTAAAGCCGAGCTTCTTCTCCAATTCATGCACTTTGGATACAATAGAAACCGACTCCTGTATGCCAACAACCGTGCCACAGCGCGCACAGCAAACGGCACCGACCTCAACGTTTGAACCAGTCGGCTTGATTGGAATGGATGCGAACTCAGTGCCCTCGCATTTTGGGCATTTTGGAGTGACTGATGTCATAAATACAATCTGGCCTACCGTCCAGAGCTCAGGCGCGCGGGACCAAATGACGTGAACCGCGAAGCGGAACTGGACCGGCCATCCCGCGTTGCCTGCAGCGAATTGTTCGGCTTCATCATTATGTTCGCAACGGATCGACTATTCGACGTCCGGGGCGGTCCGCTGAAGACGCTTGAGATCCGAAAGTTCCAGTGGGTCTTGGATACGACCGCCGTTGAAATAACAGGCGCTGGGTGCGGGACCCTTCCATTTCCAGTATTCCGCATGGTTGTCGGCAAAGAGCAACACCGCGCCATTCTGATGACGCCGGGCCGGGATATTCAACCATTCGTCGAATTTCGACGAATAAAGAAAAACGCCGTCGTCAATGGACATGTCAGCCTCGTCAATGAACGTCAGGGTATTTGAAGGGTGCCGTATACGAGTGGATTTCGGCACAGGGTCAGCCCCGAAATTGGGCTTAAAATCTTCGCCATGCATGTAGTGGCTCAAAGAGATGCTGCGTAGCCTGGGCGTGGAGCTGCCAACGACGAAACTCCGGTCCGCCGGACAATGGTATACTTGGATTCCCCGCACATACGGGAACAGGGCCGCGCCGGTGATGGTCGCCGGGTCTGCATCAAAAGCGGCGTTGCCAGCCACCCAAGACGTGGTCGGACTGCGGCTGGAAGGGCCTCCAAAGTTTACTACGAGTTGGTCGTCTGCCTCGGAAGAATACATTTCCCAAGCTAGCCCAAGCTGTCTTTGATTGTTGAGGCAGGCGACTCGGTAGGCACGAGCTTTAGCGGTGGACAAGGCGGGCAGAAGCAAGGCTGCTAAGATCGCGATAATCGCGATGACCACCAACAGTTCAATCAAGGTAAAAGCATCTTTAGGATGCAAGTTCCGCAACCGCTGGCTGGGCGCATTCTGTTTCACAGGAATCTCGTCAATTTGACCAATTAGACCGGACAACGTTCATAGCGTGCCGAACGAATCAGGTCAGGCACCCCGTACCTGTGGCGCAAATCAGTCCACGATCTCAAGGACAAAACCACGGCGTTCATAGGGGTTGCCTGCACCGTCTTGTTGAACCCAGCCGCTGCGCGGCGGGCCTGGCGGGGGCATTGTGGGCCTTGAGGGTTCATCGCTCAGGGTTGCATTGGATGTTTCAAATTGCGGGCAGCGTTTTCCTGCACTCGCAGGCACGCTGCCCGCACTATGCTATATACCTATCCCTCCATCTCAAAGTTCGCCCAGTTTGTCCAACTCAAAGATTACCGTC
>Ga0224534_1000883_pt1 | contig 17205 bp, 21 predicted proteins | sample 714E12024metaG_FD_172012 | JGI IMG/M metagenome (GOLD analysis project Ga0224534, IMG submission 172012) | Peat soil microbial communities from Stordalen Mire, Sweden - 717 E1 20-24 | ecosystem: Environmental > Terrestrial > Soil > Wetlands > Peat | place: Sweden: Norrbotten County, Stordalen... | reverse complement strand
CCTTCCGGTAAGCCGCTGGAAAATCCAGCTTGGCCAGTTCTGCATCGAGCGCGACCAGTTGCGCGTCCGACCATTTGTGCTCCGCCAAACCTTCCCAAATCGGCTGGAGCATGAGTTGCACCATCGCTAGGCGCACCAGATGCGAAATCAAAATCGGCTCGTTGCGGACTTTGTCCGTCAGGTGCAACGCAAGCCGCACATCCTCCAGGGCCCTGTCCGGCTGGCCGTTTTGCAGTTCGGCCACGCTGCGCAGTTGCAGCACTTGCGCGCAGCTTTTGAGCGGGGCCAGATGCGGCAGCAAAATGGACCACGGTGATTCATTGTAGTAATCAATCGGAAACCGCGAGTCCGGCAACTGGCTGGCGGCGCGCAATTCCTCGATCACGGAATCATATTTGCCCAACGCCAGCAACACGTCGTTTGCGGGCGACTGCGGTTGCGCCGGAACGGGAAACTCATTGGTCTTGGCCGCCAAATTGCGGTAGTAGCTTTGCCAGTTATCCAGTCTGGTGAAGGTTCCTTTAACCCGGTCGCCGGCGCAGTTGGTCGGGATGTTGTTATCGTGGGCGATGGGCATGCGCATGCGCACCGCGAAGTTGGGATCGCGTTTTTCGGGCGGGATGACTTTCCCGTCGCGCGTCAAAAGGTAGCCATAACTCGTGAAGGCAATGGGTGTCATGGCAAAATTCTGCTCGTCCGGCACTGGCGGCGGCACCGCGCTGGCCAGATCAAAATGCTCGCCTTTGGCTTCCCATGCTCGTTTGAACTGGTGCCAGGCGTGCCAGCCGCGCCAGTCTTCCTCGGCGTAAAACAGCGCAATTAAAGTTATCAGACAGGCGAGCGCAAAAAACGTCCGCGCGGCCCACGATTTTTTCCAGATGCTTTTGGGTTCTTCGTTCATAAATTTATTTTGGTAGGGACGCCGCGCCGCGGCGTCCGGACAGCGTAGCGCGCTGTCCCTACCAGTTCACACCGTTACAATTTGCGCGCGTTCGCTGCGCGGCTGCGGCACAAAGGATTTAGACCGGTCGGCGTCGTGTTCGTCACGCGGGCCAATCAGTTCCGCCAGCAAACGCTGTTGTTGCCGCAGTTCCACGATGACTTCGGGCGATGGCGGTGAAGATTTCTCCGCCAAGGCCGGCGATTTGTCGCGCATGGAAAAATTCACCGCCAGAATCAAAATCCACACTGTGGCCAGCCCAGCCCAGGCCCTGGGATGAGGCCACAGGAGGGTTGAGAGTTGATGGTTGATGGTTGAGAGCCAGGACCATTTTGGGAGGGACGCCGTGTCGGCGTCCCTAATTTCAGGGACGGCGGCACGCCGTCCCTCCCGAAGAATTTCCTCGCGCCATTCGCCCGGGATTTGCCGCAGCGGCTGCCGCTGAAGTTTTTGTTCAAAATCGTCCATGTTCAACTCCGCCAGTTTCTTCATTCATCATTCTGCATTCTTCATTTCCTCATAAATGGGACGCAGCCGCTCGCGCAATTTGTCTAGCCCATAGCGATAGCGGCTGGCCGCCGTGTTTAACGGGATGTCCAGCGCATCGGCGATTTGCTCAAAGGTCAGTCCGTCCCAAAGTTTCAAATGCACCACGGCGCGTTGTTCGGGTGGCAATTCGGCCAGCGCCCCGGCCAGCGCGGCGCGAAAGGTCTGTTTGTCCGGATCACTGGCCGGTGCAAAAGGGGAAATACTTTCGGCGGCGAATCGGTCGCGAGTTTCGTCGCGCGTGCCGCGCCGCCGGATCAAATCAATCGCCGCATTGTGTGCCAGCCGGATGAGAAAGGCGTGTTCGTCGCGCACGCCAGCCAGCAATTCCGGGTCGCGGGCGAGTTTGACAAAAAGGTCCTGGAGCAGGTCGCGGGTGTCGGCTTCGTCCCGGGTCAGGTTCAGGAGAAAGGCATAAAGCGGCTGGGCGTGCTCGTCGTAGAGCCGTCTGAGGTCGGGTCCGCGCATGTTTAACCTTATGACGCGCCCGGCGGGCAAATTTGTCTAGCGCGAAAACAAAAGCTGTTTTACGGAGATGATTTTTTCCCTTGTCCGGGGGAAACGTTGCTCCCCGGTCGGGAAGCAGTTCCGGCGCGAAATTCGGCGGCCTCCCATTATCCGTTTTCCGCGGTCGTGCGGATGAAGTCGGTTTTCGGCAGGCGGGTCAGGGCATGGAGCATTACGTAGGTGATGAAAAGAAACGCGGCGAAGAACACCAGGAACGCCGCGGAGGCCGTATTGATCATCGGGCCGTCCATCCAGATGTCCAGGCCATGATAGATTTTTCCCGGCTGCACGAGCACGTCCCAACTGTTGAAACGCAAAAACCGGCCGAGATAGATTCCCAAGCTGCCCAATCCCACCGCCAAAGCCACAAACAACCAGCCCGCCACCCGTCCGAACATCCGCGCCACAATGGCTTGCATGAAATAAAGCGACACGAAACCAAGCATCAATCCGGTGAAAGCACACAGCAAAATCAGCGTCAGGTCGGTCCAGAAAAAGCGGGGGAATCTTGCCGTCAGGTGAATCAGGTCGGTCAAGATGTAAGGCGCATTCGGAAAGAACAGGAACCATCCGCCCGCCAGTCCAAGCAACCGCCACGTTTTTTGCTGCTCCGTCCGAAAGGCCTCCCGCGCCAGCAGGGCGAACAGGAGCGGCAGCCACGCCAGAAACAGGTTCCAGACCAGGAAGCCGTAGTGAAGGTCCCTGGTCCAGGCAATGCGGGTGAGGACGAAGACGACGCTCGCGGTCGTGGCGAACATCAACGCCAGCATCGGGGCGCGGGTGTCGTGTTGGAAGGGCAGTCTCAGGTATTTCATAATGGCGGATCAGCACTGGTTAGACCGGGTTTGCCCAAACTTGTTCACCCCTCCCCAGGTTGTGATCAATTGCAGGCACGGGTTGTCCGTATGACGCGCCCGGCGGGCAAATTTGCCCTAGCGTTTTAACGCAGGTCGAGAGCCAGAACAAAACGTTCATTTTTCGTCCGTCCCGCCACGTGAAACAAGCTGCTCCAACTCACTTGTCCACTTGCGGCAGAACCAAAGTGGAATGAATCCAAACAAGCCAAAGGAACAATCAATCAGCCGCCACCAGAGCGGGATCCCCCGCAAGCCACCGAACACCAGCGCGTAAGGAATCACCATCACGCAGGCAATCAAGCCAAAGTCAAAAAGCCATCGGTTACGGACGGGATCACGTAATGCGCCGATGAAGGCAATCGCAATGACAAAATGTCCAAACGCCAGCCAATCCGTGCCGTAGAAAAGAAACGGGTGCCGCTCCTGTGTTTGCGACAGCGCGTCGCGAACGCGCAAAAGCCAGTGTGCCAATTCTGATGATTCGCCATTTGACCCACAGAAATTCACCAGCAGGTTCAACTCGCCTTGCAACGGAATCGCCGTTGTTCCGCTCAAGGCCAGCCCGATGATGAACAGCCAAGTCAGCAGTTTGATGCGGCGGCGCAAGGTTTGTTCGCGATTCATAAACGAACTCTCAGAATTTAATCCGGCGATGTTGATTTCGGTTCACTATCTGGCAACGGCGCGTTCTTTTGCCGGTCCCTGGGGAAAAGTTGCGCACAGACCAGGAAAAAAAGTGCGACGAGCGTTTGGCCAAAGAACAGACAGAGGGTGCAGGCGATCAACAGTCCGGCCCAGATTCCAAATTGGGTTCCGGGCCGGCGAAGAACCATCGAGGTGCGGTGTTTCTGCCACTGGCGTTGTGACCGGATTGCGGCGACCAACAGAAGCAGGCCAAACCCAATTTGCAGTGTCAAAAAAATCAGGACGAACCCCGGCAGGGAACCACCGGTCTGGATGGGAACCCCTTCAGCCGGCAAACGGGTGAGGTTAAACAGGATGGCGGCCTCGCCGAGATAAGGAGCATCGGTCGCATTGGAAAACAACCGTGGAAGAAGTCGCATGCCATTTGGAAGCGGCCACGAGGTGACCAACATTTCGGCGGTCAGCGGATAAGCGTGGTCAAAATGTCCGTTAACACGAGCGGCACCAACCCCAAACGCACAGGCGGCGCAGCCAAAACCTTTGAGCACCAGTCCGGAGTCTACATCGAGATCCCAGTCATTGCCGGGTAAATCATTCGGAAACTCCTGGAAACCGGCACAAGTCCAGGTTTGCTGCCAGAAATACTGCGAGTAAAGGTCATACCATTTTCGCGCTTGTTCCGGCCAGATTTCCGGCGCAAAAAGCGAGACGTAAGAATTGCCACAGCCATGGCTTGTACCGAGTGGTTCTCCCAGCGAAGCATCGGCAAAATATGGCACCAATCCCCGGGAATCCAGCGCTTGATTCTGGAACCCCCGAATGGCCCGGCTGACAAATGCCGAATGGTCAGTGTTGAGAATTTTGTCAGCTCTGTGGATCATTGCAATCGAAGTCAATACATCACCAGGAAAACATTGGTGCGGGTAATCATCCAACAAACCATGACGACTGGCGTCCAGTTCGGCCGACAAGCTGTCCACCTGGTCTTTTAACCGGGGGAGATAGGCTTTGTCTCCGGTAAGCCGGACATAGCTGGTAAGCGCCGCGATGACCAGCATCCGGTAGAAAACATTTTCGGTTTTCAAATAATTCGCGCCCCAATGAATTTTGACCCAGTTTGCCTGAGTTGGGTCCATAACCAGACGAGCCGCAGCCTGGACAGCGCCCCGGGCATAAACTTTCGGCGCGACAGCATAGGGAGAATGGCCTTTCTCCCATTCATCCTGGAGTGATTCTGTCGCCCAGAGATAAAAGACCGTTCCGAACAGCGGCCATTCGGTTCCCGAAATATTGCTGGTGGGAAGTTCTGCCGCGCGTTTGGAATCGAGCCGCTGCCTGGCCCAGCGCTCAAACCGAGGCGATAAATCCCGGTGAAGTTTCCATGCGCATCGGGGTATGCCGGCGGAACGGATGTTTGGATCCGACAGGTCGCGGGTGACCATCGCGGCGGGTATCAGAAAAAAGAACAGTGCAGCCAGAACCAGGACGGCAGCATTCGAATATCGACAGATGCCAATCAGAACCGGCACCGCGGTTGGCCTGTATGGTGTGGTCTGTTCCTTATGAGTTTGCATCGGACGTAATACGGGAGTTTTCTGCTTTTTGAACACACCGCCGCCAAACCGCCAGAATCATCGCGGCCAGAACCAGCACCGGAACCAGGATGACGAACGCCAGATACAACAGGATGTAAATGAGCGCCAGAAATCCGGAAAGTTTCCAGCCCGCGGCCACCGAACCGATCGTCCCATTCAACACGCTGGTGAATTCCCGCAGTCCGGCGAGATGCGCCAGCAGAAACAGCCCGCTGATCCCCAGCGCGCGCTGCAACAAATCCCGGGCCGACAAAAATTCGGCCCGCCGGAATATCGCCAGCTTTTGCCAGAAAAGGTTTATCATGGTTTGGCCCCCGTTTTCACCTTTTGCCAGAGCGGCCCGAGCGTCGCGGCGTAGAGCAGGGCGGCATCGCCGACCTGGTTGCTCGCGCAGTATTTCAACCGACCGCGCGTTCGCGAGGGGAACCCGGCAAAATCCAGCGTGGCCGCGAGCGACGTGAGAAATTTATCGTCGTTGAACGTGCTGGCGCCGATGAAGGCCATGCCGCTCGATCCAGCGCTGATTTCAAACCCCGGAATGATCGGACCGGAATCAATATTGGCCTCGCCTTTCCATGATTCCGGCCATTCATGCGCGTAACCGAAACCCAGCGTGATTGCGCCGAGCTCCTTCCGGGCGCGCTGGTATTGATCGCGGGCGAAATCCTCATCCAGCAGTTGCAGCGAATGCGCCACCATCCAGATGCTCGAACCTTCCGGGCCGGCCAGCGGCGTGCCGTCCGTCGTGAAGCTGGAAACCAGCAGCCCGGAGTCGTGATGCACAAGCTTTTGTTTGGCCATGGCAATCCAGCCGCGGATCAAGGCTGAATGATCGCTGCCGTCGAGATAATCGGCCATCTTGATGGCATCCAGTGCGACGCAATGGTCGAACATCCAGCATTCATCAGGATAACTCTCCAGCAACATCCGCGGACTTTTCTGAAGGCGTTCGACGATGGCGTTTACGCGTTCGGTCAACAGTGGTTTGTATTCCGGCTTCCCTTCGATCGCCCGGCGGGAAGCCAGCATCAGGGCAATCTCGCCGTCCAGAAACAGGCTGTGCGCCGGCTGCGCCAGGTAATGCCGGTCTTTGGCGTAAGACATCAGAAAAAAATACATCCCCTCCTGTTTTTCGAGCCGCAGGGTTTCATCAATGATTTGGTCCATCGTCCGGAGGTAAAGCGGTTTGGACGCCGGATCGCGCAAGGCCATGTTGGCCAGCGACCAGACCAAATAGCTTCGCCCCATAAAATCCCATTCGGCATTGCTGGCCCGCATTTTTTTCAGTTCCTGTTCGCGCCGGGCCGGTTCGGTCCAGAGCTGCAGATGCCGGGCCGCGAGCTGGCGCGCCTTGGGCGAGAGCCCTTGATTTTGGCGGAAGTCCGACAGGGGGCGGGTGAAAACGAGATGCAGGCACGGCAGCCAGATGGCCGCCGCGACCACCAAAGCCGCCAGCCCGGCGAGGATTCCTGCCATTCGCGATTTCATGAAAATATCAACCGGCGTGCCGCCTCAAAAACTGTTTCATAAAAACTGCCGTGAAAATATTCGCGCCCGATGAACTCCACCGGTCGCGCCGGATCCCAGATAAACGGCCGCAACACCCAGCAAATCTGGCTGCCGAGAAACAGATTTCCCGCCAGCCACGCAAACAAAACCTTCCGGGCCGTGGACGCACTGCGCGCCCATTCCGACAGGAGCGGCAGCAAATGCACACTGCCCGCAATGCCGGCCAGCCCGATAAACCCCGCCAGCGTCAATTGCATGATGCCATACTCCGGAGATGACAACCGCATTGTGGCCGTGAGCGGTGGCGTATTCCAGACGACGAACCACGCGACCGGACTCAGCGCGCCCAGCATCACTGACACGATCGCAAAACTCATCAAGACAACTGCCAGCGACTGGCGGAAAGTCAAGTTGAGACCGAGCAGCGGTGCCAGCATTCCGTTCAACAATCCATTGCCCAGGGTGGTCAGCAGGATGACCAGCGGAAGTTTGATGCCGGTGTAGAACGCCTGCCAGGCACCCCGCCAGGAACCCATGACTGCGCCATAAGCTCCCGAACCGAGCACAATGGCAACAACGCAAAACAGCACGAGATTCAATTGCCGGTGCAACACCCACTCGCGGAGCCGTTCCGGCCGGGCGCGCAGAAAAACGCCGATGGACCCCGGTCGCAGATTCTGGCAGTCAGGCAGCGGGCTCGCCACAGGATGATCAATCGCAGGCACAATTTGAGTGGATGTTCAACGCGATTCCGACTTTGAGGCCCCGTCCTGTCCCTTCAAACAGTCGCCCCAGTGCGCCACGAAGAATTTTTTCTCCGCCGGCAAAAATGTTTTTGCCGTCCCCAGGATGGGCCGCAGCGCGGTCGTCATTTGCAGCGCGACGAGCATGAAGATGACCACCCAGGTGCGGAATCCGGCGAGGGACCGGGCGTTCGAGTGCGAAAATCCGGCTTCCAAAAATCGCAGCCCAAAGCAGGTGGCGATGAACCAGAAAATCAGATGCAACGCGCCCATCCAGGCGAGCGATTCCGTGGATTGCGAAAAAATCCACGCCACCGGCGCGAAGCCGATCAGCAGGATGGTCATCAGCATCAACAACCCCGCCAGCAGGCCGAATACCTCGACCAGCCGAGCCTGCGAACCGCCCAGACAGGTGAAGATGTACAGGCTCGGCAGGCAGATCAGCGCCGATATCATCAAGCCTGCCGCGATCTTGACGGGCGCGGCCCAGAGTTGCGTGCCGCCGGAAAACGTGCCGGCCACCACGCCGTAAATCAAACTGCATACGACCGAAACAAACAGCATTGAGGCAATCAATGTCCCGGCACCCGGCTGGCGCAACTGGAACATCACGCGCCGCGGCGCGAAAAAATTCCACGGGCAACGACGGCGACCCGATGAATGGGCGTAAAATCCACGAAAGCTGGCTACCGAGAAACAGATTGACTGCCAGCCACGCAAACAACACCCGGCACGCGACGGTCCGGCTTCCGCCCAACTGCGCGAGCAGTTGAAACAAACGCGCATTGCCTGTTATGCCGGCGAAAGCAATGACGGCGACGTGCGTGAGCTTGATGAAGTTGTAAGCCGGCGCGGAAGCCGCTGCCGCCGAAATCGGCGGGGTGTTCCAAACCATGAACGCCAGCAGCGGGCTGAACGCGCCGAGAATGGCCGCCGCAATGACAAAGCTCATCAAAATGGCGGAGAAAGACTGGCGGAACGGGAGGTTCAAGCCCAGCAACGGCGCGAGCATGGCGTTGAGCAGCGCATTGCCGCCAGTGGTAAACAGGATGATGAGCGGGAATTTGATGGCCGTGAAAAGCGCCTGTTGCGGGTCGCGCCACCAGCCCATCGCCGCGCCGTAAAGTCCCGCGCCCAAAATGATGACGGCGATGTGCAACACGAACCGTTGCGTGCTCCAACATTCGCTCCACGCGGAGATTGTTTCCGTTTCACCGCGCAGGAGCGTGGAGAGTTCGCGCCCCGCAACATTGACAGTTCGGGTTTTCACGCAGGTTCAGTTTGGAAAAGTTGTTTTCCCCACAAGCAAAGCCTGGCCAACCATTCCAGCGGTTTGAGGGCGAGGAAGGTCAGGTCGGCCAGCCACGGCGATGTCATGCGCCGGGCGATGACCGGCCCGGCATGGTTGTAAATCTTTCGAAACATCCCATGGCTGACGGGGAATCGGCTTTGCCAAAGATTTTCAAACTGCCAGAACGTGAGGAGTTGTTGATTCGCCTGAAGCCGGTAGCCGCCTCGTTCGGTTTCAAAAAAAGGGCCGACAAATGTTGCATGGCCATTACCTGCCGCCGTGACGATGAAACAATCGGACGGCGCTTTGTTCGGCAGCGACTCATATACGCTGCGTGACCAATACCAGCTCGCCAGCCAGAACGGCAGGGAACCAATCAGCGAAATAAAGTATGTCCAAAAACTGAAGCGTGCCGCCTTGATCAGTTGCGCTGCGCGGATCGAATACCACACCGCAATATAGAACGGCACCAGCAGCCACAATTTCAATATGGGAGCATCTGCTTCGGATCCGATACACATCATGCCAAACACGAAACAAATTGAGGCAACGATAGCTCCGAGAAAAATTCCAACGATAATCCATCGTCCGGTGCGTTTTTCGACGCGAAAAATTTCCAGCGCATACAAAGCCGCAGTCGCTACCAGCACGAGCGGCGCCAGCGCCAGCTTGCCCACGATGAAACAATCCAGCCAGCCGTAAGCGCAGGCACCCTTCCATTCCGGCTCCATGAAAGAACTGAATAAAAAGACGAACAGCGGCAGCACGACGCCCACAAACGACAAAATCAGCGCGATGAAAAACCGGCCCATCGATTTTTCCTTCACGGCGGGCGGCAAAGCCAGTACGGACAAAATTCCAATTAAAATAATCCAAGCTGCATTCATATAAAAATTTGTTCGGGCTGCATCGCAACCTGCGTTTGCAGGGTTTTCAACCACTCTTCAACTTTGTGAATCAGTCCGTCCGGCGTCGAAGTTCCCGCCGTAATGCCGACGGTGTCGTCAGCGTGAAACCATTCCTCCCGCAATTCCGCCGCCGTCTGGACATGATGAACCTGCGGGCAAAAACGCGAACAGGTTTTGACCAGTTCGTGCGTGTTGTTGCTATGCGCACCGCCGATGATGATGACCGCATCGCATTTTTGGGCGAGTTCAATGGCCGCGTTCTGTCGCTGTTTCGTCGGCTGGCAGACGGTGTCAATGAAACATACTTCCGACTGCGAAAAGCAATCGCGGATCAGCCGCACGAGATGCCGGACCCGGTCAATCGGCTGGGTGGTTTGGGCGACGACACCGAATCGCGGGTGCGCCTGAAGATTTGCCACATCCTCCCCGTCCAGCACCACGTCGAACGCATCCAAATCCCCGGTCAGACCGCGCACTTCCACGTGATCGCGCCGGCCGATGATTACCGGGTGAAAACCTTCGCGCACTAGCTTTGCCAGACTGCGATGGGCAACACGCACCAGCGGGCAGGTGGCCTCGACCACGTCCAGACCGCGTTCGCGCGTTTCGCGCAACGCGCGCTCCGACGCGCCATGGGCCGTGACCATCACCGTCCGCGTGCCCACACCGGCGGGTTGTTGCGCCAGACGGATGCCCTGCGCGCGCAATTCCGCCAGCACGGTTTCGTTATGGACGAGATCGCCCAGAATGGTCAGCGTTTCGCGCCCTGCGGTTTCCAGGGCCAGGGCAATGGCGTCCTTTACCCCAAAACACATGCCCAGATGCTCGGCCCGGATGATTTTCATGATCAACCTCGTGGAGTTAATTTACTTTGTATCACAAAGTAAGTGACCATGCCGGTTTGATTCTGTTCAAAAGATTTTTATTTACCCTTGTTTTGCCGGACGATTTGTTCCAGCAGATTGATGTATTCAGCGAATGCCTTGCGGCCGGCGGGGGTGAGCGAGCAGGTCGTCAGCGGACGGTTGTTTTGATACGACTTGGCCACGGCCACGTAGCCTTCCTGTTGCAACGCGCGGATGTGGGTGGTGAGGTTGCCGTCGGTCATGGTCAGCGCATCGCGCAGTTCGGTGAACGACAGTTTCGGCGAGGCGGCAAGCATGGACATGATGGCCAGCCGGCCTTTCTCGTGGATTACACGGTCGAGCTGGAAGAACGGTTCCGGGTTCACGCTGCATTCTTTCCTTTTTCGGTCAGATACAGGTACGCGCCGTAAGCCAGATGCAGCACGCCGAAGAAGAAACCCATCAGCCAGTGGGCGTTGGGAAAAAGTGCCTTCGAGATGATCATTAAAAGAACCAAGCTCCCGGAGGCCAGCCCGATGCAAATCCATGCGAACAGTCTCATGCCCCGTGGCATGAAAAATCCCGCCGCGTGCACGGCACAGCCGTAAAACATCAGCCAATTCAGCGTCAACAGCAGGTTGAAGCCATTCTCCGCATTATTGCCCAGCACACCGATGGCCACGAAACTCACAACCAGCCCTGCCGTCAACGGTGGCAGCAAAGCCTGGGCCACACGCTTTGTCGGAGGCGACCAAAAAGGCTCGTGATCCTTGAGCGCCTGTCGCCGCGCGATGAGAAAGGCGCCCGCAACTGCGACAAGTGCAGTGCCAAGCCAGAGTCCGCCGAAGGCCCGCGTGGAATCCAAGTGAAAAACAATTCCTCCTCCCGCTGCCAGCACACCTAACAAGCCGGCAAAAAGCATAATCGGCGCGAGCGCCCGCCGGTACACGGCGGAGCGTTCCATCAAAGTGCGAATGGTTTGAAGATGCTCAACGGCCCAATTGGATTCCATGACAATTACTTTGCATCACAAAGTAAAAGTTGGCAAGCAAAAAATGCCCCCCAAAAACATTTTAAAGTCATGAAAAGATCGAGGACGAGGACGAGAACGAGGACGAAGAAGAACAGGATGCTTCCTGAATTTGCGTTTCCAGTCCGGAGCCTGTCAGCTTGCTTTCCCCGGTGGTTACGCCGATGCTTTTCCCGCTTGAGGCCGCCGCCCAAATACATTCCGCCGTTGGGTTCGGGGAAAATGTCTGCCCGCCGTCGCGTGCTCGCGCAATGGCGCGGCGTGGACCTCACGCCGCTTGAAGCCGCGCAGGCCGTGCGCGCGCGCCGGGTCGGCGACGTACTGCCGCGCGTGACGAAAGATTTGCACATGGACCAGCGCCGGGCCGAGGCGGAAATCGTCAAGGTGTGGAATTCGCTGATCGACCCGAACATCGTCGCGCACGCGCAGCCGGCGGGGGTGCGGAAAGGCACGCTGTTCGTGAACGTGGACAGCAGCGTGTGGCTCTCGGAAATCGTCCGTTACCGCCGCAAGGAAATTCTCGACCGGTTGCAGCACAGCTTCGGGCGGGATTTGATCCAGCGCATTTCGTTCCGCGTCGGCTGAAAATCTTTTTGCTCGCAGCAGCCGACGTGAGTCGGCTCTGATTTTTGGAGAAGAATGAGCGGACTCATCCCGCATTGCGGGACTGCTACAAACTTAGCCCATCAACTTCATCTGCCCTGGCGTAAGCAGCCACACGAGTGTTGCACACCGGTCATGACTTAACTTCTCGATTTCCAATTTGCACAGTCCGCCTTTTTTGAAATCCATCATCAAGTCCACACGGCCTGTCGTCAGCAGTGAAATCAGGCAACTCAAATAAGGTTCATGGCCGACGAGCAAAACGTTTTCCGGCACCGGCTTTAATTCATTCAATTGCCGGATCAACGCCTTCGGATTGCCGTCGGGCGTCAGCGCATCCGAAAATCCGGGTTGCTTTTTCAGCTTCAGCGATTCAGCGATGATTTCGGCGGTTTGCTTCGCCCGTAAAAACGGACTGGAAAGAATCAGGTCGAACCGCAAATCCATTTTCTTCATCGCGGCGGCGATTTGACGAAGCCGGCGTTTGCCTTCGAGCGTGAGCGGGCGCTCGGAATCCCTTTCAAAACCCGGTGTGCCGGGTTCCACCGCGATGTCGTGCCGCAAAACGTAAAGGTTCATGGCGGAAAAATACACGCCGCCGGCTTCAGCGCAAAGTCTGCAATAGGCACAGCTTGACTGCCCCCAACGATGATAGGGCAAACCTGCCGGTTTGCCTCAATCTCACCGCCAGTAAGCGCAGCGATGCTGGCGGAACCATGGGGATATACACACGCAAGAACATCGCTCTGCACGTTCTGGTGGAAGTTTGGGCGGCGCGGCAGCGCCCGCCCTACAAGATTGGAGCGCGGCTGTGTGCAAAGCACCAGCCGCAGCGCGTTGAAAAGCTCTGCGGCACCAGGCGTATTCCAGCAGGCCACTCATGCGAAGCTGCTGCGGCTGGTCTTCGACACAGCCGCGCTCCGCCACGTCGGCGAAATGTAACATTTTTTCACTTGGGCTTCCGCAATCGCGCTTCGTAGTCTGATGGCTCATGGAACCCGTTCGCCGCGCTGTCATTGATGTCGGCACCAACTCGATCAAATTATTGGTGGCCGATGTGGCCGCACGCAACGTGCAGCCGGTGCACGAGGAAAGCCGCCAGACGCGCCTTGGCAGGGGTTTTTACGAAACACAACAACTCCAACCCGATGCCATCGAGCGCACCGCCGAGGCCGTGGCGGAATTCGCCAAAACCGCGCGCGAGCACAAAGCCGCCTCCATCCGCGTCATTGCCACCAGCGCCGCGCGCGACGCAGTGAACGCCGACGAATTGACTTCCGCCATCCAGCGCGCGTCCGGCCTCAAGGTCGAAATCATTTCCGGCGGGCAGGAGGCCGGGTGGGCGTTTCAAGGCGTGACCACCGACAGGGAATTGGCCAATGCACCGCTGCTGTTGCTGGACGTCGGCGGCGGCAGCACGCAATTCATTCTTGGCCAGGGCGAACGCACGCATTTCGCGCACAGTTTCCCGCTCGGTGCGGTGCGATTGCTTGAAAAATTTCCGCACAGCGACCCGCCGACGCGCAGTGAATTCACTACCTGTCGCGACTGGCTGAAAAATTTCCTGCAAAGCGAAGTCCGCCCCAAACTCGAACCCGCGCTGCGCCGCGAAACTGATTCCCAGTCCGCCGGGATTCAGCTCGTCGGCACCGGCGGCACGACGAGCATTCTCGCGCGCATGGAAGCGAAGCTCGACCGCTATGACCGCGAACGCATGGAGGCCGCGCGCCTCAGCCTGGAGCAGGTGAAAGCGCACCGGAAACGGCTCTGGAGCCTGCCGCTCACTGAACGCAAGGAAATCACCGGCCTGCCAAAGTCGCGCGCCGACGTGATCCTCCCCGGGGTTGTGATTTACGAAGTGGTGATGGAAGAGTTCGGCTTCAATCTGCTTCGCGTCAGCACCCGCGGCCTGCGCTTTGCGGCGGTGATGGACTGATTTCCATTTTCGGAGGGCGGAGTTCCACGACGCCCTGACTGGATTTGGGAGTTCAGGGGCTCGTGTAACTCGTCCCTCCGGGATTTTGCCGAACCGTCCGAACATTCTTGCGGACAGCGCAGCGCGCCATCCCTAGCATTTCCCCATGCGCATTTTGATTGTCGGCTGCGGTTACGTCGGTTTGCCCCTCGGAGTGGAACTCGTCCGCCTGGGCCACGAGGTTTCCGGCCTGCGCCGGAATGCGTCGGCGGAAAATGAATTGAAGGCTGCCGGCCTCCAGCCGTTATTTGGCGACGTGACCCAGCCGGAAACGCTTGCCCAACTGCCGCGCGAATTTGATTGGGTTGTGAATTGCGTTGCCGCGGGCGGCGACGCGGAAGATTACCGGCAGGTTTATCACCAGGGCACGCGCAACCTGATTGAATGGCTCAGGCCTAGCCCACCGAAGAAATTTGTCTATACCAGCAGCACGAGCGTTTACGGCCAGTCCGACGGTTCGCAGGTCAAGGAATCCAGCCCCACCGAACCGCTCGCGGAAACGGCGAAAGTCCTGCTCGAAACGGAAAAGCTGCTGCTGGCAGCGGTGGCCGAACGCAAGTTCCCGGCGGTGATTTTGCGCGTTGCCGGCATTTACGGGCCGGATCGCGGCCATTGGTTCAAGCAATTTTTGAAAAACGAGGCGCGGATGGAGGGCGACGGCTCGCGTTTCCTGAACATGATCCACCGCGACGATTTGATCGGCTGCATCATCGCGGCGTTGAAGAGCGGACGCCCCGGTGATATTTACAACGCGGCGGATGATGAACCGGTGAGCCAGTTGCACTTTTTCCAGTGGCTGGCTCAGGCACTGGACAAGCCGCTCCCGCCATCCGAGCCGGAAAATCCCATGGAAAACCGCAAGCGCGGCGTGACCAACAAGCGCGTCTCCAACCGCAAGCTCAAGATGGAGCTTGGCCATCAGTTCAAGTATCCGAACTTCCGCAAAGGCTACAGCGCCGAACTCCTGCGGCTCGACCGCGCCGCAAGTTGAGTCGGGCTTGTGAGTAATTTCACTTCGCTTGGTTGAATGTCTCCGGCGTATCGGTGACGAACAGCATCGGGGCACTACTGACACTGGCCAATCTCGCCAAGCTGCTTCATATACAGGATTTCCGCGATGGGCGGTGACGCCATTTTTAGCCTTTCTTGCCGCGCCGTAGCTTTAGCGAAGGCGGGAGCCTTTAGAATTCAGCCTTTTTTACCGCCTCCCGGCAAGAGGGAGGATTGTCAAAATGGGATCCGCGTGGCATTGAGCCGGAGCTCACCGCAAGCAGGTCAGTGATGCATCCCTGAAAGGAGCCACCAGCTTGCGCCGCCCAGCAACGCGAGACCCGCCAGACCCAATACTATTTTCAAAATGACGAAGCCAATCTTGAATGCCACGTAAAGCACGAGACACCCGGCGACCACAACGGCCATCTGAACTGCCGGTGATGACATGTTGGCGCTGATTTGTCCGAAGTGAATCATGATCAGGGTTCAATGATTGCCATGGTGCCATGATGCAGCCTCCGCCCGGCCGGTGGACTGCAACAGCAGGTGATTCCGCACCGGCTTACCGGCGTCTGGAATAGTAGTAGCCGCCGCCGCCGCCGCCGAACAATACCAATAACAACACGATGATTAAGAGAGTTGACATATCTGAACTGTACGGCCGGCAATGACTTCGCGCCATGGGGTGTTCTCCCCACCGGCGGGAGAGGGTGTGTTTTCGGCCAGCCAACCCTCAACTCCTCGCCTCGCCGTAGTGAACGAAGGCGGGTCAACCATCACAGACCGCCGCACAATAAGACTCAATCGGCCTTGGCTGAACGACAACGAGCCGTCCAGCGTCCCGCGCGCCGCTTCGAGAAACAGTTTTTAATCCCGCCCAAGGATTAAAAGTTTTCCGCGCGGAATGAAGAAAAATCAAACGGGGCTTTGACACTAATTTCACGAATCCAACTTATCGCGCCGGAATAAAATGAAGGCTGAACCGAAGCGCCGACCCTTTATTTATGGTGGCCGTCCGCAAGGACTGGTTTCAGTGACGCGAGCCAGCGCTCATGGCGCGGGCGGTGCAGCCAGCGCCGGATGGGCACTCGCGCCCGCATCAAACCATTGCGAATCGTCACTTTGTATTTGTGCCGGTAACACAACAGCGCGGCATGACCATAGGTCACTCCCAGTTCCCGCGCCACGGCGGTGACGGTGAGCAGCGGCGGCAAACTTTTTATCCGCTGCCGCCAATAAAAATGTCTCGCGGCGGGCACGCTGGTGAACTGGAACTCATAACCCGTCATCTTCCCGTATTTTTTCGCCATTCCCACCGTAAGTCCCAATTGCAAGGCCGCGGCCTTGGCCGAAAGTCCCGGTTTCAGCCCCCGCATTTGCTCAAGCCTTCGCTGCACGCGTTGAATGGTGCCGTGGACCTTGGTGATTTTATACCTTTTCCGCTGAAAATGCACCGCCGTCCGACCGACTCCCAGCATCCGCGCGATCTCGGCGTCGGTTTTGTCCAGGTTCCGGCGGATGATTTCGAGCCGCTGAACGGTCAGGGCGCGTTGCCACTTGAGTCTCGGTTTGGTTTGCATAGACCGGCGGACATCAATCGCATTTTTTGCTGGAAACTCAAGCATTAACGCAAAATCTCAGCCACCAAGACGAAAGCCACGGAGTGGCGACCGATAATAGCCCACGGTTTCAACCGTGGGTGGACGACCAGAACGGGAAAGCCCCGGCAGGGGCGGCAGAATGGTTGTGAATAAACCTGTGTTTTCTTTCGTCCCTGACGGGACTCATTTGTCGCCGTGCGCAAGCACCCGCCGTTGAAACGGCGGGCTGTTGTCGGTTGTCCCTTGGGAACGATTCATGCCGGCGACCCGGTGGCCAGCCCGGCACGGACCGTGCCGCGCGCAAATTCTCAAAGGTAGGGCGGGCAGTCCCCTGCCCGCCGCCGCCTGCCAACAAACGCATTCTGGTTCATCACAACGGCGCGCACGGAGTGACGCGTCCTACCATTTGCCGTTTTGAATCCCGCCCAAGGATTATAAGTTTTTCCGGCAAAATGAAGAAAAATCAAACGGGGCTTTGACACGAATTTCACGAATTAACGCGATAGGGCTATCCACTTGGCTACTACGAACGCTATGGCTTGTGTATCGACCCTCCGTGGACGATTTGGTCGTAGGTAACCGGTTCCACTCGCACTGCCTGTTCCAAGAGCCGGAAG
>Ga0224534_1000882_pt1 | contig 17213 bp, 11 predicted proteins | sample 714E12024metaG_FD_172012 | JGI IMG/M metagenome (GOLD analysis project Ga0224534, IMG submission 172012) | Peat soil microbial communities from Stordalen Mire, Sweden - 717 E1 20-24 | ecosystem: Environmental > Terrestrial > Soil > Wetlands > Peat | place: Sweden: Norrbotten County, Stordalen... | reverse complement strand
CGGCAGCGAGCGCATTTGCAACAACGACAGGTTGCCCAAAATGACCGTGAGGATGTTGTTGAAATCGTGGGCGACGCCCGAAGCCAGCTGGCCGAACGCCTCCATCTTTTGCGACTGGCGGAATTGCTCCTCCAGTTGTTTCCGTTCGGTGATGTCGCGGATGGATTCGATGGCGCCAACCTGTTTGCCTTGAGCGTCCAGAAGCGGCGCGGCTGTCACCAGCAAATGCCCTCCCCGGCCTCCGAACACCGACGGCACAAAAACTTCCGCGTAAAGAGTGTTGCCGTGTTTGTTGACGTATTGGTAATTACCCTTGTATGCGGAGGTTTCCTCGCCGAGGAAATCCACCACAAGCGGGCGGCGTTCGCCGTAGAAGGGCACGGCGTAGGCATGGTCGCCCTGGCCGATGATGTCTTCCTTGCGGGTGCCGGTCATTTGTTCGATGGCGCGATTCCACGCGATGACTTTTTTGTCGTGGTCAATGACAAAGGTGGCGTCCGGCAACAGATCAATGATGTCCAGAAGCCGCTGGCGGGCGGCGCGCGCCTCTTCTTCCGTCCGCTTGCGCTCGATGGCCATCGCCACCTGGGAGGCCACGAATTCGAGGATTTCCCGCTCGGGTTCGCCCAGCGAGACGGTCGTTTGGTAGGTGTGCACGGTCATCATGCCGATGACCCTGCCTTGCGGTGTTTTTAGCGGCACTCCCAGCCAGTCCACAACCGGCTTGCTCCTTCGTCTGACGATCTCGCCACTGCTGACCAGTTGCTTGTAACGCTCCGGCGTCAGCAGCAACGATTTTCCCGTTCTCAACACATATTCCGTGAGTCCCTTGACCGACTTGCGGGGCGCGGGCTGGGCATCAAATTCGTCCACGTAATATGGAAAATGCACCGTGTTGGCGGATTCGTCAAAAAGGGCGATGTAGAAATTTCTGGCCGGCGTCGGCATCAGTTCGGATATGATTCCATGAATGGAGCGATAAAGATCGTTCAGGCTCCGGTCGGCCAGGGCGGCTTCCGAGATGCGATAGACGGCGGCCTGCACTTGTTCCACCCGTTTGCGCGCGGTGATGTTCCGAATGATGGCGACGACCTGATCTTCGGGCAGGGGTGCCAGCCGGGCTTCATAAAAGTATTCGCGTCCCTGCAAAACGAGCGAATACTCCAGGTTGACCATGGACTTTTCCTGAATGGCCCGTTGAAGAGCTTCCTGAAACTGCTTCCCGACCTGTTTGACCGGAATGTCCTGGATGCGTTTTCCGAACAGCTTCGCGGGCTGGAGCAAAAGGTCTTTGCTGGCCCCGGTTTTGAAGGACAGGATTGTGCCCTGATGATCCAGCCGAAACAACAAATCGGGGAATGCCTGAAACACGGCCCGCATTTCCGAATTCGCCTGGAGCAGTTCCTGCGAACTCAAGTCGAGGGAACGTTCCAGCATTTTGCGGTCAACATCAAATTCAAGATAAGCATCGTTGATCGCGCCGATAAACCCGTCCCATTCACCTGGAATGCGGAACTGTTCGCCAAAGAACCGCTTTAGCTGCCGCCTCAATAAGCTGTGCATCGGTTCCATGTTTAGGTTTTCGACAGGGTGGTGATGGTCATTGTCTGGTTGTGCAATTCACATGGCGCCCCCGGAGCAAACGGGGAAATTTCCCCGTAGGAATAGAAGCCGGTCTGCACCGTGCGGCCGCCCAGCACGTCGCGCACACCTTCCACTTCTTCCTCGATCCGTTGTTTCAGGACGAGTTTCCGGCCCACGCAACTGATTAAAATTGCCAGGTCGGGGCTGGTGGAACCGGCCGTTTGGTGGCTCGTCCGGGCGGCCCCGGTGGCACCATCAATCAGCCGGTCAAAATTCGCCTTCATCAAACGCGCGAAGGCACCTTCCGGAACATCTCCCGCAAACGTCAGGCTCTGCTCTTTTTCATCCACCGACAAAATGGTGCGGACGACGGCCGCGCCGCCGGACTTGGTTCTGATGCTCAAAGGAAACAGGAGGCCGGTCGCCGGCAGTCCGCCGGCCTGCTCGCCCAGGTATTTTTTATACAGGCCCAGCGCGGAATGCCCGTCCATTTCATAAAGCACATTTCCCTTTGAACGGGTAATCACCCGTTCCGGCCCAAAGGAATCCCAGCCGCCTTGGGAACCAAAGCCAACTTGCAACCGGCTGCCATAAAATCCCAAAACGGCAATCACGTCGTTTTCCGGGGCGCCGTCGAGGAAGACGAGCGTTTCGCCAAATCGCGCGCCGTCGCCGGCCAGACCGCCGGTCACGGTGACGCCTTTGGGCAGATGTTTCGTCAAACCCCGGACCAGATCGCTCCCGTTGACTTTCAGCCCGTCCGAAAGCACGAAGACGTGCTTCAACTTTTCCAGCCGGCCCGGTTCGGTTCCGGGAACCGTGGGCGGCAAGGCCCGCGCCAGACGTTCACCCGCTTCAAGGCTGCCGGCGGCCTCGCCCAGTTTGACGCTGGCACCTTTGATCTGCGTGTGTTCAAAATTCACCGCTGTGACCACCAGGGAGTCATCCGACACCTGCGTGCCACAAATTTCACCCGCCGTGGAACAGCCGAGCAGGAGCGCCGCCGGGCAGGCTTCTTTTAACCGTTGGCGCCAGCCCGGACTTTTCAAAACATCTGTAGCCCCAAACACCAGCAACAACTGCGCGGATTTCAAGGGTGTTTCGGAAGTTTGAAGTTTCCAGTCGGAAGCCCCGGTCCATTTCATTTGCTCGATTTTCATTGGCATTTTCCATTCGCGCCAGGCACAGGAATCGGGACAATCCCGCGTCCCGCCGGCAACTTTCCAAAAAGAAAACTCCTGATTAACACTCTGCCACAGCGCGAATTTTTTGCAAGCGTCAACCAGCCGGGAAAGCGTGCCCGCTTGCGGGAGCGGGCAGACCGCATGGCTTCAAACCGGAAGGCAAAAGAGCAATTGGAAACTTCTGGCACAATTGCTGTGCCAGCGGCTTGATTTTTGCGCCGCATTTGCACGCCCAAAAACAAAAGCCCCAAGCCAACCGGCTTGGGGCATGATTGAAAATTCGATTTAGTCGAACGCGTGACCGGCGCAGCAAAGGACGTCCTTTACCTTGTGGCGGACGAGGTCCTTGACGTTCTGGCGCGCGGGGCCGAGATATTTGCGCGGATCGAATTCGCCCGGCTTTTCCACGAGCACCTTGCGGATGCCGGCGGTCATGGCGATGCGCAGGTCGGTGTCAATGTTGACCTTCGTGCAGCCCGTGCGGCGCGCGACCTCGATGTCGGCCTCCGGCACGCCTTGGGCATCGGGCATTTTGCCGCCGTATTTGTTGACCTCGTCCACAAGATATTTCGGCACGCTGGAAGCGCCGTGGAGCACCAGTGGATAATCGCCGAGGTTGGCGTCCATGAGCGCCTTCTTGATGAGCTTGAGGCGTTCGAGATCGAGGTGCTGCGTGCCTTTGAATTTGTAGGCGCCGTGGCTGTTGCCGATGGCGACGGCGAGCGAATCGCAGCCGGTTTCCTTGACAAATTTGACGGCTTCCTCCGGGTTGGTGTAGTGGCCGCTGGCGGAGTGCGCGCCGCCTTCCTCACCTTCGTCAAATTGCGCGCCGACCAGATGACCGAGTTCGGATTCGACGGAGCAATTGTGTTTGTGCGCGTATTCCACGACCTTGCGTGTGATCTCGGCATTTTTCTCAAACGGCTCGTGGCTGGCGTCAATCATCACGCTGGTGAAACCCTCGTCAATACACTGTTTGCAAAGCTCAAAGGTGTCGCCATGATCCAGGTGGACGACGATGGGGATGTTGGACAGGCTGACCGCCGCCTCGATGAGTTTCTTGAGATAGACCGGATTGGCGTATTGGCGCGCGCCCTTGGAAATCTGGAGCATCAACGGCGCCTTTTCCTCCTCGCAGGCCTCGACGATGGCCTGGATGAGTTCCATGTTGTTCACGTTGAACGCGCCGAGCGCGTATTTGCCCTTCAACGCCTTCGCAAACAAGTCCCGTGTGTGTGTCAGTGGCATAATTTTCTTTGTTTCATTGTTTGATCAACCGATTTCAATTCCCCAAACGCTGGAAAGGATAGCCCGCTTTTTGACGAAGGAAACAAAAATTACGGCCCGCGACCAGCCAAGTTTTGCCAAACATTGTGAAAAAATTACTTTCCGCCACGGGGTCTTTGGGCGGAAAATCCCCCCGTGCAAGCGCGTTTTCTCCTCGGCCCCGCCGGCAGCGGCAAGACGTTCCGCTGCCTTGCGGAAATCCGCGCCGCGTTGCGGGACAATCCCGAAAGCGCGCTTGCCGCGCCAAAGCAAAACGGCGGCGGGCCGCTCATCCTGCTCGCCCCCAAACAGGCCACCTTCCAGCTCGAACGCCAGTTGCTCGCCGGCGAGGAAATTTCCGGTTACACCCGGCTGCAAATTTTGTCCTTCGAGCGGCTGGCGCGGTTCATTCTCGAAAAATGCTCCGTCGCGCCGCCCCGGCTTTTAAGCGACGAAGGCCGTGTCATGGTGTTGCGCGCACTGCTCCTGCGACATGAGAAAGAATTGAAATTGTTCCGCCGGAGCGCGCGCCGGCCGGGCTTCGCCCTGGAAATCAGCGCGCTGCTCAATGAACTCCAGCAGCACCAGCTCACGCCCGCCAGACTCCGCGCGCTCTCGCAACGTGACGGATTGCCCGCCGAACTCCGCGCCAAACTCCACGACCTGGCGCTGCTGCACGAAACTTACATCAACTGGCTCGGCGAACATTAATTGCAGGACGCGAATTGCCTGCTCGATTTCGCCGCCGCCGCGCTGCGGTCGGCCTTCAGCCTTCAGCCTTCAGCCTTTAGAATTGAACAACTGTGGCTCGACGGGTTTGCCGAAATGACGCCGCAGGAACTGGATTTGCTCGCCGCCATTTTGCCGTTTTGCGAAAAAGCCACGCTCGCCTTTTGCCTCGAAAACGAGACGGCAGCCGAAACTTCCTGGCTTTCGATCTGGTCGTCCGTCGGCAAAACTTTCCAGCAATGCCGCCGGCGGATTGAAGATCTGCCAGGTTGTGAAATCGAAGTCCAAATTCTCAAACACGAGTCATCCCGAAACCGGTTTGCGGAAAATTCAGCCTTGCAGCTTTTGGGTGAAAATTGGTCCCAGCCCACCGCGCCAAAATCTGAAATCTCAAATCTGAAATCTCAAATCTCCATCGCCGCCGGCGCCAATCCCGGGGCCGAGGCCGTTTTAGCCGCGCGCGAGATTTTGAAATTCGTCCGCGCCGGAAACCGTTTCCGCGATTGCGCCATTCTCGTTCGCAATTTGGAAAATTATCACAAACCGCTCGCGCGGGCTTTTCATGCCTACGAAATTCCGTTCTTCCTTGATCGCCGCGAATCCGTCGCGCACCACCCGCTGGCCGAGCTGACCCGCAGCGCTTTGCGCACCGTCGCGGGCGACTGGCAGCACAACGACTGGTTCGCCGCGCTCAAGGCGGGATTTTGTCCCGTTGAAGAAACCGATATTGACCGGCTGGAAAACGCCGCCCTAGAATCCGGCTGGCGTGGCAAAAAATGGCGCGAGCCGCTGCCGGATGAATTTTCCGAGCGGCTTCGCCAAAAAATCCTGCCGCCGTTTGAAAATTTCTCCGCGCAGCTCGGACGGAATACATTTCAGCCGACCGGCGCACAACTGGCCGACGCCTTGCGCGAACTCTGGAGCGATTTGAAAGTTGAACAAACTTTGGAACGCTGGACGCTCGACGAGGGAAAATCCGCAATCCGCAATCCGCAATCCGCAATTCACCAGACCGTTTGGGAGCAGATGATTTCGTGGCTCGACAATCTGGCGCTGGCCTTTTCCCGTGAGCCGCTGCCGCTGCCCGACTGGCTGCAAATTTTGGAGGCCGGACTCGCCAGCCTGACCGTTGGCGTCGTTCCGCCGGTCCTCGACGAGGTGCTTATCGGCGCGATTGACCGCGCACGCAACCCGGATTTGAAGCTCGCGCTGGTGCTCGGCGTGAATGAATCCATTTTTCCCGCCGCGCCCGCCGCGCCGCCGATTTTGACCGATGCCAACCGTGAAGCGCTGGGCCACGCCGTCGCGCTCGGCCCGGATTTGCGCGAACGGCTGGCGCGCGAGCGTTTCTACGGCTACATCGCCTGCACGCGAGCGAGTGAAAAACTTGTCGTGACCTTCGCGCGTCACGACGCCGACGGCCGGGCGTTGAATCCGTCTGCGTTCGTCGCGCATTTGCAGCGGCTGTTTCCAAAGCTTGAAGTTGAAGACTTTTCCACCGAACAAATCTGGCGCGAGGCGGAACATCCGAACGAACTCGCGCCAATTTTGGCGGCGTGGCCACGCGGGCCTGGGAGCGCCGGCGTCTCGCCGGCGCTCCCAGCGATGGATGAATTGGCGGGACTGCTTGAACTGCCGGCGCTCAAATCTCTTTTGGAAACTTTGCAGGCGCTGCGCGATCCCGATCCGATGGAACCGCTGCTGTCTTCGCTGGCAGAAAAACTATTTGGCCCGGTGCTGCAAACTTCCGTGAGCCGGCTGGAGGAGTTTGCGCAGTGTCCGTTCAAGTTCTTCGTTCGCTCCGGCTTGCGCGCCGGGGAGCGAAAGCTTTTCGAGCTGGACGCTCGCGAGCGCGGCAGCTTCCAGCACGAGGTCCTGAAAAAATTCCACGACGATCTGGCGATGGAGAACAAACGCTGGCGCGACCTCGCGCCAACGGAGGCGCGCGAACGGATTCACGCCATCGCCGGCGGACTCATGGGAAATTTCCGGGAGGGATTGATGCGCGACACGGCGCAGACGCGGTTCGAGGCTCGCGCGATGACGGAAGCATTGCAGGATTTCATCGCTGCCATCGTAACGTGGATGCGCGGGCAATATGAATTTGAGCCGGCGGCGGCGGAACTGGATTTTGGCGGCAAAGATTCCCGCGCGACCGCCTGGGAAATTGATCTGGGCCACGGCCGCAAGCTCGCGTTGCAAGGCCGGATTGACCGCGTGGATTTGTGGCGCGATCCAGACGGCGGCGCGCGCGCGGTGGTGATGGACTACAAATCCGGCGGCAAGAAATGGGATGCGGTTCTGGTGGAACACGGCGTGCAATTGCAACTGCCTGCCTACCTGAACGCGCTCCGGCATTGGAAAAATCCGCGCGAAAAATTCGGCACGGACAGGCTGGTTCCGGCCGGCGTTTTTTTTGTCAATTTGCGCGGCCAGTTTGAAGGCGGCAAAACGCGCGACGAAGTTTTGCGCGCCGACGACGGGCGAAAACTCGCGTATCGCCACAACGGGCGGTTTGACGCGGGCGCGCTGCCGAAACTCGATCGTGCCGGGGCGGCAGACCAGTTTAATTACCGGCTAAATCAGGACGGCTCGCTGCGCAAGGGCTCGGTTGAGGCGCTGCCGCGCGACGCATTTGAAAAAATGCTGGATGGCATCGAGGCGCGGTTGAAGGAAATGGGCCGCGCGATTTTTTCCGGTGAGGCGTCGGTGGACCCGTATCGCAAGGGCACGGAGACGCCGTGCGTGTTTTGTGATTACCGCGCCGTGTGCCGGATTGATCCGTGGACGCACCAGTGGCGCGTGCTGCGCGCGGCGAAGGAAGGGTCCGCATGACGAGATCAAGTTTGGAGTCCCGCCTTCAGGCGGCCCAGAACCGCGTGAACGCGGGACTCCAAACTTAAACCATGACATCACGGATGACACTTCGCGGCAAATCCGATCGCGGCTGGCCGGCGCTGGTCCAAAAATGGAAGGCCACGCAGACGCGGCTGCGCGAGCGATTGATCATTGCACCGCTGGAACCGCTGCCGCGATTTGTCGCCGGGGCGGATTGCGCGTTTTCCGCCGACAAGAAAAACATCTTCGCCGCCGCCGTCGTTTACGATCGCGAGATGCAACAAATCATCGAAGTCACGCACGCCGCATTGCCTGCCGAATTTCCCTACGTCCCCGGCTTTTTGAGTTTCCGCGAAGGCCCGGCGGTCAAGCAGGCGATTGGCGCGTTGAAGCACGAATTTGGCGCGATTCTTTTTGATGGGCAGGGTTTCGCGCATCCGCGCCGCTGCGGCATCGCGTCGCATCTGGCAATCGAACTGGACAAACCGGGCATCGGCGTAGCCAAAAGCCGTTTGATTGGAACATTTGGAAAACTGGCGTTAAAAGCGGGCGCGACTGCCCCGCTCGCGGACGGCTACGAACAAATCGGCATAGTGCTGCGGACGCAAAAAGGAGTCCGTCCGGTTTTCGTGAGCATCGGCCATCACGTTGATTTGGCCTCCGCCATCAAACTCGTCCTCGCCTGCTGCACGCGCTATCGGATTCCCGAACCGACGCGGCAGGCGGACATCGAGGTGTCGAAGCTGAAGTCGAGGAGCGCGGGGGATTGGAATCTGTAATTCTTCCGAATTTCCGCAACTTTTCCCATTTCCGGCTGTTATATCCCGCGAAAACGCATGGCTTTCAGTTCGGCAAAAAATCTGATTACGACGGTCGCGGAAGCGACGCCCGCCCAGTTCGACGACTGGCGCAAGGCGTGGCGCGCGGCGGCGACCAGCGGCTCGACCGAACCGCTGCTGACGTTCATCGCCCGCGAACGCGGCGTGGCCGAGGACGTTTTTCTGCAAAAACTGGCGGCGGCCATCGGCTGGCCGTTCATTGATTTGCACAAGCACACCGTGCCGGCCGAGGCGCGCAACAAAATTTCCACCAAGGTCGCGTTCCAGTATTCCGTGCTGCCCGCAGCGGTCAACGGCGGCATGTTGCAGCTTGCCGCCAGCGATCCGTTCGACGCGGCGATGATGAACGCGGTGCGGTTCGACGCGCAAATGCCCGTGGAGTTCGCGCTCGCGCCGAAAACCGAAATCGAGAAGTCGCTCAAAAAATACTACGGCGTCGGCGCCGAAACGCTGGACGAGTTGGGCGAAGGCGAGGCGCTGGATCTGGACATCGCCGACAAGGAAATCACCGAGGACGACCAGGAAGCCAGCGTCATCAAGTTCGTCAACCAGATCATCTGGGAGGCGCACAAAGAGCGCTCGACGGACATTCATTTTGAACCGGAGGAGGATGACCTGCGCATCCGTTACCGCATTGACGGCATTTTGCACCAGACGCCGATGCCGCCGCAGTTGAAGCGGTTTCAGGCCGCGCTTATTTCGCGCATCAAGGTGATGAGCGGCATGAACATCTCCGAAAAGCGCCTGCCGCAGGACGGCCGCATCAATGTCCGCATCAAGGGCGAGGAAATTGACATCCGCGTTTCGACCGTCCCGACGGTCTATGGCGAAAGCGTTTCGCTGCGCCTGCTCACACGCGGGAAAATTTTCTTGAGCCTGGACAAACTTGGTTTCGCGCCGAAGGACGAGGCGATGATCCGCGAAATCATCATCAAGCCGCACGGGATTTTCCTCGTCACCGGCCCGACGGGTTCCGGCAAATCCACTTCGCTCTACGCCTTTTTAAGCGCCATCAATTCGGTCCACAAACGCATCATCACGATTGAGGAGCCGGTGGAATATGAATTGAAAGGCATCAACCAGATTGCCGTGCGGCCGGAAATCGGGCTGACGTTCGCGATGGGGCTGCGCCACATTTTGCGCCAGGACCCGAACGTGGTGATGGTCGGCGAAATCCGCGACATGGAAACCGCCGAGATCGCCATCCGCGCCTCGCTGACGGGCCATCTGGTCTTTTCCACGCTGCACACCAACGACGCGTCCAGCGCGTTCACGCGGCTGATTGACATGGGCATCGAGCCGTTCCTCGTGGCGTCGTCGGTCGAGGCGGTGATGGCCCAGCGTCTCGTGCGCACGATTTGTCCGCATTGCAAAACCGAGCAAACGGTCGAAATTGATTTCTTGCGCAAGATCGGATTTCCCGAGGACGAAATCGGCACGGCGAAATTCTGGCGCGGCGTCGGCTGCGAGGATTGCCGGCAGTTCGGTTATCAGGGGCGCAAGGGCATTTACGAACTGCTCATCGTCAACGAAGCCATCCGCCCGTTCGTATTGAACCGCGCGCCCGCCACAACGATTGCCCAAAAGGCCATCGAGCAGGGAATGCGCACGCTGCGCACCGACGGCTGGACCAAGGTGAAGAACGGCGAGACCACCATCGAGGAAGTCCTGCGCGTGACGCAAATCGAGGAACACATGGATGCGCTCGCCGGCGGCGACAAAACACAATTCATCCCGCGCCAATGAAATTTCAAATCTCAAATTTTAAATTTTAAATTTTATCCATGCCCCGCTGGAATTCCTGCAACGTGCTGCAAGTCGCGCCCGACGCCAACCGTCTCTGGCGGTTCGACGCGAAAGGCGGGAATTTTGTCCTCGACCGCGAGCAGAAAATCCCCGGCGGTGAACCGCTGCCGTCGCGGTGGGTCGCAAAATCGTGGAGTTCGCTCTGGCAGCCGAAATTGAACGTCGCGTGGCTGCCGCCGGAAAGCGTCTTTCTGCGCGTCATCGAGCTGCCCAAAAGCTCCTTCGAGGAAACGCAGGCGATGGTGGAGTTGCAGTTGGAAAAACTCTCGCCGCTGCCCGTCGCCCAGATTGTCTGGACCATTCACGTCCTTTCTGCCCCCGCTTCGCCTCAACGCGACGAGCCGGCGGCGGCCGGGGATTTGCAAAACGTTGTCGTCGTCATCGCCGGGCGCGCGGCGGTGGAGGAATTCCTCGGCAAGCTGGAGAAGGACGGCTACCTCGCCGACCGGCTCGAGGCGCCGATGCTGGATCAGTTGGAGGCCGCGCCCGCGACGGCGGACGGCGCGTGGATTTACGCCGGCGCGCGCGGGAAGGACGCCGCGCTGGTCGCGTGGCGGAGCAATGGCGCGCTGCGGAACCTGTGCCTGGTGGTTTTGCCGCCCGAAGGCGACCGCGCCAAAAGTTTGAAGGACCAGCTCGCGCAACTCTGCTGGGCGGGCGAGATGGAAGGCTGGCTGACCGAACCGCCGGTCTGGCATCTGGTGGCCGACCCGGTCAATGCCGCCGAGTGGGAAAAAATTCTGCGCGAGGCGCTGAACGAGCCGGTGCGGGTGGCGGAGCCGCCGCCGGCGGCGGAACTGGCCGCGCGCACGGCGGGCCGGGCCGCAGCGGCGTCCGGCGCGGCGCTGCTGCCGGCGGAATTTTCCGCGCGCTACCACCAGCAGTTCGTGGACCGCCTCTGGCTGCGCGGGCTGGTCACGACGGGCATCTTATACGCGATTGGCGTGGTGATTTATTTTGGCGCCACCAGGGTGCTGGATTACAAGACCGTCGCGGTGGAGCAGCAGGCGGCGCAACTGGGCGACAACTACACCAACGTGCTGCAGCTCAAGGCGCGTTACGAGGTGCTCGCGACCAGGCAGCAGTTGAAATACGCGGCGCTGGATTGCTGGAAGATTGTCGCCGAGCAACTGCCCGACGGCCTCTTGCTGCAACGCGCCAGTTTCGCCAACGGCCAGCAACTTGCCCTGAACGGCGTCTGCGCGCAGGACCAGCTCGGCCTGATCTCGGATCCGGGCAAATTTTACGACGCGGTCCGCAAGGCGAAGCTGGACGGCCAGGACGTGTTTGAACCGGCGGCGGTCGAGCCGCTCATCTGGAATGGAAGCGGCAACACGGTGAGCTGGCATTTCACGCTGCAACTGAAACACTCGGAGGCCGTGCCGTGAAAAAATTCTTCGCGCAGCTCCGTCCGCTGGAACGCCGCCTGGCCGTCGGCGTGCTGGTCGTTTTCATCCTGGTTTTGAACTGGGTGTTCATCTGGCCGCACTTTTCGGACTGGAGCCGGCTGCATCACCGGCTCGAAGACGCGCGGCAGAAGCTGAAGCTCTATCAGACGACCATTTTGCAAACATCAAATTACGAGGCGCAGGTGAAGGGCTTTGAAAGCCAGGGCGAATTTGTCGCGTCCGAGGACATGTCCATCAACTTCCTGCGCACCATCCAGTCGCAGGCGCTGGCCAGCGGCGTCGGCATGAACAGCATGTCGCGGGCGATGACGCGCACGAACGACGCGTTTTTCGTCCAGCAGATTCAAAACATCAATGTCGCCGCCACGGACGAGCAACTGGTGGACTTCCTTTACAAACTCGGCTCCGACGCTTCGATGATCCGCGTGCTCGACCTGGAACTCCAGCCCGACCCGCCGCATCAAAAGCTCAACGCCAACATCAAACTGGTGGCCAGCTACCAGCGAAACGCCCCGGCCAGCTCGAAAGCCACAACCGCCAACGCCAAATGAAAGCGACCCACCTTCGCTGCGCTTCGGCGCGGCAAGTCGAAAAATTTTAACCAAAAGAAAAATGAAAACGACCACGCTCGTCCTGATCCTGTTTTTAACCGCCCCCGGCCTTTGGGCGCAGACGCCGCCGACACCCATGACGCCGGCGCAACTGCAGGCACGCCAGTTGAAAATGCGGCTCAACGCCTTGACCAACAACCCGGCGGCCACGCCCGCGGGGTTGCCGGCAAGCCCCGGTTTCTCCGCGCCGCCAGCGGGCACGACGACGCCCGTTGCGCCGGCGACGACCCCGGCAACGCCCCCTGCCTATATGACAACGACGCCGGCCGCGACGGGGGGTTCGCCCGCCAGCGGCGCCGCGCCGGAAAAGGAAGTGGCCGGTTACAGCTACAATTTTCCGGGCGTGGATGTGAACCAGGTGCTCGAAGTGTATGCGAATCTGGTGGGGCGCACGTTGTTGCGCGCGGGTTTGCCGCAGGCGTCCATCACGTTGAAGACGCAAACGCCGCTGACCAGGACCGAGGCGATTGAGGCGTTGCAGGCGGTGCTGGGCCTCAACGGCATCGTGGTCGTCAACATCGGCGACAAGTTTGTGAAAGTGATGCCGCCGGACCAGGCCGGGACTGGCGGCGGGTCGCTGGACAGCACCGATGCGGCCCATTTGCCGGACCTCGGCACCTACGTCACGCACATCACCCAGTTGAAATATGTCAAGCCGAGCGTGATCATACCACTTATCCAAGGGTTCGGAAAATTGCAGGGAAACCTTTTTGCGATTGACGACAACGGCATATTGATCATGCGCGACTATGCCGAAAACGTGAAGCGGATGCTGGAGATGATTGACAAGATAGACGTGAGCGTGCCGGCGGTCTATATCTCGGAGGTCATCCCGATCCGCTACGCGCAGGCCGACGACATCGCCAACGCGCTGAACAGTCTCGGCGGCAGCGGCGGCGGCGCAACCGTCTCCGTCGGCAGTTCCACCAGTTCCTCGCCCATCAGCGGCATTGCGGGCAACCGCTCCACCGGATCGGGGTTTGGCGGAATGGCCAACATTAACGGCACGACTCAATCCGGCGTCAACAATAACACGCCCAACAACAGCCCGTTCGGCCAGTCGCGCACGGGCACGACGGCGAATCCCAACGGCACGCCGTCATCCACGACTCCCTTTGGGCAGAGGATGCTGAACATCCTAAGCCAAGTAGGCGGAGGGGGTGGTGGCGGTGGCAAGCAGGAGCCAATCCAAATTTTCGGACAGGCCAAAATCATCGCCGATGAACGTGCCAACGCGCTGCTCGTCTTCGCCACGCGGCAGGACATGGACATGATCAAGCAGGTCATTTCAAAACTGGACGTGCTGCTCGCGCAGGTGCTCATCGAGTCGGTCATCATTGACTACTCGCTCGGCCCCGACACATTAAAATATGGCGTCTCTGCGGCACAAAGTCCGCAGGGCTATTCGTCCAACCCGCAAGTCGCCGGCGCGGGAGGCATCAACAATGGCCAGACGCTTCTCGGGATATTGGGCAACAGCGTTAATGGCATCACCAACACAAGCACTCCGTTCGGCAACAACCTTCCGGGTGGCTTGAGCTATTTCGGAAACATTGGCCCGAAGTGGGACGTGGCGTTAACGGCGGCGGCGGCGGACAGCCATGCCAGCATCATCCAGCGCCCGCGCATTCAGACCTCGCAGGCCAAGGCCGCGCAATTCTTTGTGGGCGACACCGTGCCCTACGTCACCAGCACCTACAATTACGGCGGCGCCTACGGCAACCAGTCCTCCTACTCGCAGTTGTCCGTCGGCGTGGAACTGGATGTGACGCCGTTCATCAACCCGGACGGCCTCGTCGTCATGCAGATTCAGCAGGAAATTGACGACCTGAACGGCTTCACCACCATCTCCGGCGTTGGCGATATTCCCAACACCATCAAGCGCACGCTCAATTCTGAAATTGCCGTCAAGGATAAGGACACTGTCATGCTCGGCGGCTTCATCAAAAACGCAAAATCCACTAGCCGGGCCGGAGTGCCGCTGTTGCAGGACATTCCGCTGCTCGGCGGCCTCTTCAGCAGCCACAGCAGTTCCAAGCAGCGCGAGGAGCTTATTGTCCTGATGCGGCCCACCGTTTTGAAGACGCCGGAAATCGCCGCGGCAAATACCATCACGGAAGGACGGCGGCTGCCGGGTGTCTCCGCCTCCCTCGGCGAAGACGTCGAGGAGCAAAATAAATTGACTGAAACCGAGCGCAAAACGGAATTGAAAAATCCCAAGACCATGTCCGGCGGCTTCTTCAACACCCCCATGCCAACGAACGCGACTCCGGAACAATTGCCCCAGCCGCAAGCACAGGGCGACGTTATTACGCCGGTCGCGCCCAACGCGCCGGCGGTTCCAGCGGACAACAAGAGCGCCGTGCCGGCGACGCCCTGACGCGCAATCCGGAACTTGACCATTTCTGGCATGAAAGATTATCTTCATCTCCGAGTGCTGGCGCTGGTTGCCGCCGGGCTGCTGGCCGCCTGTCCGCGCGCCGGCGCGCAGGGCTTCGGGCTTTCCGTCACACCTTCGGCCACTTCCATGCTCGTGAGCAATTCGCTGACTTACACCATCAACGTGACCAACCTGAATAATACGCTGACGACCGCTTTTGTGACCAACCAGTTGCCGTCTTCGGTCCAGTTTCAAAGCGCTACTCCAACAGGTTCTTACACGAACAACGGCAGTGTTGTGGTTTTTAATCTCGGCGCGTATTTTGGCGGCCCTGGATTTCTTAATGGTCAATCCGTGGTGTTGACTTTGACCGTCCAGCCGACAGGCACCGGGTCCGTCACCAACATGGTTACCGTCAGCTCGCTTGACGTGACCAACACCGCTTCCACGAATGTGGTTGTTCTCGTCACCAATGCCGTGACGCTGGCGGATCTGGGTGTGGCCATGACCGGCCCCGCGCAGCCAGTCATCACCAACGACTGGATGACTTATGGAGTGACCGTGACCAACGCCGGACCGAATGCCGCTCCCAACGTCATTCTGACGAACACGCTGCCGACGGGCGTGGGATTCATAGGCGCTTCGCCGGCCAGTCCGGCTCCCAGCGTCGTGGGCAGCAACGTCATTTTCAACCTGGGCACGCTGGCCAGCGGGTCCTTCACAAATTTTGTGCTGACCGTCCAGCCCACCAACGCGGGAAGTTTGCTGTTTTCGGCATTTGTCATTTCAACCGGCGCGACCGACATCAATCCCACCAACAACTCCGCCAGCACAAACATCACCGTTACCAACTACCTTTCCGAGCTGCTGGTGGCCGGCACCAATTCCACGCAGAACGTCAATCTTCAAAACGGGCTGGAGGAACAGTTCATTTTACTGACCAACACCGGCGGCATTGACGTTCCGGCCGCGCGGGTCGTGGTAACGGGTTTGACCAAGCAACTCTTCAACGCCGTCGGCACGAACAATGGCAGTCCGTTCGTGGATTTCAGCGCCGGCCTCGCGGCGGGAACGAACGTGACCTTGCTGCTGCAATATGCGCCGCGCGGTTCGTTCCCGTTCACCAACGGACAGTTGCACGCCTTCGCGTTGCCGGCCGTCCCCGACTGGACACCGCCGGCCGCAACGCCGGCAGGCACGAACTTTAACATCACCCGCATCGCCCTGACCAATGGCAACCTTCTGATTGAATGGCCTGCCACTCCCAACCGGACTTACACGGTGGTCTATAGCGACAATGCTTCGTTCTCAAACGCCATGATGGCGCCGCCGTCCATCACGGCCCCGGCGAATGAGGTGCAATGGACTGATTATGGCCCGCCCACGACGGTGAGCACGCCGGCCAACGCCGGCTCGCGCTTTTATCGCGTGCTTCTAAACCCGTGAGGTCATGCAAACATTGCCTTCCATTTTATGAGTCACGTCCGACTCCATCTTTTGTCCGCATGGTGTCTGGGCTGCTGTTTCCTGGGGCTTGCGCCGGCCGCCACGGCTCAACCGGAAGTTGATGGAAAACCCGATTCCAGCGCCTTCATCCGAATCCCCAAGGACACGGACGACTGGACGCGCCATTTCCGCATCGGCGCTCTGGTCGGAATGAACATCAGCGCCAGCTTCAAGGAAAGCGGGGCGTTCAACCTTTCCGGCAACAATCCGGCGGCGGGGGTTTTTGACGACGGCTATGTCCTCGAAGACCAAACCGGAAACGCCGGAGGTTACACGGGCTATTGGGGATACAACAACGCGTCACAATACGACGCCGTCGCCCAAACGCTGCAAATGCACAGCACAACGTCATATTCCACAACCGGCAGCGCAAACGCTGATGGCGGTCTGTTCCCCGGATTCGAAATGGCCTACGGTGACAATCTCTGGTATTGGAAGCACGCGCGCGTCGGCTGGGAATTGGGTTTTGGCCTGCTGCCCATTGACATTTCAGAAAACAGCTCCATGTCGGCGACGGTCAACCAAACAACTTACACTTTTGACACCGGCGGCATCGTCATGCCCCCGGCGCCTTACCCGGGCGGCTTCAGCGGGCAAGGCGAACCCATCATTGCCACAAACTACACTTCAAGCGCCAGCCAGTCCTCCGGAACCGTCACCAGCACGCACTCGTTGGACGTGATGCTTTACACCCTGCGGCTGGGGCCTTCATTTTATTGGGATTTGACCGAGCACGTCGGCATGTCGCTGGGCGCGGGGCCGGCGGTTGGCATCGTGTCCGGCGATTACAAATACAACGAGACCATCACCGCCGGCGGCGTCAGCGCCCGCAACACCGGAAAGATTGGAGGAACCGACGTGACCTTCGGCGGCTATGTGAACGGGACACTGATGTATCACGTGCAGTCTAATGGGAATGCCGATATTTTTGTCAGTGCGCAATATATGCCGATGGGCGACGCCACCATCAGCGGCGGCGGCCGGGAAGGCCGGTTGAAACTGGGGGGGCAACTCTACTTTTCCGCCGGCATCAACTGGCCGTTTTGAAAGTTCACCTGAAT
>Ga0224534_1000881_pt1 | contig 17272 bp, 14 predicted proteins | sample 714E12024metaG_FD_172012 | JGI IMG/M metagenome (GOLD analysis project Ga0224534, IMG submission 172012) | Peat soil microbial communities from Stordalen Mire, Sweden - 717 E1 20-24 | ecosystem: Environmental > Terrestrial > Soil > Wetlands > Peat | place: Sweden: Norrbotten County, Stordalen... | reverse complement strand
ACCCCCCAGGCCACCAGCATCCAGCCAGGGCTTCCGATCAGCCTCGACATATCGGCCGAGACGATGAAAATGCCCGAGCCGATCATGGCGCCGATCACCACCATGGTGGCGTCGAACAGATTCAGGCCGCGGACGAAGCCTTGCTCGCCTGTCGTGGTGGTGGTCGTGGGTCGGCTCATGGTTGTCTGCGAGCCTATTGTATCCGAAGCCGGTTGCGGGAGGGATTACAATAGAGAGCCATGAAAGCGATTGCAGCTATCGCCGCCGCTGCCCTCCTGTGGCCCTGCCAGTTGTCGTGGGCGCAGCCCCAGCGCGATTACCCGGTGAAGCCGGTTCCCTTCACCGCCGTCCACGTGAACGATGTCTTCTGGGCGCCGCGCATCGAGACCAATCGCAAAGTCACCATTCCCTTCGCCTTCCAGAAAGACGAGGAAACCGGACGCGTCGACAACTTCATTCGCGCGGCCCAGGCGCTGCGCGGCGAGCCGTTCGCCAATCATAAGCCGCCGGGGTACCCCTTCGACGACACCGATGTCTACAAGGTGATCGAGGGCGCCTCTTACACCCTCAGCGTTTATCCCGACCCCAAGCTCGCAGCCTATGTCGATAGCTTGATCGCCAAAATTGCCGCGGCGCAGGAGCCGGACGGATATCTCTACACCGCCCGCACCATCGATCCGCTCCATCCGCATCCCTGGTCCGGCCCGCAGCGCTGGGTGCTCGAAGGCGTGAACAGCCACGAACTGTATGATCTCGGCCACCTCTATGAAGCGGCCGTGGCGCATTACCAGGCCACCGGCAAACGCACGCTGCTGGACATCGCGCTGCGCACGGCGGACCTGCTGGACCGCACCTTCGGCCCCGGTAAGCAAGCCATCTGGCCCGGCCACCAGATCGTCGAGATGGGGCTCGCCAAGCTCTACCGGGTCACCGGCGACCAGCGCTATCTCAACCTGGCCAAGTTCATGCTCGACGTGCGCGGTCCGGGCAGCGAACAAGGGGCCGGAGCGGCTTATACCCAGTCCCACATGAAGGTGGTCGACCAGACCGAGGCCGTGGGGCATGCCGTCCGTGCTACATATATGTACTCGGGAATGGCGGACGTCGCCGCGCTCACCGGCGATGTGGCCTACGTCAACGCTCTCGACAAGATTTGGGAAAACGTCACGGGGAAAAAGCTGTACATCACCGGCGGCATCGGCGCCACCGCCACCGGCGAGGCGTTTGGCGGCAATTACGAGCTGCCCAACATGACCGCCTATAACGAGACTTGCGCCGCCGTCGGCAACGATTACTGGAACCACCGCCTCTTCCTGCTGCACGCCGACGCCAAGTACATCGACGTCATGGAACGCACCCTCTACAACGGTCTCATCTCGGGCGTGTCGCTCGACGGCACAACCTTCTTCTATCCCAACCCGCTCGAATCCACCGGCCAGCACAAGCGCAGCCCGTGGTTCGGAGTGGCCTGCTGTCCGGGCAATATCACGCGCTTCATGGCCTCGGTGCCCGGCTACGTCTACGCCCAGCGCGGCGACGCCTTGTGGGTCAACCTCTACATGGGCAGCACCGCCGATATCAAGCTGGACAACGGCCGAACCGTCAACGTGGTGCAGGAGACTCGCTACCCGTGGGAGGGCACGGTGAAGATGACCGTGAATCCGGACCAGGCCGCGCCGCTCGCCATCAACGTGCGCATTCCCGGCTGGGCGCGCAACCAGCCGGTGGCCGGCGATCTGTACCGTTACGCCGGCAAATCTTCGAGTCCGGTGGTGCTCAAGGTCAACGGTAAGGCCGTGCCGATCAAGCTGGACAAAGGCTACGTGAGCCTGAGCCGCACCTGGAAGCGCGGCGACATCATCGAGCTGGCTCTCCCCATGCCGGTTCGCCGCGTCCTGGCCAACGACCAGGTGGCCGCCGACCGCGGCCGCGTGGCGCTCGAGCGCGGCCCCATCGTTTACGCCGCCGAGTGGGTCGACAATCCCAAGGGCCAGGTCCGCAATCTGATGCTGCCCGACAGCGCGCCCCTGACCGCCGAGTTCAAACCCGCCCTGTTGCACGGCGTAACCGTGGTCAAGGGCAAAGCCGTGGCCCTGGCCAATGACGCGCAAGGCCAAGTCTCCAAAACCGAACAGGAGTTCACCGCCATCCCCTATTACGCCTGGGCCAATCGCGGGCCCGGCCAGATGATCGTGTGGATTCCCAACAGCGAGGCCAGCGCCAGTCCCGCTCCGTTTCCGGCCGAGGTGAAGTAGCTTATGAGCCAACGTAAAGAATCCAAGGGTCTGAACCGGCGCGGCTTCGCCGCCGTCCTGGCGTCCGGAGCCGCTGCTCCGGCACTGCTGGCGCAACAACCACCGCCGTGGCGACCCGGACCGCCCCCGGAAGTGCCACCCTTCCAGGCCCCCATCGAGTTCACCCGCAAGGATGTGCCCGCCAGGGTGTACCCTTTCCCCATGACCCAGGTGAAGCTCCTCCCCGGTTTGTTCGCGGATGCCGCCGAGTGGAATCGCGGCTATATGGGGCGCCTGCCGGCCGGCCGCCTGCTCTACAACTTCCGCGCCAATGCCGGCTTGCCGCCAGGTTCCGCCCAACCGTTCGGAGGTTGGGAGGCGAAAGCGGACGGTAAGCACGCGACCGAGTTGCGCGGCCATTTCACGGGCCACTTCCTTTCGGCCAGCGCCCAGTTGTACGCCTCGGCCGGAGACCAGGACGCCAAGGCCAAGGCCGACGAAATAGTCGCCGAGTTGGCCAAGTGCCAGCAGAAACTCGGCGGCGGTTATCTCAGCGCCTTCCCCACCGAGTTGTTCGACCGTCTCGACTCGCTCTCCGGCCGGCCTAGGGACCCGGACCCCAACACACCTCAACTCCCCTGGGCGCCGTTCTACACCATCCACAAAATCATGGCCGGCCTGTTCGACATGTACACCCTCGCCGGCAACCAGGACGCACGGAAAGTGGTCGAGGGCATGGCGGACTGGGCCGACAAGTGGAGCGGCTCCAAAACCGAAGAGCACATGCAGGACATCCTGAACACTGAATTCGGCGGCATGGCCGAGGTGCTCTACAACCTGGCGGCGGCCACCAACAACGACCAGTGGGCCAAGGCCGGCGACCGCTTCACCAAGAAGCGCTTCGTCAATCCTCTGGCCTCGCGACGCGACGAACTGCGCCCGCTCCACGTCAACACGCACATCCCGCAGGTGATCGCCGCCGCGCGCCGCTACGAAATCTCGGGCGACATGCGCTTCCACGATGTCGCCGATTTCTTCTTCTACGAGGTGAGCGCCGCGCGCACTTACGTAACCGGCGGCACCAGCAATGGCGAAGCCTGGCTGGCCCAGCCCCGGCAGCTCGCCGCCGAGCTGAAAATGAGCGTATCCACCGCCGAATGCTGCTGCTCCTATAACATGCTCAAGCTGGCGCGCCATCTTTACGGATGGACCGCCGATCCCCGATATTTCGACTACTACGAGCGCGCCCTCCTCAACCACCGCATCGGCACCATCCAGCCCCGAACCGGGCACACCCAGTATTACCTCTCGCTCACGCCCGGCGCCTGGAAGACCTTCTGCACCGAGGATCAATCCTTCTGGTGCTGCACCGGCACCGGCGTCGAGGAGTACTCCAAGCTTACCGACAGCATTTACTGGCACGACGACGACGGCGTCTACGTCAACCTCTTCATTTCCTCCGAGCTGAACTGGCCCGAGAAAGGTTTTCGCTTGCGCCAGGATACCCAGTTCCCCGAGCAGCCTCGGACGGCGCTGGTGGTCAATTCGGACAAGCCGGTCAACCTGGCCCTGCGCCTTCGCATTCCCTCCTGGCTCGGTTCCGCGCCCACCGTGAAACTGAACGGCAGGGCGCTCGAAGCCACCGCCAGCCCCGGCAGCTATCTGACGCTGACGCGAACCTGGAAAAAAGGCGACCGCGTGGAGATGGAACTGCCCATGCGCCTTCACATCGAAGCCATGCCCGACGATCCCAAGATGCAGGCCATCCTCTATGGTCCCTTGGTGCTGGCGGGCGATCTCGGGGCGGAGGGATTGACGGAGCAACTGATCACCGGCCCGATGGGTCCGCGGGTCCAGGCCTTACCCATTGAGGTCCCCACGTTCCGCGCCGCCGCCGCCGATCCGGCTTCGTGGATCAAGCCCGGCGACAAGCCGCTCTCGTTCCGCACCACCGGCCAGCCGAAAGACGTCACGCTGGTCCCGCTCAACGCCATTTTCGACAAGCGCTACTCCGTCTACTGGGAGGTAACATGAACACGCCGGTCGCAATTTTGGGAATCGCCGGCAGTCTTCGCCAGGCGTCTTACAACCGTGCCGCGCTGCGAGCCGCCGAGCAGCTTGTGCCCGAAGGCGCCCGGCTGGATATCTTCGATCTCGCGGGCATTCCTCCGTTCAACCAGGATGACGAGAGAAACGTGCCGCCGCGGGTGGTGGAGTTGAAACAGAGTATCCGCGCCGCCGATGCCATTCTGCTGGTCACGCCCGAATACAACTATTCGATTCCGGGCGTGCTGAAGAACGCCATCGACTGGGCGTCGCGGCCCTACGGCGACAACTCATGGGACGGCAAGCCGGTAGCGGTGATGGGCGCCTCGATCGGCGCCCTCGGCACCGCCCGCGCCCAGTATCACCTGCGCCAGGTGTTCGTGTTCCTCAACATGCACGCGCTGAATCGGCCCGAAGTGATGATTTCGGGCGCCGCGGAACGCTTCGACGAACAGGGCAACCTCAAAGACGAGAACACCCGAAAACATATCCGGAAGCTGCTCGAGAGCCTGGTCGACTGGGCGCAGCAACTCGATCGAGGCAAGCGCACCGGCGCCGCCGGCTCGATGGCGACGTAGCGCGGAGCGACTCAGCCGCGCAGGATTCTCTACGAACGCAAGTCACTGTTGTGAATTTCAACACGCCCCGGTTTCGCGTTTGGCTGCAACGAACTTGCGGATTCCTCATCCGTTAAGACGTAATCAAATCCCGGCATGTCCCAGATCTTTCATCACAGCACGAACACTTTTGCGCGGATCGTCATTTTCGGCGACGCGAACCTGGAAAAAGGGCGACCGCGTGGAGATGGAACTGCCCATGCGCCTTCACATCGAAGCCATGCCCGACGATCCCAAAGTGCAGGCCATCCTCTATGGCCCCTTGGTGCTGGCGGGCGATCTGGGAGCGGAGGGACTGACGGAGGAGATGATCACCGGCCCGATGGGTCCGCGAATCCAGGCTTTACCCATCGAGGTTCCCACTTTTCGCGCCGCCGCCGATCCGGCTTCGTGGATCGAGCCTGGCGACAAGCCGATCGCGTTCCGCACCACCGGCCAGGCGAAAGACGTCACGCTGGTCCCGCTCAACGCCATCTTCGACAGGCGCTACGCGGTCTACTGGCAAGTGGCCTAGCCCTACGCGCGGCGCTTCCGCCGAAGGATAACGATTCCAGCCAGCGCAACGCCCGCCATCAGGAAAGTGGCCGGCTCCGGAACCTCCGCCAGATAGCCGCGGATCTCACCGCCTGGAACAACGGTGCTGTGGATATTCAGGTATGAATCCCCAGCCGCGATGCCTGCCAGCAATGCGGCTTCAGCATCGGCGACGCTCCCCCCATTTGCGGTAACAAAGGCCGGATTGTACGAAGAGGAAAGCGTGAGATCCAACGTATTGTCGTAGGTGCCGCTCGTCACACCGATGGGAAAACCGGCAAAGTACGGCAGCGTCGTGGCGACACCCGCATTTCCGGTATCCGGGATTGCCGTGCAGCAGTGAATGTGCGATGCAGTCGTGATCCCCAGCAGACCGGAGAACTGCACCTGCACCTCCATCGTCTGCGCGAGCGTATCGATGATCACAGTTGCCTCTCCCGTTCCGGGTGAAGCGTTTGGCGGAACTTCGCTCGTCCCCAGCAGATCGGCGACGTAGGTAATGGTACCTGCATATGCTGCCTGCCCCAGCACAAGAGCGGCAACCGTAGCAATGTTCAGAGTCTTCATCGTTTTTTACCCCCCCAGTGGCCAAGTACTCCAGGATTTCAACCATGGAGCCTGGGCTTTCACGTGTCTATAGCATACTCCATTTACTGGCAAGTGGCATAGCCCTTCTGCCTTGTGCTGCAATGTGATCAGCACGCCAGAGGAGCGAACTCCATGAACACACCGATCGCTATTTTTGGAATCGCCGGCAGTCTTCGCCAGGGATCTTACAACCGCGCCACGCTGCGCGCCGCCGAGCGGCTCGTGCCCGAAGGCGCACGGCTCGACCTTTTCGATCTCGCGGGCATTCCTCGGTTCAACCAGGACGACGAGAGAAACCCGCCGGCGCGGGTGGTGGAGTTGAAGCGGAGTATCCGTGCCGCCGATTCCGTTCTGCTGGTCACGCCCGAATACAACTATTCGATTCCGGGCGTGCTGAAGAACGCCATCGACTGGGCATCGCGGCCCTACGGCGACAACTCATGGGACGGCAATCCGGTAGCGGTGATGGGCGCCTCGATCGGCGCCCTCGGCACCGCCCGCGCCCAGTATCACCTGCGCCAGGTGTTCGTGTTCCTCAACATGCCCGCGCTGAATCGGCCCGAAGTGATGATTTCCGCCGCCGCGGAACGCTTCGACGAACAGGGCAACCTCAAGGACGAGAACACCAGGAAACATATCCGGAACCTGATCGAGAACCTGGTCGAATGGGCGCAGCAGCTTGATCGAGGCAAGCGCACCGGCCCCGCCGGCTCGATGGCGACGTAGCGCGGAGCGACTCAGAACCGGAGTACAAGCTCCCGCTTGTCTTGTGACATAATGTCAGATCTTCCGAGAGCACATGCGAGACATTATGTTCAGCCGGAGGGCCGTGATGCTGGGCGCGGCGGCGCTGCCCATGGCGCGGGCCGCGGACGCCCAGGCGCGTCCCAAGAATATCGTCATTTCGAGCGCCAACGGCGTGGCCGCCTGCGCCAAGGCGATGGAAGTTCTGAAGGCCGGCGGCGATACGCTGGATGCCGTCGTCGCCGGCGTCAACATCGTCGAGTTGGATCCCAACGACACCAGCGTGGGGTATGGCGGCCTTCCCAATGAAGACTGCGTGGTCGAGCTGGATGCCAGTTGCATGCACGGGCCTACGCGTCGTGGCGGCGCGGTGGGCGCCATACGGGGAATCAAGACGCCTTCGAAAATCGCGCAACTGGTGATGGCGGAGACCGACCATATGATGCTGGTGGGCGAAGGCGCGCTGCGGTTCGCCAAGGCCTGCGGCTTTCCGGAAGAGGATCTGCTCACGGACAAGTCGCGGCTGGCGTGGCGCATGTGGAAAAGGGAGATGCGCGACCGCAACGGACATTCCAACTGGGAGTCGGGCATCGATGGGCCGCCCCAGCCCCGGAAGATGGCCGAGTTGAAGAAAGCCTATCCGGGGTTCGACGAAGAGACCCTTGCGTGGGCTTACGAAGTTGCCACGAACCCGCCCCACGGCACCATCAATTGCATGGCGCTGAACGAAAAGGGCGAGATGTCGGCCGTCACCACCACCAGCGGGCTGGCATGGAAGATCGCCGGCCGGTTAGGCGATTCGCCCATCATCGGCGGTGGCCTGTGGCTGGATCAGGATGTCGGCGGCGCCGGTTCCACGGGCCGCGGAGAAGAAAATCTTCGAGTCTGCGGGGCACATACGATCATCGAAAAGATGCGGCAGGGGATGTCGCCGAAAGAGGCTGCGCTCGACGCTTTGAAACGTGTTTCCCGGAACTTCGACAACGATCGGAAACGCCTCGAAGCGGTCGACCTGAGCTTTTATGCACTGCGCAAAGATGGCGAATACGCCGGCGCCTCGCTGTGGGACAAGCGTTCCGCAAGTGCGGCGAGCGGGGCGCAGTTCGCGGTTTGTGCCGCCGATGGCCAGAGCCATCGCGAGAATTCCGTGTATCTTTACGAACGCAAGTAATAAGGCATGGCCCAGATCTTTCATCGCACGACGAACACTTTTGCGCGGATCGTCATTTTCGGCGCTGTCTTCATTCTGGGTTTCTTGACGTGGGTCGTCGTCGAGCTGGACCGGTCCACTTACGCCACGCGCGCCATGCAGGCGCGGGAACAACCGGTCCCGTTCAGCCATGCGCACCACGTGGGCGGTCTTGGCCTGGATTGCCGCTATTGCCACACCACCGTGGAGACTTCGAGTTTCGCCAACATTCCTCCCACCAAGACCTGCATGAATTGCCATTCCGAGATCTGGCTGACGAGCCCGACGCTGGAGCCGGTGCGCGCCAGTTTCCGGACCGGCGCTTCCATCCGCTGGACGCGCGTCAACGATCTGCCGGACTTCGTTTATTTCAATCACAGCATCCACATCAACAAGGGAATCGGCTGTGAGAGCTGCCACGGGAGGGTGGACCGGATGCCGCTCACCTGGCAGGAGAACTCGCTGCAGATGGAGTGGTGCCTGGATTGCCACCGCCATCCCGAAAAGCACGTGAGGCCGCGCGAGTTCATTACCGCCATGGGCTACCAGCCGGGGGTGCCCTCTGGGCCCGATCAGGAAGAGATGGGACGCCGGCTGGTGAAGGAATACCAGATTCAAGACGCGCGCACACTGACCAGTTGTTCTACTTGCCATCGATGAGCGACTTACTGGATAACGAGTTCCCGCCGCAAGCCATCGGCTGGAGCGAGGACGAAGACGCGGAGGAAGGGCGCCGCAACTTTCTGAAATTGATGGGCGCGTCGCTGGCGCTGGCCGGATTGACGGGCTGCACCCGGCAGCCCACCGAGCACATCATGCCGTACGTGCGGCAACCGGAGGATCTGATTCCGGGCAAGCCGCTGTTCTACGCCACGGCCATGACGCTGGGCGGCGTGGCGAGCGGCGTGCTAGTGGAGAGCCACGAAGGGCGGCCGACCAAGATCGAAGGCAACCCCGAACACCCGGCGACGCTCGGCGCGTGCGACGTCTTCTCGCAGGCATCCGTTCTGGGACTCTACGATCCGGACCGCGCGCAGACCCTCACTCTGGAAGGCGAAATCAACTCGTGGGGCGCGCTGGCGAACGCCCTGCGCGATGCCCTCAGCGCGCAGAAGAGCAAGAACGGCGCGGGCCTGCGCATCCTCACCGAGACGGTGACATCGCCGACGCTGGCGAGCCAGCTCCGCGCCATCCAGAAGGCCTATCCCCAATCCAAGTGGCACCAGTGGGAGCCGGCTGGACCGCACAGCGCGCGCGCCGGGGCCAGCCTGGCGTTCGGCCAGCCCACCAACACGTACTACAACCTGGCCAACGCCAACACGATTGTTGCGCTGGATTCGGATTTCCTGGCCTCGGGCGTGGCCAGCCTGCGCTACGCTCGGCAGTTTGCGGCGCGGCGCCGGGTGCGCGGAAACCAAACCGCCATGAACCGGCTGTACGTGGTGGAACCCATGCCCACGCCCACCGGCACGAAGGCCGATCACCGGCTTCCGCTGCGCGCCGCCGACATCGAAGTATTCGCCGGAGCGCTGGCCACGGCGCTGGGCGCGGCCAAGGGGCCGGTCAACGGCGAGAACCACGACATCTACAAATGGATCGGCCCCATCGCGCGCGACCTGAAGCGCAACCAGGGGGCCAGCCTGGTGATCGCGGGCGAATGTCAGCCCGCCGCCGTTCACGCGCTGGCGCACGTGATGAACGCCGCGCTGGGCAACGTGGGCAAGACGGTTTTCTATACCGATCCGATCGAAGCCAACCCGGTAGACCAGGTGGCCTCGCTCGCGGACCTGGTGAAAGACCTGGACGCCGGCGCGGTGGACCTGCTGCTGGTGGTCGGTGGGAACCCGGTGTTCACGGCGCCGGTGGAATGGGGGATACGCGACCGCATCCAGAAGGCCAGGCTGCGCGTGCACCTCGGTCTCTACCACAACGAAACTTCCGAAGTCTGCCAGTGGCACGTACCGGAAACGCACTACCTGGAAACATGGGGCGACGCGCGCGCCTTCGATGGCACGGTCACCATCCAGCAACCGCTGATCCAGCCGCTGTACGGCGGCCGCTCCGCCAATCAATTTCTGCAAATGCTGACCGAGTCGCCCGACACCAGCCCCTACGAGATCGTTAAAGGCTACTGGGCAAGCCAGCACAAGGGCACGGATTTCGAAGCCTGGTGGCGCAAGGCGGTGCATGATGGCGTGGTGCCGGACACGGCATTGCCCACCAAGGCGCCGGCCATCCACGGCGAGGCCATCGCGGCGCGCGCGCAAGCCCCGCGGCTGGGCGGCAAACTGGAAGTGATTTTCCGGCCCGACCCCACCGTCTACGACGGCCGCTTCGCCAATAATGGGTGGCTCCAGGAACTGCCCAAGCCCATCACCAAGCTGACCTGGGACAACGCCGCGATTCTCAGTCCGGCGACGGCGCACCGCCTGAAGGCCGCCACCGGCGACATGGTGCAGTTGACTTACCAGGGCCGGTCGCTGCGCGCGCCGGTGTTCATCCAGCCCGGCCATATCGATGGCGCGGTCACCCTGCACCTGGGTTACGGCCGCACCAAGGCCGGACGCGCGGGCACGGGCATGGGCTTCAACCCTTACGGCCTGCGCACCTCGAAGGCCCTGTGGCACGACACGGGGCTCGAAGCGCGCAAGGTTTCCGGCACGTACGAGTTTGCCGCCACTCAGAACGAGCACGCGCTGGATCCCCGCCGCCACATCATTCACAAGGGCAATATCGACGACTACAAAAAGAATCCGGAGTCGGTGCACGAGGGGGCCGAGACGCCGCCGAAGGGGCTGACGATCTATCCCGAGTGGAAATACGAAGGCTACGCGTGGGGCATGGCGATCGACCTGAACGCCTGCACCGGCTGCGGCGCGTGTGTGGCGGCGTGCCAGGCGGAGAACAACATCGCGGTGGTCGGCAAAGACCAGGTGCGCCGCGGCCGTGCCATGCATTGGCTGCGCGTGGACTCCTACTACGAGGGCGCGGCCATCTATAACCAACCGGTCCCATGCATGCATTGCGAGAACGCCCCGTGCGAGCTGGTGTGCCCGGTGCAGGCCACCAATCACAGCGCCGAGGGCCTCAACGACATGGTCTACAACCGCTGCGTGGGCACGCGCTACTGCTCCAACAACTGTCCGTATAAGGTGCGGCGGTTCAATTTCTACCTGTACTCGGACTACGAAACTCCCAGCTTGAAACTGCTGCACAACCCGGATGTGACGGTGCGCAGCCGCGGCGTCATGGAGAAGTGCACGTACTGCGTGCAGAGAATCAACGCCGCCAAGATCGACGCGGAAAAGCAGGACCGCAAGGTACGGGACGGCGAGATCCAGACGGCTTGCCAGGCTACCTGCCCGGCGGAGGCCATCATCTTCGGCAACATCAACGACCCCAACAGCCAGGTATCGAAGATGAAAGCCGAGAAGTCGAACTACGGGCTGCTGGCCGATTTGAATACAAGACCGAGGACCACGTACCTGGCTACGCTGAGGAATCCCAACCCGGAGATTGAGGAATGAGGGGGCGTGCAGAAGAGCGCCGGCATCCGCACAGACTGTGGGGCAGGCAATCCTGCCCGCAGCCGGCCTTCCGGCCGGCTGGACCCGCTGGAAAGCGGGTCCGCAGGCTGAAAAGCCTGCCCCACTCGGAAGAACTGAGTGGCATCAGGCACGAGTACTTGCGCAACGGTGGAGACCGGGCATGGTAGACCAACAACAAGCCCCGAAGATCATCGCCCCGGGCTACACCTTTGGCACCGTCACGGACCAGATCGCCACCGTGGTGCTGACCAAGAAGACTTCGCTCTTCTGGTTGGCCGGTTTCGGGGTGGGATTCTCGCTGCTGCTGCTGTTCCTGTGGTCGATAACGGTCCTGCTGGCCAAGGGCGTGGGCGTTTGGGGCAACCGCACGCCGACGATGTGGGGTTTCGACATTACGAATTTTGTGTGGTGGATCGGAATCGGCCACGCCGGGACACTGATTTCCGCCATTCTGCTGCTGCTCAACCAGCGCTGGCGCAACTCCATCAACCGCTTCGCCGAAGCCATGACGTTGTTCGCGGTGGCCTGCGCGGGCATGTTCCCGCTGCTGCACCTGGGCCGTCCGTGGCTGTTCTACTGGCTGTTCCCATACCCCAACACCATGAACGTGCAGCCGAATTTCCGCAGCCCGCTGGTGTGGGACGTGTTCGCGGTTTCGACCTACGCCACGGTGTCGCTGCTGTTCTGGTACGTGGGCCTGATGCCCGACCTGGCCACGCTGCGCGACCGCACCCGGAACCCCCTGGCGCGGGTGATTTACGGGGTGATGGCCATGGGCTGGCGCGGTTCGGCGCGGCACTGGAGCGTGTATGAAACCGCGACCCTGCTGCTGGCCGGCCTGGCCACGCCGCTGGTGCTCTCGGTCCATACGGTGGTGAGCTTCGACTTCACCATCGCCATCGTGCCCGGCTGGCACAGCACTTTCTTCCCGCCGTATTTCGTGGCGGGCGCCATCTACTCCGGTTTTGCCATGGTGCTGGCGCTGGCCATTCCGCTGCGCAAGGCTTACGGCTTGCAGGGTCTCATTACCGACAAGCACCTGGACAATTGCGCCAAGGTCATGCTGGCCACCGGGCTGATCGTGGCCTACGCGTATATCCTGGAAACCTTCACCGCGTGGTACAGCGGCAACGTTTACGAGCAGGCGGCTTTCTGGCATCGCATGACCGGCCCCTACGCTTCTTCGTACTGGCTACTGGTCGGTTGCAACATTGCGGCGCCGCAGGCGCTGTGGTTCAAGCGGGTCCGTGGCAACGCCGCGCTGCTGTTCTGCTGGTCGCTGGTGGTGCTGGTGGGCATGTGGCTGGAGCGCTACGTGATTATCGTGAGCAGCTTGGCGCAGGACTACCTGCCGTCTTCGTGGGGCAACTTCCATCCCACCCGTTGGGATTGGGGCACGTATCTCGGCACCATCGGGATGTTCCTGTTCCTGTTCTTCATATTCATTCGCCTGCTGCCCGTGATTTCGATCTTTGAAGTGCGCACGCTGCTGCCGCAAGCCAAGGTCGGAGAGGAGGCGCAAAGGTGAGATCCATCTATGGAGTGATGGCCGAGTTCGATAACCCCACCGCGCTGGTGAATGCGGCGCGCGCGGCGCGCGAGAAGGGCTATCGCAAGCTCGACGCCTATTCGCCCTTCCCCATCGAAGAGCTGAGCGACGCACTCCACCTGCACAAGAACCGGCTGCCGCTGATCGTGCTGGCCGGGGGCATTGTGGGCGGGTTGGCCGGCTACCTGATGCAGTATTACGTCACGGTATGGGATTTCCCCATCAACATCGGCGGCCGGCCTTTGCATAGCTGGCCCGCGTACATCGTGATCACGTTCGAGATGACGATTCTGCTGGCGGCGATTTCGGCGGTCATGGGGCTGCTGGCGCTGTGCGGATTGCCCATGCTCTACCATCCGGCGTTCAATGTGCCGCGGTTCGCGCTGGCCTCGCGCAACCGGTTCTTCCTGTCGATCGAAGCCACGGACCCGCTGTTCGACGCGCGCGCGACGTCGGTGTTTCTGGAAACGCTGGGGGCGAAAGAGGTGTCTGAAGTTGCAGAATGATTTCAAGCTCGCCTTGGTTGTGCTGGTGTTGGCCGCGTCCGGCGCGGCGTGCCGGCAGGATATGCACGACCAGCCAAAATACATTCCGCTACGGCCCAGCGAGTTCTTCGAGGATGGCCGGTCCGCGCGGCCGCTTCCGGAAGGGACCGTGGCGCGCGGCCATTTGAATGACGACACCGCCTTCTACACCGGCAAAGGCCCCGATGGCAAGCCGCTCGACACCTTTCCATTCCCCGTCACCAAAGAAGTGATCGTGCGCGGCCAGGATCGCTTCAACATCTACTGCACGCCATGCCACGACCACACGGGCTACGGCAACGGCATGATTGTCCGGCGCGGCTACCGGCACCCGCCGTCTTATCACACCGACAAGATCCGCCAGCTTTCCAACGGATTCATTTTCGATGTGATTACCAATGGATTCGGCGCCATGCCGGACCTCGCCGCGCAGATTCCGCCGCGCGACCGCTGGGCCATCGTGGCCTACGTTCGCGCTCTGCAATTGAGCCAGAACGCTTCCATTAACGACGTTCCACCGGAAGCCCGCTCGCAACTGGGAGGCGGGAAATGACGGATTTCAACATCTCCACCGAACTTCAGGCGGACCTGAAGCGGTGGCGCTCCGTCGCCCTGGCCGCGGGCATTGCCGGCGCCGTTCTATGCGCCATCGGCCTTTTCATTTCACCGTTCCAGTTCTACCGCTCCTACCTGTGGTCCTACTTGTTTATCGTCGGCTTGAGTGTAGGGTCGCTGGCCTGGCTGATGCTGCAATATCTCACCGGAGGCGCTTGGGGCGTGGTCATCCGGCGGCCGTGCGAGGCGGCGGCGCGCACCCTTCCGCTGGTGGCGCTGATGTTCCTCCCCATCGTGATCGGCATCCCCAACCTGTACCCGTGGTCGCACGCCAAGGTGGTGGCGGCCGACGAAATCCTCAGGCACAAGCAGGTCTATCTGAACGTGCCGTTCTTCCTGATCCGGGCGGCGGTCTACTTTGCCGGGTGGATTCTCCTTTCCTGGCTTTTCAATCGCTGGTCGGCCAGGGAAGATCGGGAAGGGTCCGCCAGGGTCCATGGGAAAATGGCCGCCCTGGCCGGGCCCGGCCTGATCTTCTGGGGCTTCAGCGTCACATTCATGGCGGTGGACTGGGTGCTCTCGCTCGACCCGCACTGGTTCTCGACCATCTTCGGAATGCTCTTCATGGTGGGGCAGGCCCTCTCATCGATGGCGTTTCTGATCGCGCTGATGGTGCTCGTTTCCCGCCGCCGTCCGATGTCGGAGGTCCTCACGCCGCGCCATCTGCACGATCTGGGCAAGTTCCTGCTGGCCCTGGTGATGGTGTGGGCCTACTTCTCGTTTTCGCAATTCCTGATCATCTGGGCCGGCAACCTGCCCGAGGAGATCCCGTGGTATCTGGAGCGGCTGCGCGGCGGCTGGCAGTACGTGGCCCTGGGGCTGGTGATCGGCCATTTCGCGCTGCCCTTCGCCTTGCTGCTTTCGCGCGATCTCAAGCGCAATTTCAAGCTGCTGGCCTCGATAGCAATCTTCGTTCTGTTCATGCGCATGGTGGACCTCTACTGGCTGGTCGCGCCGGACTTCCGCAAAGCGTCGTTCGGCCTGAGCTGGATGGATTTTACGGCCCCGATCGGAATGGGTGGAATCTGGCTGGCATATTTCCTCATCCAATTAGGTAAGCGCCCGCTGATGCCGATCAACGATCCGCACCTGGTCGAGGCTTTAGAGCATGGACGAGAATAACCAACACAATCGCCGAGCCGGTCACGAAGAAAGCGACATTAACGTGTGGGCGGTGGGCAAGTTCGCCGTCGCGCTGATGCTGGTTGGCGTGGCAGCGCTCTTTCTGCTGTTCGGGCTGTTCCGGTACTTGCTTTCGCGCGAAGGCGGCCCGCCGGCGGGACGTTCCCAGGTTGCCGCCAGCGAACCGGCCAAGGCCTTTCCCCAGCCACAACTGCAAGAGAATGAGGTGCTGGATTTGAAAGCCATTCGCGCGGCGGAAGACCAGGTTCTGCACAGTTACGCCTGGATCGATCCGGAAATGAACGTGGTGCGGATTCCCATCGATCGCGCCATGGATCTGCTGGCCGAGCGCGGTCTGCCGTCGCGCCCGCCAGCCGGAGAACCGAAATGAGGCTTTGGTCCCGTGGCGCAGACTCTCAGTCTGCCGCGTCCCGACTCTTCGGGACGCTCTTTGCCGCTCGCCCAGCGAGCGTCCCGATGAGTCGGGGGTGCCCTCTGGGCCCGGCAGGCACGTGTGCCTGCGCCACATTGCTTTTTGTCACTCTCTTCGGTTCCGCCGCGTTCGCCCAGCCCGGCCAGCCGGCCCCGGTACAGCCGTCGTTGACCATGCAGGATTCCAACCTGAAGCCGGCGCTTCCCAGCGAGCTTCTGGGCGTGGGAATCGACCAGAAACTCGACCAGCAGGTGCCACTCGATACGGTCTTTCGCGATGAATCGGGACGCGCGGTCCCGCTTTCGAGCTTCTTCCAAACCGGGAAGCCCGTGCTTCTGGCGCCCGTTTACTATCGCTGTCCCATGCTCTGCACGCAGATCCTGAACGGCGTCGCGAGCAGCCTGAAAGCCGTCTCGCTCAACCCCGGACGGGATTTCGAAGTCCTCAGCGTCAGCTTCGATCCGAAAGATACCTGGGAACTGGCGGCTGCGAAAAAGCAAACGTACCTGCGCCGCTACGGCCGGCCGAATAGCGCCAACGGGTGGCACTTCCTCACCGGCGACCCGGCCAGCATCAAGGCTCTGATGGACGCCGTGGGCTTCCACTACAAGTACGACCCCGCCACCGACCAGTTCGCGCACGCCAGCGGCATCATGATTCTGACGCCCGGCGGCCGCGTCTCGCGCTACTTCTATGGCGTGGAATACGCCCCGCGGGATGTGCGCCTCGGCCTGGTGGAGGCTTCGCGGAACAAGATCGGCAACCCGGTCGACCAGATTCTGCTGTTCTGTTACCACTACGACCCGGCCACGGGCAAGTACGGCGCCGCCGCCGTCAACCTGTTGCGCGCCGCCAGCGCCGGTTTCGTTCTGATCTGCGGCGGTTTTCTGCTGATCGTCTGGCGGCGAGAACTCCGCACCGGCCGGCGCACTCCGACGCGGGCTGGATAATTCGCAATGGGATCGCTACGTTTATTTCCGGTTCAGGCGTCCACCTTCGCACCCGACGTGGACCACCTTCTCTATTTTCTGCTCGCGGTTGCGGCTTTCTTTTCGCTGGCGATTTTCTGCTCCATCCTCTACTTTGCCATCCGCTACCGGCGGCGTTCCGAGAACGAATTGCCGCGCCCCATCCATGGCGGGATGGCCCTCGAGATCCTGTGGAGCGTGATCCCCTTCGGACTCACCATGGTGATGTTCACCTGGGGCGCCAGCATCTACTTCAACGAAAGCCGTCCGCCGGACAACGCCCTCGATGTCTACGTCGTCGGCAAGCAGTGGATGTGGAAACTCGAGCACCTGGGGGGGCAGCGGGAAATCAACGAGCTGCACATTCCCGTGGGACGGGCGGTGCGGCTCACCATGACGTCGGAAGACGCCATCCACAGTTTCTTTGTGCCCGCGTTCCGCACCAAGCAGGACGCGGTCCCCGGCCGCTACACCACCACCTGGTTCAAGCCTACCAAGGAGGGCAAGTACCACCTCTTCTGCGCCGAGTATTGCGGCACCAACCATTCGCGCATGGGCGGT
>Ga0224534_1000878_pt1 | contig 17299 bp, 15 predicted proteins | sample 714E12024metaG_FD_172012 | JGI IMG/M metagenome (GOLD analysis project Ga0224534, IMG submission 172012) | Peat soil microbial communities from Stordalen Mire, Sweden - 717 E1 20-24 | ecosystem: Environmental > Terrestrial > Soil > Wetlands > Peat | place: Sweden: Norrbotten County, Stordalen... | reverse complement strand
CGCAACTGGGCCAACTGGCGCAACTGGGTCAACTGGGCCAACCGGCGCGACTGGAGCGACCGGGTCAACCGGAGTGACCGGAGCTACCGGGTCTACCGGCGCAACTGGGTCAACCGGGTCAACCGGCGCGACTGGAGCGACCGGGCCAACTGGCGCAACTGGGCCAACTGGCGCAACGGGAGCAACCGGGTCAACTGGCGCAACGGGAGCGACCGGAGCAACGGGAGTGACCGGAGCAACTGGCGCGACCGGGGTTACAGGGTCTACTGGTGCTACAGGATCTAGTGGCATATTAAACTTTGCAGATTTTTATGCGTTGATGCCTCCTGATAATGCAGCAACAGTTGCTCCCAGTACAGATGTAAGCTTTCCGGAAAATGGACCAACTAGCGGGACTACTATTACCAGTACTAGTCCCAGTACATTTAACTTGTCTGCAATTGGCACTTATGAGGTCTTGTTTCAGGTGAGCGTGACCGAAGCGGGCCAACTGATTTTAACTCTCAATGGCGCTGACCTAGCCTATACGGTGGTCGGGCGAGCAACAGGTACTATTCAGATAACAGGAATAGCTCTTGTGAATACGACAGTCGTCAATTCAGTACTCACTGTACGAAATCCTGCTGGCAATGCAACGGCGCTAACCATCACTCCAGTCGCTGGAGGAACAAGACCTGTTTCAGCGCACCTTATTATCACTCAAATCGCATAGAGGAAAATAGGATAGCATACTCTATTCAATATCAATGCCGGCGTCCGTTTTGTCAGTTCGTCCATGAGAAACGATAAATGGTGGCGCGATAGGGATTGAACGCATCGCGCCATTTATCTACCCCTGCTTGATCTTCATCGACTTATTTTGGAGAATTATTTTATTTTTTTGGATAACTATTTTATTTGCTAACGCACGTTACAGGACACGGGCAATATAAGAAAAACCGCAAACTCAGCGGTCTGCGGTCTCCATTATTTTTCCATATTCTTGACATCCAATTTGGGATCGTGCTTGCGGACACATATTGATATTTCGAGATTTCTAGGGATCTGTTCGCCACCCCGTAAATTGTTTAATAAGTCCTAGAATCCTTATGCCACAAGCCTTACAGAAAATAATATGGTCGGGGTGAAAGGATTTGAACCTCTTGGCGCCATGCCGTAGCTCTTGATATCAGCGGGATTCCCGCCTCTTGTCCGCCGATTTGTCCGCCTCATGGTTGTCGTTAGTAATAGCCCTGATGATACTTTCTCCCTTGCGTAGCTTGTGGCTGTAAATCGCCGCCGTGACTCCGACATTGGCATGTCCCAGCAGGGCCGCCACCAGGCTCAGGCTTTCTCCTGAGTCAAGCAGAATAGAAGCTACCGAATGCCTGAGATCATGGGGTGAAATGTGGGTCAGTCCGGCTTTCTTTAATGCCCTGTCGAGGGCTTTGGCCACAGAGGAGTACTTGAGGACCCGGCCGTTTTCCTGAAAGACCAGGAAGGATTTGACCGCCTGATCCTTTTTGTGCTGCTTCAAGAGAGCGATGGTCTCGTCATCCAGCCTGATCGTCCGTTGTCCGGCGGGAGATTTTGTTTTGCTCTTCAATTCTCTCTTTCTGATATCGGTAGCCTGCCGGATAGTAATCTCATTATGGGTAAAATCGACATTGCGCCAGGTTAAGCCCTCTGCTTCGGATATCCGCAGTCCGGTAACGGCGATCAGGCGCAGGATTGCCTGATGCTTGTAGCTCGGCAGCACATCAAGTAGACGGAACAACTCCTCTTTGTTCAGGGCATAAGGTTCTTCCTGGGGGATGCCCGCCCTTCTCGGGGTCTTCAAGCCGACGGTCGGGTCTCTCGGAATGCGGTCCTCCGCCACCGCCGCTCTCAGCATGGCTCTCAGGGTAGAGTAGATGTTTTTCACCGTCTTATGCTTCAGGCTGTTGAATTGATTTTTCAGCCTCATCTGCAACTCGGTTGTGGTGATGGCATAGAGGGCCAGGTCTCCAACAAGCGGCTTCAACCTCTTGACGTGGTTCACGTAATTTTGGTGTGAATTATCCTCGATCTCGCCCTTCAGGCGATCCAGCCAGTGGTCCATGAAGTTGCTCAGGTACATGGCGCCCTTTAACGGCCCGCTGGGATTGCAAAACTTCGTTTTGAGTTCAGCTTCCCGAAGTTCGGCCTGTCGATCGGTACCGTGGAAGGTTTCCCGATAATAGTTCCGGCTTCCGTCCGGGTTCCGGCCCAGGTAGATCTCGATCAGACGGGACGCATCCTTGCCCTTGCGCTTGCCTCGTGTCTTTATCATATTGTCAAAGATCTCCTCCCGATTTGCACCGGGTGACAAGTTCAGCATCCGCTACCCGTTCAATACAATCCTTTAATTGCGGTGTTGCTTGAGGTATTTGTCTATTGCGGCTTGGGTGAAGCGGAATCGGCGTTCGGAGAGCCGGATAGCATCCAGTTGCTTGGAGTAGACCAGTTCATAGACGTAATTCTTTTTGACGCGCAGCATTTTCGCTACCTCTGTGGCCGTATAGAGCTGGGTCACGTCAATCATCTCCTGGGTAGAAAAAATAAAACGGCCTGCCAGCAAGGCTAAGCCGCTATAAGATCCTTTCCGAAAATTTAAAGATTGCAGCCCGATCCCTTGAAGGGTGATAGGTGCGTTTCCGCTGTTTTATGATGCTGAAAATAGAAAAAGCCGGGTTCGCCCCAGCTTTCTGAAAATCCCGTATGTAAAGATAGTGGTGTGGCTCAGCATTTCAATGTTAGAGCTCAAACGCTAATCGTTGCTCATCCATCAGGATCAAGGCACACGAATGGGCATAGTGACCCCTTATAACCACAAACCCGAAGTGCAAGGACTTCGGTACCGTGCAAAGACGGATTTCTTCAATCAAACCATGCAACACGTGACTCTATCACATGCATCATGGAACAATGTAAAAGTATCATGGAGCGGATGAATATTCAATAGTCTTGTAACAAATGAGGAACAAAGTCCTATTGAACGGGACCTGCGCTATTGCTGGCCGCCATGCAGGTAAATATCCGTTACCTCCGGCCTGCCATGGCCCAGCTTCACCGCCACATGCATCTTGGCCTCTTTTATCCGCCACCTGTTCTTGGAGCCGCCGACGCTCCGTTCGAATTCCTCTCTGGCGTATGAGTGGCGCAGCCCATGTTCAGTGATCTTTCTTTCGGTAACTTCCTGCCGGTGATCCCGGATGAACTTTTCGATGCTTCTGATCACCTGGTGGGTTTTCTGTCCCGGCTCCACGAATATCTTACGCTCACGGGCGCCTCCGCGCTTATCCAGGATCCGTTCAAGCTCCACCCGTAATTCCGGGCTTACCGGCACCAGGCGCACCCGGCCACCCTTGCCCTTGATCCCCCTCTTTCAGGGCGTCTTGAGTATGTCCTACCGTAAGCCTGGTGCACTCGTGAATACGCAGCCCGGCCAGGTGAGCCAACTCCATGGCATCGACCACGTCCTGACGGCCAAGCCTGATGGCCTTCTCCATCATCAATTGGCGCTCTTCATCAGTCCATGCTCTGTCCTTACCGCCTTGGGGCGTCTTTGCCATCCCCAATTCCCGGTTATCAGGAAGCACATTGCGTGACCCGGTAAACTGGTGAAAAAACCGGATCGCCGCCAGGTCGTTCTTTAATGTCTTCTCGGATATCCCCGCCTGACGACGGTAATCCACGTAAGCCCGCAGGTGCTTTGACCCGACGTTCGCCAGCTTCTCCAAGTGAAATTTATCAACGCAGAAGTGTAGAAACCTGGACATGCTGTCCCGGTAACGGAAATGCGACTGCTTGGACATTCCCCCGGTTGTTGTTCTTACCGCTTCACGCCAGGCTTTTTCAAATTGGGTCGACAGGTTTTTGTATGCCCCTTCGTGGCCCTTTCCGCCGGCATCTGTTTTTGATTTCCTCGCAGTATTTCTTGTCATCGAGTCTCGCCTCCAATTCAAAGAGCATCTTGTTTTCGGGCAGTTCGTACTTGTGCCAGGGAATTCGACTGTTCCACCAGCGGATGATCGAGAAATAGCGAAGAACGGTCTGCCCGCTCAGGCCCAGTTCCCGGTAATGCTTGTCAAACGCCGCCACGTGGCGGGACTGGATATTGCAGATATCCTCCGGTCCGAAACGTTCCGCCAGGAAACGCAAGAACTTCATGTATTTGCGATACCATTCCATACGGTGCTCATACGATCCGCCTCTCGCATAGCAGGCCACCCTTTCCACAAACTGCCGCCCCAGGCGGTCAAGTATTGGATTATCTGTGGCATTCCAGGAAACCCGTAACATCTCATTCACCTCCGTAGGTTCAGAATTGCTGATGGCACATAAAAAAGACGGCCCGAAACTCGGGCCGTCTTTTTTATGTTTGCAGCCTCTAAGTAGTACTACAGCGAGGGTTTAACCCTCCAGTTCCTTGACAACCCCATAACGGCATTCTTATCTAAGCTGCCAGCATGTAACACTGCGATCCTTGAAAACAACACTGGACAAGGCAACCATCGCGTGTCATAATGTTTCCAGGGGCACGGTGGTGTCGTTAATTATACAGAACCAAGGAAGTGCGACATGCAAGCAGTGAATAAACCTGTTCTTATTGAAACACGGCCTCTAACCGGCAGCCTCAAGGAGTTCCAACCGATCGCCATCTATCTGGTCAATCACACGGAACTAGAACCGGTCTGGGACCACATGGTGAGAACCTACCATTATCTAGGGTTTAACCGGATGATCGGCCCCCGGATCAAGTATCTGGCCTGTCACGGGGATGTGCCCATCGCCGCCCTGAGCTACAACCGGGCTGCCCTAAAGGTGGGTGCAAGGGACAGGTACCTCGGCTGGGACGAAGAGCAAAGGCTGAAGCTTTTGCCTCACGTGGTCAACAACAACCGGTTTCTGATCCTCCCCTGGGTACATATCCGCTACCTGGCCTCGCATCTTTTGTCGCGCACTCTGAAGCTTCTATTGAAGGACTGGCCAGCTCTTTTTGGCACCGAGCCCTATCTCGTGGAAACATTCGTAGATACGGACAAGTACCGGGGCACCTGCTACAGGGCCGCCAACTGGCGCTACCTGGGCGAGACCAAGGGCTTTTCAAAAGAAGGCAACGCCTTTGTCTATCACGGACACCGCAAGGCTGTCTACGCATACATGCTCGATAAACGCTTTCCATCTTTGATTGAAGCATGCCCCCGCCGCTACCGGCCCCCCAAGGTACGGGAGAGGGTGGTAAATATGCAACTGGCCATACCGGACTGGAACCCAACGCTGCTTGATGATGCAGGTCTTTCCGCCGACCAGGTGGGTGAGCTTGGGCATTTGCTGGACGATTTCCTCGATCCCTTCCGGGACTGCTACGTAAGATCTGATCAGCGTGACGACGGCGAGGCCTTAGTCAAGGGGCTGCTCTCGAATCTTGATCGTAAGTCGATCGAGCCGATTGCTCTACACTACCAGAAACACCCCCGGGTGATGCAGGAGTTCATGCAGGAGGCCCGGTTCAATCATGCCGGAATGCTCAAGATCTATGAGAATGAACTGTCAAAAAGGGTCAATGACCCAGACGGTATGCTGAGTTGTGACAGCTCGGAACTCGTCAAGAAAGGCAATCATTCAGTCGGTGTCGCTAGGCAGCATTGCGGGCGATTAGGAAAGACCGAAAACTGCCAGTCCGGGGTCTTCATCGGCTACGCCAGTGATAAGGGCTACGGTCTGGTGAGCTACAATCTCTTTATGCCCGAGAAATGGTTCACGGATGAATATGAGCCATTGCGAAAGAAGTGCCATGTCCCGGAGCATGTCACTTTCAAGACCAAACCAGAGATGGCGGCGGAGATGCTGAACGCGGCGTTCAGGTCTGGCATGTTCCCGGCCAAGTGGATCGGCTGTGACAGTCTTTTCGGCGCCAGTAAGACATTTCTAGACAGCTTGCCAAAGGGATATTACTATTTCGCCGATATTCATTCCCCCACCCTGGTCTGGAGGGAGAGGCCAGAGGTGGCGCTTCCCAAGCACAAGGGGCTGGATGGGCGTCCTACCACCAGGCTCAAGACATCCTTTCCCCCTGTTCCAGCTTCCCAGATCGCCACGGATGACAGCATTCCCTGGGAGCGGGTAGTTCTGGCAGAGGGGTCGCAGGGTCCCATCGTCGCCGATGTAAAGGTGCTCCGGGTAATCGAAAGCCGGGATAATCTGCCTGGCAATGAGGTCTGGCTCTACATCCGCCGTTTCATGGATGGAAAGCTCAAGTTCTCCCTGAGCAATGCTCCGGCCGATATCCCCAAAGTCGAACTGCACCGGGCGGCAACCCTTCGCTGGCCGATCGAGCAGTGCTTCGAGGAGTGCAAGAGCTTCCTCGGGTTGGGACACTGTGAGGCCCGTTCCTGGAATGCCTGGCACCTCTATATCATGTTCATTCTGATCGCTCATCTCTTCATCCTGGAGGTACGCCAGCGTTTTAAAAAAAAGGCTATCCGTCACATCGTGTGGGATCGGGCGGATTAGAGCCCCTTTCCAAATACTGCAAGAGTGTGGGTATATGAATTCCATAGATCCTTTTTTGGTAATTCGTGTTTTCCATAATCATCATGCCGACGGTAAAGTCATCTCGATTGTAGGTAGGGTACTCGATCACAGTCTTTTCGGCCTGGCTGTAGAAAAGCACCTTGGCCCTGAGAACCGCAAAACTGTAGCCCTTACCATCTTCATTTAGCTCCTTGATAATGCCGTTCATTGATTCTGTTGCAGCATTGCTCAGAAAACAATCGAAGTAGTTGAAAATCTCCGTTCGCCAGTTGGTCATTGATGTTATCAGGTCTTTGAAAACCTTATAGAGTGCGGGGTCAGCTTTTACGGCTTTTTCCCAGTCTGCATATCTAGTCATGGCCTGTAGCTTCGTGCTTCTGCTATCGAAGATGTCAAAGAACTCTTCCTTGAGACCGTAGGCTTTCTTGAGCAACGGCTGCTGACAGAGCCAGCATTCCAGCTTCCATTGTTCGGTCTTGTCCAGGTTTCTGGCCCGCTTGAGCAACAGGAACCGGCTGTGCATCAGCTTCCTGCGTTCTCCTGCTTTCATTTCCTGGCCAATAGCCTTGCGAAGATCGTCCAGTGCTTTATTTGCACCCCGCACTACATGGTATTTGTCGGCGATGATCATGGCTTTTGGCAAGAGATACCCCACGGCCTCACGGTACGGGTCCCACATGTCCATGCAAACAGCTTCGACGCGCTCTCTTTGAGGCATGCGAGACAGGTAATCTATCACCGTTGACTTATTGCGGTTTTTAAGCAAGTCCAGAATGCAGGATTCCTCGATGTTGGTCAGGACGCAGCGGTAGTCGTGAAGTAAGTGGGCCTCGTCTATGCCCAGCACCCTGGGGGTTTCAGGCCGGTAGCCCTTCAGCCGCCCAGTAAAATAGTCGTGAAAGATCCGGCGCACGGTAGCTTCCGAGATGCCAGATTCGTCAGCCAGGCTCTTGAAGGTCTCGCTGACGGCCTTCTCTTGGATGTATTCAAGAAGTCTTTTGGTGACACTTCGTTTTTCATCCAGATCGGGCAGCGGCTCCATAAATGTCTTGCCGCATTCCACGCACAAGTAGCGTTTACGAACAACCAGGATGCCCACCATCTTGCCATGAATGCGAAGGTCGTGGAATATCTGCCGTTTGTGCGCCTGGATCCGTAGCCTGGGCGATATGACGCCGCAGCACGGGCAAAGAGACGGCTTCTTGACCGTCTCGGCATTGATGTAGTATTTGTCCTTGCATTTGACGCTGATTACCTTGAGAGATGGGAGCTGCAGAATATCGATCATTTGACTACTTCCTGCCGCTGAAGCTGGTCATAATTCGATTTCCAGTCCACATATCACGATCTTCGGCAACGGGGCCGGTTAGTCGGGAAGTCGTTCCAGGAAGGTTGAGTTGCAATCACGGCATTTCATGCGCCGGCGGTTGATGTGCAGCCCGGCGCGTTTGCCGTACATCGGGGGTATCCATGAAGATCTGCATATCACGGCCATAACCTACGAGGTCGCCATTCACGGTGCCACAGCAAGGACAGATGGGCGGCTGAGTGACCATCTCCTGGAAGAAGTGAAGGTCATGGTCGTCTTGCTGGGTATCGAGTATTACAAATGCAGGGAGATTTAAAGCGTTCATAGATCTGTCCATCAATAATCGTCGGCATCCGTCAGTATAAGAGTATTTCACTGGCATCAGACTAATTTCGACATCTGAGCTGTTTATCCTGCCTTTCTTGAGCCATTTCAAGGTTGCCCGACATATTGACGGAAACTCCTGAACCAAAGAGTAACGGGTATTTCCAACCTGAAAGCACCTCTAAACGATGAACTACAACTAATGACAACTATCGACATTATTTCCCAATATTATTTATTTTACCTTTGAAGGAATTACTATACAAGATATAGAATTATTGCCTTTGAAATAAGTCGAAAAAATTGGACTATATGGCATAATAGAGAGGAGATGGTTTACTTGGAATGAATAAGCTCAAGAAAATTAAACAACCCCGGTGAACTCAGGCAGTCAACCACGTTCACCGGGGGCCAGCACCATCCCTTTGCAGGGCAAAGGTATAGGCAATTTTATTTTAGCCCCATCCTTGGCCTTTGTAAAGCGAAAAGGGACTGCATTAGGCGTTATTGGCGCCCTAGATCATGTCTTTTAGCCATGCAACGAAATCCAACTTGTAAAAAATAAAGGAGGAACGGTCAAATGTTTAAAAAGTTAAAAATTAAAACAGTAGCCTCATTGTTTCTTGCTTTAGCAGTATGCTTATCGTTGTTGTTGCCGTTAGCAAGCAATGCAGGAACCGTTGGAACAGGCCCTTCGCTAGCAAGTTCCTTGCCGGTCGTAGTGAATAATGTAATCCCGCAGCCACCGGCCAGCTTTGATCCATTAACAGCTACTCCTGGTGATTTGCAAAAATATGGTTTTCCTGCAAAGCCTACCAATGCAGAAGATCTTGCGGCCTGGGACAATGTTATGAAACACGCGAAACAGTATGTCAAACCGATTCAAATACCATCTTTAAATAGATTCGGTTTGGTTGAGACTTGGTATAATTGGGTACCAGAGACTGCCACTCCTTGGGCCGGTTATGATGTTGAAAGCGGATATAATAATACTGCTACATTTTATAGCGCATGCGCCGATTGGTACCAACCAAGTTATGTAGGTACTCATTGGACAGCATTCTGGGCAGGCATGGGCGGTGAGGTCCCTAACAACGATCTTATTCAGGCAGGTGCCTGTTCAGGTGCGGAGTATTATGGCGGAACTGCACCTTACGAATTTTTTGTTGAAGATTATCCTAATGGATCCATATATGAAGCAGCACCAGCATTGAATGCTGGGGATGACGTAAATGTACAAGTGTGGTACGATGGCAATTCTACGGGTTTTGTATTTCTTGAAAATGAGACAACGAACCAATATACAGAATTTGACTTCAATGCTCCATATTTTAGCGGAGCATCTGCAGAGTGGGTCAATGAGGAGACGGCTGAGAGTAAGTGGGGATCTGTTAACTTTTGGGGTTGTGGTGACTCCACCGTCCTTGACGGCTCGTGCTCTCTATTTACTAGACAGAATTACTGTCGTATTGTCGATGGCTCTAATACCGGTAGTTTTACCTGGGCTGCGCCAAGTCAAACTCCAGGGAACTCTGCCTCATTCACTGTAACTGCATACTAGTCTAGCCAGCTGGACCCCGAAGAATAGAATAGTAGGCATCAATGAGGGGCTGATATTATAAAATAGGCTCTTCGCTATTTGGTGTGAAAAAATTGTTAGACCAATCAGCCGCCCTTGAACTGGAGCCTCTGGAGCCCATGTTTCCAATGGATGGCCGCGAGTGGGCTGCAAGCTCCACATCCTTTTGCCAGCAAGGCTAACACGGGTTCCAACTCCAAGTCAAGGGTTTCTGCTTCGTTTCGATGAACGGCTGAATAAATATGATCGTATATTAGTTCGCCCACCCTGAATAACGAGGAAGCATCTAAAATATATTTGCCCCAATCTATATTATTCAAAATGGGTAACTGCTCAGCCACGCAGCCTTGTTCTATAAAAACCGGCTTCAGATCGGCACCTACCAGCCAGAGCTGAGGGTAAAAATATTTCAAAAAAGTTTCTAAACGAAGGAGGAATTTATTAACAAGGGCGCGAATTCCCTATGTAATGGAAGGAAGGTGCGCCTCGTGGCCAATCTCAAATTGACACGTGAAGAATTTCAGGTCATCTACGATCAGGGAGCCGATGCGGTATATGCCCTGGTCTAAGGATTGATGTTTCAGATTAATCTTCTCGCCGCCAGGGTGCAGCAACTGGAGAATCAGATCAACACCAACAGCAGAAATAGTGGCAAACCTCCTTCCAGCGACGGTTTTGCCAAGCCAAAGAGCCTGCGCAAGAAAAGTGGCAAAAAGAGTGGCGCTCAAAAGGGCCATCCCGGCCACACATTAGTAATGACAGATCATCCCGACAGGGTGAAAACGCATCAGGTGACACATTGCCTGGACTGCGGCGCATGCCTTGCCGACAGAGAAACAGAATCCTTCGAGAGGCGCCAGGTAGTCGAACTACCGCCCCTCAAGCTGGAAACAACCGAACACCGGGCAGAACAGAAGACCTGCCATATCTGCGGCGCCACGAACAGGGCAGCCTTTCCGGATGGCGTGAACCAGCCGGTGCAATACGGCCCCCTTGTAAAGGCCCTGGCCGTCTACCTGAATCAGTACCAGCTTCTTCCCTACGACAGAGTAGGTGAGCTGTTCAAAGACCTGTTCGGCCAACCTTTCTCAGAAGGTTCACTGTTTACCGCCAACCAGGCCTGCTACGAATCCCTGAAAGGCTTCGAACAAGAGATTGCTGGGCAGATTATGAATGAGCCGGTCATCAACTGTGACGAGACCGGCACCCGAGTTGAAGGAAAGATCCACTGGCTGCATGTTGCCGGAACATCCAGGCTCACCAGCTACAGCATCCACCAAAAACGCGGTTCTGAACCATGGATGCTAGGGGATCCTGCCCTACTATACGGGAGTTGCCAAGCACGACTGCCTGCATGCATATTTCAAGTACACGAGTTGCAGTCATTCTCTCTGCAATGCCCATCACCTCAGGGAGCTTACCTGGGTATTTGAAAACCTTGATCAGGAATGGGCTGGGCAGATGTACGAACTACTTCTCGATGCCAAGAAAGCGGTTGATGATACCAAGGAGAACGGCAAGAAAAGCCTGGGTATGGAACAGCTTGCCGGTTTCCTGTCACGTTACAACAACATTCTTGCTCTCGGCTATAAGGAAAATCCCTTTTTTGAAGTCTGGCCGCCCAAAGGAAGACGGGGCAAACCGAAAAAGACCAAATCGCGGAACCTGCTTGAAAGGCTAAAGAAATATAAGACAGAGACATTGAACTTCATGCTCGATTTCAATATTCCGTTTGACAACAACCAGGCGTTATGCTCATTAAAATATTATTCTCATAGTTGTCTGATTGCCGCGTGATACCATGAATTGGATCTAAAATGCTCAGAATAATTTTTCTGCTTTCTCTGGTATTATTTGATTTGCCAAGTTTATTGGCAATAAATATATCGGAGGGTTAATGAATGGATGATTTCACTGGAAACTACAGAAATCTATGCAGAAACGGATGCAGAAATGGTAAATGCCGCTTTTAGGGGGATGGAAGACTCTTTACTGAACCAAAATCCATCACAGTCGAAAGAAAAGAAATGGAAACAAGCTGATGAAGAGACGCTTGCTAGGCTATACGGATTGAAATAAATTGAATGAATTATTCTGAGCATTTCAGGATAAAGCCAAGTAATTACGCAGCTTTCTGGTAATGCTCAGAGTAATTTATTAATGAGCATAACGCTTGTTATTCTAATGATTTAATAACAGGCGGAACGGGATATCCGGATGACTAAGATCCAGCAAAAGATCTCCGGGGGTTTTCGTTCCCTGCAGGGTGCCAAATTCTTTTGCCGGATCAGGGGCTATATCTCTACCGTTAAGAAGAATTCTGTTCCCGTGCTTGAAGCAATCGAGGACGCCTTTTTAGGGAATCCATTTGTTCCAAATTGCAGTGGTACCTGATTAGGCGCTACCGGGCTGAGTAGCCGAAATGAGGAGGACGTTAATGAAGACTCATTTGCAATGTACCTCATTTTTGACAGCGATGGTCATGATCACTGCACTGCTGGTCCCGTTTGCTGGAACTGCCAGCGCTTATGGCCCGATCAGCGTTCCAATGGGATCCCAGAGCGCCCCAACGATCACCGCCGGTAAGGCCGGTGCTACCATCGGTGAGTTGGAGATTCTCGAAAGTATGCCAGGAAGCCTGGGAAATGGCGAAACGATCACTCTGGCTCTGCCGCAACAGGCGGTCTGGTCGCAGTTCCCAGCGACCGATACCATTCTTTCCACCAATATGGGCAGTCTAAAACCCAGTTACCAGATTGTAGACACCGGTGGTAGCACAATGCAGATTACCGTTGGCGGCACCACCGCCGGTCAGCCGTGGCCGGCAGCCTGGTTCCTCAAGAATCTTCAGGTCAATACTGCTGTCGACTTTAGCGGACTCCTGAACGTGACCCTGGGTGACAGTGCGGGAGTTGTCCTTATCGCGACTCTGGCCATGGTGAACCCACCGGTCGCGACAAGCGCGGCCTCCGTTCCGGCCATTGCGTCCGGTCAGGCCGGCCAAGCGGTCGGTGACCTGTCGATTATCGAGACGGCAGCGGGCAGTATCGCCGGAACTACCACCTACAGCGCTATCGACACCAACACTGGGGAGAAGGGCGCCAACGGGAACTATGGTCTATGTTTATACCAGACCAACAACAGCGAGCCTAATCTATATGTGGTGGCGCCGCCGGGCGTCACCTTCGACGGCACCCCGGACGTGACTGTGAGCAGCGGCAATCTCCAGCTGGGCCAGCCGGTCACGGAAACCGGCGACAACTACCTGGGTGTCAACAACCAGGGCGTATTGGTGATCCCGGTGCAGAGCGGCAGTACCACTGCTTCCACCATCAAGATCAGCGGCATCAGGGTCACCGTGGACAGCTCTGTGCCCCTCGGCCCGGTCGAGTTCCAGATCGAGGGCCCGGCGGTCAACCAGAATACGGATCGAGATACAAATGGCAAGCCGATAAGCATTAACGGCGAGTCCGCCGCTAATCTGTCGGCACCGTTCCCGAACAGCACTGTGGCCGCCGAGACTGCCGTGGCCACCGTGGCCACCGAGACTAGCAGCGCCAGGTTCCAGATAGGTCAGTACTCGTACACTGTCAATGGCCACGTCTACGGCATGGATGTCGCCCCGTTCATCCAGAACAGCCGTACCTACCTGCCGCTGCGCTACGTTGCAACCGCATTCGGAGCGGAGGCCGACTTCGTCTGGGATGCCTGGAGCCAGTCGGTCACCATCAGCAAGGGCAGCCTGACGGTGCAGCTCACCAATGGCAGCACCGTGATGACCATCAATGGCGCCCCGATTTACATGGATACCACACCGGTTATTCAAGACGACCGCATCTTCCTCCCGGCAGCCTGGGTGGCGCAGGCGCTAAACGACAGTATCAAGTGGGATCCAGCTTCGCGGACGGTGACCCTTATCTCAATCTAAAAGATACAAACCCAGAACTAATGCTTATGTTCAGCAGGTACAACCCGTTTTCTTTAAACTTATAGCATGTATGGCTGAGTAGTTACCAAAATGGTCAATAATAAGCCAAGAGTATGCTCATATTGTTAATCGTTAATAATTCAAGATATAGTCGTTGTTCGGCAATAGTATACTTTTGTTAAACAACTTTTGGGCGCAATAACTTACCACAAAGATGGGATCATGCTTTAACACACAAAGAATCGAGATGAAAATTGAGGGGAGATTTCGTTCAGTGGGCAAAAAGATACAAAGTATATGCGCATTGTTATTTTTGCTGGCAGTACTGACACTGCAAACATCACCAGCAATGGCGGTTTCAACATGGCAGCCAGTTGGTGAAGGTTTGCCCAATAATCCGACCTCTCTCTTCGTATATAAAGGGACTCCATACGTCTCATACGTAGATACAAGTGGTAAAGCAACGGTAGTGGAGTATAACGGCACATCCTGGCAGCCAGTCGGCAACTCCGATTCTTCCAGTAGTCAGGCGGACTGGGTATCCCTCTTTGTATATGACGGAACTCCTTATCTGGCATTTCGGGATGAAGCCAATGATTGCAAGTTCACCGTTATGGAATATGACGGTAGAGCGTGGACGCCCGTGGGAGCGCCTGTGGGAATAGCAGCCAGCCCTGGTTACGGAAGCACCATATATGACTCATTCTATGTCTATCAGGGCACGCCTTATCTGGCAAGCGAGGACGGATCTGGCATTGTCACGGTGATGGAATACGCAGGTGGCAGCGCTGGCTGGCGGCAGGTTGGCGGCACCATCGATTACAAAGGAAATTGGTATGGACTTTTTATTGGCTACCCTGGTGTCTTGGCACCGGTATCTCTTGTCGTATACGAAGGGACACCATATATAGCAGTTGGCCGTACCGTCATGAAGTATGATGGCACTGCCTGGGAACCCGTGAGCAGTGCCGATTTCTTGAGTATCAAGACTGATTACGAATCCCTCTTTGTTTATGACGGCATACCCTATGTGGCTTACCAGAGTCAGTTAGGTGGAGGCGGTATTATTAATGGAGTGCTGGAGGTGCCCCGTACTAGCGGAGTGATGGAATATAACGGCACTTCTTGGGTACCGGTAGGCAGCTTTGATAGCAGCTATGCATGTCAGTCACTATATGTATATAATGGGACTCCTTATGTGGCATGTACAGATGACATTGGTAAGATAACAGTAATGGAGTATGGCGGCACATCGTGGCAGCCTGTTGGCAACCCCGGTTTTTCCAGCAGTCAGGTGGCCTCGGAATCCCTCTTTGTATATGAGGGAACTCCCTTGGTGGCGTATAGCTACATTGGCGCAGACCATAACTACCATGGCACAGTGATGGAATATACATGCCCTCCGGCCATCACCACTCCGATCTATGCCGGAACTGACGTGAGCGTGAGCGGTTCGGCAGCACCGGGCGCCACGATCATACTCAGCGTCAATGGGACGGAACAATCCACGGTAATGGCAGATGACAGCAGCGGCGACTGGACGGTCAATGGATTGACCCTGCATGCAGGCGACACCGTCTCTGTCGCAGCCCAAACACCTGCGGAAGGCGGCAGCCAGACTACGACAGCATTAGTAACAGCTGCTTCCGCCTCGGCCGAATCCGTTCAGGTGACTATCAACGGATCACCCCTGCAACTGGACGTGCCGCCGGTGATCATTAACGGGTGCGTAATAGTGCCGCTGCGGGCGATTTTCGAGGCCCTGGGAGCCACGGTGCAGTGGAATCCTGCCGATCAGAGCATCGTGGCAACCAAGGGTAATACGACAATCAAGCTCCAGGTCGGCAGCACTTCCGCCCTCAACAACGGAGCCAAGGTCACCTTGGACGCGACTCCCCAGATCGTTGATGGACGGACGCTTGTGCCAGTTCGGTTTGTCGGCGAGGCGTTGGGAGCGCAGGTCACATGGGACGCTGCTAACCGGAGGGTGAATATCGTCACTATGAGTTCTTAGCCGATCCAATGCAACAATACTCAAAGATGGCTGCCTAGCGTGACTTTACCACACTATTGCTAAAGATCCTTGTGCAGTGCGGGTTTGAAGGCAAAAAACGTATAGACTAAGAAATTGGGAGCTATCTCCTAAAAATCATGTTAATGAAACGATATTTTGGTCAGATATAAACTGCACGCCCCGCCCTCAAGTCAGGCGATTTCCTGGATATAGATATGGAAATTCGCCTTCTTCATTTCTGAGTTTATGTTACCAGTTCCGAGGTAAAATACAACACATTATGACGGATGTTAATCATAGTGCAAGAGGGATGACCCCACACAATATGACGGATACCCAAAAAAAACTGGAGATTTGGTGCTAACGCTGCCGCTAGCCAAGATGCTGATTATTGCCGGCCTATCCGGTGATGAGAAGACGATCAGAAAAACCTTGGATGATGTTAACTACTATATGAAGCACAGCTTGAGCGCCTATAAATCTCACCGGAAGGCCAGGCTCCAGATGCTAAAAGATGCCGTTGTATGAGGTTGTCAAAGAGCTTTTATAACCGTCGCTGTAGTAGTACTAACATATAACATATCTGGTAAATAGATCACGCATGAGATTTGTTCAGATCTTTATTGTCAATCCAGGATCTTGAAAAACCAGTATTTGTGGCATACTTTTGTTCAGAACTTTATTGTCACTCTACAGGCTGTTGTTTTGTGGGATTAATGATCTGAACATGGGAATAAAGTTCTGAACATTGGATTAATGATCTGAACATAAACCCTGGACAAGTCTCTAGGGTTCAATTTTTTTGTGGAAAAATCCTTGTTGATAGCTACCTATTTGGCTGCCACACTGACAACCTTCCAGGGTCATTTTTAGGAAAAACACTCCCTCCATATCACAGGGTTCACAACAAAATATTCTTACCAGCGTGAGGCGCCCGGAACGGCCTGCCGGTGATGACGGGGCTGTCTTTGGGCAGCACCCCGGAAACGCTGTAGATCTTCATCTACGTCTTCCCGATCAGCATTATATCACGCTGTATTGTGAGCGCTGTCGCCCCCGGTGACATCGTAGGCCGCACCCGAAACCATGCGCGCAGCGTCGGAGGCGAGGAAGACCACCACGGGTGCGACATCTCCGGGCTCGATCCAGGGCACGCCGAGCGGCGTCTTGGCAGTGAGAATCTTTCGGGCATCTTCCTCGTCAGTGACCAATCCCGTGGGTGTCCTGCCGGCGTCCTCCAGCACTTGCGCGTAACGCTCCTTGTGGCGGGTCAGCGGCGTGTCGATCAGGCCGGGAATGACAGCGTTTACAGTTATGTTATAGGGCGCAAGTTCCAGCGCTGCTGACTTCATCAATCCGATAATTCCCCATTTCGACGCCGCGTAGGCTGCCCCGTACTTCGTTCCATGCTGCCCTTGGGTCGAGGAGGTCAAGATGATGCGTCCGCCACCGCGCTTCACGATATAAGGCGCGAAGGCCCGGACAGCGTTGGCAGTGCCCGTCAGGTTGACGTCGATCGTGATGTGCCAGTCCGGATCATCCATCTCGAGCAGTGGATGGAAGCTCTGGATGCCGGCATTGGCGAACAAGATGTCGATGCCGCCGAAC